>ERZ1643251.982-NODE-982-length-35286-cov-28.268627_pt1 | contig 35286 bp, 36 predicted proteins | sample MGYA00579261_ERZ1643251 | MGnify/ENA primary metagenome ERZ1643251 (study PRJEB29033, sample SAMEA4952267) | chicken gut metagenome | biome: Broiler Chicken; feature: Gastrointestinal Tract; material: Caecum | place: Ireland | collected 2018 | study: Broiler... | reverse complement strand
TAAATGTTGCTTATCCTGAACATCTTTATCAGTCATAAAGTTGAACACAACTTTTTTAAAAAATATTGTGATCTTAAAATTTCAAATTTTTAATTATTATTGAAAAAGTATCTTAATTATTATATAATATAAATATGTAATAGGAAGTGTGATTATAAATGAAAAAAGTAAGAACTATTTTTATGGGAACACCAACTTTTTCGGTACCTATATTAGAAGAGTTAATCCAATCATTAGATATTGTGTTAGTAGTATGCCAACCTGATAAAGAAAAAGATAGAAAAGGTAATTTATTGTTTCCACCATGTAAGAAAGTAGCTTTAGAGCATAATATTGAAGTTTTTCAACCAGTCAAAATTAAAGACAATTACCAAAAAATCTTAGATAAAGATCCAGAGCTAATAATAACAGCAGCTTACGGTCAAATAATTCCAGAACAAATTTTAACTTTTCCTAAATATGGTTGTATCAATGTTCATGGTTCGTTACTTCCTAGATGGAGAGGGGGAGCTCCAATCCATCATGCTATTATGAATGGTGATAGTAAGACAGGTATTACAATCATGTACATGGACAAGAAAATGGATTCTGGAGATATAATTTCTCAAAGAGAAATTGAAATTGACGAAAAGATGAACCTTGATGAATTATATGATAAGATGTCTTTATTAGGAAGGGACTTATTGATGGAGACAATTCCTAGTATTATAGCACAAACAAATAAAAGAATTAAACAAGATGAAAGTAAAGTTACTTTTGGTTTAAATATTACTAAAGAAGAAGAAAAGATCAACTTTAACGATTTAGCTATTAATATTTATAATCGTATTAGGGGGCTCTCTAGTGTGCCAGGAGCCTTTGCTATGATAAATGGTAAGCGAATGAAAATTTATAGATCTGAACTGACCAATATTCCGTCTTTAAAAGCTTATGGTGTAATTGAAAGTATTGATGATAGAGGCTTTCTAGTAAATACTCGCGACTATCTTATCAAAATAACAGAAATTAAATTAGAAGGGAAAAAAAGATGTCAAGTTATGGATTTTATTAATGGTATTAAGATATCGGAATATTTAGGAGCTAGATTTGAATGAGTAAAAAAGATAGTACATATCTCAAATTGAAGAAATTATGGAAAGATCCTAAAGGCAAAGCCAAGATAGAATTAAGTTTATATGCGCTCTTCTTTATAGGGGTCATCGTCTTTGTTAGAATTTTGGGTTCAAGTTCCAGTGATAATGGTTTAGATAATAACTTGAATTCTACTTCTTTTATTAATACTATTAGCGATAATTATGAATATTATATGGAGATAACAGTTAATGATGATACATATAAATATCATGGCAAGAGACTAGGGCACAATAGTAGTGTTACAAGAGAAAATAATGAACAACTTATCTTTTATTATATTAAAGATGATAAGTACTATATACTTGATGAAAATGGTAATTACCTTTTAATAAGTGAAGAAGATATTTTTCCATATATTGATGCTAAACTATTAAATATTAATAATATTAAAGAATATATTAAGTTAGGAATAAAAAAAGATGGATATTATGAAATAGATCTAGCCAAGATTGTTTTAAATTATACTGGTACTGATAAAATAATCGTTAGTATAGATGAAGAAGACCAAGAAATAATAGTGGATTATACAAGCCTCTTTAAACTTGATGATCCAAGTATTAACGAGGTAAAAGTAAAATTTAATTTCTATGATATCGATAAAATTATGACTTTAGAAGAATAAATTGCAAAAAAAATGTAAAATTTTACCAAAATGTTGATTTTTTGTTAATAATTTGATATAATGTATTTGTGATATATAAATATGTTATATATTAAGTGGTAGTAGGAAAGGAGGTCGTAGTATGAAGAAGAAAGCTCCATGGTGGGGATGCCTAATCAGATGGTGGTAAGACCTTTTTACTAGTTCCTAGTTTGACTAGAACTAGTAATTTTTTGTCAAATAAACAAAATAAAAAAAGTAAGAGTTGTATTATTTGTCGATTTTTGTTACAATTGAATAAAGAGGTGGATGCAATGAAAGAAAAAGAAAGAATAATATCAGTGGGAGTTAGTCTACTCATCTTTATATTATATTTTTCATGGGACTATTTAGTTGAAGGTATACTATCGTTATTTCAATTGACAGATAATTTTCTTATTTACGCAAAATTTGTTGGTAAATTTGTCTTTTTATTTTTGTTATTATTTATTTATCGTAGTACCTTTAAAGAAAATCTAGTTGATTTAAAAAAGAATTTTAAGAGTCGTTTTTTAAAAGGCTTAAAAATATTTCTAATAGGTTTTTTATGTTATATTCTTTGTAATTTTCTTATTAGTAGTTTAAATCTATTTGAGTATGTGCCAAACGATTTTGAAACAATGTATAATATTTTTGAAAAAAATGCCATATTAATGTTTATAATGTCAACATTCTATTATTCTATAGTTGAAGAAATTGTCTTCAAAAAATCTTTCAAAGATATTTTGAAGAATAAATGGCTATTCATTATCGTTACTGGATTGATAAATGCTGTATGTAATATTATTTTATCCATTAATGATCCGAGAGATTTTATTTATTTAATACCTAATGCTGTTTTTAGCATGTGTTTCTCTTATATTTATTATGAGACTGACAATCTAATTGTTCCAATAATTTACAGAATACTATATAATTTAATACCTAGTCTTGTTGCATTTGTAGCTTCGATGTTTGTGGTTTATTTGTAGAAAGGAAGTTGTTATATGAAAAAAATTATATATATTTCTTTGTTGTGCTCTTTTTTTGGAACCTGTAGCAAAGTCTTTGCAATTTCATATAACAACGATTCTTATATGAATATACAGGCCGTTTTAACTGATGCACTAGATCCTCATAATTTAAAGTATATTATCATAGTAATGATAATAATAATCTTGTTATTGATCGGATCTATTTTATTTGCCAAAAAATAATTTCTTCTAGTGGTATAATAAATGTAAATAAGTATATATTTTAGTATAAATATATCTTTTTTTTTTTATTTATGTTAAAATGAATAAGGAGAGTGATAATAATGCGCGTTGTTATTTCTGCAGGTGGTACAGGGGGGCATATTTATCCCGCTATTGCGATTATAAATAAAATAAAAGAAGAGGAGCCAAATAGTGAATTTTTATATATTGGAACGACTAATAGAATGGAAAAAGATCTAATACCAAGTTTAGGAATTAGATATGAAGGACTCAACGTAACAGGTTTTAAAAGGAAACTTTCTATAGATAATTTTAAGGCAATATTTAATTGTCTAGCGGCTATTAAAAAAACGAGAATTGTTATTAAAGATTTTAATCCTGATGTTGTTATAGGATGTGGAGGTTATGTGACAGCTCCTGTTATTTATGCTGCTAAAAAATTGGGGAAAAAGACTTTTATTCACGAACAAAATTCGATTGTTGGACTTGCCAACAAATTTTTAGTAAGATATACGGATAAGATTGGTGTTTCATTTGAAAGTACGATGTTATCTTTTCCAAAAGAAAAAGTTGTTTTAACGGGGAATCCTTGTAGTGAGAAGGCAATTAAAGTAAGAAAGGCCAAAAAAGAAGATTTTGATCTCGACAAAAGTAAAAAGTTAGTTCTTATTGTTATGGGTTCTTTAGGAAGTAGAACAATAAATGATAAGATTTTTAGTTTTATAGAAAAGTTTAGATATAAAAATTATAGTGTTATTATCGTGACAGGAGCAGCATATTATGATAAAGTTAAAGATAAAAACTTTCCTAATAACGTCAAAGTAATGCCTTTTATCTATGAAATGCCGTCCGTGATGAAAATTACAGATTTAATGGTTACGCGAGCAGGAGCTTCCACAATTAGTGAAATTACAGCTCTTGAAGTACCGTCAATTTTTATTCCAAGCCCTTATGTTGCCAATAATCATCAATATAAAAATGCTATAGATTTGGTAAACAGTCATTCTGCATTAATGCTGGAAGAAAAAGACTTAAGTGATGATTCACTTATCAAACTAATTGATGCTACCATTAATAATAAAGAAGAACTGTTAAAAATGAAGGAAAATTTAAAAAAGATCGGCATCAAAGATAGTAGTACAAGAATATATAATGTATTAAAGGAACTGATAATGAATGATCGAAAATTTTATTAAAAATAATAATTACGAATATTACAAAGATATTTCTTTAAAAAAATATAATACCTATAAATTAGAAGCTTTATGTAAATTTTTGATTTATCCAAATACAGTATCGCAATTATTAGATCTACTTGATTATTTAAGAAAAAATAATATTAACTATTTAATTCTAGGTAATGGATCTAATGTAATTTTAGACCGCGAAGTATTTGAGGTAATAATAAAACTCGATCATTTTAATAAAATTGATATAAACAACAATATAGTTGTTGCAGAAGCGGGAGTCAGTCTAAGTTATCTTTCTCATATTTGTATGCAAAATAATTTATCAGGCCTTTCTTTTGCGGGAGGAATACCCGGTTTAGTAGGTGCCGCGACTGTAACTAATGCTGGCGCTTATCAAGAAGATATGGCAAATATTGTTAAAGAAGTTAAAGTTATTACTCCCAATTTACAGATAAAAACCATGAATAAAGATGATTTGGCCTTTTCTTACCGGAATTCTTTTCTGAAACATCACAAGGATTATGTTTGTCTTGAAACTACTTTTGAACTTGCTTTGGGAGAAAGTATTAAAATTAAAGATGTTATGGATGATCGTAAAAGGCGTCGAACTTTGTCTCAACCTTTGGATTTACCTTCTGCTGGATCAGTATTTAGGAATCCTGAAGGATTATTTGCTGGAAAATTAATCGAGGATTTAGGACTTAAAGGCTATCGAATTGGCGGCGCTCAAATTAGTGAAAAACATGCAAATTTTATTGTCAATACTGGTGAAGCAACTTCAAGAGACATTCTAGATCTAATAGGATTCATAAAAAGCGAAGTAAAGAAAAAATATAATATTGATTTAACATTAGAACAAGAAATAATAAGGTGATTGTGATGACAGAAACTAAAAAAGTAAAAGTTAAAGTCAAAAAGAGAAAAATCAATATTAAGAAAATTTTTATTTTCTTTTTAGTAGTGGTTTTGTTAGGCCTTTTATTCTGGGTTATTAATAAGCTACCATTAAAAAATATCTATGTTATTGGTAATAACATTTTATCGGATAAAGAAATAATCGAATTGGCAGATATTTCTGATTATCCACCATTTATAACCATTAATAAAAAACGTCTTGTTAGTAATTTAGAAAAAAATCCATATATCAAGCAAGTCAGAATTGAAAAAAAGTTTTTTAATAAGATATATATTTATATAACAGAAAGTAAAGTTTTATGTACACATAACGATAAAATTATTTTAGAAAATGGTGAAGAAGTTAATAACATTTACAATATAACACAAGTTCCTATTTTGCTTTCAGATATTAAAGAAATATACGAAAAATTTGTGGAAAAAATGATTTTAGTCAATAATGACATTTTGGCCAAGATATCAGAAATAACTTATGTTCCTAATGAAGTTGATCAGGAGCGATTTACTTTTCAAATGAATGATGGCAATCTGGTATACATTACACTATCGAAAATAACAAAAGTAAATAAATATAATAGTATATATTCTAAAATGGAAGGTAAAAACGGTATTATTTATTTAGATTCTGGAGATTATATTGAATTTAGATAAAAATAGAAAGTATTTACTTTTAAAAATAATAATGTTATAATAAACGTATAATGAGAGGAGGTAAAAATGGAAACAGGAACAATTATTCTTATAGTAGTAATAGCCTTATTATTAATCATCGTCTTCTATAGCATTGGAATATATAATAAACTCGTTAATGCTAGAAATAAGGTAAATGATCAATTTGCTCAAATTGATGTACAACTTAAGAGAAGAAGTGATATGATACCTAATCTAGTAGAGACAGTTAAAGGATATGCTAAACACGAAGAAAATACTTTTAAGGAAGTTATAGAGGCTCGAAATAAGATGACGACAGCTAATGGGATTAATGAAGAGCTTGAAGCTTCTAATCAAGTTACTTCGGCGTTAAATAAACTTTTTGCTTTATCGGAAGCTTATCCAGAGTTAAAAGCAAATACTAATTTTATGTCCTTACAAAATGATTTAAAAGATACAGAAGATAAACTTAGTTTTGCTAGACAATTCTATAATGATACCGTATTAAATTATAATAATTTGAGAGAACAATTTCCTTCAAATATTATAGCGGGTATTTTTAAATTTAAAGAAATAGGCTACTTTAAAGCAGAAGACAAAGACAAAGAAGTGCCCAATGTTAAATTCTAGGACTTTGTTAAGGTCCTTTTTTTAGTAAGGAGTGAATATGAAAAAAATAATTTTATTTATGGCTTTATTTTTTATTCCATTATTTGTCAAAGCAAATTCCATAAATAATATTCGTATGGATATTTATATCGATGCCAGTGGAACCGCTCACGTCACTGAAGTATGGGATGCAAAATTAAATGAAGGTACAGAAGGATATAAACCTTATTATAATTTGGGAGAAAGTACAATATCTAATTTTCAGGTTAAAATGGGTAATAAAGAATTTACTTATAATGATAATTGGAACACGTCAGATAGTTTTGAAGAAAAAAGTTATCACAATGGAATTAATTACTTATCTGATGGAGTTGAGTTATGTTTTGGCATAAGTTCTTATGGTCAAAATACTTATACTTTGTCATATGATATAAGTAATTTTGTCGTTAATACTAGTGACAATTATCAAATGGTGTATTGGACTTTATTTCCTCATGATTATAATCCCTCACCAGCACGAGTGTATGTTAAAATATATAGTGACTTTAGATATAGTGATACTTTGGATATTTGGGGATATGGTAAATATGGTATGCCAACATATGTTTATGACGGATATATTGAAATAGATTCAGAAGGGAAAGTATATAATGATGAATACATTACTATTTTAATAAAGTTTCCTTCTGGTAGTTTTGCTTCCAAAGTTACTTTAGATAAAAGCTTTGAAGAATACTATAATATGGCTGAAGAAGGTGCTGTTAGCTATTCCGATAATAACAAATCTTCAGCCTTAAATATATTTTTATCAGTTCTTCCTATTCTCATGACATTTTCTCTAATTATTTTTGCTATGGTTAAAGTTTCGACTGCTTCAAAATATGGAACTTATAGACTGAACTTTGGAGAGACTAAAAATAAAGTTAAGGACGTTGTATATTATAGAGATCTGCCCTATAAAAAGGAGGAACTTTCACGTGTTTATTGGATTGCCTGTCAGTATAATCTAATATCTAAACAGACAGATTATTTGGGAGCAATTCTTCTAAAATGGTTTAAACTTGGTAATATAAGAATTGAGAAAAAAACATCATCTAAAAAATTTAGTGATAAAGAAGAGACGGTTATTGTTTTTAGTAATTGTATGAATTTGTCAGAATTAGAGACAAAATTATATCAAATGATGTATGAAGCCAGCGCCGATGGTAATTTAGAAAAGAAAGAATTTGAATTATGGTGTAAAAAAAATTATACTAAAATATTAAGATGGTTTAATGATGTTGTCGATAGTGAGACTGAAAAGTTAATTAGTGAAGGCTTACTTATCCGAGAGGGAAGAATAAAAAAATGTATCGTCAAGCCAATTATGATGGAAGAGGCTAAAAAAATTGCTGGTGTCAAAAAGTTTCTCTTGGAATTTTCTAATATTAAAGATAAATCCTCTATTGAAGTTAATCTTTGGGAAGAGTATTTAATGTATGCTCAAATATTTGGCATAGCTAAAAAGGTAATGAAAGAATTTAAAGATATGTATCCAGATGTTATAACTGAAGAAATATACAGCAATATTGATTTTATTTACTTTGTATCATATAGTGGAATGAATAGTGCTACTACGGCGCGAAATAGAGCCAACAGTTATTCTGCGGGAGGAGGAGGATTCTCTTCTGGTGGTGGAGGTATTGGTTCCTTTGGTGGCGGAGGTGGCGGAGGTGGTTTCCGCTGATAGCTATATTTTCAATAAAAAGGAATACCCCATCGAAATAATTCGTAAAGATAATAAAAATACTTATCTTAGAGTTAAAGATAATAAAATTATCATAACAACAAATTATTTAGTTACTAATAAAAGATTGAGCAAACTAATTCATGATAATACTGCCTTCATTGATCGTATGCTTGAAAGGTCTCAAAAGAAAGAAAATGATAATGAATTTAGACTTTTTGGTAAAACCTACAATATTATTTATGGTTTTACAGAAACTGAAATAGAAGAAAATAAAATATATTGCAAAGATATTAAAGCATTAAATAAATATTTAATAGCATACATAACGGATATTTATGCTAAAAGATTAGCTTATTGGTATAAATTATTTGAAGAAGATATACCTACACCTAATCTCAAAATAAGAAAAATGACTAGCCGTTGGGGAGTATGTAATCTTAAAAATAAAAATATAACACTAAATTTAGAATTATCTAAATACGAGATGGAAGCATTAGACTATGTTATTGTTCATGAATTGTCCCATTTTATTTATCCTGATCATTCAAAAAAGTTTTGGTCATTAGTGGCTAAATATTATCCGGAATACAAAGATATAAGAAAAAGATTAAGAAATTCAGTTTAATTATAGTAAGTACCTACTTATTAAGTTGGTACTTTTTAATTATCCGAGTTAAAGATGAAAATTATCATACATAGCAGTATATATTAACTATTTTACTGTAAAAAAATTTAAGAAATCTTGTTTTATTTGCCAATATGGTTTATACTTATAATGGAAAGAGTGTTAGATATGAAAATAAAAAAGTTGAACAAAAAAAATATACTATTATTAATTACAATAATGATTCTTTTTATGATAATTGGAATCAGTCTGGCTTATTTTGGCTGGTCGAGTACTGAAGAAGATAAAAACTCTTCAGTTGATGTTACGATAGTAGGGGGAACAGGAACTTGCGATAAACTTACTGATAATAATAAATTATTAGTACCTACAAGTAGTAAAGATAATGGCCGAATCATAACAATAAAAGTAAGTCAGCAGGTATCCGCTTATGCTTCTATTACTTGGAACATGCTAATAAATAGATTAAATACAGCCGCTACGACTACTTTAGGCTTAAAACATGAAAGCTTTAAATACGAACTAGTTAATACGACGACAGGAGTTAGTTATGGAAATGGTAATTTTGCTTCTATCAATGATGGAGATACAATAACTTTAGAGGCCAACGAAAAACTAAAGATGAATAATGAATATATTTTCACTTTATATTTATGGATTGATGGAGAATGGGGAGTAAATCCTAATGATATGCAAAATCAATCTTACGATATTGATATGAACTGCTCAATTATGGGTGTAGAATAGTTACAATCGAGAAGGAAAAATATGGAAATAAAACGTATAGTTGTTGGGCCTTTGGCCACTAATTGTTATATTTTAACGATCGATAATGATGTACTCATTATCGATCCGGGTGCAGAATTTAGTAAGATAAGTAGTTTTCTTAAAGATAAGAAAGTTCTTGCTATCTTAATTACACATAATCATTTTGACCATATTGGTTGCCTATCTTCATTTAAAGATATCCCCATTTACGATGGTAATAATTTAAAAGAGAAAGAATATCAAATTGGCCGTTTTGTCTTTGATGTTATAACGACGAAAGGTCATTCCGAAGACTCTATTTCTTTTTATTTTAAAAATAATAATATCCTTTTTTCTGGTGATTTCCTTTTTTATGAAAATATTGGAAGAACTGATTTACCAACTGGTAATGATTATGATATGCAAAAAAGTATTAAAAAAATTATAAAATATCCCCCCAATATGATTATATATCCTGGTCATGGTTGTGAAACTAGTCTACAACATGAAATACAAAATAATAGTTATTTAAAAAAATAATTACCCAAATTGTAATTGACAAACAAAATAAAATGTAATATAGTGATATATAGATTAAAACTTGATACTATTTTAAACTACATCATTTGTAGTTTTTTGTTGTGAAGTAAGGAGGTATATATGATGAAATTTGAAAAGAGTGAGTTAGAAAGAGAAAAAAAATATCTCGATAAGACAATACATTTGATTAGAAAAAAAATATCTACTTTGGGGCAAGAGTTATATGATGATGATTCTAAAATTTTAGAATTTAAAAAGTTCATTTGGGATACGCATACAGAAATGGATCCTAATGAGATGCGCAGTATGATGGCGGAGTCAGATCTTCAAGTTTCAATTATGCAAAATAAAGGTAATTATTTGCAAAGATTATTTAGAATTCAAAATAAACCTTATTTTGGCTCAATAAGATTTAAAGAAAATGGCGATGAAAGTGATATATATATAGGAATTACGCACGTTGAAGATAAACTAGATTATTATGTTCATGATTGGCGTAGTCCTATATGTAGTATGTTTTATGATTTTGAAACAGGTCCAGCTTATTATAAAGCTCCATCCGGTATCATCGAAGGTCAGATCACGCGAAAGCGACAGTATATAATAGAAGATGGTGAACTTAAAAATATTTTTGATAATGATTTAAATATTTCTGATAGTCTCTTACAAGAAGTATTAGCGGAAGAGACATCTGACAAAATGAAAAATATTGTTAATACCATTCAAGAAGAACAAAATAAAGTGATTAGAAACACTACTGACAAAAATCTTATTGTTGAAGGTATTGCCGGTTCAGGAAAAACCTCCGTAGCCCTTCATCGCATAGCTTTTTTATTATATCGCCTTCCTAATTTGACGTCGAATAACATTGTTATTTTTACACCTAATAAAATATTCTCCGAGTATATTTCTAATGTCTTACCAGAATTGGGAGAAGATAATACTTATAGCATGACCTTTTATGACATACTTTGTCAAAATATTACAGAATATAAAGATATTGAAAATTTTACAGATTTTATTTCCAGATATTATAAGGGTGAAGTATCTACCTTTGATCTCATTAAATATAAACAATCTGATGAAATAATTGAAGATTTAAATAATTATGTCAAAGATATAGTTGAAGGGGCCATGTTTACTAAAGATTTTGTGTTTGATCAATCTATTGAAGTAAGTATTGATGAACTGAATAATATGCTACAATATAAATATAAAAATTTCCCACTATGGGATAGAGTACATGAAATTGCCAAAAGAATTGCTTATAATAATTATAATGGTCTTTTAAAAAACATTACGATTATAGAAAAAAAGTTGAAGGAGCTTTTAAATTTAGAAATGGATTTAAAAGTAATATTCAAGGCTTTTTTTGATAGTAAATATAGTAAAATTAAATGTAAAATTAAGGATAAATATTTATTTTACGAAGATGCCTGTTTATTTTTATATTTAAAGAGTCTATTAATGGGTTTTAACACCAATCACGTTATTAAACAAGTAGTAATAGATGAGGCTCAAGATTATAATAAACTGCAATATTATATTATAAAAAGAATATTTAAAAAAGCTAATTATACAATTTTAGGTGATACTAATCAGACAATTAATCCTTATTATAAGTATCGCTCATTAGAAGAATTAAAAGATATTTTTAACTCTTCTCGATACATAAAACTTACCAAGACATATCGTTCGACCGATAAAATTATTCAGTATACTAATCAGATATTAGGTTTAAATTATGTTACCGCGATAAGAAATAAAAAAGCTAGTGATATAATTTTTCGAACTGATGTTAAAAAAGAAGATTTTATCAGCGATATTACAAATTTACAAACAATTTCTAAATCAATAGCAATTATTACTAAAAATGATGAAGAAGCAGAAAATATATATAATGAATTAAAAGAAAATTTTGATATTTCTTTAATAGATGGCTATGGACACATTAAAAGAGATTTAGTTGTTGTCCCTTCTTATGTTGCCAAAGGTTTAGAATTTGATTCTGTTATCGTTTATACTGAACTAAATAATCAATATACCGAAAAAGATAAATATTTATACTATGTTGCTTGTACTAGAGCGCAACATAATTTGCTTATTTATAATAGGACTATTTAAATTTTTTAGTCCTTTTTTAGATACGATAATTTAGCGTTTAGTTATTTTTATTTAACTAGTTAATAAGCATCACTAAAGATCCCTTTCTTATTTTTTTAACAGTTGTTTATTACCCCCTTAAATTAAATTAACATGTAATTTGTGTTTGACAAAGGCTCATAATTATGTTAGGATAATAAATGTCCGCTAAAAAATGAGGTGTAGAAAGTGAAAAAGCACAAAACTGAAATCGTAGCGCTGACATTATTACTAGGAGTATTATGTTATGCTTTCTATGATTCCAATATTGAAAATTGCGAGCAGAAGATAACTTTGACAAGCGAATTATTTTCAATGCGCGAAGTAAAAAGTAAAGAAGATATAACTATGGAAATGCTCGAAATTCCTGCTGAAGATTTACTTAAAACCCAAGAAGAAAAAAAGGAAGAAGATATAAAAAAAGAAATTGTATCTGAAAGCGAAGAAAATAAAGTAGTAGAAGAGAACATATCACTAGAGGAAAGTATTAATACTTATATTCCTTATAATGAAATTGTTTCTAATCAAATAATAAATTATGCTTTAAATTTTGTTGGTAACCCTTATGTTTATGGTGGTAATTCTCTAACTGAAGGTACTGATTGTTCGGGATTTACAAAATTAATATTTGCTAATTATGGTATTAGTCTTCCACGATCAGCCGTCGAGCAATCATCATCTGGAATTAGTGTAGGGATTGATAATATTATGCCTGGCGATTTAGTATTTTCTGGATACAATGGTCAAATATGTCATGTGGCTATATATCTTGGCAATGAAAAATTAGTTCATGCTCTTAATTCATCTGTAGGGATAGTTGTTACTAATCTATATATTATGCCAATTATAGATGTTAGAAGAGTTATATAATTTGACAATGATTCTTCTTTATGCTATAATATGTCTTGCCTTTAAAAAAGGCGGAAAGAAGTGAAAAAATGAAACCGCGTCTCACAAAGACAATAATGGCTTCTTTATTAACTTTAGGATTATTAACCAATCTACTTTATTATAGTAAAGTGGGTGAAAAAGAAAAATTAGTGTACATGGATCAATTATATGATCCTGCAATATATCAAGGGGATTTAGTTAGTGATGATTTAGTTGAGACATTAGTTAAGGAAGAAAAAATAGAAGAGGAAAAAGAGGTTGAAAAAGAGGAACCTGAAAGAGTTGTTGTCTATGATAATATGACAATGGAAGAATTAACTAATAAATTAAATTCTATTCTTTCATCAGATTTAGCGGGTATGGGTAATATTTATGCTAAATACGCTATTGAATTAGGAGTGGATCCTTATTTAGCTGTTGCCATATCAATGCATGAAACAGGCTGTACTTGGCAGTGTTCTTATTTGGCTAAAGAATGTAATAATATTGGCGGTCAAAAAGGAACTGGTTGTGGAGAATATCAAGCATATCCATCTTTAGAAGAGGGTATATATGGTTTTATTCTCAATATTAAAAATAAGTATGTAGATTATGGACTGCTTACTGCAGAAGATATGAATCCTAAGTACGCAGAAGATCCTTTATGGGCCTCTAAAGTTAATAAATATATCGAAAAAATAAAAAATAACTAGAGATGTCACTAGACATTTCTTTTTTCATAATGGGTAATATTTTGGTCAATAATTAATTTCCTTGACAGAACAAATATATTATGTTATATTTGTAATGCTCAAACATTAGATAAATCAAGGAGGAAATATGCAGAATTTAACTTTATTAGCGGCAATTGGGAAGAATAATGAATTAGGAGTAGATAACCATTTAATATGGAGAATTAAAGAAGACCTTGCTTTTTATAAAAAAATGACTTTAGACCACTATCTTATTATGGGAAGAAAAACCCTTGTCTCATTACCAGCTGGTGCGTTAGAAGGATGGAGAAGACCTATTGTTTTAAGTAAAAGGCCTTTAGATAGATATTGTGATCTTTCTTGCTTTAATGATCTTTCATCATTACTTGAATTTGTTTCATTAGTTCCAGAGGAATTTATCGTTATAGGTGGTAGTCAGATTTATAAACTGTTATTGCCTTATGTCGAAACTATGTATTTAACAGAAATACAGCAAGAGTATCCGGAAGCGGATTCTTATTTTCCAGAATTTGATAAGAGTGATTGGACTAGTGAAGTGCTTGGGGATTACAGAAAAGAGGGTGCAGATCCTCCCTATGTTCGCAAAAAATATATTAGACATAGATAATTATAAGTAGCTTTAATTATCTTTTTTTATATCCATAATTAAATAATATTTATTAAGATTAGAAAATTTATTTTCAACAGATTGCCAATTTTTTTTATTGACTGTCCATAAAAAAACTTCCTTTTTAAGTTTATTAATTTTTTTATCTGTTATTGTTCGGTAATTTATTACATAGAAATCAAAATTTCCTTTTCGATAATAAAAGGAAATTAATCCCATTTTAAATTTTAATTTTTTTTTCATGTATTTAATTATCTTTTTATTAAAGGAAGCTAGATAGATCTTCTGGGAAGCTTTATTTAATCTTTTCATTAAGATATCCGCTAATGTTTTATAGTTATTATTACTTGTTTTAATATCAATAAGTAGAATTTTGTCAGTATTAATAGTTAAGATTTTATCTAGAGTCGAGAGATATTTTTCTTTTATAATATCTTTATAATTCATGTTTTCTATATAATTAGTCCCCAAAACCGAATTATGACTTAAAACAATAATATTATCTTTAGTTATACGTATGTCAAATTCAACTCCCTCAATATTTTTCTCTTTGAGGGCATGTTTAATTGCTAAATAAGAGTTTTCTTCGATTTTATTTGAGGTTATACCTCTATGGACTATTATTTTCATAATAACATATTATGTTATTAAAGAATATAATTGTAAAAAACAGTTGAACTTTAAAGCAATATGTGTTAAAATTATAAATGTTACGAAATAATCCGCCTATATCAATGTAGTGATTATTTAAAAAGAAAGGAAGTGTATATTCGTGGATATTATTGACAAAATTACTGAAAGTCAGCTAAAAAAAGATTTGCCTGATTTTAGAGTTGGTGACTCTGTGGTTGTCGGCTGTATTATTACAGAGACAAAAGGTGGTAAGTCAAAAGAGAGAATCCAAGATTTTAAAGGTACTGTTATTGCAAGAAAAGGTAAAGGCGTATCGGAAACTTTTACAGTAAGAGGAGAATATTCTGGAATTGGTGTTGAAAAAACATTCCATGTGCATTCTAATAAGGTTGCTTATATTAAAATCGTAAAACCTGGTAAAGTAAGAAGAGCTAAATTATATTTCTTGAGAAACAGAACAAGTAAGTATAATATTAAAGAAAGAAGATAATAGCTTTGCTATTATTTCTTATTTTTATAGGATGATAAAATGAAGAAATTTATTAGAGAATTAGTTCCTTATGTAATTATAATTGTTGTTGTCATTTTACTTCGTACCTTTATTATCACACCTGTTATAGTAAGCGGTGACTCTATGATTCCCACTTTACATAATGGAGAAGCTCTTCTTGTAAGAAAAATTGCTTATGATGCCCATGCAATAGAACGATTCGATATTGTTATAATTAAAGAAAATAATGATGAAATAATTAAAAGAATTATTGGGTTACCAGGTGAGCATATAAGCTATAAAAATAATAAACTTTATGTTAATGATGAACTTGTTAAAGAAAATTTTTCCTTTCGAGATACGGAAGACTTTAATTTAGAAGAGTTATGTAATTGTAGTACTATTCCAGATAGAAGTTATTTAGTATTAGGTGATAATAGACCTATCTCGAAAGATAGTAGAAGTATTGGTCTAGTTAAGGAAGAAGATATTGTCGGTAAGGCTATATACCGTATTTGGCCTCTATCGAAATTTGGGACTATTTATAATTAGTTAAGCTTCTATATTTTTTCATAATTATAAGACTATTTTATTCAATATTTAGTAAAAATATAATGAATTGTAAGCATGAATATTCTTATTTTTACCTTTATATTGAAAAATGTTAATTTGTTTGCTATACTTATATTTAGTATTTTATTATAGCGTTTAAATTAATTTTAAATATTGATAACAATATAATAAAAAATAGTATATAATTCTTTAATTTAACTATGTTAATAATAGATTATCATAATAAAATTATATTTTAGTAGATTGATCTTTTTTAAGGGTTATATTATAATTTATATAGTAGTGAGGAGCAGTTAAAATGGAGAAAAACAAAATATTAAGATGGTTTTATATATTTCTATTAGTTCAGCCTTTTATTGATTTAATTACATCGTTAATGACAAAATTTTATAGTTTTCCCATTACGATTGGAATCGTCATCAGAGGCTTATTATTTGTATTAAGTATTATATATATGTTTTTTATATCTAAATCTAAATACAAAAAGATGTCTTGTATTTATATGGGAATACTCTTTATTTATGTATGCTTATATTTTGTTACAAAACTAGATGTATTTAATAGTATATCTTTTCTCGTCTCCGAAGTATCCTATATGTTCAAATATTTTTATACCTTAATTATACTATTGTTATTGTTAAACATTTTTGACGAATTAAAACCTAATAATCGCATTATATTTAAGTTATTGCAATTGGATTTGCTTATTTATTGTTTTATTATTGTTTTAGCAAATATTACTAATACAGCCTTTGGCACTTATGCCAATGGTGCAGGGAATTCAGGATGGTTTTATGCAGGCAATGAAATTGGGATTGTTCTTGCTTTGCTTTTCCCTTTCTTATATTTAATTGTGAATAAAACCAACTCTTACAAATGTTTGTTTTTAATAATTCCAGTCGTTTTAGCAATGGAAATTATTGGAACAAAAACAGCAATGTTAGGTTTATTATTATCGACAATAGTATTTTTCATTTACTATTTAATTAGAGTTAAAAGTGGTAAAGTTAAACAATTAATAATAACATCAATTATTCTTTTGATTATCATATGCTCTAGTCCTAATTTGCCAGTAATTACTAATATAAAAAATAGTTTAGATATTTTTAATGATCGACTTGCCAATGAAGAGAATCGGGATGATGACTTAACTGATGAAGCTGTTACAAAAGTTTTGTTTAGTGATCGTGATTATTATGCTAAAAAAATTAAACGTATATATCTAAATTCTAATATACAAGATAAGTTGTTTGGTGTTGGTTTTACTAATAGAGAAAGTATTGATGATGAAAATATTACAAAATTAATTGAACTTGATTTTCATGACATTTTTTATCGTTACGGTATAATTGGTTTTATTATTTATTTTTCGCCTTTTGTTTTAGCAGTTATACTTTGTTTAAAAGAATGTTTTAAAATTAAGTTTAGATTTAATGCTAAACAAATATTATTAGGTTATGTAAGTTGTGTTAGTATGCTTATTGCTTGTGTAGTTGGCCATACATTAGGAGCACCAAGTGTTAGTTTCTATTCTTGTTTAGCAATTGTAATGCTTATTTATTATTTAAAAGAGAGTTATCATAGGGTAGATTTAGACAATAATAAAATTACTATATTTGCACTTCATTTGGCTACGGGCGGTGTTGAGAAATATATTTCTTCTTTATGTAAAATGTTGGATGATAGTTATGAAATTGAAATCATTTCTACTTATAAAAAGACTATTAAACCAGCTTTTAAGATTAGTAACAAGGTAAAAATTACTTATTTGATTAATGATTATCCGCACGTTTTAGAATTTAAAAGAGCAGTATATAGTGGTAAGATTATTGAAACCGTCAAATGGTCAGTTCATTTAGCTAAAATTTTATTTCTAAAGTATTATAAGAATTTTGTAGCGGTTTGTTTTGTTGATAGTAAATACATTATTACGACGCGGATATTTCATAATAGATTAGTTAGTGATAATAAAAATAGGGATTGTATCGCTATTGCAACAGAGCATAACTACCATAACGATAATCTTAAATATGTTAATAATGTCATTCATTCAGTTCAAAATATGAACTATTTAGTTCTGGTTAGTCCTTCTTTGAAGGATTACTACCAAAATAAGTTGCTTAAGACGAAATGTGTGTTTATTCCAAATGTCATTGATAATATTCCTCAATATGTTGAACATGAGCAAGTTCATTATAAACTTATTAGTGTCGGGAGATTAGCCCCAGAAAAAGGTTTTAGTGATTTGCTTGATATTATTGATATTGTAAGAAAAGATATTCAAAATATTCAATTAGACATTTATGGTGATGGTGATCTTAAGGATGAACTCGCACGAAAAATTAAGAAACTTAATCTAGAAGAAAATATTCAATTATTAGGATTTGTTGATTATGAACAATTACTTGAAAAGATGCCTTATTATGATATTTATGTTATGAGTTCTTTTTCTGAATCTTTTGGTTTAGTTTTAATCGAGGCTATGAGTAGATCATTACCATGTATAGCTTTTGATAGTGCAGATGGTGCTAGATATCTGTTAAAAGATGGGAATGGCGTTTTAATTGAAGAACGTGATAAAGAAAAATATGCTAAAGAAATAATTAAAATGCTAAATGATCTTAAAATAATTAATAAATATGCTAAAAAAGGATATACAAAATCAAAGGAGTATTTGCTTGACAATGTTAAAAAAGATTGGCTTAAATTATTGAAAGAGGCAAAGCACTCTTCCAACAATAATTTTAAGTAGTTAGTTCAAAATATGACTGATATTTAGATTTTCAATCTATTTATCAGTTTTTTTTCAGGTTAGAGACATGAAAAAATTACAAATTAATGTTTATCTATTGATTTATATGAGTTTACTTACTTTTTATTTATAAAAATTTGGTTTTTTGAAAAATATATGATAATCTAATTATAGTTAGGTTGTGATATTTATGGCAAGGCCAAGTAAAAGAAGATTTGAATTAGAAATTAGACAGATAAATTATATAAAGAAATTATTGATGATAGATAAAATTGAAGATGTTGATAAAGCAGCACTGAAAAGACTAAAAAATAACTTAAAAAAGATTAAAGATTCAAGAGCTAAAGGGAAAACTAAATTTAAAATATGGGATATTATTATATGCAGTATTTTGGCAGTTTTATTTGGGGCACAAGACTGGGAGGATATTCGTGATTTTGTTGATAATCATTATGACTGGTTAAGAGAATTCCTTTTATTAACTGGAGGTATTCCTTGTGCTAAAACTTATGAAAGAGTTTTTTCAATAATAGATTCACGAGAGTTGGAAGATATACTAAATGATTTTATAATGTCATTTAATATTAAATCAAATTTAGAAGAAGATATAATTAATTTATATGGTAGAATTAGTAGAGGAAGTTCAAGACAGGAAACAGCATATCAAGATAAAATTAAACCATTAAATGTTTTAAATGCGTATTCAAATAAATACGGTGTTTGTTTGGCAAGTGAAATGATTGAAGAAAAAAGTAACGAAATACCAACTGTACCTGAAATTTTAAAGAGATTTAAAGTAAAGGGAAATATAATAACTTGGGATGCATTAAATACACAAGTGGATAATATTAAAGCTGTTGTTGAACTTGAAGGTGATTATGTTGCTCCAATAAAAGGGAATCAAAGTAATTTTTATACTGATTTGATTGATTATTTTGATGAAAAGAAATTAGAAACAATAAAAGCAGGTAATTGTCAATCAGCATATTTAGGTTATTATGAAAAAAGAGGAAGTAAAGCAATACATTATGAATATTTTCAAACAACAGATGTTAATTGGTATTTTGATAAGAAAAAGTGGAAAAAATTAAATTCAATAGGTGTAGTAAGAAAGACAATAAATGAAGGAAAAGAGACAAAGGTAGAAAAGAGATATTATATTTCAAGTTTATTTTGTGATATTAATTTATTTTCTAATGCCATAAGAAATCATTGGTCAGTTGAAAATAAATTACATTGGCATTTAGATTTTACATTCAAGCAAGATAATAATACAATAGCAAATAAAATGGCATTAATGAATTTAGAGATAGTAAATAAATTTTGTTTAGCAATATTAAACAAAGTAAAAGCATTTTACAATAACATAAGTTTGAAACGTATTAGAAAGATAATATCATATAATTTCGAAAAGTCATTAGTAAATTTAATGTGCTATTTATCGCTAAGTTAAAAAAGTAAATTTTTAATAATAAAACATAGATTAGCCTATATAAAATATAAGATAAGTCTATGTTGATAATTATTTTCATGTCTTTAACCTGGTTTTTTTATCTTGCTATTTGACAATGAGAAGAAACAATTATATAATGTAATTAAGAGAAATACATGAGAAGATAGGAGTAACTTATGAATTATGGAATAATATTAGCTAGTGGCAAAGGCACACGAATAAATGATCATATATCTCTACCTAAACAATTTAGGCAGATAAATGGTATTCCCGTTATTATATATCCAATTAAAAAGATGTTTGAAATTAAAAGATTTGATTATTTATATGTTGTCATACCAGAAACTTATAAAGATTATGCTATAGAAATAATAGAAAAATATATTACAAGAGAAAAGGAAAAAATTAAAATTACTATTGGTGGTAAAGATCGTATGGATAGTATTGATGCCGCTATAAAAGCAATTTGTAATGATCATGTTGTTTCTGATGATGATATCATTGTTATTCATGATGCAGTTCGTCCTTTTGTGACATCAAAAATTTTAAATGATAGTATCGATGCTGCCCAAAAGTATAATGCTGTTGTGACGTCTATGCCAGTAAGTGATACTTTACTAATATCTCATTCTGGCAATATAGTAGATAAGATTCCACAAAGAAATTTATATTATAAAGGTCAATCTCCAGATAGTTTTAAGTTAAAATTGTTTATTGGGTTATTAAATAAATTAAAGCCTGAAGAACGTGAAGTTATTACGGGTACTTCACAGATATGTACTTTAAATAGTTATCCGATATATATGATTCCGGGTGATGAAATGAATTTTAAAATAACAACTGCTTCAGATTTTATTATTGCAAATAGTATTGCTAAAGAAGGTGAATACCATGATTAATAAAGAGCCCATACCTAATAAAATGAAGGCATTAGTTCTGAATGATATTTCAGATTTAAGATTTGAGGAAGTGAAAGTTCCTCAAATAAAAAAAGAGTGTGTATTATTGCACGTCAAATGTTGTGGTATTTGTTCTAGTGATATTGATCGTATTTTTAAAAATGGTACTTATCATTTTCCTACCATACCTGGTCATGAATTTTCTGGAGAGATAGTTGGAGTGTACGATAAGAACGATAAACATCTTTTAGGTAAAAAAGCTAGTGTTTTTCCTTTACTACCTTGCAATAATTGTGATGCTTGTAGAATTGGTGAATACGCGCAGTGTTCCCATTATAATTATTTTGGTTCTCGCTGTGATGGAGCCTTTAGTGAATATCTAGTTGTTCCTAAATGGAATTTAGTCTTATTTGATACTATGGATTACGACGTAGCAGCTTTATGCGAACCTGCTGCTGTAGCTTTACATGCCACTAGACGTGTGAAATTAGCAGAAAATAAAAAAGTGTTTGTAATGGGAAGTGGAACAATTGGTCTATTAATTGCTATGTTTGCTAGAGTTCAAGGTAGCAAGGTATATATTGGAGCAAGAAAGAAAGAAGCTATTAACTATATTAAGTCGTTAGATTTTGACTATATTGATACTAATAATTTTGAAGAAGAGTTAAAAAGGAAAACTAACAATCAAGGCTTTGATTATGTTTTTGAGGCTGTTGGCAGTAATGAGGCTATTTCCAATTCAATTCTTGCTTGTAATAACTTTGCGACTGTCGTTTTAGTAGGAAATCCTCATGAAAATTTGCAACTAGAAAAGAATGTATATTGGAAAATATTGAGAAAACAACTAACTATTACTGGAACTTGGAACTCTAACTATAATAATTTTATTAATGATTGGCAAGATGCAATTAACTTTATGCAACAAAATTATGCTACTTTTAAAAGTCTTATCACAAACACTTTTAAACTCGAAGAATATAAAGAAGCTTTTGACTTTTTAAGAGATAAAAGTACATTTAAGATTAAAGTTATGTTTCAAAACGAGAAAGAATAGGAGAATATTACTTATGAAAAGAGGTAAAATAGCAGCATCGATGATGTGCGCTAATTTGGATAAAATATTTTATTATTTAACAGAATTTAAAGAAAGCAATATCGAATTATTACACATTGATGTCATGGATGGTGAATTTGTTTCTAATTTAGCTTTGGGAACGGATTACGTTAAAAGTTTGCGAAGAATTACAGATATTCCTTTTGATTATCATTTTTTAGTCAATAATCCTTTAGAAAAAATGGCTTGGTATGAAATAAGAGCGAAGGACCAAGTTTCTTTTCACTATGAAGGCAATGATAAAATAAAGGAATGCTTAAACTATTTAGATCGTCTAGGCGCTAAAAAATTTATCGCCATAAATCCTCGTACAGATTTTAAGTGTTTGGATCCTTATTTAGATCAACTTGATGGTATTTTAGTAATGATGGTCGAGCCAGGATTTGCTGGGCAAAAGTTGATTCCTGATACCATAGATAAAGTTGCCAATTTGTCTTGCTATTTAGAAAAAAATAATAAAAAAAATATTGAAATTGAAGTTGATGGTAATATTACTATCGAAAATGCTGCGAAACTATATAAAAGGGGAGCAACAATTTTTGTGGGGGGGTCCTCGTCCTTATTTGCTAAAAGTGAGTTATCGACAAGTGATATTATAGCTCAAAAAAGAGCTGTTATTGGCTGGAATGAAAAATAGTTTTAAGTACAGATTTATTTTTGTATATAATAAAAAAGTTTATAAATTATTTAAAATATAATTTATAAACTTTATTAATTTTTAAAATTATAGTATAATTATTATAGAAGTGAGTTGAGACAATCATGTTTGAAATATCAATACCGGCAAAACACATAATAAAAACACTCTTAATTAGGTTTCAATACACTCTATGTTTTAACCAAATAGATGCAAATCTGCAGAGCTTAAATAATATAACCTAATTAGTTATCTATAAAAAATAAAGAAAGGAGCTTCTAATATATGTGAAAGAAATCACATAATTAGATTATACGTGATATTATGAAGGAAAGAATTAAAAAACTAATAATTACTTTGATGTCAATATTTAAGATTGATGATATCATAGTTTTTGAGAGTAATGCTGATTATTCGGATAACTCGAGGGCCTTTTATGAATATTTAATTGCTCATAATTACAATCAAAAATATAAAATTTTTTGGTTTGTAAATGACGGAAAATTTTTTCAAAACAGAGAATGCTATAATGTAAAGTTTTTAACGATGTGGCATAATAAGACAAAGAAGACTTTTTTTCAATGGATTCACTATTTCTGGATTGTTAAAAATGCTAAATATTTGATATCGAGCAATCGTTCTTTATTAAAATTGAATAAAAAAACAATTGCTATTAATGTAAATCATGGGACTCCATTAAAGAAAGTTAGTGATTTGCAGATTGTTCCTAAGGATATCGACATTGTATTAGCAGCTTCTGATTATTGCATCGATTTAATAAGCAGAGAATTACATTTAGATAAGAGTAAAATTATATGTGTTGGAAACCCACGTAACGATATTATTTTTGAGCAATCTAATGTTCGAGAAAAATTAAAAGAATTTGATAAGTATGACAAAGTTATTTTGTGGTTACCTACTTTTAGAAAAGTTGTTAACTCAAGTAGACAGGACTCTAATTTTGAGTTTGCTTTGGGGTTACCAATTATATATACTATGGAAGATTTAGTGAAATTAAATGAATATTTAGTAGCGAGAAATACCGTCATTTTATTTAAACTTCATCCGGCGCAAGATACATCATTATTTAAAGCCACAACATTATCCAATATTATTATTTTGAATGATAAATATTTGATTGAAAAGGATGTTGAATTATGTGAATTATATAAAATTACTGATGCTTTAATTACAGATTATTCTGGGGTTTACTATGATTATTTACTAACTGATAAAATGATTGGTTTTACTATTGATGATTTTGAAGAATATAAAAAGGCGAAAGGCTTTGTTTTTGATAACCCTTTTGATTATATGGCTGGGGAAAAAATCAAAAATATTAATGATTTATATGAATTTATTGATGATTGTCTTAATCATAATGATAAGTATAAAAAAGATAGACATAAGATGAATCGATTATTTAACAAATATAGTGATTCTTTATCTTCTGAAAGATTGGCTAAATATTTGAATTTATAATAAGAAAGTGTGATTAAAATGCGAACAAAAAATACTATGAAAACTTTTTTATACGGGATTATTCTTACATCAATTATAGCTATTTTAGGTTTAATAAAGTCCAAAATTCTACTTACCTATTTAGGGGATGAATACGTTGGTGTTTATCAATTGTTTTCACAAATATATGTGTATTTATCACTTGTTGACGGTGGAATAGGTGCTAGTATTACATATCATTTATATAAACCAATTAATGATAAAGATGAAAATAAAATTAATGAAATTATTATGGGAGCTAAATCTTATTTCAATAGAGTTGGTATAATAGTCATAATTTTAGGAATTATTTTATCTTTTGGTATTATGTTTTTCATAAATGATACAACAATATCTGCTTGGTACATTAAAATATGTTTTATTTTATTTATCATATCTGGTGCCTGTTCTTATTTTACTTCAACTCACGCACTTATATATGAAGCTGAACAAAAGCTTTATAAATCCAGTAACTTAAATCATTTACTTTCAATTTTTGAAAGTATTGGGGCTATTATTATTGCGATACTGGGAGGAAAATTACTAACTATATTAACTGCCTTTTTAATTATGAGTATTATTAAGAATATTATTCTTGTCTTAAATTCTCGAAAAGATCATAAATATTTAAAAAAAGTTTCTACTAAAGATGAAAGTTTTAAAAAGGAGACAAATAATTTAATTATAAATAAAATAAATACTTTAATTTTTGAAAATGTTGATATTATACTTATTTCGAAATTTTTAGGTTTAGCTCCAGTTTTTATCTATACGGTTTATAATCAAGTTATTAGTATGCTAACACAAATGGTTCAAAGATTAAATTCGGCTTTAATTCCAAGTATTGGTAATTTACTTGTTACTGAGAAAGAAAAATCAAAGACGACATTTGTGGAGTTAAATTCTTTTTTATTTTATATAGGATCTTTACTATTTGTACCCCTTTTTTATATGATAAGTCCTTTTATTTGTAATTGGTATGGAAATCAGTATGCGCTTGGAAAGATCGTATCTTTATTGTTTTCGATGATTTTGTATATTAATATTATTAAAATTTCATTGGATACTTATATTAAAGCATCTGGTGAATTTAAAAGTGCTAGAAATTGTGCGATCTATCAAAGTATCACTAATTTAGTTTTATCACTTCTTTTAATTCAAAAATTTCAAATTGCTGGTGTTCTTTTTGCTACTGTGTTTACTTTTATTACTGGTAATTTTATTCATTATCCAAGGATTATTAGTAAAAAAATTATAAATGATAAGACCATTAATTATTACAAGAAATGTATTAAGTATCTTATAGGATTAATGTTTAATGTTGGTGTATGCTATTTTATTAGCAATTTGTTTGATAATAGTAGTTTATTAATGTGGTTTATAAATAGTTCAATTATTTTTGTTATTAATTTTCTTTTGACAACTTTGTATTATTATTTTACTAAAGAGATGCTATTTATAGAAAGATTAAAATTTTTACTAAAAAGTAGGAATAAAAAAGAAAAAATTAAAAATTCGTAGTATAGATGTATTAGTATGCTTACTTTATTATGCTTTTATAGCATAAATAGATATTATTTAAAAAATTAAATTTGATAAAATATAAAGATAAAATTTATAATAGTAGTAAGAAAGAGGAGTTAATATGATAATAAATTATTCAGATCAAGAAGTTATAAAGGGAAAGAAGTCAATATTCTTGGGGGGACCAACTCCACGAGAAGAAAATGTTGCTTCTTGGAGAACCGAAGCATGTAAAATTTTAGAGGAGATGCAATTTGATGGAGTAGTTTATGTTCCAGAATATTCTACTTGGAAACCAAAAGCAGATTATGTAGATCAAGCAATGTGGGAAAGAGAAGCATTAACTAATGCTACAGTAATATTATTTTGGATACCAAGAGAACTTCCCAATATGCCTGCATTTACTACAAATGTTGAATTTGGTTATTGGTTACATAGTGGTAAAGTTATTTATGGAAGACCAAATGATGCTTCTAAAATTAAATATCTTGACTGGATATATAAATTAGATTATGATAAAATTCCTTATGAAGATTTACCATCACTATTAGCTTCATCAATAGAATTAGCAAACAATTTATATGATGGACGGAAAAGTAAATTGTTACCATTAAAAGAGAGAATAATTGCAAGAAAATTGGCAAAGTGATTAAAAATAGAAAGTAATCGACAAAATCAGGCAAACGTAAATTGCTTGATTTTAAATAATTTAAGAACTCCAATAAATCTTTTATTTATAATTAATTATAAGAGTTTTTATAATGCACATCTTCAACAAAAATAATTAAAAAGTTATAAAAATTAGTAAAAAATATGCAAATTTTAATAAAAGATATATAGAAATTATAAAGGTGATTACACCGTTTAATAACATATGAAAAAGGGTAAAAATGAAGAAAAAAATGAAAAATGTATTAGTAAGTATATTAAAAAGATATTTGGAAATTTTCCCTGAAGAAAAAGAAAGACAAGCTAGATTATTAAGTTATTTAAATACACATGATGATAATGAAATAACAGATTGGAATAATTTTAATGGACATATTGTTGCTAGTGGATTTATATATTCTAAAGAAGATAATAAGTTTTTAGTTTTATATCATAAAGATTTAAATATGTATTTATATCCAGGGGGACACATTGATTTAAATGATAAAACACTTCTAGAAACCTCTAAAAGAGAAATAAAAGAAGAAACGGGATTATCTAATTTAACTCAGTTGAATTTATGTGACGAGGATTTAGTGCCAATTGATATCGATACACATATTATTGAGTATAATCATAGATTGAATTTACTAGAACACTATCATTTTGATTTTAGATATTTGTTTATGGTTGATGAAATAGAAAAAATATATGTAGATACGGACGAATTAGGAAATTGCAAGTGAATAAATATTGAGAAATTATATAATGACCCTAATTATGGAAGTGTTGCGGAAAAAATAGAAAAGATAATAAAAGAAAATAAATCTTAAATAAAATTTAATAAAAAGTAGTTTGTATAAAGATACACATTAAAAAGGAAGTGAGTATGTATGAATAATGAAGAAAAGTTAACTAAAGTCGTTATTAACTGGGAAAGCCCTATTTTAGTAAAACCACTTTCAAATCCTTATAAATAAAAAGAAAAGTATTGATTTCTTTTTACATCTTTTTGATGCTTTTGATGAAAAAATAATATTTTTTGGGTAATGAGGACATAAGGAAAGCTATTAATTATAATAAAAATATGGAGAAATAATAGAAGAAAATTAGAGGTGTGAAATGACTTGTTTTAAAGTTGCAGGGTATATCCGACTATCTAAAGAAGATAAAATAAAAGACGAGTCAAATAGTGTTACTAATCAAAAAATAATAATTACTTCATATATAAAAAAGAATACTGATTTAGAACTTGTTGATTTTTATATAGACGATGGATATTCGGGTACAATTTTTGATAGGCCTGCATATAAAAGGATGTTCAATGATTTAGTTTCAGGAAAAGTAAATACAGTAATTGTTAAAGATTTATCAAGATTTGGAAGAAATCACATACAATCAGATGATTATTTGGAAAATATACTTCCGGGATATAATGTTAGATTTATTTCAATAATTGATGACATAGATAGTTTAAACAAAAATAATTCTACAGATAGCCTTTTAATTCCTTTAAAAAATTTAATGAATGATCAATATGCTAAAGATATTTCTGAAAAAGTTAGATCAACTTTAAAAATGAAACAATTAAATGGAGAGTTTATCGGTGTAACAGCACCCTATGGATATTTGAAAAATCCTAAAGATAAACATAAGTTTATTATAGATAAAGAAGCTTCCTATACTGTAAAGAAAATATTTAATATGATACTTTTAGGTAAAAGTAGAAAAGAAATAGCAAAACATTTAAACAATAAAAATGTTTTAACTCCAAGTCTATATAAATTAAGTAAAGAAAATACAAATAATGAAGAGTTAATACCTTCTAAAAAATGGAATGCTGAAATAGTAAATAGAATATTACGAAATGAAACATATACTGGAAAATTGATTCAAAATATTAAAACAAAACCCAATTATAGGATGGACAAGTTAATTGATGTAAATAAAGATGAATGGATAGTAACTGAGAATCACCACGAACCAATAATTGATAAAGATAAATTTGAAGAAGTACAACAAATATTAAATAGAAAAATAAAAGTACGTAAGAATGATGATATTGATTTATTTTCTGGTTATTTAAAATGCTATTATTGTGGAGAAAATTTAATAATTAGAAAAAGTAAAAATCAAATATATTATTATTGTAAAAAATACTTAAAAGATAAAAGTTGTAAGAAATATTCTATTAATAAAAATGTATTGATAAAACTATGTAAAATGGAAATAAAAGATAAATTTAGTATAGAACAATTGGATAGAAGAATATTAAGTGAGTTAATAGAAAATATCTCTGTTTTAGAAAAAAATAAAATAGAGATAAAATTTAAAAGTAATTAAGAAAGGAGGAATTTTATATGGATAATAAATTAGAAACTATTTCGAATTTGTTTGAAGGAAAAGAAATAAGAAGTCATTGGAATAGCGAAGAAGAAGAATATTATTTTAGTGTTGTTGATGTAATTAATGCATTAACCGATAGTAAGAATCCTAATGATTATTGGTATAGATTAAAAACAAGAATGTCAAATGAAGAAAAAAGTGAAGTATCGACAAAATGTCGACAGTTGAAATTGAAGTCTAAAGATGGAAAATATCGTGAAACAGATGTATTGGATACTAAAGGGATATTAAGACTCATAGAATCAGTGCCAAGCCCTAAAGCAGAACCATTCAAATTATGGCTTGCTAGTTTAGGCAGTGAAAGAATAGATGAAGTATTTGATCCAGAAATAGCAGTAAACAGAGCAGTTGAATATTACCGAAATAAAGGTTATACTGATGATTGGATAAAAGCAAGATTAACTGGTATAGTTGATAGATTTAAACTAACTGATGTATGGAAAGAAGGCGGAATAAATAAACCAATAGAATATGCGCTTTTAACTAATGAAATATACAAAGGTTGGTCTGGGATGAAAGCAAGTGAATATAAAAAACATAAAGGAATTAGAAAAGAATCATTAAGAGATAATATGACAGATATTGAAGTTGCACTAACGAATATTGGAGAAATTGCTGCAAGAGATATTGCAATTACTGAAAAACCACAAGGGCTTGAGGAAAATTTAAAGGTTGCAAAACGCGGTGGTGGAGTTGCAAAAGGTGCAAGAGATTTGTATGAAAAAGAAACAAAAAAATCGGCAATATCTAATAAAAATTCATTAAATTATAAATATGTAGATGAAGCAAAAGAAATAGAAAGTAAAGGGAGTGAAAGTAATGAGTAATGAAGAAAAAAGTTTTTCTAAGACGTCGATTAACTGGTTGATTACGATTTATTTAAGAACACCCTCAAACCCTTTATCTATAAGAGATTGAGCAAAAATAAATGATACACGTTTTGATTAAAATAGCATAAAAAAGTTAAAAAACTATCAAAATGAGCAAAAATATCCTATTTTAAGGTAGGAATAATAAAGGTGATTACACCGTTTAAGAACAAATAAAAGGAGGTAACCATGAAGAAAAAAAATGAAATAACAATTAGATCTAGTGCAGCTGAATATTTAACTTTTATTGCTGCAACTGGTGATGATGAAGAAGCAATTGAGGTAAGATATGAAGATGAAAATATTTGGCTTACTCAAAAAATGTTATCTACTTTGTATAATGTAGAAATTAATACAATAAATTACCATATAAAAAAGATATATAATGATAGTGAATTAACCGAAGATTCAACTATTCGAAAATTTAGAATAGTTCAAAAAGAAGGAAGTAGAGAAGTAGCAAGAGATGTTGTTCATTATAATTTGCAAATGATTATTGCTTTAGGATTTAAAGTTGATAATGAAAGAGCTATTCAATTTAGAAAATGGGCAAATGAGATAGTTAAAGAATATACTATTAAAGGTTTTGCAATGGATGATGAAAGACTTAAAAATAGTGGCTCAATTTTAACTGAAAAATATTTTGATGAATTACTTGAAAAAATCAGAGAAATAAGATTATCTGAGAGAAGGTTTTACCAAAAAGTAACAGATATTTATGCTACAAGTATTGATTATGATAGAAATTCAAAAACAACTATGGAATTTTTTAAAAAAGTTCAAAATAAAATGCACTATGCTGTAACTGGCAATACAGCAGCTGAAATTATATATAATAGAGCTGATTCTAAAAAAGAACATATGGGCCTTACTAATTGGTCTGATGCTCCAAATGGAAAAATAATTAAAAGTGATGTTATAATTGCAAAAAATTATTTAAGTGAAGAAGAATTATATTCGTTAAGAAGAATTGTTTCCGCCTATCTTGATTTAGCGGAAAGTAGAGCAATGAGACATATTCCTATGACTATGGAAGATTGGTCAAAGAGACTAGATGAATTTTTAAAACTTACCGATAGAGAAATATTACAAGATGCTGGGAAAATTTCACATAAAATAGCATGTGATAAAGCAGAATCTGAATTTGAAAAATATAGAATTATACAAGATCAAATATATCTTAGTGATTTCGATAAATATATAAATGAACTTGAAAAGTTTGATGTAAATGATAAAAGTGAATAATAGTAATTTTGATTCTGTCGACTTTAACGGATTATAAAAATTGAAAAGGAGGCTACTATGGATAGATTGTTTTTAGAGTTCCCAACTATAGAAAGAAAAAAAGATGCTCTAGAATATTTAGAAGAAAATATTAAATATAATTCTTTAATAAATGGAACAGGTGGTATGGATAAATGTTTGAATGGATTGACATATGAAGAATGGCTTTTAGAATTAGAAAAACGTAAAGACCCAGAATATGTAAACAAAATAAAAAGATTTTTATCTAGCACATACTTTGTCACAAGGGAAAGCGATAATAAAATAATTGGTATGATTAATATAAGATATAATATTCCTAAACATTTATTGGATACATGGGCTTCACACATTGGTTATGGAATAAGACCTACTGAAAGGAGAAAAGGCTATGCCAAAATAGCTCTATATTTAGCTTTATTGGAACAACAAAAATTAGGGGAAGAAGAAGTATTATTAGAATGTACTGTTGATAATATTGGCTCAAATAAAACTATAATTTCTCTAGGAGGTAAATTGGAAAAAACTAAAGTAGATGAATATGATGGAGAATTAACAAATTACTACTGGATTAATATTAATGAAGCTACCCAAAAGTATTCTAATATTTATGAAAAATATATTATAGGAGAAAGTGATAAAAATGAGTGAAAATAGCGAAAATGTTCTTAATAAAAGCGTAATCAACTGGTATCCGGGTCATATGGCAAAAACTAAAAGAGAAATAGCGGAAAAGATTAATTTAATAGATATAGTTTTCGAAGTTATTGATGCGCGCATTCCATATTCTTCAAAGAATAAAGATATTGATAATATGATTAAAAATAAACCTAAAATTTTGATTATGACCAAGTTTGATTTATGTGATCAAATTAAAACTAATAAGTGGCAAATATATTATGAAAATAAGGGGTACATAGTTGTGACAATGAATTTGCTAAGTAATCCTAATATGAATATAATATTTCAAAAGATAACACCAATTATGAAAGAAATAAATGATAAGCGCCAAACTAAAGGTCTTAAACCTAGAAGAGCTAGAGTTCTAGTACTCGGCGTCCCTAATGTTGGGAAATCTACTTTAATAAATCGCCTAGTAGGAAAGAAGGCTGTGGAAGTGGGCAACAAGCCAGGAATAACTAAAAATTTAACATGGATTAGAATAAATGATAAATTAGAGTTACTAGATACACCAGGAATTTTATGGCCAAAATTAGATAATGACATAATTGCGCACAATTTAGCTAGTATGACCGCGATTAAAGAGGAAATTTTAAATTTTGAGGGAATCGCTACTTATATAGTAAAAAAGATGCTAAATGAATATGAAAGAAATTTTCTAGATAGATATGATATTAAAGAAAGTAAAGATCTTATAAATATCTTTGAGCAAATAGGTAAGAAGATTGGTGCCATTCAAAATGGCAAAATAGATTATAATAAAGTGTATATACGAATAATAAAAGATTTGCAAAATGGCTATTTAGGAAAAGTGACATTCGACGATATAAATATCTAAAAAAATTATATAGAATTATGCATATTTAGCTATAAAGAATTCTGGTTTATAGCTGGTAATATACTATTAAATTTTAATATAACTTTTTACTGAAAGTTATATATGTTTATAAACAATTCCAAACATATAAAAATTTTAAAAGTTTCGTTGTTAGTCTACTTGCTTTTGTTAATTATCTGTAGTATAATGCACTATAGTGAGGAATACTTATGAGATTAAATATCAAAAAAAATATACCTAATATTATTACTTTAACTCGACTTATCTCTACAATACTGGGGATAGTCTATTTTATAAACGATAACTTGACAGTATCAATAATTTTATATATTTATGGAGCTATTTCTGATATTTTTGATGGATATTTTGCTAGAAAATTCTCTGCTTATTCCAAATTCGGTCAATATTTAGATGCTATTAGTGATAAATTGTATGTTCTATCTTTGATAGTTTTAACTGCCATATATGGAAATTATCTTATACTCATACCTTTCGTTATGGAGCTAATAATAGCAATAATCAACTACTTAATAATAAAAAGAAAGAAGAAAAATTATACAGAAAGAGTTGGTAAGTTTAAGACCGTTCTTCTTTTTTCAATGATGATAGCAGCTTTATTATCAATTAAATTCTATCTTTTTTACTATATTTTTATTATCTTATTGCCATTGGTTTTATATTTTCAATTACAATCAATTGTGGCGTACATAAACCAGCTTAATGGCAAAAGTCAAGAAGTTATCCCAGATTTTAAACAAAAAAAATTTCATGAAAAGATGATTTTATTATGGCAAGAGTTCATTTATTACCTGTTTAATCCGGTATTTTTAAAAAAGAAGGAGAGAAAAAATGATAGATATAAAGTTTATAAGAGAAAATAAAGACAAAGTTAAAGAAAATATTAAAAAGAAATTTCAAGATGAAAAGTTACCACTAGTTGATGAGGTTATTGAGTTAGATAAGAAAATACGTTTGCTTAAAGTCAACGGGGATTCTTTAAGAGAGGAGAGAAATACTACAAGTGCTAAAATTGGAGTGCTATTTAGAGAAAAGAAAAATGACGAGGCAAATGCTAAAAAGCAGAGAGTTGTTGAAATTAATGAGCAACTTTTAGAAATTGAAAAGGAAGAAAATGAGCTATCAGAACAATTAAAAAGTAAAATGATGGTTATTCCCAATATAATTGATGGTAGTGTTCCTATTGGAAAAGACGATACAGAAAATGTAGAGATAGAAAGATTTGGGGATCCTTTCGTTCCGGATTATGAAATACCATATCATGCTGATATTTGCGAATTATTAGGTGGTTTAGATAAAGATAGTGCTGGAAGAACAAGCGGAAATGGTTTTTATTATTTAGTTGGGGATATCGCAAGATTACATGAAGCGACTATTGCTTATGCAAGAGATTTTATGATTAATAAAGGTTTTACTTATTGTATTCCCCCCTTTATGATTAGAAGCGATGTTGTTACTGGAGTTATGTCTTTTGCCGAAATGGATGCAATGATGTATAAAATTGAAAATGAAGATTTATACTTGATAGGTACGTCAGAACATTCAATGATAGGTAAATTTAAAGGACAAATAATTGATGAGAAAGATTTACCTATTGCTATGACTTCATATTCGCCATGTTTTAGAAAAGAAGTAGGAGCTCATGGGTTAGAGGAGAGAGGACTTTACAGAGTTCATCAATTTGAGAAACAAGAAATGGTTGTTCTATGCAAATTAGAAAATGCAATGGATTGGTATAATAAAATGTGGAAATATACTGTTGAATTTTTTAGAAGTATGGATATACCTGTTAGAACTTTAGAATGTTGTAGTGGAGATCTAGCTGATTTGAAAGTTAAATCATGTGACATTGAAGCATGGAGTCCAAGACAAAAAAAATATTTCGAAGTTGGTTCGTGTTCTAACCTAGGTGATGCTCAAGCAAGGAGATTAGGGATTAGAATGAAAACTGAAAATGGAAATCAATTCCTCTCAACATTAAATAACACAGTAATAGCTAGTCCAAGATCTTTAATAGCAATAATAGAAAATAATTATAATGAAGATGGTAGTATTACTATTCCAGAAGTTTTAAGGCCTTATATGGGTGGAAAAGAAAGAATAGGAGTAAAATAGTGTATAATTATAAAGGTAAGAAAAAAGCAGATGAAAGTAATTTATTATCATTAAGTAGAAATTTGCGAAGAGATCAAGTTCAACTAAATGTAAATAAACAAAAAACGGATAATTCGAAAGGTTTGCAGTCTTCTTTAAAATCTATTCTAGAAGTTTACTTAAAAGATAACAAAAAATTTATTAATTATAGTGCTGCATATGCACTAGGTTTAGTTAATACCAGAGCGATTATGCTTCAAAAAACTAATAAATTATTTGAAGTTAGTGATTCTTTACTAGAAAAAATAAAAAATAAGGTAGAAATAAAATACATCAAATTGCAAGAAGAAAAAGTAGAAAGGCAATCAATTCAAATTTTTTTAGATGAAGATGGAAATCAGTTTATAAGTTCATCTGCAGCATTTGCTTTATCAATCATTGATGTAGAAGTTTTTTGGAATTCAGATAGTAGTTATTACCAGATTAATGATAATATAAAAACTTTTTTAGAAAAGTTGTGTTCAACTTTATGACTGATAAAGATGTTCAGGATAAGCAACATTTA
>ERZ1643251.980-NODE-980-length-35329-cov-23.418467_pt1 | contig 35329 bp, 51 predicted proteins | sample MGYA00579261_ERZ1643251 | MGnify/ENA primary metagenome ERZ1643251 (study PRJEB29033, sample SAMEA4952267) | chicken gut metagenome | biome: Broiler Chicken; feature: Gastrointestinal Tract; material: Caecum | place: Ireland | collected 2018 | study: Broiler... | reverse complement strand
GATGCTTTTAGACAAATTGAAATGAATTTAGATAGAATAACAGAATATGTAAACTGGAAAATGCAATTAAATTTAAAATAGAAGAAAAAATGAAAATAATACTTTAAATTATTATGCTGGAATGATTTACGGATTAATTTGGGGTATTATTTCTTGTACAATATTGGAGGAAAATTAATATGAAATATATATTTTTAGATGTTGATGGCGTACTAAATAATCTAAAGTACACCAAAAAATGTTATAAAAAAAATGGAAAGAAACCATTTTTTGGTAATAATGTTCCATTTAACCCTAAATGTTTAAAAAGAATTGCTAAAATTGTTAAGAAAACTAATGCTAAATTAATTTTATCAAGCACATGGAGATTAGATGATATTTCTATAAAAATATTAGATTCAAGATTAGCAGAATATGGAACAAGAATAAATGACATAACTCCTAATATAAATCAAATTAGAGGATTAGAAATTAAAAAATGGTTAAAAAATAATAATTTTAACTGGAGTGTAGATGATTTTATAGTGTTAGATGATGAAATAGAAGACATAATAAACCATATTGATGAGAATAAAGTAATAAAAATCAATCCATATTATGGTTTAACTTGGGAAAATATGACTGATGCAATAATAAGATTAAGTGATTGAGATGGTAAATTATGAATAATAAAGAAAAAAACATCAATTCTATTCAAGATTATGGCATAAGTGCAGAAGAAGCTGCTAAAAATTTAAATAAAATAGTTGAAAGCTTCAAGGTATCTTTTACAGAAGTTGTAAGTAAAAATTTTACTTACAATGGTAAAAATCCTATAGAAAGGAAAAAGTAAATTGAATAAATTTAAAGAATTTTTAGAAAAAGAAGAAAAATTTAAAGTTTTAATTGGTGGTTATAGACCATATTCATATGATTTTTATTTATACGAAAAACGTATTTTAAGAAAGCAGGTGAATAACATGAATAAAAAGACATTAATAGAAAAATTTAAGTATGCTAAAGAAAATGGTTTTGGTATAGCAATAGAAGTTACTGTGCCTACTAGACAAGATTCTGAAATAATAATTACAAAAAATAGTAACTTAGATTATAAACTAGACTATTATTTAAATAATTATAATGACAATTTAGAGTTAGAAAGATGTAAAGATATAAAAATTTTAAGTGTAAAAACAGTAAGTGGAAATGAATTATAGGGGTGATATTATGGAAACTAACAATATGATAAAATATGTTATTTTAAATAATGAAGATAACATAAAAAAGATAACAGAAAAAGGTTATATTCCTTTTTATAATAGACAAACAGGGAAACTTGAAGGATATGAGTTCAAAAAAAATAATATTTTAGGTGCTGATTGTAATGTTAATTTTTTATATGATGAAGAAAATGATAAGTTTATATTAGACGATTTGACTACAATATATGGTAAAAAAGATACAAATTTAATAATAGCGGATGCTTTATTAAGTTTAGCCTTAGATGGTATATTAACAAAAGAAGAAATAACTAATGATGAAATAAAACCTGATATACCAACAGAACCAAGTATAGAAGAAAGTGATAATAAAAATGAATAGAATAGAATGGTTAAAAGAAAAATTTAAAGCGATTGAAGTATCATTTGATAATGATACTTTAACTAAAATTGACAAGACAATACAATTTTCGGCTTCTTGTTTTGGAAAAAGTTATGAAGAGATTTTTTATAGTGTAATTAATTTTATGAAAATGGGAGATGATATAGATGAAAGAAGATTTGAAGGAATGGATATCAAAAATGACTGAAAAGATAAAAGATAGTACACTAGTATGGAAAAATGCAGATATTGCTCAAACACTTTACTATTTACAAAAACAAATAGCAATTTCAAATGAAATAGAACTAAAAAAAATAGAATTGCAATATTTAAACAAGGAAATTCCAAAATATAACATTCCTATTACAATTCCAAAAAAGGACGATGATAATAAATATAAAATCACGATGACATAGGAGGTAAAATAATGATATATGTATATTTTTTTTATTATACTGTAAAAATTGGTAATTCAATTAGTCATTGTAATATGATACTTGATTTACCACAAGAGTTAAATAATGCAACAACTTTAAAAGGTGTAGAAAAATTTCTGAAAGAAAACACAAAAGGTGCAGAAATGGTATGTATTTGTAATTGGAAATACTTAGGTAAAAAAATAGATGAAAATACTGCCATTTCTGTTAAGAAGAGTGATGCTAATGGCTAATGTAATAAAATCTATTAGAACTATTGATGAAGAAACAGGGGAAATTTATTACGAAAAAAATTTCAAATCATTTGATGGTTGGAATGATAAAGGTTATAGATTTAGAGGAAGATATAATGCTATTAAATTTTACCCTGATAACATGGTAAAAGTAGAACCTAATATTATTAAAATATTTTTCTTAATATGTAACATAATGAATGAAGATAATTTGTTAGTAACTATAAAAAAAGGAAATAAATATACTGGTCCTGAAATAACTCCTTATACAGTTGAAGAAATAAGAGAAAATTTGCCATATTGTGTTTCTGAATATAGTTTTAAAAAAGCTTGGAAAGCTTTAGTACCACGTTACATAAAAAAAATTAAACTTGAAGGAAAAAATATATGGGCTGTTAATCCTGCTTTTGCAAATAGATGTATTTATGTTCCTCCTTTTTTGTGGGAGAATTTTAAAGAAGATATGAATAAATTTATAAGTAATAATAACATTAAAAGATATAACAATATGTATTTAACAGATGGATTATAATGAGGTGCAAATATGAAAAATAATACATGGGCTTTAGAAAGATTAGTTTCTATTATCAATAACAAAGATAAAATTATAAAATCAATGTGTATTGAAATATGTAAACTAAGAGGTTCTATACCTGATGATACTACAGTAAATAAAATAAGAATAGAATTTGAAAATAAGGAGGAAAAATAATGTTAAAAAAAGAAGTAAATGAAACTAATAAAAGTAATTTTAGTTTAGAGAATAATTTAATTAGTCAATTAATAGAAAAATTTGGGAAAGATAGACAAATTATGCAAACATTAGAAGAATTTTCTGAATTGCAAAAGGAGCTATTAAAAAACATAAATAGAGGTAAAGATAATAAAAAAGAAATATTAGAAGAATTTGTAGATGTCACATTTATGTTAAGGCAAATTAAGGCTATATACGATTTTACTGATAAAGAAATACAAGAAGAATTAGAAGTTAAAATGTCTAAAGTTGCTAAACTTTTATAGGAGGTTATTATGGGTCAAAAGAAAAATAAAATTACAAAAAAAGAAAGAAAAGCTATCAAAAAGTTAAAATCAGCTTATAACATTAAAACAATAATAGACAATAATAATGCAACAAGCGAAGAAAAATTAGATGAATTAGAAAAAGCAATTAGTAATCTTATAAAATTATAATATGTAGGAGGAATAGATATATGAAAAAAGCATTAAAGATATTATTTAAAATATTATTAATCTTAATTATTATATCTATAGTCATATATTTATTAACTATTTTATGTTCGACACTCTTTATAAAAACAATACTTTGGTTTATAGTATGGCTTAGTGCACAATTATAGACACAGAAATACATCAAATTTCAATTTTTATATCAAAATAGAATAATTTTACTAAAGCAAACCAAAAATCGTTTTTTACCCAATTTGCGTTCCAATAAAAACTATTCTAATTTAATTAAATAAAGCTATAAAAAAAGTTACAATTTTGTAGCTTTATTTTTTACAAAATCACATATATGTTTTATTTAACTAAAAAACTACCATAAATCAATTTTGTTTTTCAGACTAATAATTTAACCTTTTACAAATAAAAATTGATTTTAACTAGGTTTTTGTTCCAAATAAAGGTATATAATTTTAAAAATGTATTTTAAGCTTAAAATATTTATGGTATTTTTTTTTATTGATATTTCTTTTTATTTATTATACAATGAAGGTGGGCTGCTTATGAATATTGATAATAAAAAAGATTTAAAAGTAGCTTTTGAAAAATATATTTGTAACAACTGCATGTGTAATAATTGTGATAATAACCTTTTAATACAAACTATAGAATCAAAAGTTGTATCAACTGTTTATAGTATTAAATGTAATAAATATATGAAGCAAAATACTAAACTAAAATAAGAGCTATGATTTATCATAGTTCTTTCTTTTTGCATTTGAGTTTTACTATAAAATGCGAGAAATGTAATTTTTTTTAAAAAAATGCAAAACCATTGCATTTGACTTGAAAATCTTGAAATATCAACGTTTTGAGCCTTTTTTCTTATATATATATATATATATATATATTATGTAAAATAAATATATATATATATATATTAAATACTGATATAAATTTAAAATAAATAAAAATTTATAAATTTATCAAATGCAAAAATGCAATAAATATATGTGCATATAAAGAAATACACATATATATAAAAAAATATATATACGTGTATGTATATTTATATATATATATACATATATACACACAAGAAATTTTTCTTGCATTTTTGCATTTGAGCCAAAAAAACAGTTTTTCCAGTAGCTATATGCGAAATTGTTTACATAAAGGTTAAAAAATGACTTGCATTTTTAGATGTTTTTATGTTCAAAAATGCAAAAAATGTTGCATTTTTACCCCTGTGTATATATAAAAACGATATAAAAATAGCGATTTTTTTTACTCTATTTTTTAAATTTTATATATATGGTCACCGTAAAATGTTTGCATTTTTTTGCATTTTTGCATTTGAAAACGCATTTTTTTGGACCTAAATTTCTACTTTTGTAAAAAAATATATATAAGTGCAGAGTAAAAAATGCAACATTTTTGCATTTGAGAAAAATTTTTAATAAAAAACAATGTGATTTTAATTGAGATAATTAAATACAATTTTACATAATAAGGTTTAAATTTTAAAAATAATGTACTGAGTATTGACAAAAAAATATTTTATAGATATAATACTTTAGTAAGAGGTGATAAAAAGTGAGCTACAAAATTAAAAAAGAAAAAATAGAGGAACTAAAAGATGGCAGAAGCAATAGTTACATTGCTAGTAAAATTGGTTGTACTGAACAACATGTCGGAAAGATATTTTTGGGTATGAAAAATTGTTCTAAATCAGTTGCACTTCTTTTAGTTTCTTTTTGTCAAAAAATAAATATTGATAATATTGATGACGAGATTTTAGATACATATTTTGATAAAGTAGAATAAACAGAAAAGAGGTGATATATGATGTTAGAAGAATTATTTAAAGATATTCTTTCTAAAAAGGATAAAGATAAATTTGTTGAAATAATAAAAAAAGAAAGTATATATACTATAATAAATGAATATAATCCGGAACAAAGAATAGATGCACTATTTTTTATTGATGAGAAGGCAAAACTTGTAGGAGCTTATAAACTTTGGAACGAGAAGAAAAAACTAAAAATAAAAGAATTACAAGTATCACGCTCAAAACAAATTAATATGACTGAATTTATTAATCAACCTATTGAATTATATTGTGGAGATTGGATAGCTTCTAATGTAGATGGAATAGTAAAATATAGAGGTAATCAAGAAATTAGAGTTGGTTATCAGCCTATATTAATTACAAAAAGAATAATCAACATAGAAAATGATACAGAAAAATTTGAAATAGCTTATTATGATTTAAACCAATGGAAGACTAGATATATTTCTAGAACAACATTATCTAATACTAATTCAATAACTAAATTAGTTAATTATGGTATAGATGTAACAAGTGCAAATGCTGGAGCTATGATTAATTATTTAAATGATTTATATACATACAATAAAAGTACAATTCCAATAGAATATAGTATAAGTCATTTAGGTTGGGTTGGTAATGAATATAAAGAGTTTTTACCATTTTCTGACAGTAATATTATTTGTGATTGTGATGGAGATAATGAAAAACTGATGAAGTATTATAGTGAAAAGGGAGAATATAATAAATGGTTTGAAGCTATAAGTAAATGTAGAAAAAAAGATATAGTAAAAACAATAATGTCATCAAGTTTTTCTAGTGTGCTTATTAAAATGATAGGCATTAATGGTTTTATTACCCATGTATATGGCGAAAGTGGAAAAGGTAAAACTGTGTTATCAATGATAAGTATGAGTATTTGGGGAAATCCCGAACTTGCCACAAAAAGCATAGATAATACATTATTTGCTTTAGAAGGTCAAGCATATTTTTTACAAAACCTTCCTTTTTTTGGAGATGAGTTAAAAAATTTAGATAAACAAGAAATTAACAATGACCAATTAATTTATATGATAGCAAATGGAAGTGGAAAAGGTAGAGGAAACAAAGACGGAACTATACAAAGTAAAAAGAGTTGGTCTTTAAATATGATTACTACTGGAGAAGATAAAATAACAAAAGATAATTCTCATAGTGGAAGTAAAGTAAGATGTATTGAAGTAGAAAATTCTGATTATATATTTGATTTAGATACTATAATAGACTTTACCAATATGATAAATGAAAATTATGGGTTTGCAGGAAAGATATTTTTAAATTACATAATAAAACTAGGTAAAAAAGCTATAATAGAAAGATATAAAAACATTCGTGATGAATTTATGAAAAACAATAGTGCCTTAGATGGTAAGCAAATAAATTCTATAAGCCTTTTAAAATTAGCTAATCAATTATCTATCGAGTGTATATTTAAAGGAGAAAAACCTATAAGTGATGAATATTTATTAGGTTTAGTAAAAAAAGAGCAAGAGATAAGTGTAGCAGAAAGAGCAAAAGAATATTTATTAAATGCTATAAGTATGAATAAAATGAATTTTATTGATTCTCAAAATGAAGATATTTCTTTAGTAAGAAAAGAATTTTGGGGCTATATTGTTGATAATTCTTATTATATTAATAAAAATACTGTAGACAATATATTAAAAAATGGTAATTTTTATTTCAGCGAAGTAAAAAGAAAATGGGGAGATATAGGCTTTATTAATGAGTATAAAGGTAGATATTATTACTGGAACGATAAGTATAAAGCAAATTTTGTACAAATTACTATACCAGATTCTAGCATTATGAATAGTGATGGTGAAAGTGAGTTGCCACCATTTTAAAGGAGGAAAAATAAATGTGGGTAAAAGCAAAAGATATAATTGTTAAAAGTAATGGTCTTTTTATAGATAAATGCAAAAAAATTGAATATGAAGATGGATTTATTAGTATTTCAGAGAAAGAAGAATATATTATAACAACATTAATTAATAGTGAAACTAAAAATTTGGTAATATTTAATAATATAGAATCAGCAAGAAAGGTTATGAAAGATTTTGAACAAGCAATAAAAAATAATGAAAATTTTTTTGAAATAAAGGAGAAGTAATATGACTAATGAAGAAAGAGATAAAATAATTGATGAGTATAAAGAAGATAAAAAAATATATGATGATGTTTGTGACAAACCTCATTATGTATATGTTAGTGCAGTTTTACTTGATGGAAAAATATGGAAATGGAATATAGGTATGAGAGAAAGAAGCCTCTTTACTGAAAGTATGAAAATACCTAAAGAACTTATTTATGCTGATAAAAAAGGAAAAGAATATAGAGATATTAATGATGAATTTGATAGAAGATTCTCAATGTTAAATTACCCTATATGGGTGAATAATTTAGAAGAACATAATTTAGCATTTGAAAAAGGAAAAGAATTATATAAAGATTTTCCTATTCATGAAGATTATTGTATGGGAGTGAAACCTTATGAAAAATAAAATAATAATACATAATTATACTTTTAAGTTTTTTTTGGGAGGTAAAGATGAAGAGATTAGTTAAAGATTTAACAAATAAAGAAGTTGAAACAATTTGTGATAAATATTATGAAGATTGCACTAAATGTCCTCTACTTATTAATGTTAATAAAAATAAAAAGTATTGTATCTCAGAAAGTGATTCTGTACCTTTTTATTTGATAGAAGAAACATATAATTCTTTTAATAAAGAAATAGAACTTGAAGAAAAATAGGTGATATATTTATGGATAAAAGAAAAATGTTGAGAGAAATAAGAAAAAAGTGGGATAATCCAGAAAAATTGTTAGATTTTTTACTTGAAGTAGATAAACAACACGAGTTAGATTTAGAACTTGCATATAAGAGAGGTCTGAAAGAAACTGTGAAAAATTATAGTGTAGCAGTAGCATACACTCTTAACTATAAATTTGGTTTTGGAAAAAAAAGATTACCAGAAGTTATGTCAGCTATAGCTTTTACGTGCGATTGCTTTACATCAAACAATTTAAGTTTAGAAGATTGCAATGAGGAATTAAAGAAAGTAGGTGTTCATATATCGTGAACGATGAAAAAATTAAAGTTGATTGTTCCAAAATTTATTTTAAACCTATAAATTCTGATAATGAAGAATATAAAGAATTAACATGTTGTGGTTTAGAAACAAATAATATTACAGTAACAGAACCGTTATGTAACGAAAAATTTGTTCAAGAATATAGAAAAATTCTTAAAGAATTAAAAAACAAGCAATATGAATTTAACACAACTTTTATAATAATAGATATAGCTTTAATTAAAGTTAAACAAGTAAAAACTAAAAGATTGAAAAAGAAATATTATAAGAAAACTATTTATTATAATTTAACTCATGAAAAGAGATGGTAATTTGTATAATAAAAATATATTTCAAGAAGTAAAAGAGTATTTAAAGCCTACAGAAGTAGCAGAAAGATATTTAAGTAATAGTAAATATAAAAATGGTAGTTTGTGGTATAAATCTCCATTTAGAAATGAAAAAACTCCTTCTTTTTGTGTAAATAATAAAAAAGGAATACATGATTTTGGTAATAATAAACATTATGATATAATAAGTTTTGTTCAAGAATTATTTGGAGAGTCTGTTTTAAATTCAGTTGATAGATTAATTAAAGATTTTAATTTACCTATTAAAACTACAAACGAAAATAAATCTAAGCCTAAATTTGAATATGATAAACAATATGCTAAATATAAGTATGATAGAAAGAAAGAAATAGAAATTTCACATGAAAAGTCAAAATGTTTTAATCAATTATATGAAGCCGCAACTTGTGTATATAAATATTGGTATAATTTAAAATTATTTTCTAAAGATTGGAATTTTGAGATTTATGATGAATATCTTTTAATAATATACAGAAATGAGATGTATTTTGATTATATCGTTGATTTATTTAATGACAATATTGATTTTATTTATGAAAATAAAAGTAGACTAAAATCAATTTTAGAAAGGGGAATAATTTATATGAATTTTGATAATATTTCATTATTAGCATATAAAGAAGAGGAAATGCCTAATTCTAGTTCTAATATAGAACTTTTAACTTACTATATGTTAAAAGATTTATATATTAAATATTACAAAAAACAAATTAATGATGAAAATGCAAAAAATCAAAAACAAAAAATTAAAACTTTTTATGAAAAACAAACTTCATTAGAAAAATTTGATTTTGATTTAAGTAAACAAATCGCAAATAATATAAGAAAAAGTGAAAATGAAATAATTAATATAATAAAATTGATTAATCAAAATAGCGATATAAAACCAATTTGCGATATAGCTATAAACTGTATTTCTCATTTAACAGACAATACCGTACTAAAAAGAATATATGAAGAAAAGTATTGATAAAGTCAACTTTTGTTGACTTTATTTTTTTTTAATGTTATACTAAACTTAGGTGATATTATGAATAAATTTTATATTATTGAAAAAGATAATGAAGCTGAAATAGATGAACTTCTTGTAAGAATATTTGATAAAATTTTAGAAGAGGCATAATATGAATTTTTTTAATGGTTTATATACTTTACAAGAAATAGCTATACATCATAATTTTAGTGAAAATGATATTAAATCATTAACTAATTTATCAAAAAAAGAAGAATTAGATAAGATTATGATAAGGTTTCCACAATTAAAAAAATTTATTCCATATTGTGAATTATATCAAAAAGATAATAAAAAATTTTATGCAATGCCAGCTTATATTTATGATACTTATGTAAATACAGGATTTTTGATTAATATAAAAAACTATGATGAAGAATCAGATATAAATAAAAAAGAATATTGGCAATATAATGTTCCTTTATATTTAAATATAAAACCACAAGAAAATTGGGAATTTGCAAAAGGAATATTTAATAATTTAGAAGATGATGAAATTTGGAAATTATTTTTATCTGGAAATGCTAGAATGAATTATTATCAAGATGAAAATACTTCTATTGACCAAAGAATTAAATATGCAATAGTGGAATACATGTTAAAAAGACCTCAGTTTTTTACTACTGATGACTTTATCGACAATCCAATATTGCATAAAAAATATAAACAAAAATAATATACAATTTATTTATAAATAATATACAAGGAAGTGGTAAAATGAGTTCACAAAAGTATAATGGAAGTAAAACAGCAAAATTTGAAAATGAAAGTTTTAAAAAATCTAATAAAGCACTTCCTACTGCAATATTAAATCAAAATGTTGTTGATGTTGTAGAAGTAACTGATAAGCAAGTAGAAGATGCAGTAGTATATGAAAATGGAGTTACAAGCATAGATTTTATGATGCCAGAAAAAGAACGTGAAATATTAGAAAACAATTTAAATGTGTATCAAGATGTAGATAAAACAAATAAGTTGTTGAAAAAAGCTACTACTAACATGAAAATAAGACAAGGAATAAAAGAGCTTGAACAAATTGATAAATTAGGGGATATAATTGATAATGGTCAATTAAAACTAAATCAAATGCTACAAACTATAGATGTTGAAGCATATAAAAAATTGCAATCAGATGACCCAGAAGCTGCAAGTAAAGCAATAAAGAATATTTCTATTGCTCTATCTAGTATGATACAAGTTAGAGATAGTAAAATAAAATCATTAACAGGAGGAACTTCAAGTAAAAAAGTTAAGATTGGTATTATATTTAAAAATGATAGTGGAGAAGAAACAAGTCTTGGAGTAGAAATGTAGGTGACTCTTATGGATTCATATTTTAATTTAGATGATTATTTATTTGATGATGTGACATCTGAAAAAGTAGAAGAAAAAATATCACCTGCATATTCTCAATGTGAAGTTTGTGGTTTTACTTTTTCACAAGATGTTTATAGAGATAAAAAAACAAAAGAATTAAAACATACAGAATATAAGAGATGCCCTAATTGTAGGAAAGATATAACAAGTATTAATAGTGGTATTTCTGAAAAAACTTTGACAATAAAATATACTCCATATGAATGGCAAAAGAAATTTCATGCTTCTAAAGCTACTAAAAAAGTAATATCTGGTGCTGCCAGAAGTGGTAAAGATAGAGCGAGCACAATGGAATTTACTGATAAATTTATTCAAATGCTTAATGAAGATAGAGATTATACTTATGTTCCTAAGGTACATGGTTGGATAATAGCTCCAACATATAAATTAGCTGGTCAATTAATGAGAGAAATATTTCATACTTTTCCTAAAGAATTAGTTGTGAATTACTCTAAAGAAGAATATTCAATTGAAACTATAAATGGTGGTTTAATAGAGTTCAGGTCAGCAGATGACCCAGATTCTTTGGTTTCTGTTGGTCTTGATATTGTTTGGATAACAGAAGCTGCAAGAATAAAAGATTTAGAAATTGTTATAGGCAATATTGAAGACCGTTTATCTTCACCAGGACGTGGCTTAAATAAACAAGGTGGATTTTTATTAATTAATAGTTCTCCTAGAGGTAGAACTTATTTTAATACTATTTGTAAATGGGGAAATATAGGTTCTTCTACTTGGAGGCCTGGTTGGGAAACTTTTTATATTTCAAGATGGGATAATCCATATTTTGCTGAAAAAAGATATCAAATATTACCGAATGGTAGAACTTATGAAGAGGATTTAAAATTATCAAGAAGCGAAAGACAATATAATGAAGATATATTAGGAATACCAAGTGATGAAGAAGGAACACAATTCCCTAATTTTAGAGATTATGCTGTTATAGAAAAAGAAGATATACCAGGAGATTTAAAGGAATTTAAAAAGAATCTGAGATTACCAAATCCTGAACATATTTATAGTATTGGATATGACCCTGCAAAACAAGTTGATGGAGCTTGGGCTGTTGTATATGATGAAACTGATGGAATAATAGTTGAAATAGAAAAATATGAACATATGAACTATCGTGAACAAATTCAAATAAGAGTTGCAAGTTTATCAAGGAAATGGAATTATGCTATTGTAAGATATGGTAAAACAGGTGTTGGTGAAGCTTTAGAACCATTTTTTATAGAAGCTGGTATTGAATATATTGCTTATCCTGAGCAAGGCAGAAATAAAGAAAGACTTGTAGAAAATTTGGGAACATTAATAAAAACTAATAGGTTTAAAATATATAATGTTGATGATTTAACAGAAGAAATGATAAGACAATTTGAAGATTATGGATATAGTACAACAGAAAAAGGAAACATAACTTATAGTAATATGACAAGAGGTTCGCACGATGATGCAGTGTCTGCAAGTTATTTCGCTGTAGCAGATGCTGAATTACATGTTCAAGAAGTTTATAATGAATTTAGTAATAATTCAATAAATTTAATAAAAAATAAAAATATAAATCCAGAGATAAGTAAAAAATATTTTGGCAATAGTTTTTGTTAAACTATTGCTTTTTTATGTAATTTATGATATAATTAAATAGTCAAAATAAGAATAAAAGAAACTAATATTAATATATCTTTATAAGAGCTTATTTTGACGTTAAACCTCTTATTTAGGTGTATTAATATTAGTTCCTTTTTTTATATTGGAGGTAAAATGGAAGAAGAATTAGGTTATTTAAGAGAAACACAAGAGGCTGCTAAGAAAGCTGGACTTGATAAATGTACAAAAATAAATAGAACTGGACTAGAAAAATATTTGAAAATAATTTTTCCTGAAGTTGATGATTGGATTCATGATAAAATTACAAATATAATTATTGATGAGAAAAAATGTTTAAATAGACCAGATTATAGAAGTGAAAAATTAAAGATGATAATAGAGTATGATGGTTTGCCACATTATCAAAAACCAGATATAATATTAAAAGATATTAAAATCACTAAAATTTACCAAGATAATGGATATAAAGTTATAAGGATACCATATTTTATTCAACTCACAAATGAAGTTGTGAAAAGTATGTTTAATGTAGAAGTAAAACAACAAATGTTTAAACCAGGAATTCCTTCTGTTAGTGTAGAAGAAAAATGTACACCTGCTTTTCTATGTCCTATGGGAATAGAAAGAATGGCAATTGAATTATTAAAGTATCCTGAGCAATGTGAAACGAATATTAAATTTTTAGATAGTCAAAATAATGAAGAATTGACTGGAGTTAAAATTTTAAAAGAAAAAATAAATAATATTAAAAGCAAGATATAAATCTTGCTTTTTTTTTATGTAATATAGAATTAAAGGTATTGTCTTCAAAAAAAAAACATGTTATAATGAAATTAAAGTATATTATTTTTTCATAAATTGTATATTAAAAAGAGGTGGTGAAGAGTTTGGCAAGTTTGATACAAAAACTAAAAAAAAGATTCGCCAATTCTAAAACCAAACGTCAGTCATCTGAGGAATTTCAAATTGTAACAGGAAGACAAGTTTCTTATAACGGTTATAATTTAGGTGATACTGTTTCACAAGAACCTGTCACACAATCATTACTTAATGAATTAAGAGCAGAAACTGATACAGGGAATCAAATTGAAATAATTTCAAATCGTGACCCTGATGTATCTATGGCTGTTTGGGCTTTTCAGAGATTGGCTTTTCAAGGATTTACAATAGAAATTACAGATTTAAAAGGTAAAAGATTACCTGAATCTGAAAAATTATTTACTCAACAATGTAAATTCTGGAACACCTTAAGCAATGATGGCTTAGATGGTATAGTTGATAATTTACATAAGACAGGCTTATTATATAACATAATGATGATTGAAGTAGTTGTTTCCAATAATTCTGCTAATACATTTGATGGGATTTATATAATAGACCCTCGAGAAATTGAATGGACTTTAGAAGAAAGAGATGGAAAACAAGTATGGATTCCATATCAAAATCAAAGTGGTAATAAAGTAGATTTGACAACAGGAAATGTATTTTGGGCAATTGCAAATCCTGATATTACAACACCTATTGGACCTTATTTATTACAACCTGCAATCGCCGCTGTTGACTATAAATTACAAACTATACAAGATAGCTCTTTGGTTTTAAGAAGGCAAGGTTATCCATTTAATATTTGGAGCTTAAATAAAGAAAGGCTAGTAAATACAATGCCAGCTGCTGATAAAAATAATTCAAAGAAAGTAAAAGAAGCTATATCAAAAGCGATTAGTGATGCACAAGCAGCAGCTTCTGCAAGACAACCTACACAAGATATTGTAGTAACTGATGATATAGAAATAAATAAAAGTTCTAATTCTTCTGCCGGAAGTTCAATTGATGTAAGAGCATGGTTTGATACTGTAGATGTTCAAATTATGAATGGTGTTAAATCATTAGGGATTATATTAAATAGAACACAAGGTAACACCGAAACTTGGGGAAGCGTTCAAATGAAAATTATTGTAGATATGGTTGAAAGCTTTCAAAATAAAACAAAAAGATTAATAGAACAAGTAGGTGCTATGTGGTTACAACTTAATGGCATACAAGGAAGATTTAAATTAACACATAATCCACTTGATTATCAAAGTGAAATTCAAAAATGGGAAGCTCAAATTAAAAAAGATGAGCATTATCAAAAAGTACAAAATCAAAGATGGATTAATGCTGATGAAGCAGCTTCTGGTGCTGTTGGGGCAGAAAAAGCAGTTCTTGATATATTTGAAACTGGTAGTGTTAAAGCTATTACTACAAATGGAAATGTAATTGCAGAGTCGACTACTAGTAATTCTACTAATAATAATTCGCCAAGAACAACTGACAATCAGAGTAATGAAGAAGAGGAGGAAGAACAATAATGTTAAAAAATAATAGAAAAAATAATAATGATGAAAGAAAAAAACGTATTAATAATAGTTATATAAATGAAAAAAGAATATTAGCTGGAAAAGAAAAAAATATAGAAAACCAAAAAACAGAAGAATTAGAGAAAATATTAACTGATGATTCTAATGTTAAAAATGACAAAGAAAAAGAAGATACTGTAGAAAATAAATCAAATGATAATAAAGAATTATCAAAAACAGAAACTAAAAATAAAGATAAAAAGAAATAGTGAGGTGATATAATGGAAAATTTCGGAATACCTACTGATGAACAATGGTTAAAGATGAAAAAATTTTTAAAAAGTGAAAGATATAAAAAAGAAGATTTTTTTGTTTTTGAAACACAAGCAGTTGGAGATAGAGTAGTACCTGATAGATATACTAGAATATTACCAGAATTATTAGAAGTTATGAAAGAAGATGCACAAAAAGGTGTTTCTTTAATGTTAAATCATAATTGGAGTCAAAGCGGTGTACAATCTATACCAATTGGTAAAGTTTTTGATGCTAGACTTGGTCCAGGAACACAAGATGGAGAAACTACAGCATTGTATGTATCACAATATATACTAAGAGATGATAGCAAAGTTGATGGTTATTCTAAAAATGATATTATTAATTTAATTGAGTCTGGAATAATGTCTGATACTAGTATAGGTTGGGGTACAGATACAGATTGTTATACTTGTAATATTTGTGGAAATCAATATTATAGTATGGAGTGTAGACATTGGAGAGGACATAAATACATAATAAATGAAGATACAAATGAGGTTAAACAATGTATAGTAGAAGTGAAAGCTCCAAAAAATTTACATGCTGGAAATAATGTATTAATGGAAAATAGTATAGTATTTGATGGGGCATATCCAAATGCACAAATTCAATCTATTAATGGAAGTAGCACAATGCAAAATAATAATATAAAGCTAATAAAAGATTTAAAAGGAGAAAAAGAAATACTAAATAATCAAAAAATTTATGCAAATTCTTTTAATAATCGTATAGATTTATATTATATTCCATTAGAGAAAGGAGGAGAAGCTATGGAAGAAAAAGATAAAATGAGTAATATTCCAGAAGCAGATACTGAAACAGAAGTAGTTGAAACAGAAACTGAATCAGTTGAAGCAGAGCAAACTCAAGATTCTCAAACTGATGCTACTAATACAGAAGAAGTTCAAGAAGCAACTCCATCAGTTGAAACTCAAACAGATAATATTTCTTTTGATAACTCAGAATTAGCTGAAATTTTTGGTGAAACTGAAGTGAATAAAGAAATGCTATTAAGACTAGTTAAAGATGGAAAAATGTATAGAGAAAATGTAATTAGTCAAGCATTAAAATCTGGAATAAGGTCATTAGGAAATTCTTTCAATAAAGAATCTTTTGAAAAAACTTTTAATCTTATGGAAACAGAAGACATAAAAGCTATGGGAGATGCTTGGGAAGCTGATGTATCAGAAAAATTTAGTACATCAAGAGTTTCTAAAGATAGAGTTCCTAATGAATCTAATAATAATAGTTCTGATGTTGACTATTCATATTTAAAAACATCTACATATTAAAAGGGGGAATAAATTATGAGTAAAATTTTAGGTTATGATGAAATTGGTTATGTAGCAGCAACATTTAAAGTTGATTCTACTACAATAACAGCTTTAAAAACAAATCATTTAGATGCAGCTACACAAAAAGTAGATGTAAATGGTAAAAATTTAGCTGTTACTTTAAAATCTACTGGAGAAGTAGGATTTGGTGATGGAACAACTGCTAGTCCATTATTTGGAATTATAATTACATATGAACAAGATGGTTATGCAGCTGTAATGACTAATGGATATAAAGAAGGAGTTCCAACAGCAGCAGCAATAAATGCCGGAGTAACAACTTTAGCAGTAAATTCAAGCGGAGCAGTTGCTAGTGTAGCATCTACACCAGGAAATTCAGTTGTAGTTCAACCATCTACATCAGATAATTTAGAAGCAACTGTATTATTAAAATAAAAAAAGAGGAGGAAAACAAAATGGAAAATAATAAAATTCTTTTATCTTTACCAAAAGATGCACAAGTAAAGGTAACACAAGAAGATATTAATCAAGCTAAATTTCAACAAAAATCTCTTTCTACATATTTAAATGAAAGAGAAAAAGATAATGAAGCTCTAAAAGCAACAGGCTTAGATGCTTTTGATGCAGCATTAGTTTCAAGAGGAATAATCGTAAGAGGTAATGAAAAATTAAATATTTCTAGTTCAAATATGGAAGTTTTCTTTACTACAAATGAAAACAGAATATTATTCCCAGAATTTATTGTCAGAACTTTAAAGCAATCTATATTTGCACAACCAATAACTCAATATTTAATTGGTGAAACAATAACTATTACAGGAGATACTATGAAACAACCTGTATTAGACTTAAAAGGTACTGGTTTAGGAATTAAAAATAGAAAAGCTCTTAAGAAAAGAAGAGTTGCAGAAGCTGCTAATATTCCAGTTGCTTCTTTAAAACTAGCAGAAACAGCTATTAGTATCTACAAATATGGAATTGGAACTAAAACTACATATGAAGCATTAAGAAGAATGACAATAGATATGTTTAGAAAACATGTAGAACTTATTGGTCAATTCGCTGCATATGATGAAGTAGAAGATATTATTGATGTAATTATAAATGGTGATGGAAACAACAACCCTGCACCAATATTTAAGAGAAGTACTTTAAATGCAGATGGTACAACTGGTGTATTAGATGATACAACACTTTTAAAATTCTTAATTAAATTATATCCAATAAACATTGATACAATTGTTGTTGGAGAAAACTTATTTGTACAATTAGCTTCTACTTTAAGTGATACAGCTGTAATGAATGGAATTACTCCATATGTTCCATTTGAAATGCCACAAGGAATATTTAAAGGTTTAACAGTAATATATGACCCAGATGTTCCACAATCAACTGACAAAAAAGACCAAGTTGTTGGTTTAAATAGAAGTATGGCTATAAGAAAAATTATAGAACAAAATTCTATGATACAAGAAAGTGAAAGATTCGCTCATGACCAAACACAAGCTCTTTATATGACAGAGAATGCTGGTTTTGGAAAAATATACGATGAAGCATCAGCAATTTTAGTTGTAGACTAAGCGATTATAAGAGGATAATAAGGAGGAGATGTTATGTTTAATATATCATTAAAAGATAGTGATTTATCAAGTAGAGTAAAATCAGTAATTGGTATTCCAGATGCTTTTTTAAATGATTCTGTAATAACATCTCCTGATTTTAAATACAAAGCTGAAATATATATAAATAGTCAACTTAATGAGCTAAATGAAATTTATGAAGAAGAAGAAAAGGAAGTTTCGGAAGAAGTACAAAGACTTATAGATATGTCAGCAATTTATTATATAGCATATTTATTATGTGTATCAATGCCTGTAAGATTACCTAATAGAATGGAAAATATATCAACTAAAACATTACTTCAAACAATAGATTGGTATAAATTTGCAGAAGAGATGTTAGGTAGATGTGACGACTTATTAAATAAAATTTTAGAAGATGAGGAAGTCGATTCATCAACACTTGGAAACACTGTTATTGCTCTAAGTGATGAAACTACTTATCCTAATGAAATGATGTAGAGGTGAGATAATATGCAATGGATTGATGTTTATGCGACAATGTATCAAAAAGCAAATGGATTTCCAGTTACAATATTAGCTAAACCTAATAACAAAAAAGGATATTTATCTATGAAACCAACAACTAGAGCAGCATATGACCTTTCTATGAGAGAGAACTCAATTGATGGGATTATTACAGTTGATGATATAACAACTCAAATTCAAGCTGGAGATGTATTTTTCTTAAATACAGACCCTATAAATATATATATTATTCAAACTTGCAGTTATTGGGAACAACAACCTGATACAAGAAATATAAATGCTATAAAAGTAAATTGTCTTGTAAATATTCAAAGGTATGGATTTAAAGATGAAACTTCTACAAAAGAAGAATGGTATGATGTTTATCAAAATGTTTATGGATTTATTTCAGAGGTTTTAAAAGATAGTAAAAATTTTAATGCCGGTATGGAAATTGCAACAGTAAAATCAGTTCAAATACCTAAATTAGATATAAATAAGAATATGTATATGGTACAAGAGAATGATAGAATACTAGTTTCAAATTTGTTAGATTTAAATTATAAAATAAAAATTCAAATTGAAAGCATGGATTCCTTTGGAGTTCAAGGTGTAATAAGATTACAAGGAACACAAGATATGAGGAATGATAATGGCTAGATTATATGTAAACAAAGTTGGAATAGTAAATGAATTTACAAACTTATTTATAAAAAATTTAAGTTTAGCAATACCTGCTTTAAAAGATGATATAAAATCAAATACATCTTCCGAAATCGCTGGTCTTTCACAGAAACCAGAAGTATTCATAGCTTTAAATAGAGAGATTAAAAAAGTATCGATAGATATAAGAAGTAATATAGCTTTTATATTAGATAATTATGGTACAGGTAGCTTAATGTCTTTAAGTAATCCAGGACTTGCTAATTATAAAAATAGTGATTTATGGAATCCTGATAGAAAGGGAAACTTTATAACTGGTAGAAAAGAAGGAAGTTATAAAAACATAACCGGTAAACATAGTTCAAGTGGAAGATATAGAGGAGTAAATTTGGAAGGCAGAACTATTAGATTAACTAAAAATGGCAAAAAATTGAGATTTAAACCTCATGCACCTACCGGAGCTTTACATCATGCAATAAGTTGGTTTTATGAAACTTGGTTTGAAGAGTGTTGGAAAAAGACTAGAAAAGAGTTTAATTTTTCAAAATATTTAACTTTTAAATAAGGAGGAGATTTTATGTTACTATTTTCAGAAACATTAGAAGAAGTAAAACGTAGAATAATTTATAATTCTGATATTATGAAACTAATGAATCTTCCTGTTATTGAAAAAGATGATAGTGAAACTATAATAAATCAAAAAATAAATCAAGTTATAAATAGAGCTATAACACTTACTGCACAAAATCCTAGACCATTAGGTGAAAGATTAAAACCTATAGAAATTGATAGCATAATATATGATAAATATGAAGAAATAAGAATGACTATATCAATTCTTCAAAGTAATATTTTAGGCAGTGATATATTTGGAAATCCCAGAATTGAAATAAATATATATTATAATAATAACAATCCAAAAAAAGCTTTAAAAATATTGGATTTACTTAGTAATGAATTTAGTGGAAAATATCTAACTATTCCTTGGGAAAAAGATGGAAAAAAATACATAACACAAAGAGAATTAACAAATGACGGAATGAATACTCAAACTGCAAACATAAATAATTATGAAAAAGTTGGCATAAGATTTAGTTTTTATGCTACACAATATTCGCCAAATTATTAATAGAGGAGGGAAATAAAATGGCAGGAAAATTTTATGAAAAAGAAGGTGGCTTTGTAATCGATAAGCCAGGTTCTGTTCTAGCAATTCCAATTAAAGCAGATGGAACAGAAGATTTAGCAAATGCAATAAGAAACGTTGCAAAAATTAATACTATAACTGTTACAAATACAAGAACAAAAACAGATATAGGAGATGGTAATGCGTTTTATCCAGCAGGAAATAGAGTTACAGCATTAGCAGGAACATTAGCAATAGAGTTTACAACAATAGATTTACCATTTTGGGGTATGGCTGCTGGTAGTGGTTTAGTTGAAAAAACTAGTGATACTATGATGAAAATGTTTAATAATACAAAAATAGATGAAACTAATTATACTGTTACAGTTCCAGTAGAATATAAAACTGGTGGATATGTTGCTATAAAAGGTGCTGATGGAACAACCTATACAAAAGGACAAGGAGGAGATACACCTCTTAAGGCTGGTCAATTTTCTATCTCAGCTGCGGAAGGAGCAACAACAATAACTTTTGCTGCAGCTGATGCTGGAAAAGTTGTTAGCGGTCAATTCCAATATACTGCTAATACAATAACATATACACAAGGTCAAAAACCAATGGCTGCACATAAGTTTATTATAGAAACAACAATGTCAGACTTAGCAAATAAAGAAGTTTATGACGTGAACGTTATTATATCACAAGCTACTATTGGAGCTGATACTACAGATGCACTACAAAAAGACCCAAGTGCAACTAAAACTCTTACATTCGATATAGTTGCTCCACTTGCTGGTGAAGAACCATATCAATTAAAAATGGTTGACCAAATTGATTAATATGATGTAATTATACAGCTCATATAATAATGTTTAATTATTATTATATGAGCTTTTATTTTTAGGAGGTAAATTAAAATGGCTACAAAAGCAGAAAAAGAAAATAAAATGGAATTAGATGAATTAGTACCAATATCATTAGATACAATGGCATGTGTTGGTAAAAAAATAAAGTTAGCAGGAAGAGAATATACGGTATGTCCTGTTAATATTAGGGATATGCACTTTATTTTAAATTCAGGTGAATTATATATACCAATTTCTACAAAAGGTAATGAAGAAGATGAAATGGCTCTACAGTTAGTTGGAATAAATATAACTGATGAATCTAAGGCTAAAGCTTTTTTCTATGTAGTAGAAAAATATTGTAGATACAATAATGTTCCTGTTACAAAACAATTAGTAGAAGAACATAATTGGAGTTTTAAAGATATTAAAAACTTTTTAGTATTTTGGTCACAAGTAGTATCGGACTAAATTTGGAGTTTAACAAGAAAAATGAAGAAGAGGACTCCGAAAAAAAACCTCAGGAAACTAATTGGGCTTTAATTTTTTCACAAATGTTAAAGCATTATTCTGGAATGAATATAAATGATTTATTGGATTTAAGTTACCCTCAATTTAAAGCTTTATATAGTATAGTCTTTGACCCACGAACATTTAGTATAACTATACCATATATGGGAAGTGGAGATAAAAACAAAGATAAAACAAACGAAATAAAAAGGAAAGAAAATGAGGTTACTACTAAAGAAGGTTTATTGCAAATGATTGCTAGAGCAAATTCTGGTTGGAAATAATAAGGTGGTGATAACGTGGGAGAAGATGCAGAGAGAAAATATTTGGCTAGTTTGGATTTTAATATAAAATATGCAGAAGATAAGCTAAATAGTTTAACTACTAAATTAAATAAATTAGCAGAAGATTCAGAAAAGTTATTTCAAAATATGCAAAAATCTGTAGAAAGTTCTTTTAATAAAACAAGTATTAATACTAGTAATATAATCGATATAGATAATATCAAACAATTATCAAAAGGAGCTCAAACAGAATTTGTAAAAGGTCAAAATCAAATTTTATCAGCTAAACAAAAAAATGATAATAAATTAAAATTGATGGAAGCAGAAACTCAAAAAGCTTTATCTAATCAAGTCAAAAGTGGTGTTACTTCAAGAGTTGCAGAATACGCAAAAACATTTTTGATATATCAAGGATTTAATCAGTTAAAACAAGCAGCTTTAGATACAGTTGAAGCTATGAAATCTGTCGAGTATAGAATGATGGAAATATCTCGTATTATGGAAGAAGGTACTATAAATGTAAATGAATATAGAGATAGTTTAATAGATTTAGCATATGAATATGGTAGGTCTTTTGATGAAGTTTCAACAGTAACATTAAATTTGGCTAGAGCAGGTTATAATGCTAAAGATTCTTTAGCTTTAACTGAAAAAGCATTACTTGCTCTAAACACAGCGGAATTAGATGCAAATCAAGCTACTGATGGTCTTATATCAATTATGGCACAATGGGGATTAGATACTGGTACAACCGCTGAAAAAGCTAATAATCTTGCAAATATAATTGATAAAATAAATAAATCAGCAGATAATTTTCCAATTTCATCAGAAGGTTTATTAGAAGCATTAAAAAGAACATCACAAGGATTTAATTTAGCTGGAGCAACTATAGATGAAACAATAGCATTAATTGTAGCAGCAGAAAGAGCATCTCAACGTGGTGGTAAAGTTATTGGTACTGCTATGTCAAATATTACTCAACAATTAAAAGCTGAAGGAAAATTGAATTTGGCTGAAAGTTTAGGATTAGATTTTTATGAAGATGAAGCTCAAACAACATTTAAATCTATTACAGATATATTTGCTGAAATGTCTGAAAAAATGACACAATTGAAAGAAGAAGGTAAAGAAAGCTCAACAGAAATGCAATCTTTATTAGAAATATTTACAGTATTTAGAAGAAATATAGGTGCTGGATTGCTTTCAGAAATGGAAGGAGAAGATAGTACTTATGCACAAGCTTTGGCTAACTCTTTAGATGCAGTAGGATATTCAGCACAAGAGAACTCTAAATATATGAATACAGCAACTGCTGCGACAGAACAATTTAATGCTAGTTTATTAAAGCTTCAAACTACTCTTTGGGATAATCAAGGAGAAGGTTTATTTTATACTTTGATAAATAGTGCAAATGGAGCTGTTGAAGCTTTAACTTTTTTAATTGAAAAATTTGGTGCTTTACCTGTAGCAATAGGAGCAGCAACCTTAGCATTTAGTTTATTTAGCCAAAATTTCAAAAGTGCTTTTGGAGTTGGAATTGTAAAACAAGCAACAAAAGATATGGATTTATTTACTGAATATTTAAATGGAAACGCAGAAGCTGCTGCTAAAATAAGTGATAATTTTAAAGTTTATTCTAATAATTTAACTAAAACAGATGTAAATACAAAAGGTTATATTAAAAGTTTAGTAAAACAGAACGCTGCGACTGTAGCTACTACAGTAGCAACAGCTGCTTTACAAGCTACATTATCTCTTGGTTTATCTGCTGCAATAACTTTGGTAGTAGGATTAATTGATGGATTAATACATAAGCAGGAAAATCTTGCTAAATCAAATCAAGAAATTATTGATAGCATGACAACAAAGATTAAAGATTATGAAACTGAAATTCAATCAATAGATGAATTGATTGTTAGATATGAAGAATTATCTGAAGCAGAAGTTAGAACTCCAGAAATAAATCAAGAATTATTAACTATACAAAAGCAATTGAAAGAACTCTTAGGTCAGCAAGCAGAAGAATTGGATTTAATTAATGGAAAATATGAAACTCAAATTAGGAAAATCGAAAAAATAATTGCCGAAAAAAGAGAAGAAGCAATTATAAATGCAAAAGCTGCTTTAAATGCAGCAGAATCAAATTTTAATCTTGGCACAAGGGGTTTAGAAGGAGATTGGTTTTATAAAATGATTACTTCTAGCGATGATGCTTCTCAGGCGGTTGCCGTACTAGAAGGACATGTAAAAAGATTAAATGAAGAAATTTCTTATACAACTGATGAATCTGAAAAAGCTAATAAACAAAAAGAATTAGCTAGTGTCAATAGTTTATTAGAACAAACAAGAGCAAGAGTAGATTCATTATCAAAAGCACAATCTAATTTGAATAATTTAGTAGTTGAAGATTATTTATCCGAAAATATTACAGGAAAAATAAAAAATATAGATAATTATAAAAATGCCTTAGATAATATAAATAATATGAAGTTATTACCAAATTTTAGTGGAACAATTGAGGAACAAAGAAAACTTGTAAAGCAATTATTAGTAGACGAATATCCTGAATTTGCGACTAAAATGAATGAATTAAATTTAGATAAATTTGAAAATAATTTTAAGAATAATACTGATGGCATAAAAAATAATATTCAAAGTATAATAGATAAATTTGATAATTTGAGTGGAGAAGATATTTTATCTGTAGGTGCAAATGGAACTGACGAACAAAAAAGTAATTTTGAAGAATTAGAAAAATATGCTGATAAATATAATATAAGTATATCTAGTTTAATTAATAAATTAATAGAATTGAAAGTTATACAAGGAGATTTAATAGATGAAAATTATGTAAGTCAGATAGATAATTTAAAAAATGCAATATATGAAACTAGTGATTCATATGATGCTTTATCAACCGCTATGAATAGCTATAATCAAAATGGAGAATTAACGATGGAAGAAGTAAAAACTATGTTGGAAAAAACTCCAGAATTAGCTAAATATATAATTAAGGTTGGAGATGCTTATAAATTAAATGAACAAGCAATTATTGATTATAATGAAATCCAAGAAAGAAGCGTCCAAGCAATGGATGAGTATATAGAAAAATTAAAAGAACAGCAATTTGGAACAAAAGATTTTGTTAATACATATAATGAATTCTTAGATGCTATAAATTCGAGTTATGATTTTGAATCTATAAATTCATTATCAGAAAATATTAGAAATATAAATAATGATTTTTTAGATGGAAAGACAACAGCAAAAGAATATTTTGATTCATTACAAACTCAAATTTCTGATTTAGGACCTATTACAACAGAAGTTAAAGAAAAATTGACGGAATTTAATGGTGCAGCTGTGTTTGGTTCTTCAACAGAAGTTACTGACAAAACTAAAGAAGAGATAGAAGGAATGCAAGCTATGTTTGCATCATTTACTCAGGCAACAGTACAAGGAATTGAATATATAAATGCTCAATTTTCAAGTGGTCAAATGAATTTTGTAGATTATTCTAATTCAATTCAAGAAGCAAGTGATAATATATTAGATTTGTATACTAAATCTAATGAATTATCTCTTGTAGATGGTCAATGGGTTGATGCAGCTGGAGAAGTAGATGATTTCGCTAGTAATTTACAATCAGCAAAAGATGAATTAGAATCATTTAGTGATATATTAGGGCTTTTAGGAGATAATTTTGATTATATTTCAGAACACGCTAATGCTTTTGGAGAAGCAGCTTTTACAGTAGCTGATGAAGGAACAGCAGCCTATCAATCTCTTGCTTCTAATATGACAAATTATTTAAACCAAATGAAAGATACAAATTCAGAAGCATTTTATAATATAGTAAATGATATGTCAGCATCAACGGGGCTTATGACTAACGAAATATTAAATTCTAGTGATTATATAAACGAAGGATTATTAGCCAATAGTGCCAATTTAAATGCAGCTATAAACTCTAGCACAGCACAAGTTGGAAGTACAGTTGGTAGTATTACTAATTCTATGGGAGATGTTATTCAGGCGTTAGGAGATACTATTGCTGGCTTTGATTATAGTTTGACTGCTTCATTAAATGATTTTGATTATAAAGATATTAATATACTTGGAAATAAAGTTTCTATACCCGTTGGATTAAAGTTTAAAATAACAGGTCAAGCAGGAAGTAGTATTTCAAATTTAGTTACTTCTTTAAAAAATTTTGGAAAACAATTATCGGATTATAAAACTCCTTCTTTTGATTTTGGAGGCTTTGTTAAACCAGGAAGTTATTCGTCTGCTGCAAGACCATCAGGTTCGGGTTCGAGTAGAGGCAGTAGCGGTGGTTCTTCATCAAGAGATACATCAGTAGAAGATGCAGCAAAAAGAGAACAAGAAGCTATAAAAGAATATATTAGTATGTTTGAAGAAATGATTGATGAAAGAGAAAGACTTGAAGACAGATGGGTTGAAAATAAAAAAAGTTTGGGTCTGATTTCAGCAGAAGATGAAAAATACATTCTACAAGAAAGTATAAAAAGATATAAAACATATGTTGCTGAAGTTGACCAGTTAGTATATGCTTCAGAAGAAGAAAAAATTAGACTTAAAAAGAAATATGGAGAGATGGCAGAAGATTTAGAAGTTGAATATTTTGAATTATTACAAGATATTTTAGATGAACAAATTGATGCTATTGAAGATAAATATGATGAAGATGTTGATGCTTATAATGATGCAATAGATGCTAAAATAGACAAAATAAAAGAACAAGCTGATGCAGAAATAGAAGCACTTGAAGAAGTGGAAGAAGAAAATGATAGAATACGTCAAAAAGAAGAATATGAAGCTAATAGAAATGAACTGGTACATGGTTATCAAGGTGTAGAATATTGGCAACAAAGAACAGGTAGAGAAGCTCAACTTGCATTAGCAGAAGCTAAGAAAAAAGTTGAAGACCTTGATAAAAATTGGGAAGAAACAGTAAATAAATGGAATGTTGAAGACCAAATCAAACTTATTGAAGAACGTAGAGATGCTGATATTGAGGCTACTGAAGCCGAAAGAGAAGCTTATCTAAAAGCTTTAGAAGAAACAAAAAATGCAGAAATACAAGCTTTAAAAGATAAATATCAATATCAATTAGATTATTTTAATCAAACAGGTCAAATAATACAAGATAATGCTACAATACAATCACAAGAATTATTTAATATCTATAAACAAAATTTTATAGACCCAGTTGGAGAAGAATTAAGAGAAGCTCTTAATAGTTATAATCAATATAAAGCATCAAATCCTGCACCAACCACTCCAACTAATTCAACAATCACATATACAATTCAGTATGGAGATACTTTATCAGCAATAGCGGCTAGATATGGAACAACAGTAGATAAAATAATGGCTGCAAACCCTAATATAAGTAATAGGAATTTAATATATGCAGGAAGACAATTAAGAATACCAACTTCACATACAGGAAGTAAAATAATAAGAGATGGAATTGTAGAATTACAAGCTGGAGAAACAGTTTTAAATATGAATTGGGCAAAAGGTCTTGATAGAATGTTAGGTCAATTTAATGCACAAGGAAGTAGTACAAATAATATAACAAATGGAAGTACTATAAATGTCGATGGAGATTTAATAAAAGTTGAAGCCAAAATAGAAGATAAAACCGATACAGCATTTTTAACTAGAAGAATTACTAGGGAGTTAGAAAGTAAATTTAATATTAAAAAGTAATAACATATTTACACTAATGTGTAAATATGATATACTTATATTATAGAGTATAGGGGATTGATAGTATGGAAAACAACAATTCAGAATTACCATACAAAGTTGAAATGTTAGAGAGAAAACAAGAAAAAATGGAAAAAAAGCAAGAAAGTACAGACGAAATCTTAACAGAAATCAGAAGTGGAATAGGTTCTATAAAAGAAGCTTTAATATCTAGTAAAGAGCAAGAAGAATTAAAAAATCAATTACTCCATAAAGATATAGGAGTAATGAAAGAACGAGTTGAAAAACTAGAATCAAATCAAAGATGGTTGGTAATGACTATGATAGGCGAAATCCTTAGTATTATATTTGGAGTAATAATGTTCTTCGTACAAAAGGGATTAGGTTAAATATGAGTTTATTAGAAATTTTAGTGGGTTTAATACCAGAGGCGATATATTTTAGTTTGTTTATAATATATGCAAAGAAGTTGAATAATAAGAGATTATTATTTACTCTTATAATGATATTTGAATATTTTGCATTGAAATATTTTATAAAATTTAATATGTTATTTCAATTTATATATACTATAATGGTATATATAAATTTGAAAGTTTTATATGAAGACAAGGCTATAATTACTGACATATTTGTATTTATGATGGCATCATTGATTTTAATAATATCTAGTGCTGTTACATATGGAATTGGTGCTTTATTTATTAAAGATATTATTATTTCTTTTTATGTATCCTTGGTTCTAAATAGAATTTTAATATTTTTTATATTGTATATTTTTAGAAATAAATTGTCTGAATTTTATAAAATTTATAAATTCTTTTGGAACAGACATAGAAAAATTAAAGTAAAAATAAAAAGTCTTACTTTAAGAAATATAAGCATAATATTATTTAATTTTATGTTTTATATAATAAATATTGGTATGTTTATAGCAATATTTTGCAAAAGGTGAGGTGATTAATATGTTTTGGGATTCATGGTTTTGGTTTTATAACCCAGAAGATGGAGAATAAGGATTGATATTGGTATGAATAATAAGGTTAAGAGATTTATTGGTAGTTTGATTTTTAACATAATAGAAACTTTAATAATATTTTTCTGTGGAAAATTACTTGGTATTTCTGCAAATTTTATTATATTAGTTATGGTTGAATTTTTCTTTGTAAGAATGTTATGTGGAAATGCAAAACATTATAATAAGTGGTATAGATGTATGGTATGGTCACTATTAGTGTTTTTGAGTTTATATTCACTTAGTGATTTACATATTATAATTATTATTATATTGACTGCTTTTACTGCTTACATTACAAGTGGGAAAGCTGATATAGAGGATATATATATGTGGAAGAATAATAATGAACCATCAAAATATCAAGACATCATTAACTTTATTAAATATCACCCATTAGATGATTCAATTCATGAATTTGAACAAAAACTTAAAAGAGAAGATAATATTTTATATTTAGTATATAAATATAGATTTATAGAAAATTTAAGTTTTAAAGAAATTGGTGATAAATTGGATTTATCTAGTCCTAGAATTTCTGAAATGTTAGATAAAATTGCTTTTGCAATGAGAATTAATTGTAACATTTAAGAGCTTTTAAAAAAGCTCTTTTTTTTATGATTTTTTTATAGTCAGACTGACATTTAAAATTTTATTTTGTTAAAATATAATTAGATAGTACAAGGTCATGTTTCACCAATAGGCATGACTTTGGACTATTCATATTGGGAGGAGAGATGAATATGAATTATTATCCAAATTATAATCAGTTTTATACACCAGGACAATCAATACAACAGAACCAACAATTACCAAAAGTACAACCTATAGAGCAACAATATAATCAGTTTGCTCAACCAAATCAGTTTATACAACCACAATCAGTATATAAAACATTAGGTTTACAAGGTAAATCTGTAGATAGTATTGATGTTGTAAAAGCTATGGATATTCCTTTAGATGGAAGTATAAGTTATTTCCCTTTAGCAGATGGAACAGCTATAGTAACAAAACAATTACAATCAGATGGTAGTAGTAAAACAATAATATATAAACCTATTGATGAAAAAGAAATTAAAAATACACCAAAATATATAACAGAAGAAGAATTAGAGGAAAGAATAAAAAATGTAGATAATGATGATATAAAAGACGATATCAAGGAATTAAAAAGAAAGGTAGAAGATTTAACAGAAGATATCATTAGTATTAATAAAGATATGAAAAAAAGAAAGGATTGATAATATATGAATCCAATAAATATAATAAAAGGTTTTTTACAAAAAGGGTTAAATCCAGAACAAATGATTTCAAATATAATTTCTCAAAATTCTAATCCTATGATGCAAAATTTAATGAAAATGGCTAAAAACGGTAATTCAGAAGAAGTTGAAAGTTTTGCAAGAAATATATGTAAAGAACGTGGAATTGATTTTGATAAAGAATTTTCAGATTTTATGAAACAAATTAGATAGTTAAGTTGCAACAAAACTATAATATATATTAAAAAAAAAGGAGGAATTTTTATGACATATGGAGAAAATTCATTAAGTCCTGCCGATATAGCTGTATTAAGTGGAAACACAGGAAGAAATAATTCAAATGATTGTTGTGGCTTCGGCGACGGGAATGGTTGGTGGATTATACTATTTCTATTAGTTTTATTAGGTGGCTGGGGCAGAGGCTTCGGCAATGGTTATGGTGGATTTGGAGGTTCAATTGGTGGTGGAGTAGCTGATAATTATGTTTTAACTAGCGACTTTGCACAAATTGATAGGAAATTAGATACAATATCTAATGGAATTTGTGATAGCACATTTGCATTAAATAACACTATGACAAATGGTTTTGCTAATGTTCAAAACACATTATGTCAAGGATTTGCTGGAATAAATACTGCTATAACAACAAACGGTTATGAAACAAGACTTGGAGTTCAAGGTCTTGCTGCTCAGTTAGCTAATTGCTGCTGTGATTTAAAAACACAAATAGCAGATTGTTGCTGTACTACACAAAGAGGAATAGACGGAATCAATTATAATATGGCAATGAACACTAATAATATTCAACAAACTCTATGCAATAATACAAGAGATATAATTGATAATCAAAACGCAAATTATAGAGCTTTACATGACGAAATTGTTGCTAACAGAATTGAAGATAAAAATGCTCAAATTGCTGCTCAACAAAACGAAATCAATGCTTTAAGACTTGCAGCTAGCCAAGAAAAACAAAATGCTTATATAACAGCAAATCAAAGTGCTCAAACAGCTGAATTAATTAGAAGATTAGGTGCAGATTGTCCTGTTAATGCTTATGTAGTTCAACCACCAACTCCAGTAACATTCCCAACAAATTGTTGTGGTCAATTTACAGGATTTGGATATGGATATAATAATGGCTGTTACAATAACTCTTGTTGCTGCTAATAGTTTTTAAAAAAGTGTAGTCCACTCACTCAAAAAAGTGTGATTTATTAAGAGATAGTAAATCATGCTATCTCTTATTTTTATATAAGGAGGTAGAAGTACATGAGCGAATGTGTTTCAAGAAATTGTAAGTTATGCAATAGATTTATTTTGTCACAAAGTATTACATTTGATGGTACATCTTTAGTAGTTAATTTACCAGAAAATTCTTATCAAAATTGTCACAAATATTGTATAGTTTTAGCACAAGCTATTCCTACTACAACAACAATAAATGCTCCTGTTGTGTTTACTATTGGTACAGGAACTACGCAATATCCATTCTTAAATTGTGATTGTACTCCAATTAGAGCTTGTCAAGTTAGTACTAGAAAAATATATCCAACAAGAGTAAATACAGGTGTAAGTACTGGTGTATTTAAATATGTTGGAAAATGTTGTTTACCGTGTAACACTGCAACAATAGCGCAAAGTATTCCAATACCAACAACTTCAGCTCCTGCTACCACTAATGTACAGACTGTACAAAGACAAACAGAAGTAGTAACACCACAAACAAATAATAATTCAAGAAAATAAAAATAGGTGATGAATATGGATAAAAAAATAAAAGGTCTAGTTGAAGATGAATTAGAAAAAATAACACAAGATGGTTTAAAAATACAAGATTTACAAGTAATATCTGAATTGGTAGATATTCATAAGGATTTATGTAATGAAGAGTATTGGAAAGAGAAAAAGGAGGCTATGAAAATGAGATATAATAGAGGATACGGTGAATATGGTAGAGAACCATATGGTAGAGAGCCATATGGCAGAAGAAGAGATGGTAGAGGCAGATATATGGCTGGAAACTATCGTGGAGAAGAAGTAATGGAAGAAATACATGGTGCATATAGAGATTATGCTGAAGGAGCAAATCAAATGAATATGGGAAATTATGGAGCAAAAAACGACACTATGAAAGCTCTTGATTATATGATGCAAAGTGTAGTACAATTCATAGAAATGTTAAAAAAAGATGCAAATTCACAAGAAGAAATAGATTTAATACAAGATTATACAAGACAAATTTCCGAAATGTAGTGATATATTATGTGGAAATATTATAATGCGAATACATTAGGTAATTCAGTTAATGATTGTGTAGTTAGAGCAATTTCACTTGTTGAAGGTAAATCCTGGGATAAAACTTATAAAGAGTTAAGTGAAATTGCAAGAAAAGAAGGCGTACTACTTGATGATGTTAATTTTGTTGAGCATTATCTTGATAAAAGATATAAAAGAGCTTGTCATTATTCAAAAACAGTAGGAGAGTTTGCAAAGGAATATAATAGAGGAAAGTTTTTAGTAACTATGGAAGGACATATTACTGCTGTTGTTGATGGAATAATTTATGATACTTTTGATTGTAGCAAAAAAAGAATGTGGTGTGCTTGGAAAGTTAGATAATGAATAATTACAATGAAAATAATTTTTATTTCCTTTTTGGTATGTTTGCTAATTTTTTACAAATATTAGATTATCAAATGAATATTAGTCAGTTATCTAATGATGACTTAATGAAACATTTATTAGAACAGGATTTTGTTTTAGATGACCAAACAAATAATTATTTAAAAAAAATAGTAAAGCAAAACGATATTTTGATTAAACAAAATGAAGAAATAAAAACTCTTTTGAAGGGAGATAAATAAATTATTCTCCCTTAAGTATGGCAAGATAGTCAAGTGGCTTAAGACATACCTCTGCAAAAGGTACATCGTGAGTTCAAATCTCACTCTTGCCTCCAAAGACTGATTTTATAAAATATATCAACCTCTTATAGCACCATTTTATGGTGCTATTTTATATAAAAAAATCTCAAATAGAAAAATCTATTTGAGTAAAGTTTTATTACAATAATTAAAATTTTTAATTGGTCTTAATAAAAAATAAATTAAGCTTTTATTTTAGAGGTATTTATATTATACTATTTAAATCTCAAAATGTCAACTCTGGTTGACATTATTTTTATTTGATGCTATAATATTTATAGAATAAAATTTATAATTTTTATTTGTAAAATTATAATTTTATCGTCCGTCTATTTATAATTTATATACTTTTTTTATATGAAAAAGGTAAATTCGGTTTTTTTTTGATATTCATAAAGAAAGTATTTAATATAAATAGAGAATCCGTTTATTTAAAAATTATAGATTTATTCTAAATATTGACAAGGAATTATATATTATTTGTTGTCAATATTTATATATAGCAGGTTAGAGAAGTGGTCATCTCATTTGGTTCATGCCCAAAAAATCGTTAGTTCGAATCTAACACCTGCTACCATTTTTTATATATTGCCCCATAGACAAAATGGTAAAGTCACTGGTCTTTGAAGCCAGAGTTTCCTTGTTCGAGCCAAGGTGGGGCAGCCATAATATTATATATATAGAATTATTTATGGTCGATTAGTTTATTTGGTAAAATAAAGGTCTTGTAAACCTTAGAACTCAGTTCAAATCTGAGATTGACCTCCATTTTATAATATGAAGAATATGGAGGTGATATTATGGAAGGTTTTATAACTTTAGATATGTTTTTAAATTTTGCTTTTTGTGTAACTGTTGTAACAGTATTAGTTCAACTTATTAAGACAAAATTAACAAAAATTGATACTTGGATAATTTTATTAGTACTATCAACAATAGTTATGGCAATTAATTTCGTTGTAAAAGCAGATTTTTCATGGCAAGGAATTTTAACAGCTTTGATAAATATTGTAGTAGTGGCTATCTCAGCTAGTGGTTCTTATGAAGGTGTAAAAAAGGTTATAAATAGTGTAAAGGATAAAATTTCAAATAAGTAGGAGGTCTTTTTTGTGAAAGAAAGAAAAATATTAAAAAAAGAAACTGAAAATAATGAAGATGTAAAATTATATCAAGCTGGACCAATAAATGAGGAGGTGTAATTATGCACGTTTTAGCAAGTAAAAAAGAACAAATAACTTTAAAATTTGGAAAAACAACTTTAAATGGTTCTCAATATAATCATACAGGTATTGATTTAGTTAAAAGTTATAATCAATTAGACACAGTAATTGCTGCACAAAAAGGTAAAGTTATTGGAGTTAGAAAAGATATAAGAGGCTTTTTGAATAATTCTTATGGAAATTATGTAAAATTGCAACATGATGATGGATATGAAACATTATATTGTCATTTAGCTTATGGAAGAATAAATGTAAATATTGGCGATATTGTAGAAGAAGGGCAAGAACTAGGTTATATGGGAGCTACAGGAATGGCTTATGGTGCACATTTACATTTTGAGGTGAGAAAAAACGGAACACCTATAAATCCAAAACCGTTTTTAGATGGTCAAGTAATTCCTGCATATAATATTAATCCTTCACCTATTACTCCAACAAATTGGGTAGATTATACAATACAATCAGGAGATGATTTAAATACAATTGCTAATGAAAGAGGAACAACAGCACAAGAAATTCAAAAATATAATGGAAGAATTAGCGATATAAATCATATTGTAACTGGTTGGATAATAAAAGTACCACCTATGCCTGTCACTTCTTCAGATTCTTTAACCACAATGAATGTTGGAGATGATGTAATAGTAAATGGTATCGGATATGCTTCATCAGATGGTACTGGTTCACAAACAAGAACAAGAGTTGAGCAAAGAATGAAGCTTGTTAAAATAGTAAATGGAGCTAAATTTCCATATGGTTGTAATCAAAATATGAATATGAATGGTATAACAGCTTATTGGTCAAAAGTAAGAAAAGCTTAATATATATATATTATTACTTATATTAAGGAGGAATTAGTTATGAAATTTAATGAATTTGTAAACAAAATGATAGCACAAGGTGGTGTTGATAAGGACGGAGCATACGGAAAACAATGTATGGATTTATAT
>ERZ1643251.977-NODE-977-length-35414-cov-13.616675_pt1 | contig 35414 bp, 35 predicted proteins | sample MGYA00579261_ERZ1643251 | MGnify/ENA primary metagenome ERZ1643251 (study PRJEB29033, sample SAMEA4952267) | chicken gut metagenome | biome: Broiler Chicken; feature: Gastrointestinal Tract; material: Caecum | place: Ireland | collected 2018 | study: Broiler... | reverse complement strand
CTTTTATTACTTAGGGTTTAAACCTATTTCATTATTTTTTCGTGTCTTTGACCTGATAGTTTTATGTACTTAAAGTTTAAAAAACAATCAAACAAAAACCCCATAAACACAAAGCTTATGAGGGTAAAAGAAATATTTGTATTAACGTTTACTAAATTGAGGAGCACGACGAGCCTTTTTAAGACCATATTTCTTACGTTCTTTAACTCGAGGATCTCTTGTAATCATTCCAGCAGGTTTTAAAATTTTACGATAAGCTGTATCAGCAGTTTGATCAGTATTAGCATCAAACTTTAATAAAGCTCTAGTAATACCTAAACGAATTGCACCGGCTTGACCAGCATATCCACCACCTTTAACTGTAACTTGAATATCAAAACGATTTTCATTATTTGTTAAAGTTAAAGGTTGCTTTAAGTCTAATACTAAGATCTTATCTGGCATATATTCATTAACATCTACACCATTAATAATAATACTACCTGTTCCACTTGTAAGAGTAACTTGAGCAACAGCTCTTTTTCTTCTACCAGTAGCACTCCAACTTTGTTTTGCCATAAATTATCCTCCTAATCTACTTTCATTTCTACAGGTTTTTGAGCCATATGTTTGTGATTTTCATCACGATAAACAAATAACTTCTTACCCATTTGTCTGCCTAATGGACCATGAGGAAGCATACCTTTAACAGCTCTTTCCATCATTTCCTCAGGATAATTTTGAATCATTTCCTTAGCATTACGTTCTCTAAGTCCTCCTGGATAACCAGAATGGTTATAATACATCTTATCTTTTAACTTATTACCAGTTAATTCAACTTTAGATGCATTAACAATGATAACATAATCTCCACAATCAACACTTGGTGTATAAGTAGGTTTATGTTTACCTCTCAAAATAGTAGCAGCTTTTGTTGCAACACGACCTAAGCTTTTTCCAGTTGCATCAATAACATACCATTTACGTTCTACATTTTCTTTCTTTTGTAAAAATGTACTCATATTATCTATCCTTTCATCTAATCTTTCCTGAATCTGCTTTCCCAAGGCAAACTCCACCCAGATAAACAAAATGTACCGATTAAAATTATATGCGATAAAACCATTAATGTCAAACAAAATCGCGAAAAAACTTATACTTTGTCGTAGGATACAGAAGTAAGATATAAACCATTAGCCGGAACAGTGGAAAAACATCTAGCACTTAAGCAATTTAAAGCGTCTCTAACATCATCTAAATTAGCTTTATGAGAAGCCACATCTAAAACAGCACCTACCAACTTCCGAACCATATATCGATAAAAACTTTTGCCAACTATCTCAAAATAATAAAAGTCATCTTTTTTTAAAATTTGAAAGGAAAAAATTTCTGAATGATAATCATCCCTCTCTCCGGCTACAAAATTACGAAAATCATGAACTCCTACAAACAACTTGCAACACGCATTTGCAAGATCCAAATCAAAATCTTGATAATATGCAAAACTATATAAAGAGTAAAAAGGATTTTTTTCTCCCAAATAAATCTTATAAACATACTTTTTACACACAACATCATGACGTGCATGAAATTCACTTGACACAGAAACAATATTTTTCACTGCAATAAAAGGATTAAGCAAACGATTCATTGCATACTTTAATTTTTCCATATCAATATCAACAGAAAGAGAAAAGTGAATACATTGATTAAGCGCATGTACCCCAGCATCAGTTCGACCAGCACCTTTAACCACAACTTCTTTTCCTTCAATAAGACTTAAAACTCGTTCCAACTCATTTTGGACCCCTAACCCATTATTAAGCCTTTGAAAGCCTTGAAACTTACTCCCATCATAACAAATTCTTGCTAAATATTTCATGATACACTCCTATAAATAGCCTTTAAAGTTTCCGCAAAAGTAATTTCATGATCAACCTGATGACCACACTTTTCAAAATACTTTATCACTTCAACCGTATGAGGCATCTTAACATATTTATAAATTTCATCATCATAAAAATCGGTTATTAACTTATACTTTCCCTTAGTTGTAAACAAATAAAAACGTTGTACTGTTTCACAAACAAAATTCATATCATTTTCAATTAAAATAATAGATATATGTTGTTTATACATCAAATTACGAAAAAACCGCTTAAAATATTCTCGTTCAACATAAATTAAATCTTCAAAAAAATACTCTAGCACAATAACCCGTGATTGAACAAGAAGTGCATGAGCAAGCTGGACCTTTTTAATCTCACTACTCGTTAAATACTCTAAAGATACTGTAAGTAAACTTGTCTTTAATTTAACCAATTGCAAACACTTACTAATTCGTTCTTCACTACATAAAGTCATTCTTTTTAAATACTCTAAAACAGTAGTCCTTTCTTTCATTTTCTTTTCTAAAACATATCCGGAATGACTATCTGTTCCAACCCCACGAATTTTAGAAGGAAAATTAACCAAAACAGAAAAACCATTATCACTTACAAACTGACTCATTTTGATTGCCATAAAGCCACCTCTAAATCTTCTTTATTTAAATAAATCTTCAAAACCAAACCATAATAACCCAACTGCTTGGATAAATTTACATAAAAAGGCAAAGAAAAACCTAACAACTTCATTAACTTTTCCTCTTTCAAAACTAAATCCATTCTCCCCTCAATGGCAACTTGATTATTCTTAAGTACAATTAAATAAGAAAAGAAAACACTTTCCTCAATTTGATTTGTAACATAAAAAAGACAAATATTTTGCTCTTTCAAAAATTGAAGAAAAAGCCAAAAATCGCTTTCATTCAAATGCAGTTGTTCACAAAAAAAATAATCAGGATGATCAAGTAATTTACGCACAATTGCCAATTTATTACCTATAGCAAAAGGATTTGCTAAAAATGAATCTAAAAATCTTTGATATTCTAAAGACAACTGAGAATAACCAAAAGCATCCCTCCAGTTATCCACTTTCTTACTTTCTCCGAAATAAAAACGAACTACACTATTTGTATCATAAACTGAAGAGTCAGAAACCAACTTTTTTAATAATAATGATTTACCTGAACCACTTTCTCCTAGTAAACAAGTACTTTGCTGTAAATCTAGATCAAAAGAAGAAATCATCACTTTATCATCAAGTTTTAAATTAAATTGTCTAATCTTAAAATACTTATTCATAACTATCCCTACTTAATAGTTTAAAAGAAAAGACGAAAAAAGAAAAGAAAAAAATGAAAAAAGAACAATGAAAACCATTATTCTTAAATCCTAATCATCCGTTGGAATCTTAATAATAAATTCCCCTGGTAAAGAATACATATACTTTTCTCTTGCATAACGCGCAATATAATCTTCATCATGAAGTTTAGTTACTTCACTAGTCAAACTAGCCTCTTCCTCAAGTAACTCATCATAGTAACTAGTCAAACTAGCAATCTGCTGCTTATTACTCATAATTTCAAGCCAATCCTTAAAAATCGAAGCAACAGATAAGGAAACTACACCCACAAAAAAGACAGACAAAACTAAAAATCTTTTTTTGGCTTTAGATGATTTTTTCTTTTTCACTAGTCACCCCATCCTTCACAGAAAATTATATCACTTGTAAATATACTTTGCAATTTTCCTAGGTAAAATATCCTTAAAGTTGACATATTTCTGTAAAAAACCATAAAAAAGAAATCCTAAAAAAACAAAGAAAACAAAATAAATATGAATAACCCCACTATTTAAATAATACATACCCAAAAGATACATTAAAACAATATTTAAAACAAATAACAAAGTCGTAAAATATTTTAAAAACATAGGATAAGTCTCTGTCACTTTAAAGTGAAACCGAGTCAGAAAATGAAAACAAAAACCAAAAAGAAAAGAAATAAAAAAAGATAACAACTGCGTAACTTCATCCATTATTTAAACAATTTGGCCATAAAGCTCTCCTCTTTAGCTTTCGTGCCACCCTTTTCTAAATATTGATAACTATTAATTTTCCCTTTGATTCGTACATTTCCATCATGAGTATCCAATCTTAAAATCTCAAGTCCACTTCCCTTTAAAAGTAAAATACCCATAGTTGTTTCAAGTAAAAATTCCTCATGATCAAAACTTGTAATTTTCTTTACTCCACTAATATAAATTTCTCTGCGATCAACAATCTTAACTTCATGATTACTTTGAACTAATTCAATATTTGCTTGTTCCATGTCTTTCACCCATTAAAGTATATGAAAAAAGCAAAAAAAAAGAACAAAACTACTGTCCTATTCTTCTGCTTTATTATATTCATCTAAAATAGCATTAGTGAATTCGCTACGAACATCTGGATTAATTGGATGACAAACATCTTTATATTCTCCAGTAGCTGTTTTTCTACTTGGCATAGCAATAAATAAACCATTATCACCTTCAATAATGCGAATGTCATGAATAGCAAATGAATCGTCTAACAAAACAGATGCAATTCCTCTCAATCTTGAATTTTCTTTCGTAATTTTACGAACACTTACTGATGTAATCTTCATACTATTCTCTCCTTCTAAAGTTATATCTAACTTATATCTCTATTGTAATGCATGAAAAACCGAAATTCAAGCATTTTACGACAATTTGACAACAACATCTCCAATAATCACGTCAGCATAATTAAAACTTTTTTCAACACCATCAACTAAAACCGTAAAAACATATGGATAAACCCCAGAAACACGCCCATAATATTGAAAATTTTTATTACGCATTCCATAAACTTCTACTACCACATCTTTATTTAAAAACTTTCCTATTCGTTCCCTTACTATATCTAAATTCACAATGTCACACCCTTTCTTTTATCTTGGAAATCCAACATACATCATCCCATTACTAATAATACCTCCCATTCCATCCGCACCATATTTTGTTTTAGCCAAAAGCCCTACCAAATCAATTTCCTTATTTCGTTCACTCATAGCCAAAACAGTTGCAATAATCGCTGGATCAAGCGCGTGAATATTAACCCGCTTAGGTGAACTAGCAAAATTAGCCCCCGCTCGAATAAGCTCTTCATAATCGCTTTGACAAGCCCCGGCAATAATAACTAACTTCTCATGACTCTTCTCATATTTTCGTGCTTCTCTAACTGCTTTCACAAAATTTTCTGTATTTTTATAATTCTTAATATCGTTTTTACTTCCCTTTTTTTGATAATATGCATCATGCCCAGTAATAATCACAATATCAGGCTGATACTCCATAAGTAATGAGCGAATTTCCTTATAAATATCTTTTTCATTAATTTGTTTGCCCACAGCCATAACTTTATTTCGTTTATAAAACTTTAAACATCTATCCAAATACTCTTTATCCGCATCAATATGCAAAACCTTACCAGGCAAATAAAAATAATCGCCACGATTCCCTAAAAAGAGTTCAATATCATCATCTTCTAAATTTCTCTCATCATTTTTATATAACTGCAAATCTTCCAAAGGAGCGTCCGCATAAAGCCTTACATGTACCCCTTTTAAATAAGCAGTCTCATTTTTAATAGATAAAATTTTAAACACCACATCATGATTATATTTAATTCGCGTTACAAGATCTCCTACCTGAAAAATCATTGCCGTCACCTAGTAAATCCTATGAAAAAAAGCTAGTCCTAAGAACTAACTTTTTTAAAAATCTCCCAAAAAACCTCATAAGACAACTCTTCAGCTCGAACATTCTCATCAAATCCATTTTTTTCTAAAATAGATAACACACTATTCCAAGAATATCCTTTCAAATTATTCTTTAACTTCTTTCTCTTCTGAGCAAAAGCTTGCTTCAAAAACTTCTGAAACAAAACTACATTTCCCTCGTTAATAGATTCCTTACGAACAAAACGTACCACAGAACTCCACACCTTAGGCTCAGGTGTAAACGCCTTAGGAGAAACATCAAACAAAATTTGAATATCAAAAAAATGCTGCAAATAAACAGTGAAATAACCATAATCACGTCCACCAGGTAAAGCCGCAAACCTCTGAGCCACTTCTTTCTGAACCAACAAAGTCATTCCATCAATTAAAATAGAACTGTTCAAAAAATGCTCAATAATAGGTGTGGTTATATAATAAGGAATATTTGCAATTACATAAATATGTTCATAATTCCCATTTATATCCTGTTCTATATCTCTCTTTAAAAAATCATCAAAAATAATATGACACTTCTCACTCTCAAAATAAAGTAAAAAACTTTTCATTCGCTCATCAAGTTCATAACATAAAAACGAACAATTTTTACGAATCAAATATTTTGTTAAAGCTCCTTTTCCTGGACCAACCTCAATAATCAAATCACGTTCGCTAACCTCAAAACTATTTGCAATCCTCTCCAAAATATGTTCATCTTTCAAAAAATTTTGCCCTAAACTTTTTTTTGCTCTAATTTCACTCATAAATAACCGTCCTTAAAAGTACTATAACACAGACAAAGAAAGAAAAAAAGACTCTAACGAGTCCATCCCTCTCTTAAAACATCATAACTGATCGTGTTGCGACCAACATAGATCAAAGCATCTTGCTCACTAGGCATTAATAAATCCAAATCATTTCCTAAAACACCACGATCTAACACAATCGCAATAATAGCTTCATTAGACAATTTAGACAAATTAAAACGCACAATTGAACCACAAGGCAAATTAGAACTAGAAGCAACTATTCGTACATTACCATAAATATCATCAGTGTAAGTAGACGTACCGTCTAAAACATTATAATTTGGCATACAAGATAACTTTCCAGTACATGCCTCACAATCTGCTCCATAGCCAGTTAAATCACCCGTATAAGAATCTTTAGCACTATACAAATCATTTCTAATATCTTCCTCTAACTTCATAGCCATCGTCGTTAAATTAATAACACGATTGCTTGCATCACTAGAAACAGTAGCCATTTCTTTATTTGTACTAAGATTAGCCAAAAAAACTACAAAAACTAAAATTCCTAACTGTAAAACCACTTTTATTCTTCTTGTGATTTTATTCATACATATCACCTATCAACTAACCACATCATATCATAAAATACCCGCTTTGTAAACTTTCCTAATCTTCTTTTAAATCCTCGACTTTTTTATCATAAGCATTATCCAAGCTACGAACGAGCTCATTTAATTTGGCTTTAAATTCCTTTTCTTCATCATCAACAAACCCCATATAATAAATTTTATCAATTTGATCATGATTAAACAAACACGTTTGATCACTACTTAAATACCCTTCTGGATAAACACAACCATTATAATCATAAATAACATCATTCTTATTGCTATCCACTGAACAAAACCCCGTAATCATCACTCTTTTGCTTCCCCCTTTTAATAAAACAACCGTCCCAATTGGCAAATACTTTTCTTGCATCTTCATCTTTCCTTCTTTCTATAAACCACGTGCTTGTTTCACACATTGATCATCATACATTATAATGGAAATTGGCACCAACAATTTGTCCCGATATTCCTTTTCTTGTTGCTCCAAAACATTATTTAAAAATTGAGTCCTATCAAAATTTCTATCCAACCACCCTTCTTTATCTCCATCAGCATATAAATCATATCTAAATCCCAAAACCAGTCCATCAGCCGGAGCCATAAACCGTGAAGTCGTTGGACCATAGTTTGTCAACGTATTTAAATAGAAAAAATCTGAAGAAATAACCATTCCAAATGTACGCTGAATTAGCAATTCCAGCTCTTTACTAAGTTCTTTAGTGCCTCTAGTAAACTCGCTTAAAACAAAATCTATATCCTTTTTAGTTAATTTTTCTACATATAATGTATTTCGAACATAATAATATTGAAACGTACTATTTAACTGATAAATATCTTTATCTTCATCCTTAACTGGCGTAAAGAGCAAAGGACTTGTAACAAACAGATAATCATATTTACGAATTCCCAACACCATATCTAAATATTGTTCTAAATAATATTGATAAGCCTTTTGTAAAATATAATATCTCTCTATAAATTCTCCATTTTCATTACATAAACCTTTTTCCATAGCAGTAGACTTATGAAACATATTAGGAACAAACAACTCTGAACGCATATTCATCACCTTCCATATCACTTATTTATCGGCTTATACTTAGTAGCCGTAATCTCAAAAGCACATTCAGTAGCCAACTCAGACCATTTTACAATATATTCTTTTCCCCAAGAACTTACAATTAAATCCCCCGTATCACTAATTCCCGTAACATAAATAGAATGACCACCATTATAAATTTTAGAAGCTCCTCCAGTTTCATTCCAATTATTTGTATTTACATTCTCATAACCCGAAGTAGAATAAAAAGTTAGACCATTATTTGGTGAATCTACATATGGAAATACGCCTAATGAAATAGCATTGCCATTTTTAATATGATAAATAACTTCATTACGCAAAAGATCTATTTGTTGATCAGATACTGTATGATACTTAAAATCAATATTATTATAAATAAAATGAGAATTCATATTATAATTGATACCATATAATTTTAAAAATTGATTTAAAATAGTAGTATCTCTACTCCGACTATTTATTGGATGTTTACCAGATTTATCTACCCCTATTGCATTCCATTCACCATCAATTTTACGAATTAAATTTTCATTATTCTTGTTAATAAATAAATATAGATCCAATAATAATCCAGCAGCACTTAATTCTCCACTTTCAGTATACATCTCATATTGAAATTTTTCCTTAAATAGTTGAGCATTATTTTGAAATAAAACAAAAATCTCATTCGCAAGAGTCGCATAACCACAGATTCCATCAACATTCATTCCATTTAAAAACTTATAAGTTTCCGTATCATTAATTCCCTTAAACATTTCTTTTACCTTAATAAAAAGCGACTTATAAAATTCCTTATTACTTCCTCGTAAAACGCCATGTATAGCATCTTGATCAGCACCATAAACTTTCAACTTTTCAAAAAACTTTTTACTCTTATTGATCATATCCTGAAAAGTAGTATGAAAGAAAACCAATTCATTTTTCATCGATGACAATAACGGTATATCTTTATAAGCAATGTTCTCGTATAACCACTCAGCTGCAAAAATTACTTCCTCTTTTTTTATATCAGAAATAGAAGAATCTTTTATATAATTTTGAAACTTTGATTCATCAAGCAAAAGATCTTCAATAAATTTAACACTTATATTTGCTACTTTTCCAAGAGAATTTTTAACTTGAATTCGCTTCTTTCCCAACAACTTTTGTAAGTTAATATCAAACATACCTATTATCTCTTGATACCTCTGCTCTTCAATACTACTGAACTTATATTTAGCTTTTTCTAAAGCATTTTTCAACTCCGAGATAGCAACAATAACCTCATTTTTACTAAAACCTTCAAACTTATCTTTTGCAGAATCTAATTTTTTAAACATCTCAAAAACATTATTATCTTTTAAGATACTTTCTAAACTTAAAATAGATAAAGTATCCCCTGTCGAATTAAGTGCAAAAGACACTTTAAAAGAATTATTATTCAAAACATCAGTATAAGAAGGTAATTTCAAACTTTGCTCAACTATTGTTTCTTGGCCAGAATCAGGTAAACTGTCTACCGTAATTAACTCAGACAAAGTATAATTAGAAGAATTAACATAACCTCTAACATATTCAGGTTTCAAATAAAGTTGACCGTCCACCTCATGAACAAGTGCATCTGGATTATTCAAAAGTTTTTTAGGAATCTGAACAATCACGGCTCCTCCTTCTCCATGAGCTTTATAAGTTGAAGTCGCACACAAATTTCGCAAAAAGAACAAAAAATTAAACTTTGAAGGATCAGTTTCCAAAACAATATTATCTGTCAAATTTCCCGTAACACCAGTTTCAGTATTACCAGACAAAATAACGCCATTTCTTAAAGCTGCATCCCCCATTATATTACGACCATTACTATCAAATAAAGTCTCACCTAAAGCATGGAAACCTATAACCGTATCCTCATCAAAATACCACTGTTCTAGTTGAGTTCCCAATTTTTCAGAAACAAACCCCGTTTCCAAATACTCTTCAGCAAAAGGCCGAATTGCCTCATCAATATCCGATATATCCATAGTATACCTTTTTGTGGTCGAAAGATTAAGAGAATCTATAGATGGTAAATAAAGCTTTTGTAAAAAATTTAATTTAGAAAACACTTCTTCAGAAACATTTATACCTTTAGAAACCAACTCATCGACCAATCTTTGAGCCGCCTTAACATATTCTTGAGGCGAAAATCCTTTTCCAAAAAGATCAACATTTTGATCAATATTTCCTAATTTATTAAATGCTTGATCAACATTATTAATAAGCTTTTCCAAAACATCAACAGAATATGCCTTGCCATCAACCATAATTGTATCAATTCCAAGCAATTCTTGATAAGAAGGAGAAAGAGAATCCAACGTATTCAAGTCAGATAAATTTCCTTCATTCGAATTAACATACCCCATAACATATTCTGGCTTTAAAATAGCTTGACCATCCTTATAATAAACAAGCGCATCCATATTTCCTTCAAGTTCTTTTGGAATACATATAATAGCCGCAGAACCTTCACCATCCGCCTTATAATAAGACGAAGTAAACAAATCATTTAAAAATAAGGCAAACGAATATTTCTTATTTTTATTTGTATAAAAGCGAATATTATCACTAAGATCACCTGTAAATCTTGTCTCGCTATTTCCCGTCAAAATAAGACCATTTTGCAAAATCTTATCTCCTCTAATATTTCTTCCATTACTATCCACTACTAAACTTCCCAAATTATGTACGCCAACAATGTAATTATCATCGAAAAAAACTTTTTCTAACTGCTTACCTAAAGTAGATGATAAACTTCCTCTTGTCATAACCTCTTGAGCAAAATCCTTCAAATTTCCCTTCAACCCAAAAGTATTAAAATGATATAAATCATTATCACGATGAAACGCCTTAGTTTTCAATTGTCCAAAGAAATTTACAACATCATCACGCATGCTCACCAAAGATTCAAAAATAGATATTACATTGGATTTAAGAGTCTCTCCAACTTGAACACTATGCATCTTATCAACAAGACCTGACACATAACTAGAAACACCATCGAACGAATTTTTAATTTGCTCCATAAACACATTTTGCACTTCTCCTGTAGTAGCCATCGTTCCTGGATGTAGTATACTAAACTCAAGTTTTCGTAATCGTAAATAACTATCCATCAATTCCTGCGGTATATTAACTGTTTCTCCATTATTAGCTTTCCTGATAAGTTCAGCCAAACGACCATCGGAATCTAAAAGATTATTATACTCGTCCACCAAAGCTTTAATCGGTTCATTTATCTTTCCTTCAATAGCTTTATTCAGTAAATCAAAAATACGTTTTCCCTCTAATTGTTCATAAGTTGGACCAAGTTGATCAATAGATGAAACTTTTTCTTGATAATCGTGAGTAACTGATGTAATACGCCCTCCTAAATCATTAAGATTTGATGAAATAACATTTTTAGCTCCAACAGCAACTTTAGCAGCTGTCATTACTACATCACCATTATGAATAATGTCCAATAAATTTTCAACATTACGAATAATATTGCCCCCTTCACGAGCCATGGCAACTAAATTCTTTTCTAAAGTAACAATTCGCCTTCCTAAAAAATCCGTAGAAATATCAGTATGATAGCTATTATAAGTTTCTTCTGGAATTTCTTTATAAACTAATTTACCATTGTCGTTCATCAATCCCAAATAAACAAGACTTGCTTTGGCAGAATCAAAAACATAATCTCCCATTGCCGCTACAGCATGATCAGCCAAAGACCGATAACGAAAATGATCCAAATCAGCTTCATCAATATCAAACTTAACTGCTACAGTCTTTTCTAAAAAAGAAGGAATATTCACAGCAACATTTTCAAAATTAGGAAATCCAGCAAAAAAGAATGACTTTTTACTTCCATAACTACTAAGAACATTAGAAGCTTTAACATAACCAGACTCTAAAATTTTCTGAGCATTTTCTAAACTTGTAATATGATAAATACCATCTTCTAATATAGTTTTACTCACTTCTACATTATTTTTAACAGGAGTATAAACTAACTTAGATAACACTCCAAAAGGACTATAAAACATGCCAATAAACGTCTTAGGAAGACTAATTCTCGAATGCAATATTTCCTTAACATTTGTATTTACATCCTCAAAAAAAGCATCAAAAGTACTACCAATACTATCCTCTGGCACAACATCTACTTGCAACAAATTAGCCACAGTCTCTTTTGTAGTATCAAGCAAAGTCGTTACTTGCTCAAACTCATTAACTTTAGAATCAATTACAGAATCTACTGTATCTAAAACTACATCTTTCACAGAATTTTGAACATCAGATCTAAAATTCATATAATTATTAAAACCAGAGCCAGTTATATCAGCTACCTTAATAAATACATTTTGAATACCATTTACTACTTTTCCTCCAGTACTAAGCGTACTATTCCATATCCTCGTTCGAAAATCACTTATTTGATTATTTACAGAAAATATAGTATCAAGAGCTTTAACTGCATTTGTCTTAGTATTTTGCCACATCTTCCCCTTAAACTCACTCAACCCTTCATTTAAAGAAACAACGCCAGAAGCTATCTTGGCTCCAGTTTCACCTAAAGAATTCAATACATCTGTACCAAAGTTTTTTAATTTATCTTTAAAAGATATCTCCTCTACAACCTCAATAGGTGTATAAATATTCTCTGCATGACCGTTATTTTCGACATTCGTAAGATAATCCAAAACAACTTGCTCTTGACTAGCTTCATCACAATTATTTAATAATTCTAATAACTCTACAGCATCTGAAGAATTAATGGTATGTGTCTTTCCTTTGGCAACAATACGAATTGCTTGCTGACCACTAGTCGTAATAGTTGACATAATAATACCATATAAAAATGATTTCCCAGAATCTCCTATCAATTGATTTATCTCAACTTCTTCATTTAAAAATGCAGTACGTAATCCGGCATCCACAAACTCTTGAAGACCTTCTTCAATACCTTCATTAAGTATTTCCTTTAAAGCGAATTGAGCATTTTCATTCAAAATACCAATATTACCTAACAACTTACCTAAAGCGACTTCCGATACCCCACTACAAGTAGCATACAAAGTAGAAGAAGCTAAGGAGTTCCCATTCACTAAAGCCTGATTTTTAGCATTGCCAAAAACAGAAAAGCCAGTACTAATATAACCCATTGTACTTCCAACTGTCGCAGCTGTTTCTGCACTTAATCCTAAGCCAGCTGGTCCGGCTGCTACAGTAGCTGCCGCTGAAAAAGCAATTGCTGGAGCCATATTTCCTGCACTTGTACTCACTTCATATGTACCAGTTAAAAACCAATCTTTACTAAATCCCTGTAAAATATACATTTGAGCATATTGATTTGTCGAAATCATACCTTCCGTACTAAAAATATTAGCAAAACCTTCTCCAAAAGTTTGAAGACCATCACCAAAACCCTTTCCTGTAGTAGAAAAGAAAGAATACCATTTATCTCCAACGTCTACACTTTCAAGTGCATTCAAAAAATCTTGCTGTGCTGTTGGACTTACATAATCAACAGACACTTTTACATCAGAAATTCCATTAATAAAATCCACTGCTTCTTTAAGCCCTTGTCTATTATTTAATGTATCCTCCATAGCCTTTAAATACTTCTCAGCTTCTTTATAACCTTTATTATCATACAAAAAACTATACAATGCTTTCTCATCTTCTGACAACAAAGTAAATCTTTCATAACTCTCAAGATTAGAATTAGCCAAAATAGACTCCACCATATCCTCATTAATGGATGCAAACTTTTCATCAAGCTTTTCACAATATCTTATTGGATTTTGCTTTTTAAAAAAACCTACTTTATCTAATTCATATTCTCCTAAAGGATCATAACCGGCTTTATATTCCTTAAATGCCTCTGAATACATTATAGATAAATATGGAGACATTTTAATCTGCTGATCAAAACTATATTTAGAAAACTTAATCGTCGCTATATCATTTTCTATAGACTGAAGTTGTTCTAAATAGTCGTTATAACTTATTCCCATTCTTTTTTCAAAAGCTTCATTAAATTTAATAGCGTACTCTAAAGCTTTCTTTTTGGCTTTTTCTTGTCGCTTAATTACATTATATCCAATTTCAGGATCTGAATCAGGAACATCATAATCAATACTATTAAGCAACCTTTTCTCATACTCCTCCGGAGTCAAAGCCTTTACACTATCAATCGTGTCTCCTGGCATATAAAACTCCGTACGAAGTGCATAACCATTACCAATAAGAAATGAATCAAGACCTTGCTGCAACTCATCTTGCTGGGCTTGTAAATCCTTGATCGTTACATCACATGCCTTACTCATTATCTTAGCACTCTCAAGATTTCTAGCAAAAGCACTTTCCCAATCTTCCCCACTAAAACTCTGACTAACTATACCAGCTAACGAAGAATCATCAATAACTGTTTCTGTATCATTAGAACCGCTTACATCCTGTTTCTTATTACTTGTGTGCTCTGAAGTAGTATCTAAAGTTTCACTATTTTCTTGTTCTTTTGTATCTGCACTTTTTTGAGACGTTAATGCCGAACGAAAACTGTACGCCGCTGCCGAAGCCGCCAAAGAAGTACCACTCATACTTTGAAATAAAACCTGTTCATTTAATTCATTAGCATCAAGACTTCTCTGCTCCTTTTCACTAAATGACGGATTTAATGAAGAATTATTGGTAGGACTCGTTATATTTTGAAGATTCAAAACTGATCCCACATCATCAGAAAAATTTGCGTTCGTACCATCCATATTAAAAGATCGTCCAAATGCTCGATTAGTTATTTGATCCATATCACTATTTCTATTTATTTCCGTTTGATTTTCAGAAACACCCGCCACAGCTCCTAAATTAAAGGCATTTATTCCTAAATTAGCCCCCAAAACAGACGTAGACATCATCTTCAATGCACTCATATTCCCTTGAAAAGCTTTTATCACAGATGAAACATCACCAATTAATGATGGAGATAACAAAGTGGATATTTTTTCCTCAAAAGTATTTAAAGACTCAATATTTTGGTAAACATAAGCAAGAAGATCTCCCTCAGTCATTGCTTTGTTGCCATTTTGTGCTAAAGCTTGTTCAAGACCTTGCACGTTCTTTAAATAACTATCCCACCATTCACCTATATTCTGATAGCCTTTCTTAATACGAAGGTACTTCTCATCCAATTTAGAAGCCATGCGTTTAAATCGTGAATCTTCACATTTTGAAATATAGCAATTTTGAAATAGTTCATATTTATGTGTAAGGAACTTTGATGAACAATTTAAAAAATCTTGATATTTAATATCCAATAATGTAATTTTAATTTTATTAATGTCCATTAAAGCACCTCCTTACTAAATCATACTATCTACTATACTAACAATCTCATCCATTCGATTCAAACATTTAGACTTTTCTCGTTTTAACCTCCTAATTTTAGAATAACTAGGATCCTCATCATCATACTCATCATCAATTTCACTCTCTAAACGTGAAACCTCTCTCTTCAACTCTTGGTATTCTTCAACATAATCAACAATTTTTTGATAAGTATCTATTAAAGAAGATAACTCTTGATAACGTTCATCAAGTAACTTTTTTAATCCCTTTTTTAAAGGTTCACTAGCTAAAGTTTTTAAATTATTCTCACTACTAATTGAATCATATATAACTTGCTCTTCATTAATAATTAAAGAATTCTTAAGAGTCTTTAAAGCCGCGCGAGCCCTCCCTACATCAACACTTTCAAATGCCATCTTAACCTTCCATTCCTAAAGAAATACTATCTTCAAGCTTTTTATAATTATCAGATATTTTTTGAAGATATAAAGGAATATTTTGCATAGCAATAGATAAATCCTCAGATACACTCATTAACTTATAATAAGATTCTTCAAAATATTCATGAGCCTCACCTGACCAAATCGACTCACCTTGCAATACTTTTAAAACTTCATTTAATGATGTCAATTCGTCATTCATTCGATTACTTAAAGAGCGATACTCTAAAATTTTCACATCCACTTGATCATAATCAAACTTATTCATATCACACCTCAATTTCTTTATCTTTAAAAATATTTTCTAGTTTCTGATAAGCATTAGAAGCATTTTCTAAATAAACTGCGTATTCCTTTAATCTTTTGCTAAATTCATTTAAATTATCCTGATATTCTTTGGTAATTTTTTGTTGAAAAAATTCATAATCACTCCCTTGCCAACCATCCCCAAGAGTTCTTGTAATTTCCATAAGTTCTGAAATAATCTTATCAATAGCATAAGCACTTTCCTTAATTTGTGAACTAGCCTTTTTCATCTTACTTTTACATACATAAACATCCACAAAAATCATCTACCTTTAAAAAGACTCCCTAAAAAGATAGAGAGTCTTATCATCTACTATCCTATATAAAGGATAGCATTAAATCAAATCAAAATCAACTTTTTTCCATTATTAATTCCAGCGTCCTTAAGAGATAAAGAAGGATCATAAAAAACGTTTTGATCAATATCATACAAAAGATTATTATAAGTTAACGGAAATACTCCGTTTGTAAGTTCATTTAAAGATTTAACCAGCATGCAAATAATATCAACAATCTTTTTATTCACAGGCAAAAACACTTCAAACTCCTCATTTAAACGTAGTACCTTAATTGTAACTAAAACCTTATTCATTTTTATCTCCTCCCTCTAACAACTTAATCTGAACTGGAATCCCATTTCGAACAACATAACCAAACTTATTCGAAATTTCCTCATAACAGAATTTAGGTGTTCTAGATAACTTAACAACATATTGATCCGTGATCCCGTATCCAACCCAAATACCTTGACTATTTAAACTAAATCGTTTATACCAAGAATCAAAATCATGTTTTTTAATGACATCAGCAGCATCCACAAGAATTACCGAAATCTTATCCAAAGCACTTCCCTTATCAATCATCTCTTCAAAAATTTGTAAAGAATCTTTAATTTGACTTAAAAACGAATCAACACCAACAATCAACAAGGTTAAATGAGTATAACTTTTTACACGTTCATCATCCTTATATTGTTGATAATCTTCATCTAATTTTACTATATACTCACTCGCACTCTTTAGCACCTTATCAAAATTCTTTTGATAAAAATAACTTGTTTTAACATCATTTTTAGATAAGAGTTTTTCACCATCAAAAACAAAGAACAATTGATTCTTAATTGAAGCATACGACTCCATGAATCCTTTTATAAAAGTTACCATTTTTTCAAGCTCCAAACCAGTTATAACATGAAGAGGCTTACTTTCATAATTATAAGTAGCCACATCTAAAGAAACTTTCTCTACACCAACAACCATTTGCTTTAAAGTAGATGAAACACCTAAATCTTTATAATAAACATGTTCTGGTAATACTGGAACTTTTAAAGCTTTAGTATTTTCCTTTTCAACTAAACCATCAACAAAATCACTTAATAAAGTAGATAAATTATTTTTTTCCAAAGCATATGCAGTTTGAAACTCATAAATATTACCATTTAAACGAATAAGACCTCGTCCAAACTTTTTAGAAGGTGTCATCTTTCGAACATTTCCTAAAACAGTATTATAATCATCAGCATTATTCATTTGCAAAGTGAGTAACTGCTTAAAGTTTTGTTGTAACTTCAACCGTACACTATTAGAACCAACAACCGATAAAACAAAATAAATACCAAACTTAGAAGCCTCCCTTGTAATAGATACAAGTTCTTCATCAAAATCAGGATATAACTCTTTAAAATTATCATAATTGTTGATAATAACTACAACATTAGGTAACTTTTCCTCACTCTTAAGAATATAAGAATTGTAATTACCACCATACTGCATAAACTTCTTCTTACGATCATCAATCATTTGATTTAACATCTTAAACAAATTAATAATCTTATCATTCTGATCAGACAAAATCACATCTCCAACATGAGGTGCGCGAGCAAAAATATTAAGAGTTTCAGCCCCAAAATCTAAAATATAAAAATTAACTTCTAGAGAACTATGATGAGCCATAGCAGCATATAAGAAAGTCGTTAAAAAGTTTTCCTTACCAGAACCAGCAGAACCATAAACCAAAACATTTCCTTCCGTAGAAATAGGCAACGTTAGTAAACCTTGTGACTGAGTCGAAGGAGAATCATACTCTCCCACAATTTCATCTAAAACATAAGGTTTTACCTCATAATAATATTTTGAAGCTAAATTATCAACATAAATCACTTCTGGAATACTAGGAAGCCAAAGCGTTGAAGGTTTTAAATGTAACTTATCCGCCAAATCTGAAAGATATTTCAAAATAGAAGGTAATTCCTCTCCCTTATATTGTAACTTCTTAAAAGCATCTTCCTGTTCAATAGATTTTAAAACTTTTCCAACATTATTAATATAATCTAAAGATGAATTCACTTTTACCTTACGTTCATCCATCTCATAATATGGAGCCCCACACCAAGCCGATTGACCTAAAGCAAAAAACTCATTATAACCAACTTGTAAATAAAATCTTCCAACATCAGTCAAAGCCGCTGCATCCGGAACTTTAATCATATCCATAGAATCACTACGATCCTGAACCTTTAAACAAACTCGAAACTTCGAGTTACTCCAAATTTGGGCATCAACTACACCACTAGGTTTCTGCGTAGCCAAAATAAGATGCACACCCAAAGAACGGCCTATACGCGCAGTAGAAATAAGTTGAGCCATAAATTCAGGCTGTTGACTTTTAAGTTCAGCAAACTCATCACTAATAATAAACAAATGCGGAATAGGTTCTTTAACAACACCTTCCTGATATAACTTTTGATACTTATAAATATTTATTGTGCTTTCATTTGTCTGCTGTCTAGCCTCATTAAAAAGTCTTTGTCTACGTTTAAGCTCACTTTCAATAGAAGCTAAACTTCGTTTAATTTCAACCGTATCTAAGTTCGTAATTGTTCCCGCTAAATGAGGAAGTCGAACGCCAGTATCTGGATTATAAAAAGCTCCTGCTAAACCTCCACCTTTATAGTCAATTAAAACAAATGAAACCATATCAGGATGATAATTAACTGCCATAGACAAAATATAAGTAATAATAAATTCACTTTTTCCTGAACCAGTCATACCCGCAACTAATCCATGTGGTCCATGAGCCTTCTCATGCAAATCAAGCATAAACAAACTGCCATTACTATCTACACCAACAGGAGCTTCCAACGTATCATAAGGATGATTTGTATTCCAACGATTAAGTGCATTAAGCTGTTCAACCTTACCAACATTATACATTTCTAAAAAACTAATCGTATCAGGAAGTTTACCCTTAGCAGAAGTCAAAGGAATTGGTATATTACTAATCATGCGATAACAATTAGTTAATGATTTATTTAAAAACTCAGCTTGAAAAACAAGTTGCTTATCCGAAGACAATTCATTTTCTATCATTCCAGACTGATTCGCATCCACATTAATAAACGAATTACATTCATTAGGAAGACCCATTAACCTGTGCGTAATAATCAAAAAACTAAAACCAAAATTTGTTTTACTCTTCATAACAGTTTGAACAAAAGCAGAATCGCGAATCGATTCAAAATCATCTGTAATGATAACATAATAAGGTAGAAAAGAACGATAATCATTTCTAGATTCCTTTGAATAATCTTCATCAGCATAACGTCTACTCTTGTATACCTCAAGCAAATTATTTAAAATAGCAAACTTCTCTTCTTTCGTTTCTCCATAATAACGAACCGTTCGATTATTATTCCATAAATAAGGAATTTCTTTCATATCCTCCCATTTTGAAGAGGTTGCCTGAGAAGTTAAAAGAACAAACTTAACATCTTCATAACTATGAAAAGTAATAAATTGAAGTAAAATTGTATTTAAAAAAGCTGGTATCAACTGAGCATTTCCTAAAATAGCACAAATATTTTTCTCAACAAAAGAAACATTAATAGGTACATTTTTTAAGTTGCGTGGTTCTCCTGCCATTTTAAACAACTCATTTTTCAAATTATCATCTTCCAAAGAAAAATGTTCTTCTGGAAAATTAATTCTTATCTTACCCGGAATTTCGCCAATACCAATATGAACAGATAAAAAATCATCATGTTCAATTTTTCTTTCCCATAAATTCCTTCTTCGGTGAAGAATAATATCTTCACAAGTCTCCAAAGAAACACTATTATCATTTAATCTAGTTTGTTGATCCTCCATAACCTGATGAATTTCTTTCTTCTTTGCAGCTAAATATTCTAAATATTTTTCTTGTCTAAGCTTTTCTTGTTCAAGCGTTTTTTTCTTCTGATAACGTCTAGACAAAGTTGGGATTAAAAGCATCCCTATAAGCATACTAACTCCAATAACCAAAGAAGGTAAAGTACTCATAAAATCTCTTTCACCACTGGCAAGACCACTTACCGAAACAATAAGCGTTACCATTGAACTCATTCCCATCGCGAGCATCCCGCCCATTTGAAGTAAAATAGGCAACTCTTCTTTCACTGGAGAAGCAGGCGGAGAATCAATCTTGATTTGTACTTCATCAATAACATTTCGAAATCTAGGTGAACGATAAAAATAGTCCTTTTTCTCATAAATACTTTTATCATCCAAAGTTTCTGTAGTCTCTTCTATAAAAGGAATCTCTTTTAAAACGATTTTATCATTTTTAATATGTACAATATTCTGAGGATTATTAAAAATTAAATAATCTGCTAAAACATATAAAGTCATACCATTTAAAAAAATACTATCTGTTGGCTCCAAAAGTTTACCAGTAGCAATTTTTTGATTAATATACATTCGAAAATTTGCTTTATCACATTGAATTAACCAACTACTTCCCTTTTTATTTAAAGTAACGGTCGCTTCACCAAAACAATCCGCCTGAACGTCTCCTTTATTCTTCCCAAAAGATACTGTATCCACTCCTTGAATAGAATACAAATTTAAAGATTCATCATACAAAGGAATAGTATAAAAAAACGATTCTCTTACTTTATAATAACGAAAAGGAAGAATTACAATTTGCTTATGGTCATCCTCGTAAACCCATTGATCATCATGGGCATAAACATTTAAGAAATTTCGCTCGTTCCCATCTTCATCCTTATAAGTCACCCAATAATTACCATCAATAATCTTTGGAAGATTGTAAATTTGAAAAGTCTTAGTATCATCAAAAAATATAACAATTTTCATTTACCCACTTCCTTATTCTAAAACAATTATATCACGACTTTAATTTTAGACAAAGAAAAAAGTAGCTAAAAAGCCACTTAATAATAAAATTAACCTTGATCTGCCATTTGAGCGGCTTCTGCAGCAGCAGAAATATTATTTATACAAATATCCAAATTTTTAAAAATTATTTCGGTATTCGTATTTACAACATTAAGTAATTCCTCTTTTGCACGTTCAGCAGCATTGCCAACCCAAAAATCAGCATTATTTAATAAAGATATCTCAGAAATCAATTTATCTTTAACAATCACTAAAGTTCCTTTAATACTTTTTAATTCACTTCCAATCGATTGTATAATATTATAATCATAATAAGGATCTTCAGTAGTATTAATATTAGTTTCACTCATTGCAGTCAATTGTGCAAAATCTAGTTGTCCAAAAGTAGTAGCAACACTTGAATTACCTAAATTTTGAACTTCAAGATTCGCAACCCCCTGAGCCACTTCAGTCATTGCTTCTGAAAAAGAATTTCCAAAAGCATTAACAAAATTAATTAAAGATTGATGAACATCCATAAAGTTTTGAAAATTTTTCATAGCAGCGCTACCGGTCCAAACATTAGGTTGAACTAATTCCTCCATTTGTGCATTAAATTTAATCGAACATGATCTAACACTATCTGCATCGCCATTTAAACATTCAATAACTCTGTTTGCCCAAATTTTAGCTTCATTAGACTTATATCCAAACGCCATAATTATATTCTCCTCTCTCTATTTACATCCTCATCATAGCACACATATATAAGATATTCAAAAACATTCAAAATAATTTGACACAATTTGACAATTCAACATTTTTTAAAAATTTCTTTTATATTTTTCTCCGTAATTTGTGCTAACTCCTCTAAAGAAATATCACAATATTCAGCGATAAACTTAGCTATATCCAAAACATATTTTGGTTCATTTCTTGTTCCACGATATGGATGAGGAGTCAAGTAAGGACTATCTGTTTCTAAAATAATAGAATCTAACACTTTAGGCAAAAGTTCTTTTAAATGACTATTTTTAAAAGTAACAACACCATTGATACCTAACTTATATCCCATTTGAATATAAATTTTAGCTACTTCTAAACTACCAGAAAAAGAATGGATCACCCCTTTAACATCAGGATATTTCCGTAAAATATCTATTGTATCTTGAGTCGCTTCTCTTGAATGAATAACTACAGGTAACCCATATTCCTCCGCAAGCATAAGTTGTCTTTCAAATAAAATATTCTGTTCTTCCTTATTTTCTTTAGTGTAATGGTAATCAAGACCAATCTCACCTATGGCTATGACTTTAGGATTGCAAACACATTCGTTCAAAAATTCAATGTCCTGTGGTACATAACTCTCTACATTTTCAGGATGAATACCAACACAACCATATATAGAATCATACTGCTCACATAAATCCATAACTTCCTCATTGCTCTTTCGGTCACAACCCGCAACAAAAAAAGTTTTTATATGATTTTCCTGTGCTCTTCCAATAACCTCATCAATTGAATCATAATACTCCTGATATAAATGACAATGGGTATCAACAAACATTACTTAACCTCATTCTTAGCCTGAATTTCCTCTAACTTTTTAGCAATGTCAATTCGTAAGAAAAGTGGCACAGGTTCACTAACTACATATGAACCATTTTCATTAAATTCATTATTTTTAACCGTTGAATTCAACTGTTTAAAAATCTTTTCACTCGTTTCAGGCATAAATGGTGAAAGTTCAAAAGCACAAATCCGAATACTTTCAAGAAGATGATAAAGTACTGTTTCCAAACGATCCTTCATTGCTTCATCCTTTGCTAAAGTCCAAGGAGCTGTATCATCAATATATTTATTAGACTTCCTTAACACCTCAAAAACTTCATCAATCGCGCGACCTATTTCTAATTTATTCATACACTCATCAACATTTCTAGGCATTAAGGATATACTTTCTAAAAATTCTTCATCAAGTGAATCTAAAATCTTTTTATTCTCAATATGTCCATCAAAATACTTCCTAGCCATCGCAATAGTTCGATTAACTAAATTACCCAAAACATTGGCCAAATCACTATTGATTCTTTCCATAATAAGTTCATAACTAATCGTTCCATCATTCTGAAAAGGAATCTCATGAAGCAAATAATAACGGATCGCATCAACACCAAACAAATCCACTAAATCATCTGCATACATAATATTTCCTTTACTTTTACTCATCTTATCATTATTCATTAAAAGCCAAGGATGCCCAAAAATTTGTTTAGGAAGAGGCAAATCAAGAGCCATCAATAAAATCGGCCAATAAATAGTATGAAACCGCAAAATATCCTTACCAATCAAATGTAAATCACAAGGCCACCACTTTTTAAACGTTTCGTTTCCACCATCAACATCATAACCAATATTCGTTATATAATTTGATAAAGCATCAATCCAGACATAAACAACATGTTTATCATTAAAAGGAACACGTACTCCCCAATCAAAAGAAGTTCTAGAAACACATAAATCTTGTAACCCAGGCTTCAAAAAATTATTAATCATTTCATTCTTACGAGCCTCTGGTTTAATAAAATCAGGATGACTCTCAATATACTCAATCAACTGATCTTGATATTTAGACATCCGAAAAAAATAAGATTCCTCACTACGTTTAGAAACATCACGTCCACAATCAGGGCATTTGCCATCAACAAGTTGACTCTCTGTCCAAAATGATTCACAAGGAGTACAATACCATCCTTCATATTGATCCAAATAAATATCTCCTTGATCATATAATTTTTGAAAAATATGTTGAACAATTTCTTTATGATGAACATCCGTAGTTCGAACAAACTTATCATAACTTGTATTCATCACATCCCATATTCTTTGAATCTCTTTAGAAATATGATCAACATATTCCTGAGGAGTTTGAAAAGCATCCAAAGCTTTCTGTTCAATCTTTTCCCCATGTTCATCAGTACCAGTTTGAAAATAAACTTCAAACCCACGATTTCTTTTAAAACGTGCAATCGCATCAGCTAAGACAATTTCGTAAGTATTGCCAATATGAGGCTTTCCTGACGCATAAGCAATAGCAGTTGCAATATAAAATTTTTCCATATAACATCAATTCCTTTCCGAAATTATTTCCCGGGAAATAATTTAAATAAAAAAATCATGAATATAAGGACGAGTTAAAACCCGTGGTACCACCTTATTTCATGATTATCTCATGCACTCTTTCTCTAACGCAGAAATACGTTTCAACTCCAGAGCCATCTTCCATAGTAACCCTTTACTTATTTTCACCAATCATAAGCTCTCTAAAAAAGAATCATTATGTACTCTTTCCTTCACCATTGAATACCCTAATTCTAACATAAAATTAAAGAATGTCAATTTTATTTACAATAATTTTAGTAAGAAAACGTGTAAAATCTATCATATAAGAAAGAAAAGGTTGCTCTTGATATAAAAGGATCAAACCCATAATATCCCCAGAAACATTAATAGGCTCAATATGAAAATAACCGCTCAAATTAAAATATTGTACAGGCTGATTAGTAGTATAACATTCGCGATTCATAATAAATTCCTCTAAAGAAGAAGGAATAGATAAACTTACTAAAGAAGAATCAAATGCCGTAATAACCTTCTCACGATCTGTAACAATTAGCTTTAACCCCATTACCTCAAAAGCTAAATTACAAAGAGGTTCTAAAGTATCCGTAATATTTAACAAATGAGAATACTTTTGAAGATAAACCCCTTTATCTCTCACAAATATTTCTAAATCCTCCCCATCTTTAATACCTAAATTTTTTCGAATTTCTTTAGGCAAAACAATTCTTCCAAGTTCATCAATTTTGCGAATAATTCCAGTCTCTTTCAAAGAAATACACTCCATTCTACAACTATTGTGAACCGCCCTTTAAAATTTATACTTCTAAATCATCACAAATTTTTTGAACCAAAGCCACCACATCATAAATAAAATGCTTTTCTTGATATAAAATTGGTAACAAAATACTAATCTGTTTATTTTCAAACTTAATTTGAAATTTTGGATTAATACTATACGCCTCCAAAAACAACTTATCTCCCTTAATTTTAGCAGAAATCTCCTCTGATAACCAAAATTGAATGATTCGGTTATTTTGAACAACCTTAACAATATTTAAGCGGTTAGCTAACTTTTCAAACCATTCTTCATACATATAAATTCCCATATTTTCCGTGATAGTTCCAAAACGATCGATTAGCATACTCTTGACATCTTCTAATTTTTGATAAGAATCAATTTCATTAATTAATTGATGAATTTCAATTTTAACTGACTCATCCGAAACATAATCATCGTCAATATGTGTTTCAACTCGAATAAGAGACTCCTTATCCTCATCTTCAGGAACATATTCACCCTTTAATCGTTTCATTTCATCTTCAATCATTTTCATATACAAACTAATTCCAACTGTATCAACAAAACCAGCTTGCTCACTACCCAAAATATCTCCAGCTCCGCGTATAGACAAATCTCTCATTGCAATCTTATAACCACTACCAAGCTCCGTAAAATCTCGAATAGCCTGCAACCGTTTTACGGCAATATCATTAAGCATCTTATTTTTATGATATAAAAGATATGCATATGCAATCTTATTACTACGACCAACACGGCCCCTAAGTTGATAAAGCTGACTAAGTCCAAAACGATCCGCATCATAAATAATTAAAGTATTAGCATTAGGAATATCAATACCTGTCTCAATAATAGTCGTACTAACCAAAATATCAAAATCATAAGCAATAAAACTACTCATAATATCATCTAACTCAGTTTTAGTCATCCGACCATGAGCAAAACGAATTCTAGCCTCAGGAACCAACTTTTGTAAATGCGAAACCTTTTCCTCAATCGTTTCTACTCGATTATATAAAACAAAAACTTGCCCATTGCGCGCTAATTCTTTATAAATAGCATCTTTAACTAACATATCACTATCCGAAACAACATAAGTTTGAATTGGATATCGATTAATAGGTGGAGTATCAATAATAGATAAATCCCGAAGTCCCGATAAACTCATTTTTAAAGTCCTAGGAATTGGTGTAGCCGATAAAGTTAAAACATTAACATCATTTTTTAATTCTTTAATCTTTTCTTTATGCGTTACTCCAAAACGTTGTTCCTCGTCAATAACTAATAACCCTAACCGTTTAGGTTGAACCTCCTTCGAAAGAAGACGATGCGTTCCAAAAACAATATCAATCTTTCCAGACTTTAAGCCTTCTAGAATTTCTGCTGCTTCTTTCTTTGTCGTAAAACGATTAAATAATCGAATTTCTACAGCAAAATTACGAAATCTCTCCAAAGCAGATTCATACTGTTGTTTAGATAAAATCGTTGTTGGACACAAATAAAGAACTTGCTTATTATTACAAACAGCCTTAAACATACCACGAAAAGCAACTTCCGTCTTTCCAAAACCAACATCACCACATAATAAACGATCCATAGGCACAACTGAATCTAAATCATGAAAAACATCCTTAATTGCCCGAATCTGATCTCTTGTCTCGTCATAAGCAAAATCATTGGCAAATAAGTCCTCCTCAGGAAAATCTTGATACGCTTCACCAACTACACTATTACGCTTAGCATATAATTTAATTAGTTCCCCAGAAATATCTCGAATTTTTTTCTGAACAGCTTGTTTCTTTCTCTGCCATACAGGAGAATTCAATTTATTAATCTGAGGCTTCATTCCATCTTTATCACTATATTTATATATACTAGAAATCTTCTCAACTGGCACATAAACCTTATCATTACCTAAATAAGCAATCTGTAAATAATCCTTTTTTAATCCCTGAACATTTAAAGTAACAACTCCACAATAAATGCCTATCCCATGTGCCCGATGAACAACATAATCACCAGTCTGTAAAGCATTTAAATCACGAATTTTTTTCCCAATATGCAAATTATTTTTATACTTAACTTCCTGCTTAATTTCTTCAATATCAAATTCAGAAATAACGACCAAATTATCCCAAATAAAACCTTTATTTATCTTAAAATGAACGATATTAATTGCATTTTCATGAAACTGACCATCTTTCACTAAAACAACATTTTGCTCAAACAAATCACGAATCTCACTAATCTGATTAGATGTTGACAAAGCAAAAACAACCGTCTTTTTTTGATAAATAAAACCTTGTACAACCTCTTTCAACTTAGTAAAATTTCCCTTAAAATTATCAATTTCATTAGTTTGAAAACGACAAACATTTTTACTCTTTAAATCATTAACAACATGATTAACATATAAAATATAACTAGGATGAATTTCATCAAAAGAAAGAAAAAACTTTTGATTATCTAATTCTTGCTCCTTTTGATAAGCTAAACTTTCCTCAACCAAATGAGCATAACTAGCCTCAATTTGTGGATAATCAAAATAAACTACTGTAGCATCACCCATATATTGAAGTAAAGAACTATACCCTTCAGTTTTTACTTCATCAACAGGCCGACAAGTAATAGACGAAACCTCACTAACAGTACGTTGTGTCTCTTCATCAAAATAACGAATAGATTCAATAGTATCGCCAAAAAACTCAATACGTATTGGATGGTTTTCATCAATTAAAAACACATCCAAAACAAAACCTCTTACAGCATATTCCCCAGTTGAAGTAACCATTGAATCACGTTGATAACCTAAGTTCTCCAAAGTTGAAACCAAATCTTCACGAGAAATTTCCAAATCCTTTTTTAAAGTGATTTTCAAAGAATCCTGAACACTTTTTTGAGGAAGCATTCTTAAATATCCCATCAAATTAGTAATAACAATACATTTTTCTTGAACCTTTTCCAAAGTTTCCAAACGCTTTAACTTTAATTCAGGAGATACAGCTAATGCTACTGAAGTAAAAAAATCATCCATTGGAAACAAAAAAACTTGATCTGTATAAGTTTCCATTGCTTGATAAAGCTTATTGGCATCATACAAATTACTTGTCACTAAAAGCACAGAAGAATCATGACATTTAAAATACTCCAACACGTAAAAAAGAGATAACTCATTCGTTAATCCTTCAGTTATTATTCCATTATCAAATCTAAACTCTTTAAACTTTTCCATTAAAATCCCCTACTTACTATTATAACGATTCATAGTTTTTTCTATTCCATTCACAATAAAAAAATAAATAATCTCTTGATAAAAATAAAAATGTTGGTTTAAGAAATCCATTTCATCTTTAGAAAAGTTTCCTAAAACATAATGTATAGTATCCCCTTTTAAATCATGCGAAATTCCTATTTTCAATCGAGCAAAATGATTTGTTCCCAGTGCATCTATAATAGATTTAATTCCATTATGCCCTCCTGAAGAACTATCTATCTTCAACTTATGACGTCCAAAAACTAAATCCATATCATCCTGTATCACTAAAATATCATCAGGATCAATATCATAATAACGACTTATCTTTGCAACGGCTAAACCACTTAAATTCATAAAAGTAGTAGGTTTAACAAAAATACATTTTTCTCCTTGAATAGATTCTATCCGAACATAAGCTTGAAATTTTTTTTCTAAAGTAAATTCCTTCACAAAAGAATCCAAAATCATAAAACCAACATTATGACGAGTCAAAACATATTCCTTTCCAACATTTCCTAAACCAACAATCATTTTCATTACTAATCACTTACTTTCTAAAAATACCTTGATAACTTTCTAAACTTCCAATGTTTACTGGCTGATAAACACGAGTTCCAAATCGTCCTCCCTTAACACAGGTAACTAAAACCATTACAGGCTTTTCATTCATCTTAGAGTAAATAAATTGTAATTCCTTTATAGCTAAACCAAAACGGTTAGCATAAACAAATATTTCATCAATACGATCAGGAACATGTACTAAGTAAAATCTTCCCTTATCTTTTAAGAAAAAACTTGTTACTTCAAAAATTTCTTTCAATGTTATACAAATTTCATGTCGTGCAATACTTTTGATAAGATTTTTATTGATATTACTTGATTCTGTATACTTAAAATACGGTGGATTACATAAAATAACATCAAAATTATTTCCCGGGAAATAATTTTTTAGCTCTTTTACATTATCGTGAATAAGTGCAATCGCCTCTTCCATTTGATTATAACGGACTGACTCTTTGGCCAACTGGTATATTTCTTCTTGATACTCTACTCCCACAACTGGTTTACTATATTTATTTTGAATCAAAATAGGTATAACTGCATTGCCAGTACAAAAATCAATAATTTGATTATCATCTTTTTTTATCTGCGCAAATTCAAACAATAAAATTGAATCTAAAGAAAATTTAAAACCTTCCTCATACTGATACACTTTTAGATTAGGATAATCAAATAACCAATTAAGAGTCTTTTTCATCATTCCAAACAACCTCTTCTAATTGATTATCAACAAGAACTTTACCTTTACGATTCAAAATGTCTATCTGAACGACTTTTCCCTTACCACGAGAAGTTTCAATTTCATCCCCTACACTAGGCAATCCATAAGAACACCGAATATACTCTGCATCTTCATAAGACAAACAGCATAACAAACGTCCACAAGCACCATTAATTTTAGAAGGATTTAATGCTAAATTCTGATTTTTAGCCATGTTCATAGTAATGGATTCAGTAACTTTATAGCATCCCGTACAACAAAGAAGACGTCCACACATACCAACACCACCAATCTCACTAGCTTTATCACGAGCACCAATTTGTCTTAATTCAATTCTCGTTTTATAAACTTGAGCTAAGCGCTTAGCCATCTCACGAAAATCTACACGCTGATCAGCATGAAAATTAAAAAATAGCTGCTTTCGGTCAAAAGTAAACTCTGCATCTAAAAAATTCATACCTAAACCTAAATTTTCATTTTCTTTCTTAGCAAGCTTTAATGCCTCCTCAGCATCACGTAAATTTTTCAAATACTGCTCATAATCTTTCTTAGTAGCAATGCGAATTACATTTTTTAAATTAGATACATCTATAGAGGTGGATAAATCAATTTTCCGTACAACACGTCCAAACTGCAATCCCCTCTCAGTTTCAACAATAACCGTAACACGATTAGGAATTTTTAAACGACCACCATTAAAATAATATCCTTTTCCCTTATCTCGAAAAACAACTTCATAAATATTCATCAAATTCACCTACTTTCCAAAACAAAACGATCTAATAAAAATTGAATATTTAAATTATAATTTAACTCATCTAACAACTCAGATAAGTAATTCATTTGTTTAAAAAAATATTCTGTATCCTTTTTCAAAAGAAAACTTAAAGCTTCATACTCTTGAGATAACTCAGAACGCATCATTTTAACTTGATAAAATGATGCATAAATTTTAAACAAACTTTGAAACAAATAAAGCAATTCCTTACGATCATGAATAAGAGGTAATAGCACACTTCGATTATACAAAACAGCTTCATCACCAACAGATTCATATTCTTTAATATAATTTATAGCAATTGAATGCCATACCTTAGGTACAGAATAAGATACAACTCCCTCATAATAATCTAAAATAATCTGACAACGACTACGAATAGTATCAATAATATTCTCTTTATTATTTGTTATAAAAAATCCTAAAATATTATCCTCAGGTTCCTCTAAAAATTTTAAAATCGTGTTAGCACTTGATGCATTCAAAGATTCAGCATTCATAAACACGTACATATTGTATTTAGAAAATGTAGGTTTTGTCTGAAAAGACTGCATCATATCTAAAACCTGTTCCTTTTTTATACTAAGGCCATCTGGACGAATCACAATTAAACTAGGAAGACTCAAAGAAGTAATAAGACGCTCTAATTTAGCATTCTCCTGCTCATCATCTGTCTCGTTAATTCTAGCTAAGAACAATAACAAATTTTCTAAACATTGTTCGATATCATTCGTTTCAAGCAAAAAAGCATGAGATAGCTTGTTCTCATGAAATTCATTATAAAGTTCTTGAATTCCTTTACTTTTTTGCATTTTTTCTCACCCATCATTATTTTACTATAAAAAATAAAATAATTAAAGATGAAAGACCAGGTATTCCAAGTAAAGTAACAACTCCAACAGTTATAACATTAATAGGAATATAAACATGCAAAGAGGAAATAAAATAATTTAATCCATACAACAATAAAAATGATACTACAATCTTTCTTAATACAGCAATGATTTTTTTAATCATAGGCATTCCTCACAACAATATATGAAAAAAATTCAGAATTATTCTGAAATTACTTTTCTATCACTTAGGGCTTTATCCAAAGTAGTCATATCAAGATAATCAATTTCTGCTCCTATTGGCAAACCATAAGATAATCTTGAAATTTTTACATTTTTCTGTTCAAAAATCTTTTTAATATATAACGTCGTAGTTTCACCTTCAATAGAACTTTTTAAAGCTAAAATCAACTCTGGAGTCTTTAAAGATTCAACTCGCTTAACTAATGACGATAAATTAATATCCTCTGCACCAATATCATCAATAGGTGAAATCAGTCCATTTAAAACATGATACACACCTCTAAAATTACCAGCTTTTTCAAAAGCAAATGCACTTTTATAATCCTCAATAACACAAATCAAATTGTGATCGCGATTTTCATTAGCGCAAATAGTACAAATCTCACTATCAGTTAAATTCCCACAAATAGAACAAGGGTGCAAATCTTTTTTAGCCTTAACCAACTCATTACTAAAAATCTCTATATCATCTACAGGCAAATTAAGTGTTGCCAAAGCCATTCTTTCAGCACTTTTTTCACCAACACCAGGTAATTTCTTATAAAATTCAATAATCTTATCCAAACTTTCAGGATAAACCGAATTCATTTTACATTAATCCATCAAGCATACCAGCATATTGTCCCATTTTTGCTTGAAATTCCTTATCTATCTTAACTAAAGCATCTTTTTGAGCCAAAACAATAAAATCTTCTAACATCTCAATATCATCTTTATCTAAAGAATCTTTTTGAATAGAAATTTTAACCAATTCTTTTTTGCCATTCAAAGTTACTTCAACAAATTCATATTTCCCGGGAAATAATTGTGCATTAATTTCTTCTTTCTTTTTTTGCAAATCTCTTTGCATTCTCTGTGCTTGAGCCATTATACTCTGCATATTCATAAAAATCTCCTTCTTTCTATCTAAACAATTTCTATTTTATCACGATTAAAAACATTTGTCGTGATTTCTTCCAACTCAGAACCTTTTTTAGGCTTCATTTCATCTAAAACAGACTCATCCATTAACGAATACTCAAATTTTTGTTTTAATTTTGCTATGTACTCTTCCTTTTCTTTACGCCAATCTTGTTCACTTAAAGCAAAAAAATGAACAGTCTTATCAAAATAATGCTTTAATGCCACCTCCATTTGATCTAATTTTGAATTCAATATCTTAGCGGTACTCTCCAACTTAGAAGTAATCAAAATATAGTCAGAAGAAGCAGCAACTATTGAAAAATCTAAAACGTAAGAAGCAATATCAGGGTCGGTTACAGCATCATCTGAAATCTTCTTCCAATTTGCTTGATACTGAATCAAATATTCTTTTTTTGCACCACAAAAGCAGTTATTAACACGTATTTCGCGTAATTTTTGAAGATATTGATTTTCTTGATCTACAATTTTCATTTCTTCTTCTCTATTTCCTTGTTCTTGAATTGGGACTGATGATTCATTCGAGACATTCAAAATTGAGCTATTCACAACATTCAACTCAACCTTAAAAGGGTTATTTTGAATATCCCCCAAAAGAACTAAAAGAATCAATGAAAAAGGATTCATATTAATATTAATCTTATTCAAAATATCATTAAATTTAAAAATCATATCTCGTACTTGCTTAAAAGAAAAATTACCACTATAATTACCAGTTTTAATTAAAACAGCAATATGAGACAATTCCTGAACAACTTTTTTTATAAAAACCTTATAATCACTGGATGTACTTTCTAAGTCTTGAATAGCTTCAACAACTTTTGAAACATCATTGTTAGCTACAGACTCTAATAAATCCTTAATAAATTTTGAAGAAATAGATCCATAATTCTCCAATATTTTATCTAAAGTAATTTCTTCTTCATTACTAGATAACTGATCTAACAAACTCAAAGCATCTCTCATACCACCTTCTGATAAAGATGCAATTTCAGAAACAGCTTCATCAGTAATTTTAATATTTTCTTCCTCACATACATATTTTATTTGCTTTTTTAAATTTTCTAAGGAAATCTTTTGAAAATTAAACCGTTGACAGCGTGACAAAATAGTAATTGGAACGCTCTCAACATTAGTAGTCGCCATAATAAAAACTGCATGCTTAGGAGGTTCCTCCAAAGTAAGTAACAAAGCATTAAAAGCACTTGTAGTCATCATATGAACCTCATCAATAATATAAATTTTGTATTTACCTGTCGATGGAGCAATCTTTACATTATTAATAAGCTCTCTAATATCATCAACACCATTATTAGAAGCAGCATCAATTTCAATAATATCAGGACTAGTTGCAAAAGATAAACAGTTAGTACATTCTCCACACGCCTCACCATCAATAGGATTTAAACAATTAATAGTCTTTGCAAAAACCTTTGCAGTAGAAGTTTTTCCTGTTCCCCTTGGACCAGTGAATAAATAAGCATGAGAAATCTTTTGATGAATAATAGCATTTTTCAACATTTGAATAGAATAATCTTGTCCAACAATATTAGAAAATCTATCAGGACGATATTTACGATATAACACCTTATAATTCATATAATTCACCACAATCTATCAACAATACATATTGTACCAAGTCGCTAACGCGAAGTCCAGATTAAAGTGGATTATTACAATTTAGTAATCCAAAATTTTAATGTTTTTATTGATTAAATTTTCAATTCAGGTATAATAATCAACATAATCAGGAATATAAATAGTAGAAAAAAATACTTTTTCCTAAGTAATAATCCTTAAGGATAATTGTTTTTTCGCTACCGACTGGGTACAATAACGTTAGAACATATTTGTTAATAAATTTTTTAGAGCATTACGAATTTGAAGTATTGTTTTTTTTATTAACAAATATGCCATAACTTACTATAAATTATAACATATACTAACGAAATTTTTTAAAAAAATCAGAAAGAATTTTAGCATACATTAGTTCGTCATCGTTATCAATTTTGGCGAAAATAGTTCGATCAAATTCTTTTTTAAAAGACAATTTTGTTAACAAATAGTAAACATTTTTGATCCTGGCTTGCTTAATAACCTCTTTACACATATTACATGGCTCTAAAGTCACATATAACTCGCAATCAGCCAAATTCCAACGATTTAAGAACTTAGAGGCGCTCATTATAACGTTAATTTCAGCATGTCCTAAAACATTATGCTCTTTTTCTCGTGTATTATGAGCAAAAGCAATAATTTTTCCATCTTTAACCAAAATAGCCCCAATAGGAACATCACCAGTTTCTAAACTTTTCTTAGCTTCCTCGATACATACATCAAAATATTCCTTCATAATATACTCCCATAAAAAAAGTGCACACAAACAGGGAATGATGTGGCTGCTATCTTCCGATCCTGACCAGATTACACTATATTTGTTGCACGAATACATAATATCAAATATTCAAGTAAAAATCAATCCAATGTTTCACGTGAAACATCTTATCAACATTTAAGATATTTGCCTATGATTATATAAATTTTGATAAATTTAATTAATTTGTAAAACTAATTCCTATTTTAAATGATTAATACAAGAATATATGTTTCACGTGAAACATTGTTATTCACACAATAATAAAATAATTTAATCAAAATGTAACAAAAATTATTCATTAAAAGATATTCGTAATAAATTAAGAGATTACAAATAAGGATATTTGATCTTTATACGATCAAAAAAGTAAAGTTTAATAAAAAACTTTAATACATGCAAAAAAAATTACTATCATTTTGCTTAAATTATTGAATTTCTTATAAATAATTTGAAAATTGAAATTAATAA
>ERZ1643251.976-NODE-976-length-35420-cov-14.354927_pt1 | contig 35420 bp, 41 predicted proteins | sample MGYA00579261_ERZ1643251 | MGnify/ENA primary metagenome ERZ1643251 (study PRJEB29033, sample SAMEA4952267) | chicken gut metagenome | biome: Broiler Chicken; feature: Gastrointestinal Tract; material: Caecum | place: Ireland | collected 2018 | study: Broiler... | reverse complement strand
GATTTCTAGTAGTTAATGCTTTAATTTCTCTTTTCATATTTTGATTTTCTTTTTCTAAACTTTGATGACTTTTAGTAAAATTATCAACTTCATTAAAAAGTTCATTTATTTTTGGCTCTAAATCTACTGCTTTTTTAGTTTCTTCAATTACTTTATTCATACTATCAAAAGTTTCTTTTTCTACTAAAACATGAGTTTTATTAAATGGAATGTTTTTAGTAGATTTTTGTTTTTCGTTAAAATCTTTCATTGCCTCATCAATTTTAGTGTTAACAACTTTTACTTTCTGTTCATAATACCTAGTAGTCTTTTTTAGTTCTTTAACTTTTTGATGTTTGGCTGTACTTCCTTTAATACCACGTTCTAAATCATAACCTTTATCAGTTAATCTTTTGTGATACTTATCTTGTAATTCTGATAAATGTATTTTATCTTTAATATAAGCTTTTTTAGAAATAGTATATCGTTTTGTATTCGTTCTTTTATCTAATTTTTTAACTAAAGGCACAACGACACAATGAAGATGTGGAGTTTCTTCATCTAAATGGACTGTAGCATGTAATATTTGTTCCTTTGTATAACCTAAATCATCATAAACAAACTCCATACAAGTATCAGCCCATTCTTTTATTTCTTCTTTGCTCATATTATTAAAGAATTGATGTGTTGCTGTAAAAAGTAATTCATCAGCCACTACATTTCTAGATTTATTAAGCATTTGATTAAAAGTTTTCTTTCTATCTTCACGTTCAGTTTTCATTCTCTCGTTATGTTCTTTTTCATAATCTTTTACTAAACTATGAAAACCTTTAACATATTTTTCTTGTAATGGTACTATTTCAATATTATCTTTAGTTAATTCTAGTTTTATATTTGGATTAGAGTTATAAGCCTTTTTCTCTCTTTTGTTATGTGATCCGATTTGTGCTAAATCATTTAAAGTATAAATAGGCTCACTTCTAAATATTGCATAATTTATAATTATCATCTCCCTTCATGCAAAATAAAAAGATATGATTTCTCATACCTTAGCTATTTCAAAACTAATATTTTATTAAATAATAATTTCATTACTTTTATTTTAATAATATCAATTCGAGGACATTAACACTTAATAACTGATACTATTATTTTAAAATCTACATTTTCATCTTGTTCTTCCAAAAAGTTTAACTTCATTCTTCTATTATCAAGCTTCCCTTTAAAATAAAGCAATTTTACTATTTTTTCATTCCGTGTCATTTGGTACAACTTAGCCAATTAGTTAAGCCCATATGTTCTTTATTAGAATCTACTCTATTATATATAATTTCAGCTGCTGTTTGACCAGTTATTGCATAATGCAACTTGTTTTGTACAGTTTTAAAAAATTCTTTTGTTATTTCTGAATCTTTGTCATAATCAACGCTACATGAAGAATATATATCAGTAATTTTTTGATAAAATCTTCTTTCACTAGAACGAATATTTCTAATACGCTCTAACATTTCTTCAAAATAATCTTCACCGAAAATGTAATTAGGATTTTTTAATCTTTCATCATCCATAACAAACCCTTTAATCATATATTCTCTTAAAACTTTTGTTGCCCAAATTCTAAAATTTGTTGCTTTTTTTGAATTAACACGATAACCAACAGCAATAATCATATCTAAATTATAAATTTTAGGTTTTCTTCCACCAGAACTTATGTCGGAAATTCCGACGGAAGTCTCTTCCTTAAGTTCACCTTCTTTTAAAATATTATTGATGTGTTCTGTAATAGTACTTCGTGCTGTTCCAAATAACTCAGCAATCAAATCTTGCGTTAACCATAAATCATTATTAATTAACATTACACTAACTTTAACATCATTATTTCCATCTCTATATATTAAAAAATCATGATTAGTTTTTTGTAAGCTTTTTTCAGCCATTTGCTATTCTCCTTTCTTTATAAATCTATAATAATATTTAACAGGGGTTTACCTTGTGGTATCAACTAAAAATATCAATCCAACATTTCCATAAAAATAACCATTTTTGCTGTTTTTGAAGTCATTTATTTAAAAAACAAGTAAGATCTCGGATCTACTATTCATACCATCTTTAGAATAATGAAAATCTCTTTTTGTAGTATCAAATATTTTTTTATATCCTAGTTCTAACAAGCTATTTTCAAAATTGGCCAGTTCGAAATCCGAAATCTCTTGAATATTTAAATCACGAATTAAATTATTTTGTACTTTATAATCTCCATTATTACAACTTCTTAATCTTATACAAGCTTTTTTCATTTCATTTTCTGATAATCCTTCTAAACTTTGATTAGTACAATAAATATCATAAGTTAGCACTTTAAAATCATTTTTTAGACCGTTACTTTTTAACATATTATCATAATATTTAAAATCGCTATTTAATTTTACTAAGTTCAACAACTAACATAAATCTTACCTCTAAAAATCGAGTGATAGTCTCTCCCCGGTTGATATAATAATCACTGTGTAAAACATGATTAGGTCTCTGACCCCGTAGAAATCTAATTATTCTTGCCTTAACGAATAATTAAATGTTGACTTCCGTTACAATTAAAACGTCGTCTTTCTAGTATTCTACAAAATTTCGGGGCTCAATACTAACCCTATTTCCTCGTTGTCTACGCTTAAACTAACTGTTACCAGTTTTGCTCCAAGACTCACTACTAGTTGTTGGCTAGACTTTACTAGGTAGGACTTCCACCTACTAGATTATTAACCCTTATCTGGGTGCACAATTGCAATTTGTAATTAAAGCTTATACCCAAATACTTTTTCAAATTTTTTATAATTTATACCATCTGATGCTCTCCATCTATTTATTGGATAATCAAAATCATTTTTATGCTCAACTGGCGATCTACAATATTCATCAGCAAATTCATCTTCATAGCATGGAAATTCATCACTTGATAATACACCGCATATTCCTAAAATATTTAAAATACCACTTATTTCATTTTTATTGCTCTTAAATATTTTTTCTTTTGTAATTGCATCTCTAAGCTTTCCAGCCTTATCCCTAGGTTCTAATTTATTCACACATTGTAGTATTCTTTTTAAAATTTCCCTATCATTATCATTTGGAATAACTTTAGGCATCTTCAAAAATTGTTCAATATCAAACAAAATATAATCAATTGAAAGATACCTCACACCACCAAATTTATATCTTTCAAAATTAAATACATTTAACCCATGTTTTAAAGCGTATTCATTTGGTTCTTTACTCCAAGCATACCATCCACACATGTAACAGTGTTTTGAATTTAATTTATTATATGGATCATATAACGTATGCTTAGGTATCGCTTTTCCAAAATAATAACTTCCTAATATAGAACGATACTCAAGCTTTCTTGTGGATAAACTATATAAAAAAGCATTGGCAACATCTTGAGGATCGATTTTTTTTAATAAACAATCAAGTTTTCTCAATGCTTCATCATGAGAGATATATTTAGGATAGTCAAACATAAATCCATCTTTTTTAGCCACTTCAAAATCTTCTTTAGATATTGTCCCGTCTTTCCAACCTCCACTATCCCAATATGTATTTAATAATATTTCTAGACCTTTTTTCATTACACAACTCCTTACATATTACTATTTATCTATCTCTTCTAATAACAAATCAAAATCAGATTTATATAATTTATCTTGTTTTACTCTATATTTTTCAAATTCGGTTAGTGCTTTATCACAAGCTATTTCATGTGATATTTTACCAGCATTTTTTAAAACATCTAAATCATCTGCTAATAAAAATTTATCAATTCGATTAGCCCAATCTTCCATTGTCATAGGAATATGTCTTTTAGCCCTATTTTCTGCTAAATCTAAAAATGCAGAAACTATCAATTCTAAACTTTCTAGTTCTTCCTTACTTAAATAATTTTTAGCTATTACTACATCTGTTTCCACAATTTTTCCCTTAGGAGAATTCTTCCAATTTGTAAGTCCCATATGCTCTTTTTTGGAATCCGCTCTATTATATATAATTTCAGTTGCAGTTTGATGGGATACTGCAAAATGCATTTTATTTTGTACTTTCTTAAAAAATTTAATAGTTGTAGGAGACTGAGAATCATAATCTACACTAGTCGCATAAATATCGGTAACTTTTTGATAAAATCTTCTTTCAGATAGCCTTATTTCCCTTATTTCAGCAAGCAAAGAATCATAATAGTCTTCGTCAAAAAAAGCTCCATTAGCCATTCTCTTTTTATCAATAATATAACCTTTTTTTGAAAATTCTTTTAATATATGAGTAGCCCATCTTCTAAACTGAACAGCCCTATCAGAATTAACTCTATATCCAACAGAAATAACCATGTCAAGATTATAATATAGAACATTTCTTTTTACTTCTCTATCTCCCTCTCTTTGAATTAGTAAGAATTTCTTACTAGTTGAATTTTCATCTAATTCATAAGTGTTATATATTTCATTAATATGCATCGTGATATTATTTCGAGTTGTATCAAAAAGCTTATAACCGGACAGTTTTTTAAAACTAAAAAAAATGACCTAGATATGCTCCCAAGTCATTTTGTTTCTCAAAATTGAAATAAACAGCCAAATTTGATAAAATCAAATTATAAAAAATTAAAAATAAAAAGGTGGCTGTTTATGACTAAAGTATATAATACCCAAGAAGATATTGCAAGTGGTTTTGCTAAATTCTTACAAATCGCTGATCCTGATATTCGCAAAACTCAGCTTAATATTATTCCTTATATTTTGTTTGGAATGATTGATGCTGAATCCTTAGTAGCTGTAGATATTGCTAAACATTTAAAAGATAAGTTTTCTTTAGTTCAACTTGAATCTGTTACAAAAAGAATTAAAAGATTATTTACAAATAAATATTTTGAGCCTTATCTTTTCTATGATAAGGTCATTCGTCACGTGATTGCTTCTTACAAAAAAAAGCATGCTGACAAACGAGTTCATATTATTTTAGATCATATGTTTTCTCACGACAACTACACCGTATTCATGATAACTATGCGTCTCGGTTCTCAAGGTATTCCTCTTTGGTTCAGATGTTTCCATGGAAATGATGATCCACAAGCTTTCAATGAAAATCTTTTGATAGAAGGTATCTCTTACGTTAGCAATCTCTTCTCTAACGACTTTGATCTTATCTTCTTGGCTGATCGCTGGTTTAATTCTATTTCTCTCATGAAACATATTGATACTTTAGGACATACTTATGTTTTTCGATTAAAACATAATATCAAAGTTCTACATTATGACAAAAAAGAAGAACATAAAATTTGGAAAACGTTAAATGATTTACCTACTCTTAAATATCATCCAGTTAAATTTAAAGACATCGAATTAACCGAGAAAAAATATAAAACAAATATTGTTATAAGCGATGCTATAAATACCGACGAACCTTGGATACTTGCTGCTAACGGTAATCCTAATCGTGCAATTAAAGACTATGGTTATCGCTTTGGTGGCATTGAAACAGTATTTAAAAATCAAAAATCAAACGGTTTTTACTTAGAAAATACAGTAAACGCTTCTTTAAAATATTTTGAATCCATGTACACACTCGCTTGTACTGCTATATTGTATCTTACTATACTCGGTAGTGATTTTGCTAAAAACAGGAGATGTTACAAAAAAATCAAAATTAAAACTCATGTTACAACTAAAGGAACAAAAAAGAGAACAATGTCCTTATTCAATACAGGTTTAACTTTATTTCATAAAGCTTTTCATTCTCTTATGTATATTCGACTGCCATTCACTTTTATTTTATACGATTCTTAGTCGTTTTACTTATTTTAAAAACAATAGTCTTTAAAATCTTTTTTGCGTGCCTTAAAATCATCCGAAAAATTCGTTTTTCCTCAATTGACTAAAAAAAGACGGAATTTGTTCATCTCTGTGCGAACTTTTTCCATCTTTTTTTCTTTTATTTCCTGGCTTAATCTAAAACTGTCCATTATTCAGATCAAAAAGTTCTCCTATAGATTTTTGTGTTAACCACAAATCCCCATCTTCGAATCTGACTTGAACTCCCTTATCATGCGTTTGTCTTTCAAATATTAAAAACTCTACACTACTACTTCTAATCATTAAATCTTTTACCATCATATCATCTCCTCTCTTTATTTTTAATAAAAAATGCTAGTTTTGCACATTTTTGGTCGCTTTTTGATCTTTTTTTAAAATATATGTAAGATCTAAAAGCTCGCAACCTCTTTATTTATAAGGTTTTCTCAAAGGGGGTTAAATAAATTGATATCAATCAATTTATATTGGTACTTGTTGGTATTTTTTCATTCAATTCAATCACTTCCTCATTTTAAATTGTATTGATTTATAAAATCATCCACTTGTTCTTCAATATTTGTTTCAGTATTAATGGTATAATCTACCAAGTTATCATCTACACGTGGAACATTTTCCTTCATCCATAGATAGTCATTAAAATTTGCAATAGAATAATTTGTGTCATCCTTTACTCGAGATGATAATCTCTCTTTAACAATCAATTCACTACACTCTAATCTAATTATATAATACTTATACCCTAATTTATTATAATACTTTATTTTTTCTTTCCAATTATGACAAAAGCAATTATCAAAAATACAACTATTATTATTTTTTAATAATAATTCTAAACGATATTTCTGCAAATCACTTTTTAAATTAGTAGAATCATGATAATCATTTAGCCAATCTCTAACTTGATCATTATTTAGTATTACAGAATTATCTTTTTTAGCAATTACTTTAGCCACAGTACTTTTACCCATACCAGTATAACCATCAAACAATATAATATATGGATTACTTTTATTTCCTTTTGGAATAGGAAAATCTTTTATAAATTTAGTTCTAATATCCATATAATTTTCCCTCCTTTTCAAGTAGCCGTTTAATCGAATTATAAACACCAATTAAATCATTTGACTACTATGTATCTCCATTACATATTATACTTTCTTCTAAGTATTTATTATAAAACTCATCGATTGTAGAGATATATTCTTGATCTTGAATAACTCTATACTTTTCATATTCACTTTCTGCTTTTTCTACTGCCTGTTTATGAGAAATACTACCACTATTTTTTAATACATTTTTTCTCCTAAATTTTAACAAATCATCTGTAGCATTAATCCAATCTTGCATAGTCATTACATGTCTTTCTTTAGCTTCATCTTCTGCAAATACTAAAAACATATTTGTTAAATCATTTAATTTAGTCAACTCTTCTTCATTCAAATAATTTTTAGCAATTACTACATCATACTTGTATATTAGTCCATCAGGGGAATTTTTTCAATTTGTAAGTCCAAATGACAAGACTAATTTTTGGTATCAATCATTTCTAAATCTTTAATACTTTGTAAGTAATGAAGTTCTACTTCACTTGGCTTTAATGCAATTCTATTTTTATATTTATCATATTCTTTTTTTGCATGATTTAAAGCTTCTTCATGACTAACTTTTCCAGCTCCTTTTAATATATCTTTTCTATTCATTGTTAGGAAATAATTCAGTTCTTTAATCCAATCTTGCATAGTCATCGGTTTTTCTTCAATCGCTTGTAATTCTGCATAATCTAAATACATTGAAACAATTCTATTTAAAATGTCTAATTCTTTATCTGTTAAATAGTTTTTTGCAACCGAAGCATCTAATAACGTTGGATAATCTCCACTAAATGTAGTTAACCCCATAAAATCTTTATCTCCATCAGCTCTTTCAACTATAATTTCTGCTGCAGTATGTCCGTGTACTGCCCAGTGCATTTTATTTTGAACGGTTTTAAAAAATTCTTGTGTTAGTTTTGATTTAGGATCATAATCAACAGATGTCGCATATATATCTAATATTTTTCTCCAAAAAACTTTTTCTGATGATCTAATATCTCGAATTCTTGCAAGTAATTCATCAAAATATAATCCACCACCTGCTCGTTTTAATAAGTCATCATTCATAGCAAATCCTTTTATCATATATTCAGTTAATCTCTCATTTGCCCATTTTCTAAAATTTGTTCCAGTATTAGATTTCACCCTAAACCCTATAGCTACAATCATATCAAGATTATAATAATTCATATTATATGTTTTTCCGTTTGAGGCAACTGTTCGGAATTTCCGAACAGTTGCTAATTCATCTAATTCTCCACTCTCCAATATATGCTTTATATGCTCTGATATATTTGATTTACTTGAATTATATAATCTCACTAATTGTTCTTGATTTAGCCAAACAGTATTATCTTGCAATTTAACTTCTATATTATCATTGCCATTTTTATCTTTATAAATAATTATATTGCCATGTTCATCCATTGTTCTGCCTCCCGTTTTTAATAATTGATACTATAATAGTAAAGTTGTCATCATTCTCTTTACTTTTTAATTTATTTAGCATAATATGCTTATTGTCAAACTTTCCTTTAAAATAAAGCAATTTTATTATTTTTTCATTTCGTGTCATTTGGTACAACTTAGCCAATTAGTGAGACCCATATGTTTTTTATTAGCATTCGCTCTACTATAAATAAGTTCTTCTGCAGTATGACCAGAAATAGCATAATGAAGTTTGTTTTGAACAATTTTAAAAAATGTATAAGCTTCTTCTGATTTAGGATTATAATCTGTAGAAGTTGCAATGAACAAATCCGTAATCTTTTGATAAGACATTCTTTCACTTACTCTAATTGTTTTAATTCGTTCTAATAATTCATCAAAATATTTAGCATCATACTTATTTCCTCTAATAAATCTTTCATCATTTAAAGCAAATCCTTTTATGATATATTCTTTTAAAACTTTTGTTGCCCAAATTCTAAATTCAGTCGCTTTCTTAGAGTTTACCCGATAACCAACAGCAATAATCGCATCTAAACTATATATTTTAGTTTTGTAATTTTTTCCATCATTTGCAGTTATCGAGGAATCCTCGGCAACTGCAAATTCATCTAATTCTTTATCTTTAAAAATATTTTTTAAATGTAATGATATATTATCAACACTACATCCAAAAACTTTAGCCATTCCTTTTTGAGTAAGCCATAAAGTTTCATTTTTATAAATTGCATCAACAACTATATCACCATTTTTATCTTTATAAATTAATAAGTCATTTTGTTCTTTAAACATATTTATAATCCCTCCCCTCTGTTATATACTAATATTTACTATTATTTTTGATAATAATCTTCTTATGAACCAATTTTAATTTTTTTCCAATAATAAAATTATTAAAAGATTCTCATTTTTGTAAAAATATGTAAAAAATCATTAAACTGTTTAGCATAAATGTAACTTACCAAGCTAAGTGTCTCGTTTTACCGATTTTCCATTTTTTCAACTTCTTATTTAAAAAAAATATTAACAATATTAATCAAATCTTCTTTGTTTTCTATGCCCATTAGCACCTGATGGATGAGGAAATCCTAAAAGACATTGTTCTTTTTTTATCATTTTTTTTTGCTTATCATCAATTGCAAAATTTCTTCAACTGCTTTTCCTAAAGGTATTATAAAAGCATTGGGTAATCTTTCAACTTCTTTATAAAAATATTTTTCCAAATAACTTTTCAAAATCTCATTATCCAATAGCTTAGGCCCGAACCCAGTGTAGTTTCTGTTTTTGATAAAAACTGGATATGGGATCACTGAAGTGGTATGAAGCAATTCATCTTTATTTCCAAACAATTCTGAGCAAGAATCAATAGAAAGTTTTTTATTCAAATTTAATTCATCTAACATCTCTACTAAATTTTTTCACATACTACCTGCAAAACGCAAATTTTTCTTACACTCTTTTTGTATTTCTTCATAGCCTAGCTTTTTTACTAATCCTTCATGTGCTGTTTTGTAAGCAATGGCTGTCTGCGTCCATCCTGGGGCTATACCTACAATAAATATTTTAGCATTTTCATTAATAACTTCATTATGTGGTGCATAATAAATTTTCATAGTAGTATCATTAAATAATTCAAATTTTTTATTTAAAATATCTTCTTTTGTAAAGTTATTTAATTTTTCTATCTCATCACAATATTTATTAAACATTTTCTACCTCTTTTTCTCTACTTTTATCCAAATGTGTAATCGTTTAAAACTCATACGATAACCTTCTTCACCCTCTTTTTTGCTTCTTTCAGGATTAAATCTTATACATCCAAAAGCTTTCAGATCGGCATTTCTAGTTCTAGTATTAAACACAACCTAAATTAATAAGTTCTAGATGTTTTTATAAAACCTCCCTTAATTAACTAAATTATATAACGCGAACATCTGTTTGTCAACACTAAAATACAGGTTATTCATTTTAATAGCCAATATTCCTATCTCGTCTAAAGATAGTCTTTTATAAAATCTTTATTAAAAATGAAAGGTATTTTAGACAAATAAACAAAAAAGACCAACTAACAAAAGTCGATCTGAAAGGAATTTCAATGGTGTTGGCAATAATAATAATATACAGATAAATTCTCATAAGTAATCGCTGTTTTAACCTTCAATTTTATTGGTAAAAAATCTTTAACTCATTTATATAATACTGAAATATTCACTTATATATATTTAATCTAATTAACTACTACATATGATCCACAATAAATTGAATAACATCACTTTCATCAACAGAAATACATCTTTTATCATCTTCGCTTACTTCAGTGAAATACTTATCAATAACTTTATATTTAGATATTGAATTTAAAGGATAACCAGGGTGTTTGATTCCTGAAGGTACATCAACCATATAAAAATTATCTTTAAACCATGTATAAACGCTTTCCTCACCATTCTCATTAATAACAGCAAGTCCATAAATCCATTTACAATCCACTTTTCCATCAACACCATATTCTTTTACTATACTTATATAATGTTCTAATAGCTCTTCATCATTCAGAGTCTTTCCATTAATTCTTCGTACAAACAATCCAGGCTGACGTTCTAAAGGAACACCTTCCATATACAAAGTATCATCCATACCAATAACAGACTTATGTGTTAGCTTATAACAAGCTCTAGCTTTAATTAAAGCATTTTCAATAGCTGTTTGTCCATTTTCTTCAATATCTAACTTCAAATCTAAATCTTTTAAACAAAGCAACTGAATACCTTCATTTAAAAGTCCATCAGCAAATCGCTTTACCTTACTTGGATTACTTGTTGCAAATATTACTTGTTTCATTTTTATTTCTCCTATCCAATTATTTTGTCTCTCTATCGATCCATTCAAGATATTCATCGTTGCAACTACTAAAAGGAAACACAGCGAACTCAAAACAATCATAAGTATGAATATCCTTTATAACCCGATAAATCTCCCTCAATAAACTTTTCTTTGTTTTTAAAAACACTAAATATTCCAAACTATCTTCTCGCTTATCGTTCCAATGCCAAGAACTATGACTTTCAACAACTTGACAACTAGAAACCAACTTTTCATTTAAAAGTAAATCTATTACCTCTTCAACTTCTTTTTGCTTTCCAAACGCAACCTCAATCATACAATATTCATTCATAAATTAGTTTCCTCCTCTATCTTGTAACAATTACTAAACTTTCAATCTCAAATGAACCTTGAAGCTCATTATCTTCCTTAAACAGAGTATAACAAATTTCCCTGACTTCCTCAATATTTTCTACAATTTCACTTAAATATAATTTATATTTAGTTGTTCCTTTGACCAATGAGATAGACCGTCTTATAATACTACCTTGCGCAAGTTTAATTTCCAAGGTAAGATTTACGATGCCATCGGCTTTAAAAGTCATTTCTAAATAAGTTGTATCCCGATTATACTTCTCTAAATTTAAAGGCCGATCATGAAAATTATAATAGACCATAACAAAGCTAGACAAAGAACTTCTTTTCGTAAAATGATACTGACAAAGCACACTGTTTTCTTTTTCTATTAAATCTAAATGACCACCATTTTCGATAGGTAAAAGACCTTTCCAAGAAAAACAAACAGGCTTTATAAAATCTCGATATTGAAAAAGTCTATTTTGCATCTTTAAATTTTCTCTTTTTATCTCTTCCACTTTTATACTACTTTGACCAGACTTTGTATCCACAAAAGAAAAAAGACAATACAGCTTCACATCAGAAGAAGTAAGCAAACGATAAACTGCTCTATACCAAAAAGTTTCATTCAAATCCATTTTTAAATTCCATACCGAATTCTTAACCAAAACAGGCATATAATACTCTTTTGGCTCACCAACATTCTCCATCTTGTCTTCATCATATAAAGTAAAAGTAGCCTTCATATCACAAATAGAACCACCATTATTTTGAAACTGAATTTTTAAAGCATCATCTTCCCATAAAACATCTGACAACAGTTTAACATCATCCAACCGCCAAAATAATTTAATCGTTAAAAAAGTTGTCATCAAAGCAAGTGCTACAATCCCAACCATAGCCAAAACATTTTGAATAACCGAATCCCCTTCTAAAGCTCCATAGCCAATAGTATAAAGAAAATAAAGCCCTGTTTCATTAAAAATGTCTTGAGGAAGAATATCTCCGATCCATACCTTATATAAAGCAAAAGCAAAGCAAATTCCAATCATCACAACCAAAAACGTCACAATCGTTTCAATAATTTTCTTTAATTTAGACATACAACTACCTCTTCTCACAAAAAAACTAACTGAATATCACGCCACCAACCATAACGTCACCCATTTTTTATCTCTTTTTCCAAATTATTTTTGTCTTCCATAAAATCATCTAAACATTCCAAATGATTATCTTTCCATCCACGAATAATATCAATAATTTCTTGTCCATGGCATTTAAGTTTTACTGCCGGCAAGATCTTCAAAGCTTGTAATTCATAGAAAGAAACTGGCTTTTTCCTAACTAACATGTCTAATTCCTCGTTAGTGAAAACATAATAAGCTGGAATATTCTTTTCAAAAGCTTTATGTTTACGATATTGCATAAGTTCTTCCTTTAAATCCTCTTTACTAGGATCATAGGTTTCAATCGCTAAATCTTTTTCACTATCACTATTTAAGCTTAAGATCCACTTAGCAATATCTTCCATTTTCTTTTAGCTTGAGAGTAAACTACGATCAGTATGAGCTAAATCTGTTTGAATATAATGCGTCAATTCATCAGCTCGCACAACTTTATCCCGGACATATTTAGGAGCATATTTCATCTACAAAATAGAAGCGGGATTTGCCACGACAACCAAAGGGACATACCATTGATCAAATTTTTCTTTAACCAAAAAGCGATCTAACATACTACTTTTCGCCATCCATATTTTTTTCAAAACTTCAACATGACGCTGAGCCTGTCTTAAAGGTGAATATATACCCTCTCTTTTTTTATCAGTTTCTCGTATAAATTCGCCCCGTTCATTAATCGTAATATTACCTAATAAATTTTTACATTCAATCAAATAAACTTTACCACGACTTACAACAACATAATCAATCTGGGCTTTTAAATCTTCATATTGCAAAGTAATATCATGAAGAACATATAAACCCAAATTTGCATGAGAAAGTTCATATTCAATTTCTTCTTCACCTTTTAACCCTAACTTTGCTAAACGTAAATCTTTTTTTATTTTTTCACTAGTTGGATATTTCTTTTCTAATTCTTCCAACGTCAAAATATAACGTTGTAAATGATTACCCTTTTTCAAAAAAACAGTTTCTATAAAACGACGAAATAACTCCATAACCCACTCTCAATTCTATATTTTCTTATTATTCAACCTTGCCAAACTGATCAAAAGGAAACAAAATAAAATCCGTTACCCCTTGAATATTTTCCTTTTTTACTGGTCCAAAAATATGACTATCTAAAGAAATACTCCGATTATCTCCTAAAATAAAATATTCGTTACTCCCAAGTGTTACAGCTTCAAAATCACTCGTCGTTCCATAAGCATATGGATCATCAATACGCTCATCATTAACATATAAAATACCATCTTCACATTTAATAGTTTCTCCAGGCAAACCATATACTCTTTTAATTAAAGTATCTTCCTTCTTCCCATCAACAATCAAATCCGCAACAACAATATCATAACGTTCTACCGTCTTTTGTTTCCAAAGAAGCATAATTTCATTACCATTTAAAGTATCATACATACTCATTCCATTAACCTTAATAGGAGTTACAATAAAACTTCGAATCAAAATAACAACAACCAAAATAATAACATAAGGTATAATCTCCTTAATAAATTTCATAATTAAACCACCAGCATAAGTTTATCACAATTTCAAAAAGAAAAAAAGAGTTCCAAACTTATCCAGCTTCTAATTAAGTCAACTACCAACTAGGTCATAAGCTTTCAAGATTCTTATTGACTTTACATCCAGTTTCTGATAATATTTTTAAAGAGAAATCTTGGAGGTGAAACAAAATGGCAAAAAAAGTATCAACGAAAAAACCTTTAACGGTAAATTCAAGAAGTAAGGCAATGAATGCAACTAAAAGAGTCCAAAAACCAAATTATCAAAAGAAAACAATCAATGGTGAAAAAGTGATTATCTCTGCTCGTGAAGCAAAGAAAGTTGCCTAAAACGACAAAAAGACATCAAATTAAGATGTCTTTTTTAATGTTTCAATTTGCTTTTCCATTGAATCAGCCATACAAACATAAGACCCTGAAACACATTGGTCCACATAATCACCAACTAAAGAAACAGTTTCTGCATTAATTCCCCCATCAATTGCCAAGACAAATGAATTGGTTTTTTGAAACTCTTTTATTTTTTTTGCCTTAGAAATACTACTTTCTAAAAACTTTTGACCACCAAGCCCAGGATAGACACTCATAAGTAAAACAAGGTCAATCTCTTTCAAAAAAGGCGATAAACTTTCAATAGGAGTATCAGGATTAATCGCTAAACCACATTTTATTCCATAACTCTTAATAAGCCTAATTAGGTAATCATCCTGCAAAATTTCAACCGGAATAGTAATACAATAAGGATTCAATACAGCTAAAGCTTGAATCACAGGAGCAGGTTCTACCATCATCAAATGAATATCTAAGGACTTCATACTAAGTTTAAGCTCATTTAAAACTCTTTCTTGATCATAATTATTTGTTCCAGCAAAAACACCATCCATTAAATCCACATGAAGATAATCACAACTTGTTTCATTAATTTTAAGAATCGTTTCTATAACTGAATATGGACTTTTTAAATAGGACACAGACACTTTCATCTCATACACTCCTCAATCATTTTCTCATAAGATGCATACCTTGAAGGAAGAATCTCTCCACGGTATACAGCATCCTTCACAGCGCAATGAGTTTCCTTTAGATGCATACAATCTTTAAACTTGCATTCATAGCATCCAAACTCATGAAAAGTAGCTTTTACTTCCTCTTTAGAATATCCTGTAACTTCTAAAGCTGAAAAGCCTGGTGTATCACAAAAGGCAATATCTTGCGTCCAATAAATTTCAGTATGCCTAGTCGTGTGCTTCCCACGATTCAAAGCTTGAGAAATCGTATCCGTCTTTAAATTTAAGGACGGATCAATTCGATTTAACAAACTACTCTTACCTGCTCCAGTTTGACCAGTCAAAACAACAATACTTCCCTTTAAATAAGCAAGCAAATCAGAAAGATGCTGATTATCAAAACAAGGAATACCAATACGTTCATAGTATTCCCTATAACTTTGATAAATCTCTAAATCATGAGCTAAATCGAGTTTAGTAAAGCAAATCACCGGCTTGACCTTAGCAAGCAATATCGATGTAATCTCTTTATCGAGTAAAGTAAGTTTCAAATCAGGTTCTTTTAAAGATGCTACGATTAAACCATAATCAACATTGCAAACACTTGGCCTTTTCAATTCATTCTTACGAGGTAAAAGCTCTAAAATATAGCCGTTTTCTTCATCAATCATGCAAGTATCGCCAACTAACGGCGTAACTCCAGCATTACGAAAGCGTCCTCGTGGCGTACAAACATAACATTTCTCATCACATAAAACAGTATAAGCATTACTTACATTTTTAACAATAACACCCTTTAACATAAGCCGGACTCTTCACAACTTTCCGTATCATCACCACTATCACTACCCTCATCATCACCAGTTGATGAACTAGAAGCTTTAGCTACAGTAATGGTTACACTCGTTCCACTGACAATTCTTGTTCCTTCAGCTCTACTTTGACCAATGACGATACCAGGACTAACGGAACTGTCCTCTTTCTCAACCTTATTAACCGTCACATTATATTTCTTCAAATAATCAACAACATCATCATACGTATAAGTTCCATTCGTGAAATCTGGATATTTATCGACATTTGGAATATATAAAGTTACATAATCTCCAGCGGAAACCTTCTCACCCGCAGCAGGTGTTTGATCAATAACTGTATTTTCTTCGACATTTTCATCCGTTGTTTCTTTTTTCTCAACTAAAACTTGAACACCTAAAGCCTCAAGCTTTCCTTTCACTTCTAAATAATTGGCATTCCTATAATCCTCTAAAGTAATCTTCGTATCGCCTTCACTTACCCAAAGCGTAACCTCAGTACCTTCCGTTCTTTCTGTACCAGCAAGAGGACTTGTCCGCACAACCTTACCTAATTCAATTTCCTCCGAAGCAATCTTCTGCTGATCACTAGCCACCGTAAACCCGGCATCTTGCAAAGCCTTAATTGCTTCATCAACCGTAAACCCAGCCACATCCGGAACAACAATTTCTTTATTGGTTGTCAAAGTAGGAATTAACACAACAACCGTTGTAATTGCCACGACTAAAACTGTAAAAATAGAAGCCAAAACAATTAACAACTTATTTTGTTTCTTTAAATCATTTTTCGTTATTTTCTTGGCCAAAACTTCACCTTCTTCATCATTCTCTACCGGCTCTTTTTTTTCTATCTTCTTCGGTTCTTTTTTCTCTTCATTATTTACTTTCTTTGAAGATTTCGACTTTCCTTCATCCGTATTTTCTGGATAAGGCAGAACAACTTTTGCTTCATGAGCCCGATCTTCATCTAAACAAGTAAGTAAATCATTATGCATCTCTCTTGCATCACTATAACGATTCTTTGGATTCTTCGCCGTAGCTCTAATAATAATATTTTCAATACTTTGAGGAATATTAGGAAGACTCGCCCGAATACTTGGAAGAGGTTCCTTTAAATGTTTTAAAGCAATTTCAACTGCATTATCCCCACGATAAGGTAGAGAACCAGTCAAAAGTTCATACATGACAATACCCATCGAATAAATATCGCTTTGTAACGTTGCACCCTTACCATTAGCTTGCTCTGGTGGCAAATAATGCACACTACCCATTACCGAATTCGTCTGTGTAAGCTGTGTCGAATTCATAGCCATCGCAATACCAAAGTCCATGATCTTTACTAAACCATTTTCCAAAATCATAATATTTTGGGGTTTAATATCCCGGTGAATAATGTAAGAGTCATGTGCCACACTCATTCCATCCGTAATCTGAAGCATAATATCAATAACTTCACTAATCGTGAGCTTTCCTCGTTTTTTTACTAAATCTTTTAAATTTCGCCCCTCGACATATTCCATAACAATGTAGTATTGACCATTATCTTCTCCAACATCGTACACTTCGACAATATTTGGATGCGTAAGACTACTTGCCGACAAAGCTTCCCTTTGAAACCTTCTTACAAACTTCTCGTCTCCTGCTAAATCCCCTCTTAAAACTTTAACCGCTACATTTCGATCAAGAATAGTATCATAAGCTAAATAAACATTAGCCATACCACCTTCACCAATAGCTTTAATAATTTGATAACGATCGCTTATTTTCTGACCTTTCATTATCATTGTTCACACCCACTTTTTATTTCTAAATATGCAATCGAGATATTATCCGTACCACCTCTTGCATTACATTTTCGAATTAATTTTTTTACCCTTTCTTCAATCGTTAAATCTTCTTCCAATACTTTCTCAATTTGTTCTGTCGTTAGCATATTTGTAAGACCATCACTACATAAGAAAATACCATCCACATCACTTTCAACCTCAAAAATATCCATATCAACATTCTCTGAGGCACCTAAAGCCTTCATTAAAACATTTCGTTGAGGATGATTCTTAGCCTCTTCTTCCGTAATATCTCCAGCTTCCACAAGCAAATTCACCAACGTATGATCCTTAGTAACCTTATGAAGCTTATTATTTTTTAGAACAAATCCCGAAGAATCTCCAATATTTCCAAAAATCAAAAACTTATCTGTTAATAAAGCTAAAACAAGTGTAGTTCCAAGTCCTGTCGAATCAAAATGATTTTTCGCATACTCTAAAATAGCTTCATTAATCTCATTGACATTATCATTAAGCCAATTGACCGCATCTAATTTAGACCCAATACTACTAATACTAGAAAAGCGTTTGCCAAAATGGGTAACTACCAAACTCGATGCAACCTCACCAGCTCGGTGTCCTCCCATGCCATCAGCCACAATGAGCAAATGCTCACCACTACCATTCTTAATAATTGTTACCGAATCCTCATTATGACTGCGTACTCGGCCAACATCTGTTAAATAATATGATTTCATTTATGTGCCACCTCTAAGTCTCTCAACATTAGCATACCAAATATTTTTCCTTTCGTCTATTCCTAACCCTTTTTCCCAAAATTATTTGACACAACCACTCGTTTTATTTACATTCACTTTACAAAAAAGAGAACTCAACCATTCTCATTATAAAATCTACCATTTGCCATTCCTTTTCCCATTTTTTCTTGTTATTAGTCCCTTTTCTTGCATCTCAATCATTCTCGTTTTTACAGTTCGTAAGGATTTACCCACAATTTGAGCAATTTCTTCCTGCTTAATCGTTTGATTTTCTTTAATAACATTTAATATAGCCTGTTCCTCCAAAATGCAATTTTTGCACTTTGAATCTTCATAAATTGCACTTTGGAAATACCCAGAGCAAAAAAAGGAAACTTTCCTTTCCTTTATACATTTTATTTACCATTTTTTTCATAATACTCTTCTAAAGTAAGATCTTGTTCCCATAACTTGTAAGCTAATTCTAAGCCAACAAACCGATAATGCCAAGGCTCATAAGAAATATGTGTGATACTTTCTTTTCCTTTTGGGTAACGCAACACAAAACCAAACTTATAACTATTTTCTTTCAACCATTCTACCTCTTTATCCCCATCACAAACCGCATCCGTATAAACACCATCTCTATAATAAGCAATATCAATAGCTAATCCCGTTTGATGTTCTGAAGCACCAGGAAGAGCAACTGTCGCATAAGCCTCATCGCCTTTTTCTAGGATATTCTTTTTTAACACGAACTCTTGATAATCATAAGAACGATACCCACTGTCAATCAAAATATGTACCCCAACTTCTAAAGCAGCCTTTTGCATCTTCAAAAAGTAAGGTAAAACATCGGCCCTTATCATCGGCTTCAAAGAAGGATCCTTATAATGATGAAAATTATTCTCGTTTTCATCCGTAACAACTAAATTTTTGGGAACATAATCTCTTGGAAGCAAATACTCATGATTGACAAGTATCGTGTAATCATTCATTTATACGCCCATACTATTTGTTTCAGGAAGCGTACTACCTCCGTCAAACACAATAGTTTCAGCCGTAATATAACTAGAAGCATCACTAGCTAAAAAGGCAGCTAACTCACCTAGTTCAAAAACACTACCCATTCTTTTCAAAGGAATAGCAGAAGCAATACCATCTATAACACTTTCTGGATTCTCTGGATTGCTTTCTTTAGCCATACCCTCAACCATAGGTGTTCTAATATATCCTGGTAAAATCGCATTCACCCGAATATTTTGACTAGCTAAATCCGCAGCTAAACCCTTAGTAAAACCAGCCACCGCTGCCTTAGTTGTTGCATAAGCAACCTCTCCAGGATCAGCTACCCGAACACCGGTCACACTAGAAAGATTAATAATACTACCTCCCGGATTCTTTAAATAAGGAAGGACTTCTTTTGTCACATTCCAAGTCCCTTTAATATTAATATCAAAATGAAAATCTCGAAGCTCATCACTTGTATCTTTAAAAGAAGCAAGCCGACAAACACCAGCATTATTCACTAAAACATCAATATGGCCAAAACGTTTAACAACATCTTCTACAGCCACTTTTATAGAAACACTATCTCGTATATCCACTTGATATCCATAAACATCTTCAAAAATATACTTTTCCTGTAACTCTTTAATCGTATTATCTAGTTCTTTAGCATAATCAAATATAGCTACCTTCATATGATATTTTAAAAACACATCAACAATACCTTTGCCATTTCCCATGGCACCTCCAGTTACAATTGCAACCTTACCATCTAAATTCATAATTATCCCTTTCTACCTTTCTAACCAAATCGTCGTTGGTCCAACATTTGTGAATGTCACATCCATATCTGCTCCAAACACCCCTGTTTCCACTGGAACCAGCTCTTTTAATTTCGCATTAAACACATCATATAAAACTTTGGCCTCATCTCCTCTTAAAGCTTTCATATAACTTGGTCTATTCCCATTTCGCGCGTCCCCATATAACGTAAACTGACTGACCGATAAAATACTTCCGCCAACATCGAGCACACTTTTATTCATAACCCCATTCTCATCCGGAAAAATACGTAAATGAATGACCTTGCGGACAAGATAATCTATAACCTCTTCACTATCTCCATCAGTAAAACCAACCAAAACTAAAAGACCATCCTTACATCTACCAGTAACTCCACCATCTACGATAACTTCCGCATTCTTACATCTTTGTACTAAAACTCTCATTTTCGTTTTACCTCCTTGATAAACTTAAAGGCCTTCAAACTATCCATGAAATTCTCTAAAGCGTCCCTATTTTTCATTTTCACGGTGAGCTCGTAAATCGTTTCATTATCCTTTTCCTTTGTTTTAACCGCATCCACATAAACATCTTTACTTGTTGCCTTACCAATAATGTCGAGCAAATAATTCTTACCCATCTCACAAACAACGGTCACAATAGCATAATAAGTATTATCCCCAGCTACATTCCATTCAACATCAATAAGTCTTTCCGTCTCATTTTTTAGATTTGGACAATCCTTACGATGTACAGACACACCTTCACCTTTGGTCACAAATCCAACAATCTCATCTCCCCGCACCGGATGACAACACTTAGCTAAACTAACCATAATATTTTCTTCATTATTTACTAAAACATCACTCTTATAATTTTTCTTTGTTGAACTCTGTGACTTAGCTAAAACTTTTTCGAGTAAAACATCATGAACATCTCTTTTTCCCTCTGTTGCTAAAGATAAAATATAAGCTGCCGTATACCGTAAAGTTCCGATAGAAAAATATAAGTCATCTAAGTCTTGTAACTTAAGCTCATTACATATTGTCTTCACTGTTTCATTAGATAAAACCGTTTCAAAAGACATCTTTCTCTTCCGTAATTCATTATTTAAAATAGTCTTACCACGCTCAGTATAAACTTCCTTCTCTTGCTTACTAAAATAAGCTTTAATCTTATTCTTGGCATGACTTGTTTTAACAAAACCGAGCCATTCCTTATTAGGAGTTCCTGTATTGCTTGTCTTAATCTTAACCACATCATTATTAGATAACTCATAATTCAAAGGTACAATCGTATCATTGACAATTGCTCCAACAGTCTTATCGCCAACATCGGTATGAATACGATAGGCAAAATCAATTGGTGTAGCCCCTTTTGGAAGCTCCAAAACATCCCCTTTTGGTGTAAAGACATAAATACAGTCATTTAATAAATCACTTTTGACATCACTTTCAAACTCTATATCCGATAAATGATCCGAAGACTCAATCAAATTACGGAAAATTTCAAGCTTTTGCTCCATAATATTTTTAATCACTTGATGCTTCTCTTTATAAGCAAAATGGGCAGCCACACCTTTCTCGGCAAACTCATCCATTTCCTCAGTTCGTATTTGCACCTCATACTTATGACCATCAGGTCCAAAAACACCCGTATGCAAACTCTGATACATATTTTGCTTAGGCATCGCAATATAATCTTTAAAACGTCCTGGAATAGGTCTATACTTGGCATGAATAAGACCAACCGTCAAATAACACTCACTGACCTTTTCCACAATAACCCGTAAAGCTAAAATATCATAAATCTTCTCCCAAGTCTTGCCATTATTTAACTTATTATAAATACTATAAACACTTTTTACACGACTCTTAATTCGAAAAGGAATATTTTGCTCTGTCAACATCTCACTAATAGACTCTTCCATCTCTTCCAAACTCGTCTTTAATTCCTTCTCTGTAGCATTAAGTCTTTCTAAAATATCTTCATACACATCCGGTTTACTATACTTTAGACAAAGATCTTCCATTTCTCCTTTAATCTTATACATTCCAAGACGGTGCGCGATAGGAATTAAAACCGTCATCGTTTCATTAACTTTTCGCTTCCGATCTTCCGGATTTAAAGCATCAGCTGTTCTTAAATTATGTAAACGATCCGCTAGCTTTAAAAACAATACCCGAATATCCTCACTCATACCAACTAAAACTTTTCTTAAATTCATTGCCGAATACTCTGAATCATCCGTAAGCTCTAATCGATTAATCTTTGAAATTGTTGCCACAATATTTGCTACATCACTACCAAAAGCCTCTAAAATTTCTTCTTTAGTTGCTCCTGCATGATTAATCGTCTCATGAATTAGAGAAGCTGCAATCGTCGATGCATCAACACTCATATCAAGCAAAATTTCCATCACCCCTAAAGGATGAGTCATATAATCCGTACCATTAAGCCTTTTCTTATCCTTATGCTTTTCTTTGCCAAACAAATAAGCCTTCCGAATAAGATTTACTTCATCCTGATCATAATATTCTTCACACTTAGAAAGTAACCCTTCAAAAATCTCATCAATCTGCATATAATCACCTTTTCTACTTTAATAATATTTTACAAGCGATTCCTTTATCCAATCTTTTCTTAAAAACCTCAGCATCCTTAACCGAACCAACCACATATCCATAATGAATTGGAATTGCAAGCTTAGGTTTAATCAAATTACATAAATTAGCAGCTTCTAAACAATCCATCGTATAAGTGCCCCCGACCGGAATAAATAAAACATCACATTTCACTTCTCTTGCTTCCTTTATATTATCCGTATCCCCCATAACATAATAAACTACATCATCTAAAGTAAGCACATAACCAACCCAGCCACTATCCTTGGGATGATTCTTTTTATGAAGATTGTAAGCTAAAACAGTCTTAAACTCCAAATTCTTAAAAGCATAAGTCTCATTAGGTTTCACAATAACAATATATTCTTCATTAAACCCAACAGACAAAAGTTCCTCCACAATATCCTTCGTCGTTACAATAACCGTATTCTCCTTTTTAATTTCCAAAATAGATAATAAAGAAAAATGATCAAAATGAGGATGCGTAATAAAAATATAATCGGCATCATGCAAAGGACTGACCTCTAAAGGATCAAAATAAACAACCTTACTCCCTTCAATCCGTATACTACTTTGCTTATTTACTGTTATTGGTTCCATTATTTCCTCCTCTATGACTATAAATCGTAAAATTATCCGTATTTAAAATATCATCAACCATAACCCCTAAAGTAAGGGCACTTTTCCCAGACCATACATACCTACAAAAAAACATCCAAATCTCTTTTTCTGTAATACCATACATCTTCTCTCTAAGCATTTCATTTTTCTTCGTCCGAATAGCCGGCAAAAGTCTTTGATACAATTCCTCCAAATTACTAAACTTTTCCTCATTCATACAATCACCCATTCTGAATCTCTCTTAAAAATCATACTATTATTATAAAGCAAACCATAAGAATAGGAAAGTGATTATTTGAAAAAAGACACTTTTAAGACATCAATTTTAATCTTACTTATTGGCGGATTTCTAACCAAAATCTTTGGTTTTATCATCCGTATTTACTCCACAAGAATCCTAGGAACCGAAGGAATATCTTACCTAACCATTGTTACCCCAACATATTCCCTATTCATTACCCTCTCAACATTTTCCCTCCCCATTAGTATTTCTAAACTCATAAGTGAAGGAAAAACGAGAGGAAAACACATTGTATTCTCGACCGCATTCTTTCTTATCTTCTTTCACCTAGCCCTCATCTTACTTGTTCTTTCATCTTCGTCTTTTATCGCCATAAACTTACTAAAACAACCTAAAGTAACACCCCTTATCATTGCCATGGCCGCGACCCTTCCTTTTATTAGCCTCACATCCATCCTCAAAGGCTACTTTCTTGGCAAAATGCGCGTAAGCCCCAACGTTATTTCCAATATCTTTGAACAACTTTTTCGCATCCTTTTCATACTCATTGCTCTACCCATCATTGTCCATCAAAACGTCATGCTAGGTGTCATTGCCTATATTCTTTTAAATGCCATCACCGAAATCATAAGCGTTTGTACATTTATCTGTTTTCTACCTCGTCACGTCAAAATTCATAAAGAAGACTTAAGACCCCAAAAAAACATTATTTCATCTATTCTAAACACAAGTATTCCTTCCGTCTCTTCTCGCCTTGTTGGCAACATCGGTTTCTTCTTAGAACCAATTATTCTTACCAACGCTCTTTTATACTGTGGCTATTCAAACGCTTACATCCTAGAACAATATGCTGCCTACAATGCCTATGCCATCACCTTACTTACCATGCCTAGTTTCTTCGTTGGAGCCATATGTCAAGTCTTAGTGCCCGAAGTTAGTAAATTTAAAGCCACCCACAATGAAACCATGCTAAAAAGAAGGATCCGTCAAGCCTTATCCTATTCCTTTATGATCGGCCTTATTAGCTCCATCATCATCTTTATCTTCCGTGATCCTTTATTAGCTACCCTTTACAAAACAAACTTAGGAAGCGATTACATCTTCATACTTGCCCCATTCTTTGTTCTCTTTTACTTAGAAGCTCCCTTATCTAGCATTCTAGAAGCCAGTGGCAATGCCAAACAATCTTTCAAAATCACGCTTTTTGGTGTCATCTTAAAACTCATCACCCTAAGCATTCTATCTTTATGTAAAATAGGCTTATACTCCCTAGTCTTCAGTGAAATCATCAACATCATATTTGTTGTTTCCTACAGCTTAAAAAGCGTCAAAAAAAGACTTTAAACAGCCTTTATAATAACATCGTTAGTCTCGGTAATAATAACCTGATACCCAGAAGTAATCGAAGAAGCAGATTTCGTATACACAATCTGATTTTCCTGATACTCAACCTTTAAATTAGATATAAAACTACTCAAAGACAAATATTCTCCCGTAATAGCCTCTTCTAAAGTCATCTGTGTCGACCCATAATTCAAATAAACATTTTCTAAACAATCATAATAATACGTATAGCCATCATACTTAAATTTTTCTTTTGTTTGACAACGATTTTGTTCATAATAACTGATCGTATAATCTGTATAATCATCAATCTTCTCAATTCTTTCCAAACGTTGTAAACAATACAAATAATAATTCAAAAGAAAGACAAGCAAAACAGTCAACAAACACAACCCTAAAAAAAGGAGAAAAATACTTCTTTTCTGTTTTCGCAGTGCATGTGTTTTCATCAAATCTGCCACCCCACTCCTGTTCTTATATTCTACCACAGATTTAAGCTTTTTAGAATTGTTTTTCTTAAGTGAATATGCTAAAATATTTATAGAATAAAGGAAGGCTTGTGATACTATGTATACAGAATACGATTACGCCAATCAACCCGTCGTTGATATAGTTAACGACATGCTTGCTGATGCTGCACGCAAAAGAGTTAGTGATATTCATATGGATCCAACACCAGAAGAACTGATTATCCGGGTCCGTGTCGATGGCGAACTTGCCCTATATTCTAAGGTTCCAGCCAATGTCAAAAAAAACCTAGTAACAAGAGTTAAAATTATCTCCGGAATGAACATTACCGAATCACGCGTTCCTCAAGACGGAGCCATTAAAATGACAATCGATAACCGTGATCTAGACTTCCGTGTTTCCACATTACCTATTGTCTATGGTGAAAAAGTCGTTATTCGTCTTCTCGATTACAGTGCCACCATGACATCCATTGAAGCCTTAGGATTTTCAGACGCGAACCTCGAAAAACTAAACGAAGCCATTAGTAAACCAAACGGCATCATCTTAGTTACCGGAGCTACCGGATCCGGTAAATCCACAACCGTCTACTCCATTTTACAAAGACTGAACACCGTTGAACGAAACATTATTACCGTTGAAGACCCAGTTGAAATGAAAATTGATGGCATCAATCAAGTCCAAACCATGAGTGAAATCGGTTTAACATTCGCCAGTGCCTTACGTTCTATCCTAAGACAAGACCCTGATATCATCATGATTGGTGAGATTCGTGATAACGAAACAGCTCGTATAGCCGTTCGTGCCTCAATCACTGGTCACTTAGTTTTATCAACTATCCATACCAATAACTCCCTAACAACCATTGAACGTCTAGTCGACATGGACGTTGAACGATACCTTTTAGGTTCAGCCCTTGAAGCGATTATTTCCCAAAGACTATGTAAAAAACTTTGTCCAAAATGTCGTTCTTCAAGAGAAACAACCGACTATGAAAAAAGAGTCTTTAAAGAAGCATTAGGAATGGATATCAAATATATTTATCAACCAGTGGGTTGCAAAAACTGTTACAAAGGATACTCTGGTCGAATTGCCCTACATGAAGTTCTTGTCTTAAATCAAGAAATTCGTGATGCAATAGTTAACAACATGAAAAAAGAAGAACTAAGAGCCCTAATTTACCAAAACAAACATACAATAAGCCTATTAGATGATGGTTTAATAAAAGTTATTAACGGTTTAACTAGTTTCGAAGAAGTTTTAAGAGTAATTGATATTGAAGATGACCTAGGTGAAGAACAAAGTGAGCTTAAAAATGCACTTATTGGCAAGACAAAAAAACAACCATCAACGACCGACCCCATCGAAACTCTATAACATGATTTCATCCGTTATCAAATAACAATCGGAATAACTTCTCTTCGTTTTTTCAAAATGATGGATACCATAAATAAATACATCCATCTTTTTTTGATGAAAAAAATCAACCAACTCCCTAGTCACAACACTCTCCAAAAGACAAATAAAATCGTATTCCTCATAACTATCCTCACTATTTAAAACATAATTTAAAACCCCTAACTTATAAAAATCACTCTTTGGAAACTTTTGAATCACTTTATTATAAAAACTCATCAAATAAACATTCTTTCCACTTTTTTTTATCTCTCTCACTAACTTTTCTGTATCCATCATAACTTCTTTAATTTCCAACAAAAAAATCTTATCACTTTTCAATTTCAAAACATCTTTAAGTAAAGTTATCCCCTTTAGATCACTTACCTTACTAACCGAGACAATATTTCCTTGCCATATAGGACCATGAACAACCACAAACTCTCCATCCTTACTAGTCCTAACATCACATTCAAAACCAGCATAATTTGTATTTCCTAAAGCCCCAAGAAAAGCCTCAATACTATTTTCCTTCACTCCCTTAACCTTCAAACCCCTGTGTGCAATTACCTGATTCATACTAAATCCTATGTCTTCAAAACCAAAAAAAGAAGTGTATCGCTACACCCTTTAATCTAAGTCTAACCCTTCCCAAGAGGAGTCGGTTGGTTTGTTGGCAGGACAACCAGAAAACATTCGAGTAATATTTGCATTATTTGCATACACAAAATTATTTCCATAAGTAATATTGTTTAAACCAGATGATTCCAAAAACATCTCACTCATATCAGTTACATTGGAAGTATCAAAGGAACTTAAATCTAATTCAGTTAAGAAAGGCATCCAAGAAAACATAGAACTCATATTTGTAACATTTGAAGTATCAAAAGAACTTAAATCTAAACTAGTCAAACCAGAAGAAGAAAACATATAACTCATATTCGTAACATTCGAGGTATCAAAGGAACTTAGATTTAATTTGGTTAAAGAATACGTATTACTAAACATGGAACTCATATTGGTTACATAGCTTGTATCTAGATTTTGGAGATTATTAATTTCTGTTAAATTCATAAACGCTACAAACAACATTGAACTATCATAATTAACGTACACTTTGCCATTAGACTGGATATACATATCATAAGCAACTATTGTATCGCCACTCCAAGAATCTTCAAGTGTCCCGTTTTCAACTAAATAGGCCATGACACTGCCATCTTGATTTGCTGAGATGTCATAAGTGTATGCTGCATTATCTTTTGGAGTTAAGGTGTCCTCAAAAGTAATTGTTTTGATATTTAGATTATGTTGCCAAAAAGAATCACTGATGATTGCACCAGTATCCGGATTCATATCACCTTCTCCAGTCTCTGAATCAATAGTAAAATCTTTAGCCATGATCATATTACTTGGTGCCTCTCTATAACTACTATTAACAGAGATCTTACCGTTATAAGTTGCATTCATAACTTCATCAATAACTGGCGTATCATAATCTAACCACAATCTTAATTCAAAAGTTTTACTCGTCTTTCATTGAATGATTCCTGTATCTAATTTATACGCTTTTATAGCCCCATCAATTGTAGTACCCACTTCATAGTCACTTGTTAAGTTATTCGTACTAATATTACTACTATCTTTCTCAATTAAGTTAGCTTTAAGGTATTCCTCTGGTAAAACTTTGACGCTTCCTTCTTGACCCATTGTCTCTAAGTTAATTTGATAACTTGCTGGTCCATCACATGTATTTTCTATTGTAAATGTATATGGAGTTAATGAGGAACCCTCATTATCTGTAATGGGATATGCTTTTTGCAAATTAATATCATTACTATCTACAAAAGTAATGTTGAAACAGTCAGTTGTCACAACATTAGTGCCACTTTGTTGTAAGGTAAGTTGCCAATAAGCATAAGATATACCTACAAATACACAAACAAGAAGAACTATACCCCCAATAAGAAAATATCTACTTTTATCTTGACCTTGTATAATATGGTGGTTCTTCTCCAAGTTAGTTGAATTAAGCTAAAATTTTAAGACGGAGTAAATCGAAATTACATCGACCATACATCTGTCTTTTTATAACCTTTGTTTTATTATTAAAACCTTCAGTTAATCCATTACTAAAATTATATTTTAGGTTTAACAGATGAAATAAAACCACTCAAAAAGGAAGTTTCACAATAGCTTCCTTCTTTTTTTCTTTGAAAATCCTAAAATAATCACTTTAAATAAAATCAAGATAACAATAAAACACCCTATACCAACATAAACCTCTAAAAAAGCAATCTTTTTCTCTGCTGGCTCATCCATCAAACTAACTTCTTCAAACACCGCCTGTGTTTCTTCTTTTTCTAAATAAAAAGTATAACTTTCCTTTGTCCCATCACTATTAGTAACATTTAAAACTGCAACATTATCCTCTCCTACTTGATAATCATTTCCTTCAATCGTTACTAAAGCTTCTTGATCTTCTAACACATAATCTAATTTCAAAGTACTTTCTCCATCATTTAAAACAACGGAATAAACATTATTATTAGAATCAAACTCTCTAGATAACGTCCCATTAAGAACTTCCAAGTTTGTAATAGATCCTGCTAAAACTTGAACAGGAAAAAACAAGAAACAAAAAAAGAAGAATTTTTTCATGTATTTCACCTATATTTAATTTGGTAAAAAACCAGAAAAATATACTTCTTTAAATCATCTTAAGTAAAATTTCATTCATAACATATAACTTTTCTTTAGGAATATAAATATAGCCTTTCTTTTCCTCTAAATCCCCATTCTTAAGTAAAGGTTTAATAGGATAAACATCTTCCATTTTCACATGGTATTTTTCCTCAAAATCCTTAATACAAATTCCTTTGATTTTTCGAAGTCCCAGCATCATTTCATTATCCATAATATCTTTTTCACTAAGTAACTCCTGAACATCACGAAACTCACCACTAAGATACTTCGTTAAACTCTTTGTATTTGTATAACGAATTTGATCTAAATAACCAGATGCCCCTAGTCCAAACCCATAATACTCTTCATTATCCCAATACGTTAAATTATGACGAGACTCCTTGCCTTCCAAAGCAAAATTTGAAATCTCATAATGCCCATATCCTTTTCTAGCTAAAAAAGAACAAATATACATATACATATCTTCATCAATTTCTTCTGGAATAGGCCGAATCTTTTCTTTCCATAACAACGTATTAGGTTCAATCATCAAACTATATGTACTAATATGATCAGGTTTTAATTTCATATAAAGCCTTAAATCATCCCGAAGCATCTTAACGGTTTCTCCTGGAACAGCATAAATCAAATCCAAATTAACATTTTTAAATCCATATTCACGAATCAACGCCATTTTACTTTCCACATCACTAAACTCATGATGACGTCCTAAAATATGTTGGTTATCTTTTTGAAAGCTTTGAACACCAATACTTAACCGATTTACGCGGTAACGTTTCAAAATACTTAATAACTCTTCTGTAATATCATCAACATTACATTCAAAAGTAAATTCACAATTTAATGAGCGTTTAAACACCTTAACCGTCTCCATCAAAAAAAGCAATTCACTTCTTGGTAATACAGAAGGCGTTCCTCCACCAATATAAATACTTTTTACTTCTTCTCCATTATACAAATCATCAATTTCTTCTTTTAACTTAATAAGATACTTCCTGCTCCACTTCTGATCATAAAACATCTTACAAAAATCACAATAAGAACAAATCGTTTTACAAAAGGGAATATGGATATAAACGACCCTTTTCATTTTCTTTCCAACTTTCTCACATAATAGTATTTACTTTTTTCACTATTATACCTATCCAAAGCAACAAACTGCTCTTTCATTTCTTCTGGACAATGACGCGCTAGAGCTTCACGAGAAAAAGGTAAATCATGATAAGGCAAAGCATATTTTAAACGAAACATACAAGCAGTACGCCAATCTTCTTCTGTCATAACATATCTAAAATCAGAACGAACGCGTTTTAAAAGACTTTTATACGAAGCATCCGTAATTTGAGTTATTAGCTGTGTATACCGCTCTAAATCCGTTCTTTTTGCTTCTTGAAGCTCAAGAAGATATCTCTGAGCTTTTAAAAGTCGATCAGGCATAAGAAAGACTTGATCCGTTGTAAACAAGTATTCTAATGCTCGAAATAAAGGAGTTGTACGATCTAATTCTCGATATAAAACCTTAGCTAAACTATCAACATCTTGACAATGCAATAAAGTTGCCACTTCATTAATATTTAAACGAAACGTTAAAATAAAATGATTCCAAAATGCTAAATTCCTTCGAACTTTCTGTAATACCGGATCCTCTTGCTCTGGTTTATTTGCAACAAACGAAAATTGACTTTTACTCTTCTGTGTAGCCGTTTGAGCCCGATAAGCCCGAATTTTTTCCATTGTCTTTTCTCCATAGATTTGATACACATACTCTTTGGCCTCTCGTCCTAATAAATATCTTCGTACTTGTGTAAGAGAAAGATTATATTTAGTAGCTAAATACTGATCGGACACTTGCATATCTTGATCCAAGTAATCTTGAATAAGATGCTCTGCAAGAAAATATTGACGATAACTTTTCAGCAAAGAAGTCTGTGTATATTTCGTCAGTTCAGCCCCAGCAAGCTCTAAATTTTGTAAACGTTCAAAAAGCTCCATTTTTGGTTTAGCTCGATTTTCTTCTAATGTTGTTTTTACTAAAACATACAACTCAGGATCATAAAACGCATGTGTAGGTTTGTTTAACTTATTCAACATCAAAGTAACATCCTCTTCAACCATTCCCTTATAAAAGGCAATTTCAATAGGCAAATACCCTTCCAAAACCATTTGAACTACTTCTTCTAACAAGTCTTTATTAACTAAATTTTTGGCAAAATTTTGTTTAAAAATAATCTCATTATATAACACAGGATTAAAAGAAGAGCTTTGCGGATCATTCAAAGAATGAACCCATCTCTGCACAGAAGTCGAATCCAATAAAAGCTTTTTCCCAATCTCTGCAAAATTCAACCCTTCCTCAGCCAACTCTATAATTTGTTTTTTTACTGTAGCACTTATAGCCATTATTTCTCATCTCCACTCAATATACTTAAAAACGCCTCTTGCGGAACCTCAACACTACCCACCATCTTCATTCTTTTCTTTCCTTCTTTTTGTTTCTCTAACAACTTTCGTTTACGTGTAATATCTCCTCCATAACACTTAGCCAAAACATTCTTACGCATTGCACTGATGTTTTCTCTTGCAATAACCTTGGAACCAACCTGAGCTTGAATAGGAATTTGAAACAACTGTCTTGGAATAACCTCTTTTAACTTCTCTACAATTGCCCTACCTCTTTGATAAGCAAAATCCTTATGAACAATCAAAGACAAAGCATCAACCACTTCACCATTGAGTAGAATATTCATCTTAACAAGCTTACTTTCTCTATAACCACAAAGCTCATAATCTAAAGAAGCATAACCCTTTGTATAACTCTTTAACTTATCAAAAAAATCATAAACTACTTCGGATAAAGGAATTTCATAATGAATATTAACCCTTGTCTCATCAATATACTCCAAATTTTTATAAACGCCCCTTTTATTTTGACAAAGCTCCATAATCGAACCAATATATTCGCTAGGAACAATAATATTCGTATAAATATAAGGTTCTTCTATTTTACTAATCTTCACCGCATCCGGCATTTTATTAGGACTATCGACTTCAATTTGTTCCCCATTCGTTAAAGTAACATGATAAATAACACTTGGACTAGTCGCGATCACGGGAATATTAAACTCTCTTTCCAATCGCGTTGTAATAATATCCATATGAAGTAACCCTAAAAAGCCAACCCGAAAGCCAAATCCCAAAGCATCACTCGTTTCTGGCTCAATCGTTAAAGCTGCATCATTTAGTTTTAACTTTTCAAAAGCCTCTTTCAAAGCCTCATAACGATTAGGTTCAATTGGAAACAACCCTGAGTAAACCATTGGCTTCATCGGCTGATAACCATGAATAGGTTTTAAAGCTGGTTTGTTTTTTAAAGTAACCGTATCCCCAACTTGAACCTTAGAGATATCTTTAATCGCTGCACAAAAATATCCAACATCGCCACTTTTTAACTCATTAAGACGTTTCTCACTCGGTGTATGAACACCTAACTCAGTTACTTCATAGGAAGAATTACTAGCCATCAGCAAAATCTCATCTTTAACCTTTAAAATACCATCTTCTACTTTAATTAAACCAACAACCCCTTTATAAGGATCAAAATAAGAATCAAAAATTAATGCTCTTAAAGGACTATCATTATCTATTTTTGGAGCAGGGACCCTTTCAATAACAGCCTCAATAAGCTCTTTAACTCCTTCCCCAGTTTTACCGCTACAAAGTAAAATTTCTTCTTCTTTAAAGCCTAACACTTTCTTTAATTCTTCCTTCACCTTAGGTACATTAGCATTAGGTAAATCAATCTTATTAATCACCGGAATAATCATTAAATCTGCATTCATTGCCAAATACAAATTAGCAAGCGTCTGAGCCTCAATTCCCTGAGCCGCATCCACAACCAAAATAGCTCCTTCACAAGCAGCCAAACTACGACTAACTTCATAAGAAAAATCGACATGACCTGGGGTATCAATCAAATTAAGTAAACACTCCTCATCTTGATATTGATACGTTAAAGAAACAGCATTTAATTTAATAGTAATACCTCTTTCTCTTTCCAAATCCATACTATCTAAAAGTTGTTCTTTCATTTCTCTTTGACTAACTGCTCCTGTAATCTCTAAAATACGATCTGCCAAAGTACTTTTTCCATGATCAATATGCGCAATAATTGAAAAATTGCGAATGTTTTTTTGGTTAATAATCATCAAAACCACCTAAAATATATTATACAAAAGAAAAAAGATGAAGTAAACATCTTTTCTTAACCCAAAACCCTCTTCAAAGTGTATTCTTGATCTACATCGAGTGTCCAACCAAATATAATCGTCAGCAGTAAACTTGATCACATCTTCTTCTTTCTAATAACGCCATGTTTAAACACTACTTCATCATTACAACGCCCACTTTCAATGCATCCATTATAAAGTGCCCTTATTTAACATGTCAATGCAAATATCATTTATCCATTAGCCATTCTAATACATTCTGGATTACAATTCCCTCTTCATTAGAAACAGGCAAATTATCATAAGTTAGTATTATTTTTTCATAATTATCATTTATTTTTTTTAACGAATTAAGCTCTCTAGATAACGTTTTTCCTTCGTTATCACGCAACGTTTCACACACTTGAACATATATTCTTCCCTTTGTATTTAAAGCCACAAAATCCACTTCATAATCATCAACTTTTCCTATGTAAACCTCATATCCACGTCTTATTAGTTCTAAATAAACAATATTTTCTAATATATGTCCTCGATCACCTAATTTTCTACCTAATATAAAATACCTTAATCCCAAATCAGACACATAATATTTCTCACCGGTTTTTAAATATTGTTTCCCCTTTATATCATACCGACCCACTTTATATAGAAAAAAGGATTCTATAAAGCCATCTAAATATTTTTCCACTGTTCGAACATTTATACTTCTTCCATCACTCGTCATCGTATTAGATATATTATTAACAGACATAATATTTCCGATATTGTCTAGCGCAAAATTGGCTACACTTTTTAACATAGATTCATCCGCTATATTTTTTCTTACCATAACATCTTTAATGATCACATCATTATACAATCCACTTAAATATAAACTTACATCATCTTTGTTACCAAGTTTTAATGTATATGGAAAAGAACCAGTAGAAATATATTTTTTATACAAAGCATCCAAATTATCAATACCCGTAGCTTTTTGAAATTCTTTAAAAGATAAAGGCAACATTTTTATTTCTATATATCTTCCAGACAATAATGTGGATAGTTCAGAAGATAATAATTTTGCATTAGAACCAGTTATATATAGATCAACATTTTTCTTGATATATAAACTATCAACAGCCTTTTGAAATTCACTAATAATTTGAACTTCATCAATAAATACGTAATTCATCTTATCATCAAGTAATTTCTCATTTATATAATTGTACAGATCCATATAATTTTGGATAAAACCATAGGTTAAATCTTCTAAATTAATACTTATTATTTGTTCTTTACTTATACCATTTTTTAATAAGTAATTTCTATATATTTCAAGTAATGTTGATTTACCACATCTTCTTATGTTAATGATACTATAAGAATGTACAAAAAAGGGAAAATAAAAATGTACAAAA
>ERZ1643251.975-NODE-975-length-35439-cov-10.160242_pt1 | contig 35439 bp, 35 predicted proteins | sample MGYA00579261_ERZ1643251 | MGnify/ENA primary metagenome ERZ1643251 (study PRJEB29033, sample SAMEA4952267) | chicken gut metagenome | biome: Broiler Chicken; feature: Gastrointestinal Tract; material: Caecum | place: Ireland | collected 2018 | study: Broiler... | reverse complement strand
CGAACAAGGATTCCATCAAGATCATCGGCGACCACACCGATATGTACGCGCAGGCATACTTCTTCTACGATTCCAAGAAGTCGGGCGGCATCACCGTTTCCCACCTGAGATTCGGCAAGACGCCCATCCAGTCCTCCTACCTCATCGACAGCGCGGACTTCATCGCCTGCCATAACCCTTCCTACATCACCCGTTACGATATGCTTTCCGATGCGAAAGAAGGCGGCAAATTCCTGCTCAACTCCCCTTGGACGACCATGGAAGAGCTGGAAAAGAATCTCCCCGCAAAGGTCAAACAGCAGATCGCGAAAAAACACCTCAAATTCTACAACATCGACGGTATCGGCATCGCGTCCCAGATCGGCCTGAACGGCAAGACGAGCACGATCATGCAGTCGGCGTTCTTCTACATCAACGATTCCATCATGCCTTACGAAGAGGCGGCGGATCTCATGAAGAAGGCGGTCTACAAGAAGTTCTCCCGTAAGGGCGACGCCGTCGTCAACATGAACTATGCGGCCATCGATTCCGCAAAGAGCGGCCTGCAGGAGATCAACTACCCCGCAAGCTGGGCAACCGCTACCGACGGCGCTCCGATGGTTTCCGTTGCGGACAACGAATACTTCAAGAACGTCGTTCATCCCATCCTCGTGCTGGAAGGCGACAAACTGCCTACCTCCGCGTTCAACGCTGACGGCTCCGTTCCCGTCGGAACGACCAAGTACGAGAAGCGCGGCGTCGCGGTGAAAGTGCCGAAGTGGATCACCGAAAACTGCATCCAGTGCAACCAGTGCTCCTTCGTCTGCCCTCACGCGTGCATCCGCCCCGTCGTTCTCGACGACGCTACCGAGAAGCCCGCAACCTTTGTCACCAAACCCACCACGGGCCTGAAAGGAACGCAGTTCCGTATGCAGGTTTCCCCTCTGGACTGCATGGGATGCGGCGTTTGCGCAAACGTCTGCCCCGGCACGAAGGGCAACAAGGCATTGGTCATGGTTCCCCTGGAAGAAGTGGTCGACGCCGACGCGAAGAACTGGGAGTTCGCTCAGGAAGTCAAGCAGGCGGATACCTCTTCCATCAAGCGCACGTCCGTCAAGGGCAGCCAGTTCAACCAGCCTCTGTTCGAGTTCTCCGGCGCTTGCGCAGGATGCGGCGAGACCCCTTACGTCAAGGTCGTCACCCAGATGTTCGGCGATCGCATGATCATCGCCAACGCTACGGGCTGCTCCTCCATTTACGGCGGATCCTCCCCTACATGCCCTTACACCACCAACAAAGAAGGCCACGGCCCCGCATGGGCAAACAGCCTGTTTGAAGACAACGCAGAGTTCGGCTACGGCATGAACCTCGCTTACAAAGCACGCCGCACCAAGCTGGCAGCGGAAGTTTCCGCCCTGGCCGAGAAGTGGGCAGACTTTGCGGAAGGCAAAGCGGCCTGCGAGGAATGGCTCGCCAACGTGGACGACGCGGAAGGCAGCAAGGCTGCGGCTGAAAAGCTGATCAAAGCTTGCGAAGGCTGCAAGGATTGCGGCTGCGAGTGCGACGCTCTGTGCAAAGAAGTGCTCAAAGCAAAAGACTGCCTCGTCAAGAAATCCATCTGGATCTTCGGCGGCGACGGCTGGGCTTACGATATCGGTTACGGCGGACTCGACCACGTCCTCGCTTCCGGCGAAGACGTCAACGTGCTCGTCCTCGACACCGAAGTGTACTCCAACACGGGCGGACAGGCTTCCAAGTCCACGCCGACCGGTTCCGTTGCGAAGTTCGCTTCCTCCGGTAAGAGAGTCAAGAAGAAGGACCTCGGCATGATGGCGATGAGCTACGGCTACGTGTACGTTGCTCAGGTAGCTATGGGCAGCAACAAACAGCAGTTCCTCAACGCTCTCGTGGAAGCTGAAAAGTACCACGGACCTTCGCTGATCATCGCTTACGCGCCCTGCATCAACCACGGTATCAACATGAGCAAGAGCCAGGACGAAGAGAAGCGCGCGGTGGATTGCGGATACTGGCAGCTGTACCGCTACAACCCCGAACTCAAGGAAGCAGGAAAGAATCCTTTCTCGCTGGACAGCAAAGAGCCGACCGGCGACTATCAGGAATTCATCCTCGGCGAGACCCGTTACTCCTCCCTCAAGAAGACGCAGCCCGCAGCGGCAGAAAAGCTCTTCAAAGAGAACGAAGAAGAGAGCAAGGCTCGTTACGAAGGCTACAAGAAACTTGCCGAAGAGGAATAATTTCCTTCTAAAACATACGGGAACAGGCATTTGCCTGTTCCCGTTTCTTTTTCAAAGGGCCGCCCTGCGGCCCTTTCCCCGTTTTGCGAAAGGTGCGCCATGCCTTGTTCCGCGCCCTTGTCCGCAAAAGAAAAACGGCTCTTTCCGCCCGTTTTGCGGAAAGAGCCGTTTTGTTTTGTATTGTTTTGTATTGTTTTGTTCTGCCTTGCTTTGTCTTAGATCGTCTGCGCCGAAAGACAGATGTGCGGCGCCGCATCTGTGCGTTTTCCGTCCCCGAATGCGCCGAAAGACATTTGTGCGGCGGGGAAATGATAGGAAAAACGCGTACCGTCTATGCAAATTCGGGACGGTACAGCCGTTTGCCCGTCCATTCGTCCACGGTGATCTTTACCACCGTCGTGATGGCAAAGGCGCGTTCGTTAAAATCCCCGTCCGCAAATTTTTGCGGCGTGTAGTGGGACATCAGCACTTTCAGCCCGTGCAGGCGCTCGGCCTTGTCCGTCAGGATCTCCGCCCTGCCCCTGCCGCACACGCTCTCGTAATCTGTGGTATAGCCGCAGGGCGCAACGCCCTTGTTGAACACGCGCATCTGCCTTGCGGCGCAAAAGCCCACGCGCGCGTCCTTTTGCAAAAGCTCCAGCTTTTTGCCCGCAACGGCGCAATGAAAGTACAGCGTCAGCTTGTCCCCTTCCAGTTCCGCGCCGAAATTGACGGGCAAAGCATAGGGCGCCGCCTCGTCCTGCAGGGCGAGGGTGAGGTACTCGCACCGCAAAAGCGTTTCAAATTTATCGGAAAGATCGGAAATCTCCCGTTCGGATTTTCGCATAACGTACCTCAGTTTTTGTGACGGCTCTTGTAATCTTCGATGGCAGCTTTGATGGCCTGCTCGGCAAGCACGGAGCAATGGATCTTCTGCGGGGGCAGTCCGCCCAGCACCTCGATCACCTTTTTGTTGGTGACTTCCAGCGCCTCGTCCACCGTCTTGCCCTTGATCATCTCGGTTGCCGTGGAAGAAGTGGCGATGGCCGCGGCGCAGCCGAACGTCTTGAACTTCGCGTCCGTGATGACGCCGTTGTCCACCTTGATGAACACCTGCATGATGTCGCCGCAGGCTTCGCTGCCGATCATACCCATTCCGTCGTAATTTTCTATTTCACCCACGTTTTTGGGGTTTTGAAAGGCTTCCATTACCTTTTGCGTGTACATTTTCAGATCTCCTTTTCAAATACTTCGTTTTTCAGGTCTTTGGGAAAGAGTGGGGAAAGCGCGCGCAATTTTACTACGATCTCTTTGAGCTTGTCCACCGCGTAATCGATCTGCGCGGGGGTGTTGTCCTTTCCGAAAGAAAAGCGGATGCTGCCGTGCGCCAGCCCTTCGGGCAGCCCCATGGCGAGGAGAACGTGGGAGGGTTCCAGCGAACCGGACGAGCACGCGGAACCGCTGGAAACGGCGATGCCCGCAAGGTCCAGGCTGAACAGAAGGGACTCCCCTTCGATGTATCGGAAGGAAAAGTTGGCGTTGGCGGGCAGGCGCTTTTGCGGATGCCCGTTGAGTTTGACGTACGGGATCTCGTGCAGGACGCGGGAAATAAAGCGATCGCGCAGGGAGGAGACATACGCGGCGTTTTTCTCGCGCTCTTCCTGCGCCAGGCGGAGCGCTTCCGCCAGCCCCACGATGGCGGGGACGTTGGTGGTCCCGCCGCGCATGGTGCGTTCCTGGTGGCCGCCCGTGATGATCTTTCCGAGTTTCAGCCCCGAACGGATGTACAGCACGCCCACCCCTTTCGGGCCGTAAAACTTATGCCCCGAAAAGGAGAGCAGGTCCGCGGCGGGGTCGTTTACGTCGATTTTCAGCGCGCCCGCCGCCTGCACCGCGTCTGTGAAAAAGAGAATGCCGCGCTCCCTGCACAGCCCGGAAATCTCCGCGAGGGGCTGGATGGTGCCCACCTCGTTGTTGGCCGTCATGATGCCCACGAAGATCGTGTCGGGGCGCAGGAGCGATTTCAGCTTTTCCACGTCCACCGCGCCGTACTCGTCCACGGGAGCGAGGGAAACTTCAAACCCCTCCTTTTCCAGCTCCTTTGCCGTGGTGATCATGGCGGGGTGTTCCACCGCGCTGATGATGAGGTGCTTCCCCTTTTCCGCACGCGCGTGCGCCGCGCCGCGGATGGCCCAGTTGTCCGATTCGGTGCCGCCCGACGTAAAATAAATTTCACTCGGCTTTGCCCCGATGAGGGAAGCGACGGTATCCCGCGCTTCGTCCACAGCGGTCACGCTCCTGCGGCCGAACCGGTGCTGGGAATTGGGATTGCCGAAATTGTCCGTGAAATAGGGCAGCATTTTCTGCAATACGCGCTCGTCGACGGGCGTCGTCGCCGCGTGATCGAAATAGACGTGTTCCATAAATACTCCTCAGCTCGCCTTGCAGCGGCAGACCATGTCTGCACTGTTGCACTTGCACACTCCGTTTTCGCAGTGATCGTCCAGCATGGATTGCAGCGTCATCGAATCGAGAACTTCGTTGATGCCCGCGTACAGTTTGCGCCAAACCTCTCCCGTGGCGCACTTTTTGCAGGTGGAAGTGATGCAGTCGGCGATCTCCATGTTGTCCTCCAGGGCGCGGGCGATATCCCCTATCGTGATCTCCCGCGGGGCGCGCGTGAGCTTATATCCGCCCGAAACGCCGCGTTCCGCCGTCACGATCCCCTTGCCCGACAGCATACGCATGATCTTTTCTATGTATTTCCCGGAGACCGCGATCTCCTTTTCCAGAGCGGACGCACTGACGCATCTGTGCGGATAATTCTGCGCAAGAATGTAGCACGCCTTTAACCCGTATTGCGATTTGGATGAAAGTCTCATACCCGCCTCCTTTAATTGCAACCATTTTAGTAGTATTTATTATATCCGATTTGTGCCGATTCGTCAAATGTTTTTGCTCACATTTGACAAAAAAATCCTTCTCCTGCTTACAGAGAAGGATTTTTTGTCCAATCGGAAAAGATACAGCCGCAGTAATTCTGGCGGTAAAGGTTGTGTTCCTGCGCGAGGCGGACGGAGCGCAGGTAGCCGTTTTCCTTTTTGAAATCGGAATACAGCCAGCGCACGCCCGTGCGCTTTTCGATCTCCTCGCCCAGCTCGTTGAGCCATGCGGCGTTTTTGTGGGGGCTGACGGAAAGGGTGGAACAGAACCAGCCGTATCCGCCCTCCTTTGCGAGCTGCGCCGTCTTTTCCAGGCGCAGGCGGTAACACTTGTAACAGCGGGCGCCGCCCTCCTTTTCCTCTTCCAGCCCGCGCGCGTAAGAGAAAAACTCCTGCGGGGCATAGTCGCAGTCCAGAAAGTCTGCCCAGCCCGTTTCCCGCAGGAAGCGGAGCTGTTCGCCCTTGCGCTTTTCGTACTCGGCGGGGTCGGTGATATTGGGATTATAAAAGAGAACGGTCACTTTGAAGTACTCTTTCAGCGTTTCCAGGCAGCGGGAGGAACAGGGGCCGCAGCAGCTGTGCAGCAGGAGTTTTTCCCCGGGCGTTACCGTGCGGCAGAGTTCGAGCATTCTCTTGTTGAAATCGGGTTTGTTCATGCCGACATTGTACCACCTTCCCGCAAAAAACGCAAGGGATTATTTGCCGCTGTCGCCGTAGTTGGAGAGAACGCGCGCGGAAGGATCGTTGACCTTGCACCCCTCCCAATGCTTGTTGGGCATCCAGAAATCCTTGACCATGCCCGCCTGACCGGGATAGTATTTTTCAAAGATCTCCCGATACAGCAAGCTTTCCTTTGTGAACGGGCGGGCGTGATAGGCGTATTTTTTGGCGAGTTCTTTCCATTCGGGGCCGTACTTTTCCTCGGCGTATTCTTTCAGATCGTCCACCATGGAATGCCCCACCGCGTCCGAAAACGCCGCCTTTTCCCGCCAGAGAATGTTTTCGGGCAGATAGTCCCCTTCAAACGCCTTGCGCAGGAGATATTTCCCCTTGCCGTACACGTTTTGTTTGCGTTCGGGAGAAACGTGCATGACGTAGCGCACGAAATCCAGATCGCCGAAGGGTACGCGCGCTTCCATCGAATGCACGGAAATGCAGCGGTCGGCGCGCAGGACGTCGTACATATGCAGTTCGCGCACACGCTTTTGCGATTCTTTCTGGAACGCCGCCGCGTCTGGCGCGAAATCGGTATATTTGTACCCGAACAATTCGTCCGAGATCTCCCCCGTCAGAAGCACGCGCACGTCCGAGATCTCGTGGATCTTTTTGCAGAGCAGGTACATTCCCATGGAGGCGCGGATGGTGGTGATATCGAAAGTACCCAGCGCCGCGATGACGCTTTCGAGCGAGGAGAGCACCTCCTCGCGGGTGATGTACACCTCCGTGTGATCGCTGCCGATGTAGTCCGCCACCTCTTTGGCGTATTTGAGGTCGATGGCGTCCTTGTCCATGCCGACGGCAAAGGTGCGGATGCGCCCCAGCATCCTCGCGCCGAGGGCGCAGACCAGGGAGGAATCCAGCCCGCCCGAAAGCAGAAATCCTATGGGCGCGTCGGCGTCCAGTCTCTTTCTGACCCCCTGCGTCAGCTTTTCGCGGATGTTGGCGCAGATCGTCTCCACGTCGTCCGAAGAATATTCCTTTGCCGCGGCAATGTCGCAGTAGGAATGAAACTTTCCTTTATAGTAATAATGTCCCGGAGGGAAGGGATAAATTTCGCCCGATATTAGCCCTTCCAGGTTTTTCGGCTCGCTGGCAAAGACGATGGAGCCCCCCGCAAGATACCCGTAATACAGCGGGCGGATGCCGATGGGGTCGCGTGCGGCGATGTATTCGCCCGAATCCCCGTCGTACAGGATGAGCGCAAATTCCGCGTCCAGCATGGAAAACATTTTTACGCCGTATTCATGGTACAGGGGCAGCAAAATTTCGCAGTCGCTGTCCGAAAGGAAGGAATAGCCCAGATCTTCCAGACGTCTTTTCAGGGGTCGGAACCCGTAGATCTCCCCGTTGCAGACGAGCTTGCTCTTGCCCATGGAAAAGGGCTGCATTCCAAGCGCGTTCAGCCCCATGATGGCGAGGCGGTGAAACGCCATATACCCCGAAGGGGTCTTTTCCACGCGGCTCATGTCAGGCCCGCGCGAAACGGTGCGGTAAAACCCTTCCAGCATGGTCTTGTAATCCACTTCTTTCGTGGTACAGCAGAAAATCGAACACATTTTTTTCACCTCACAGATTCTGTTTCGGGAAGAAAAAAAGCCCCTTCTCCCCGATGAAGAACATCAGGGCGAAGGGACTTCGCGGTGCCACCTGAATTTCAGCGCATAAAACTGCGCTCTCTGCGCCTTCAAAAAAAGGCCTGCGCCGTAACGGGCGCGCCCGTCGGAAGCTACTTGTACTCCGTTCGCCGCCGCCGCTCTCGGGTGTTTTTCCTGCGGGTGTGACCGCGGCGCTTTCACCTTGCCGCCGCTCTCTGTACGATACACGCTCCCGCGATACTTTTCCCTGTCCTCGCGTTTGATAGAGAAATTTTAACACGGTTTGCAATGCAATGTCAAACTTTCTGCCTTTCGGATTTGTTATCCCTGCTATTTGTGCAGATTATAGTTCTTTTTTCAGACTCTCGGCAATGGCCACGCCCGAACTGGTTCCGATGCGGTCTGCCCCCGCGCCGAGCATGGCGCGGAACTGCACTGCGTCGCGGATGCCGCCCGAAGCCTTTACGCTGCAGGCGCCCTTCACCGTCTCCTTCAAAAGGCGCACGTCCTCCGTTTTGGCGCCCTCGCCGAAATAGCCCGTGCTCGTCTTGACGAACGCCGCGCCCGCGTCCTTGGCGCACTGCGCGGCCTTGATCATCTCCTCGTGCGAAAGCAGGGACGTTTCGAGAATGACCTTGACGGGTGCTCCCTTGGCCGCCTTGACGATCTGGCGGATCTCCCTTTTGACATAGGAATAATTTGCGTTTTTGACGGCGGAAATGCAGATGACCATGTCGATCTCGTCCGCGCCGTCGGCGACGGCGCGCTTGGTTTCAAACACCTTGGTCTCCGTCTTGTTTTCGCCCATGGGGAAGCCGACCACGCAGGCAATTTTGATCTGCGGCGCGTCTTTCAGAAAATCGGCGCAATCGGAAACGTACACGGGCTGAACGCACACCGAATAAAAGCCGTAATCCACCGCTTCCCTGCACAGCTTGCGGATGTCCTCGCGCGTTGCCGTCTGTTTGAGAAGAGTATGATCGATGGTTTTCAGCATACGGCGCAGTTCCAGCACCTTTTTCTGTTTTTTGAATTCCTCAAATTCCGCCATTTCCTCGGGGGAAATGCGCACGCCGTCCGCGCTTTGCGCGGGCGCGCTTTCCTGCACGGCAGGCTGCGCCGCCTGTTCCGCGGCGGGTTCCTTCACGGAATTGTCCTGAATTTTATCATCCGTACCCTTTTTTTTGAGACCAAACACTTTACAGGTCCTCCTTTCCCAGAATGCAATGTACAAGCGGACGGGCGCGGTAGGAAGGCTTGACTTCAAACGCCGACTGCGCAAGATCGAACGCTTCCTGTCTGCGCTCGCGATAGCGTATCTCGGCGATCTCCTCGCCCTTCGCTACGGCGTCGCCCGCGCGGCGCTTTAAGAGAATGGCCACGGTGTGGTCGATTTCCTCCCCTTCGCGCTGTCTGCCGCCGCCCAGCTGTGCGCACGCTCTGCCGAGAGCCTGCGCATATATGTGCAATTTTCCCGATTTCGGCGCGCGGACGACAAACTTTCCGCTCGCGAGAGGCAGGGCCTCCAAATCGTCGAACGCGGCGGTATCCCCGCCCTGCGCCGAAACGATCCGGCGCAATTTTTCCAGCGCCGCACCCGAGGCGATCGCCTCCTCTGCCAGCGCTTTTGCGCGCTTTTCCTCCGTTCCCTGCGCCATGCGCAGAATGCGCTCGCAGTGCAGAAGGGAGAGCCGCGCAAGGTTGTTTTTCTTGCCGCGGAGCACCTCGATCACCTCGCGCACTTCCGCGTTGCAGCCGATATTGTCGCCAAGCGGGGCGCTCATGTCCGTGACCGCCGCCTCCACCTGTCTGCCCGACGCCGTGCCGACGGCGACCATCAGGCGCGCCAGCTTTTCCGCTGCGCGGGCGGTTTTCATGAATGCGCCGTCCCCGTACTTCACGTCCAGCAGGATGACCTGCGCAAAGGACGCGAGCTTTTTGCTCATCACAGACGAGGCGATGAGGGGAATGCTGTCCACCGTGGCGGTCACGTCGCGCACGGCGTACATCCGCTTGTCGGCGGGGACGGTGCTTTTCGTCTGCCCCGCGATCGCCGCGCCGATGCACTCCACCTGCGAGGAAAACTGCTCCGCCGTCAGATTGACGTTGAAGCCCTTGAAGCTTTCCAGTTTGTCCAGCGTTCCGCCCGTGTGGCCGAGCCCCCTGCCCGAATACTTCGCGCATTTTACGCCCAGCGACGCGAGCACGGGGACGAGCACGAGTGTCGTGGAATCGGACACGCCGCCCGTGGAATGCTTGTCGGCAAACACGCCCGCGGCGGGCGGAGAGAGCCGCTCCCCGCTGTCCGCCATCGCCTGCGTGAGGAGAAAGGTCTCCTCATCCGTCATACCGCGCAGGCAGACGGCCATGCAAAAGGCGGCGATCTGCGCGTCGGAAGCGCTGTCCTCCGCCACCATGCGGACAAAGGCGGAGATCTGTTCTTTACTCAGGGCCTTGCCCCGCTTTTTTGCCTGGATGATGTCATAAGCGGTCATTTGTCAAAATCCCCCTTCTATCCGCAAAAGACGGCACGCCTTTCCCCGATTTTTGTGATACAATGCGAAAAAAGGAGAAAAGCCATGCCCAATTTGCTTGCATCCACCCTGTGGGGCGGATTGTACCTTTTCATCATCTTTCTTCTGTGCTGCGGGGGCGTTGTGGGATTCCGCCTGCTGCAGCGCCGCCGCACGCATACGGACACGATCGCCGAGCGCAAGCCCGAAGAAAAGCAGGAGACGGAAGAGAAAAAGCCGCGCGAAGTGTACTACCTCGTGGAAAAGAAAAAGAAGCCGAAAAGCGATTATTCCCGTCCCAAGAAGATCAGTTTTGACGATTAGTCGGTATAGCGCTGTACGTTGTTCCCCTCGTCCCACAGGCGTTCGAGGTGGTAGAACAGGCGGGATTCGTCGTTGAACACGTGTACGATGACGTCGCCGTAGTCGATCACGCCCCAGCGGCCCTCGCGCACCCCTTCCGAACGGCGGGGTTCGATGCCCTCTTTGGAGAATTTTTCTTCCAGATTTTCGCACAAGGCTTTGACCTGCGTGGTGTTTCTGCCGCTGCAGATGACAAAATAGTCGCACAGCACCGTCTTTTCGCGCACGTCAACGTACAGAATGTCCTCCGCTTTTTTCGAGGACAGAAAGGCGCAGATCTGCTTTGTGAATTCGAGAGATTGCATTTAGTTTCTCCTTAAATTTTTATAATATTCGTAAGCGCGGAAGGAAAGCGGATAAATTTCCCCTTTTCCCTTGCGAAGGTATTTGATCTGATGATCGAGCGCTCGGAACATACACTCGTTGAGGTCTTTGGCAAAGTAGGCACGCAATTTGTCCACTTTGGGAAAATCCCTGCCCGGTTCGAGCATATCCGAAAGGAAGATCAGCTTTTCCAGCGTGCTCATGGCGGGCCGTCCCGACGTGTGATAGCGCACGGCGTTGAGCACGTCCTCGTCCTTTACGCCGAAGTAATGCTCCGCAAGATACGCACCCGTGTACTGGTGCAGGACGGGCGCGGGGACTTGCTCCTGTATGGAAAATCCCTGCAATTTCGGGTCGGAAAGGTCCATGTTTTTTGCGGAATCGTGCAGCCCCGCCGCGAGAATGACGGAATGTTCGTCCGCCTTGTATTTTGCCGCCGCGGCGGCAGCCGTCAGCGCAACGCTGACGGTATGTTTTTTTCGGGCGGGCTTTAAAAAAGTGAGCGCCTCTTTGACGCACTCCACGCGGTACAGTCCGTTTGCCTGGATATAGGCGATGACGTCCTCCAGGAGATAGGGTTTGAGGTCTTCCCCGAACGCGGCGAGCACGCGCGCCTTGGTGGAAGAAATGTCCCTGCCCGTAAATTCGAGGACGCGGAACCCCTTGCGGTACTTTGCGAAAAAGCGAAGCTGTTCCGCCTTGAAATTGACGTGTTCCCCTTCCCTGCTGCAGGCGACGAGTTCCGCCATGGAGAGAATGCTTTCGGGGTCCTTCCAGGTGGGGAAATCCTTTAACATATCCGCGCCGACCAGCCAGTACAGGGTCGCATCCGGGTATTTCTGGCGGAAATGCGCCAATGTGCGGCAGGTATAGCTTGTGCCGCCCGCGTTCAGCTCGTACGAGCTCACTTCACAGCCGGGAATGCCCGCAAAGGCGAGCTTTGCCATATTCAGTCTGTCCTGCGGGGAAGCGAGATTTTTCCCCTGCTTGTGCGGCGGAATGTTGGCGGGCATGACGATGATCTTATCCGTTCCCAGTTTTTCGCGCGCCGCCCGCACAACGTTGACGTGTTCGGCATGGACGGGGTCGAACGACCCGCCGAAAATTGCGATCTTCATAACTGTTTATCCGTATCGAAATGGTAAAAAAATGTTTCTTTCAGTATAGCATAAGTTGTAAACTCTTGCAAGGTTTAAATTGCCAAAAATTGGGGAAAAAATACATAAAATCTTTTGGGACGGTACATAGGATGAAAAATCTTCCCCTCTGGACAGACACGGTCTTTGCCTTCTTTTCCCTCTTTCTGCTGAGTTTTTGTCTGCTGCGCTTTTCCCTGCCCGCGGTAGGAGCGCTCGCCTTAGCGCTCTTTCTCTCGGCGGGAGCGGCAACGCTTTTGCACCTCTTTTTGCGCCGCAGGCGGAAAAAGAAAGGTCTGGACGAGGACGAACGGGAAAAGGTGCGCAGGTTTGCCATTCATCTTGCGCTGGATTCCCCCGCCCACAACGCCGACCTGCTTGCAAAGAGCCTGAACGTCCTGCAACGTCAGGAAAATGCGGGTACGTATGCGGAAATTTCCGACGATACCCTGCAATGCGGACAGCAGACGGCATTTTTGAAATTCCGCTTTGAAGCGATCACCGCGGACGAACTTTGCCCCGTTCTGCGCCGCGAAGGAGAAAAAACCTTTTACGCCGCAGACTTTACGGAGGAGGCGAAAAAGCTTGCCGAAGCGTTCAACGTAAAATTGCAGGGAGCCAGAGAGGTGTACAAACTTGTCAGCGAAAGCGGCTGTATGCCCCAAACGCTCCTCGCCCCGCCCGAACACAAAACGTCGTTCAAAGAAAAGCTTTCCCGTCGTATCACGCGCAGGGCGTGGCGCGGCTACGCCCTTTCGGGAACCATGCTCCTGCTCTTTTCCCTCGTGACGGTGTTTCCACTCTATTATATTATTTCGGGCGGGATCCTGCTCGCCTTTTCTGCCTTTGTCCGCTTTTTCGGAAAAAAATAGGATTGACTTTTCCCCTGCATAATATCCAACAAGGCGGGAGTGCCGAATGCACCCCCGCCTTGTTTTCAGTTTTCCGTCTCTTTTGCCATCAGGCGGATCGTCTGTCCGTTTTCAAACCGAACCGACAAAAAGTTTTCTCCTTTTTCCAGATCACAGACAAAAAAATCCTCGATCAGCGGTTTCAGCTCTTCCAAAAAGCTCTCCGCGTTCACCTGAGATCTGCCCGTATCGTTGCCGATTTTTTGTTCCATAGTAATATATGTACTCCTTTTGTTTTTCACCCCGCCGCGCGCTTTGCGTTGTGTATATATAGTATAAGTCTCATTCGCGATAAAGTCAAAACTTTTTTAACAAAGTGAGACATAATAATTTGTAGAAAAAGGTCTTTGTTATGGTTATTATGTCGAAATTCAGCGAATCGCTTTCCGAACTCATGGACGAACACGGTCTCACCGTACAAAAATTATCGGAAGATACGGGCATCAATTTTCCGAACATTTACAGCTATTTGCGGGCGGAACGCCTTCCTTCTGTGGAAAAGGCCTTGGTTCTTGCGGACTATTTCAACTGTTCTGTCGGGTATCTTCTCGGCATGGAACAGGAAAAGCATCCGCAAAATTATCAAGAATGCCCTCCTTTTCCGCAGCAACTGCAATTTTTGATACAATACTTTTCGGTTTCGGCGTACAAAATATACACGAATACCAACATCTCCAAAGCAAGATTTTTTGAATGGAAAAGCGGCAAACGCAAACCGTCTATGGACAATATCATCAAGCTTGCCGAGTTTTTCGACTGCTCCGTCGACTTCGTTTTGGGCAGGGTAAAGTAACTGTCTGTAATTTTAATAAAAGCCACGGGCGCGGGGAAATCCCGCGCCCGTGGCTTGTATTTATTCGTTTTTGTCCTGATTTTCGGGGGACGTTGTTAAAATTTCGTGACCTTTTTCGCGGTAACGGGAAAGAAAATCGTGGCGGACTCCCTGCGAATCGTACTCGATGAGGGTATCCACGTGAACGTTGTAAGCACTGCGGAAAATGTTGATGTCCACGTTTTCGTTTTCCTCTTTTAAACGGGCGATCAGCCGCTTGACCTGCAAACGTTTGGAATCCTCCTCGTTGACCGCGCAGTTTTCCGTAAACTTGCAGGCACAGCGCAGAAATTCCAGCCCCGCGGCCGTTTTCCAGCGAATGATGTCCTCTTCATGTACGTAATACAGCGGGCGGATGAGCTGCATCCCGCGATGATTTGTGCTCCACAGCTTGGGCGGCATACTCTGCATCTGCGCGCCGTACAGCATTCCCATCAGAATGGTTTCGATGACGTCGTCAAAATGATGCCCCAGCGCAATTTTGTTACAGCCGAGGCGCTTTGCCTCTTCGTAAAGATACCCGCGGCGCATCCGCGCGCAAAGATAGCATGGATTTTTCTGCACCTCAAACACCGCGTCGAAGATCTGCGTTTCAAAAATATGCACGGGGATCTGCAGCAGCTGCGCGTTGGACTCGATGAGCGCCCTGTTTTGCGGCGCATATCCCGGATCCATCACCAGAAAGACAAGTTCAAACTTCTTTTCGCCGTGGCGCTGCAATTCCTGCATACACTTTGCAAGCAGCATGGAATCTTTCCCGCCAGAAATACACACGGCGATCCTGTCCCCTTCCTCCACGAGTTCGTATTCCTTGACGCCCTTGATAAAGCGGCTCCAGATGCCCTTGCGGTAGGTGGTGATGATGCTCCTTTCGATCTGCTGACAGCGTTCCATTATCTTGAAAAGGGCGTCTTTGCAAGTTTTACGCCCGTCTTTTCTTCCCACGCCCTCACGCGGTCGGGAGTGCAGAGAGAGGTGTCGCATTCCTCCGCGCGCTTGCAGGAGATGAGCTTTTCGCCCTGCGCGATGCGGCGCGCGATCTCCCCTTCTCCCCCGCCGATGTACCAAAACCCTTCCTTTTCAAAGACGGAAGGTTCCCCTTCCTCTTTGCCGCAGGGCAGAAGGCGGGCGGGGCAGATCTCGTAGCGGTCGAAGGTTTTGCCCGCCGCAAACAGTTTATAGTGCGCGCTGATATGATCGGCAACCGTCTGCGGGTCGACATACGAAGTGTCGATGACGTAGACGTAGTTTTCCATATCCTTGATATTCACCCCGTACAGATGAGAATAGCGGAGCATTTCGCTCTTGCGGCGGTCGGAAACGGAGCGCACCGCCTCCTCCACGCTGGCAAACGGTTCGCTTTCCCTGCCCGCGTTCATGATGCGCTCGGCGGAGATGTACGCGTCCGCCATCATATACACGGAGAAAGAGGAAGGCACAAAGTGCCATGCCATGCGCGAATCGATGATGAGATCGAGCGGCTCCTTTTCGAGGGCGCGCAGGCCGTCGTCGATTTTTCCGTCGATTTCGGGATGCGTTTCCATATACTGATTGAGCTGGAGGGTGGTCATGCCCATTTCCGTGGCGATCTTGCGCTGAATGGTACCCGTGGAGTACAGCTGTGCGCCGTATTCCTCCGCAAGAATTTTGCCCACCGTGGATTTGCCGCTGCCCAGATCTCCCGCAAGGGAAATTTTGATGTTCATACGAACTCCTTTTTTACCATTGGAATAGCTGATATTTTATCATATCCGCGCGCGTTTGTAAACAAATTTCCGCCGCGGCGGAAAAAAACGGCGGAGGCCATCTCGCCTCCGCCGCTGTATTATATCCGAAAAATTTACCTTTCCCGGGTATAAGCCGATTACACCACGCCCTGCGCCATCATCGCTTCCGCTACTTTTTCAAAGCCTGCGATGTTTGCTCCGACGACGTAGTTGCCCTCGAAGCCGTACTTTTTGGCGGCGTTGTCGATATTTTTGAAGATGTTGGCCATGATGCCCTTGAGTTTGGCATCCACTTCCTCGAACGACCAGAACAGGCGTCCGCTGGACTGCGCCATTTCGAGAGCGGACGTTGCCACGCCGCCCGCGTTTGCCGCTTTGCCGGGCAGGAAGATAACGCCGTTTTTCTGGAACACTTCTGTGCCCGCAAGAGTCGTAGGCATATTTGCGCCTTCGCCCACCAGCTTCACGCCGTTTTTGACGAGAACTTTTGCGGACTCTTCATCCAGCTCGTTCTGGGTGGCGCAGGGAAGAGCGACGTCGCACTTGACCGTCCAGACGCCCTTGCATCCTTCGTGGTATTCCGCACCCTTGACGCGCGCGGCATACTCCTTGATGCGGCCCCTCTCCACTTCCTTGATCTGTTTGACAACGGCGAGATCGATGCCGTTTTTATCGTAAACGTAGCCGTTGGAATCGCTCATGGTGACGACCTTTGCGCCCAGCTGCTGCGCCTTCTGGCAGGCATAAATGGCGACGTTGCCCGATCCGCTGATGGCAACCGTCTTGCCCTTGATGGAATCGCCCTTGCTCTTGAGCGCTTCTTCCGTGATATACACGAGGCCGTAACCCGTCGCTTCCGTGCGGACGAGGGATCCGCCGTAAGAGAGTCCCCTGCCCGTCAGCACGCCGACGTGCTCGTCGCGGATGCGCTTGTACTGGCCGAACAGATAGCCGATCTCCCTGCCGCCGACGCCGATGTCGCCCGCAGGAACGTCCGTATCTGCCCCGATGTGGCGGTACAGCTCGGTCATAAAGGACTGGCAGAAACGCATGATCTCGTTATCGCTCTTGCCCTTAGGATCGAAATTGGAACCGCCCTTGCCGCCGCCGATGGGCAGGCCCGTAAGGCTGTTTTTGAAGATCTGCTCGAATCCGAGGAACTTGATGATGGACAGATTGACCGACGGATGGAAACGCAGACCGCCCTTGTAGGGACCGATGGCGCTGTTGAACTGGACGCGATAGCCCTTGTTCACCTGGACCTTGCCGCTGTCGTCCACCCAGGGGACGCGGAACATGATCACTCTTTCCGGCTCGACCAGCCTTTCCAGAAGTCCCGCCTTTTCAAACTGAGGGTTTGCATTGATCGCCGCTTCCAGGCTGTACAGGACTTCCGTCACCGCCTGATGGAATTCCGGCTCGTTGGGATTTTGCTCCTTCACGCGCGCCAAAACGCTCTCTACATAAGACATATTCAAAAAAACTCCTTTGTTTTTTCTTGTACAGAATCTATTTTACCATGCCCGAATAGTTTTGGCAATCCTTTTTACCTGCACAAGCTATCAATAAAACTTATATCTTCTATAAAAAATGCTTAAATTTCATCGCTGTGCCCGACGGACAGGCCGCGCTCTTTCATATTGAACCCGCGCAGCGCGAGAAGCTCGGGGAAAAATTCTTCCTCCGCGGGCAGAGATCCCCTGCGCGTGCGGCTGTGCGGGCGCCCCGCGCGGACGGACGGCTCTCTTTCCCCGCTCTCCCGCCTGTCCGCAAAGGACAGAATGCGCGAAAGCTCGTCCCACGCTGCGCGCTTTTCCTCTTCTCTTTCGGCGAGATGTTCCCTTTCCCATTTGCGGCAGAAAGGAGAAAAGACGGGCGGATGCGCGGGCATATCCTTGCGGCGCACGGAAAACGCGCGCGAATCCGATAAAATCACGCAATCCTTTGTCTGTTTTTTGAAGATCTGTAAGAAAAATTTCATGAGAACTTCCTCCCTGCAATGTTTACACGAACAGTATACGACAAAATACTTGACAGATATTGTCATATTTATTAAAATATTTTTGAAAATTTTAAAATTTTTTGAGGTGAAATATGAAATTTCAGGTGATGCTGCGCATTTTGTTCCGACTGCTGAAATCGCGCAAGGTGAGCGCGGCGGCGCTGGCAAAGGAAAACGACGTTTCCGAACGCAGCATCCGAAGATACCTGGAAGAACTGATCGTCTGCGGCGTTCCTCTGGACATTATACGCGGCAGGGGCGGCGGAATATGCCTGCCCGACACCTATCGGCTGCCCGAAAATTTTTTGACGCAGGAGGAACTCGCCGCCGCGCTCAACGCTCTGGGCGCGCTGTACGAACAACTCCCCTCGGAGGCCGTGAGATCGGCGCTGGAAAAGCTGGAAATGCACTCCAAAACGGGGAGCCGCGACTTATCCCTTTCGGGGAACATCCTCGTGGACAGCGGGACGTGGGGGGACGCCTACGGCTTTTCGGACAAACTGCACGTGCTGGAAGAGGCGACGGAAAACTGTTCCTGCCTGGACATCCAGTACATCGACCGCGGCGGAAACGCCAGCAGGCGCGTGATCGAACCGCACCTGCTCGTGTACAAACAAAACATCTGGTATATTTACGCGTGGTGCCGCACGCGGGAAGATTTCCGCCTGTTCCGCATCGGCAGGATACGCAGCGCGCGCGACACGGGCGAGACCTTTGTAAAGAGAGAGTTCGACAAGCGACACCTCCCCCTGCAATTCAACTTTGAAAATGCCGAACTCAAAGAAATACGGCTTGCGGTGACGCAGAAAGCGCTGCCCGACGTGGAGGAATGGCTGGGCATGGACAACGTGCGCGAGGAAAAAGAGGGACTCATCGCCACGGCCACGGTGCCTGCGGGCGAGGTGCTCCTCTCCCGACTTCTGAGTTTCGGAAACGGCATCCGCGTTCTGGAACCCGCTTCCCTGGCAAAAGAATTAAAAGATCGGGCGCAGAAACTGTGCGCCCTGTACGACTGAACGAAGGGGGCCGCCGCGCAGCCAGCGCGGCGGCCCCCTTCGTCGTATCATCCGAGAAGATATTCCTTTAACTGCGTCCCCTCCGGCTCCGTTTCCGAAAACCGCACGCAGCGGACGCTTAAATCGTCATACGTCCTGTAAAAATAAGTGCCTTCTTTGGGATCGATGACGCAGGAATAGCGGGTGTATTCCTCCTCCCCCGACGCCGTGATCACGCTTCCGCGCACCACCGCCGCCGAGGACAGAATATGGAACAGATGCGCCGCGCCCTCCCCCTTTTTGGAGTTGTGCAGCAAAAACGCGGCGCGCACGAATCGGGAGCAGGAAGAGGCGTCCCCCGGAAGCCCCATCGCGCCCATGCCCAGCGCGTACGGGCGCAGGGGCAGTTCCGCCGAAAAGGTGTTGCGCGGCTGGCGCACGGAGAGGTGCATATAATCGCTGAGCCGCTGCATCTGATACGGGAAAGGCGGGTTGTTGGTGAGTACCCCCGCGCGGTTTTCGTACAAATGCAATCCGTCCGAACGCGGCTCCGCGACGAAAGTGTTCTGCGCGTCCGCGAGAATAAAGTGCAGGGGCGCAAGCGGCAGAGAGGGAGAAAAAGGAAGAGCGACGATGCGGGTCTGCCGCAGCAGGCAGACTGCCTGCAACACCGTTTCGCACCGTTCCAAAAGGAACGGGATCACCTCATAGGGCGCGAGGTTGTACACCCCGTCCCTTTGCATGGGAAAGTAATGCGCGTTCCCCTCAAAGCGGAGGGAGGCGATGCACAGCCCGCGCTCGTTGAACGCCTCGGCAAACAGAGGAACGCCCTCCTGCACCGTTGCCATGCCCATCATGGCGTACCTCCGTTCGCTCCCCCTGACCAGCTTGTACGGCATTTTGAAGGCGCGCGGCACCGCCACCACCATCTCTCCGAACGAACGCTCGATGTCCATGTTCCTGCCGAACAGGAAATTTCCTTTGCGCATTGCGATACAAGTACACATATCTGCCTCCGCAGGACAGTATGCGCATTACCCGAATTTTTTATTTTTCCGCCGCACAGCGTTTTTGCGGCAAGATGCGAAAAAGGGCGCGCGGCCGCGCACCCTTTTGCACAAATTTTTGAGATACGTGCATCAAAAAACAATGCGGCCGCGCTTTCCGCGCGGCCGTACTTTTTAAAAATCTTTTTTTCTTGCGGGGACGATCATGTTCACTTTCCCCGGCAGAACGTCCACCACCACTTTGCCGGAAAGGCCGCGTTCGCCGTCGAAATTCCACACGACGCCTTCCCCTGCCGTCACCTCGAAATGCGAACCTTCCAGCTTTTCGATGCGGCGCTCCTTGACGCGGTATCCGAGCAGAAAGAGCTTTGCCAGCACAAAATATGCGCCCACCCTGTGCAGGAAATTGGGGCGCGGACGCTGGCGCACGATGGCGACCTCGATTTTCCCGTCCGTCATGCTGGCGTGGCGGTTCAGGCCCATGCCCGCGACGTACTTGCCGTTCATGAACAGCACGAGCACGCTTTCCGATTCTGCAACGGCGTCCTTTCCCTCGATTTTGACGTTGAACACGTCGAATTTCAGATTGTTGCGGATGCCTTCGATCCCGTACGCGACCCTTCCCACCAATTTTTTCTGCGCCTGCGGCGTGGTGTAAGTGGCGCTGGTAAACGCGCCCGCCGCCACGATGTACATGGCGTAGCGGTCGTTGATCTTCATGCAGTCCAAAAGGACGTTTTTGCCCGTGAGAATGACTTTGAGCGCGCCCCGAATGTTGTTGGGAATGCCCAGAGAACGCGCCACGTCGTTGACCGTTCCGCCGGGGATATACCCGAATTCCGGCACGGAGTTCGCCTCGCAAAGACCCTGCACCGCCTCGTTGAAGGAGCCGTCTCCCCCCGAAAAGACGATGGCATCGTACTTTTCCGCGTTTTCGCGCACGGCGCGCGTCATATCTCCCGAACCCGTCGTGGCGTACGAATCGACGATCTCGTACTTTTCCCCGAGCTTGCGCACGATCTTTTCCAGTTTTGAGGCAATTTTTCCCCTGCCGCTTACGGGATTATAAATAAACAGACATCGCATTGATCGCTATGCTCCACCGCTTTGACTCTTCTTTTTTATTATAGACTATTTCCCGCAAAATTGCAATTCACGTATACATAAAATTGCAGGAAAACTCTTTTTTTGTGCAAATCGCTTTTCATTCCGTGCGGGATGCACTATAATGATATGCAAGGATCTTACGGGAGGATGCCATGAACTACCATATCGGCAATATGCTCATCTATCAGGAATTTGTTCCGGGGAACGATTGTCCCCTCTGCCGTATCCGCAATATCCAGGAAAAGAGGCTGGCGGAACAATACCTCAACGAATCGGTAATGGACGACTTTCAGCGGCGGATGGTCAACGAAAAGGGATTTTGCCTGCATCACACGCAGATGCTGCTGGCGCGGCCGAACAAGCTTTCGGTGGCGCTGCAGCACATCACCCGCCTGACGGCGCTGAAAGGCAAACTGGAGATCACCGCCGACCCCAAGCGCGCGGCAAAGATGGCGGAGACCTTTCTGCATTGCAAGGATACCTGCGTAATCTGCGACGGGGTGGAAGTGAACATGATCCGCTATTACAAGACGGTGGCAGAAATGTTCCTTGCGGAAAAGGACTTCAAACAGACCTTGCAGAACACGGACGGATTCTGCCTGGAACACTTCGGCAGTCTGCTCAGATACGCATCCTTTGCGGGCAGGCGCAAAAAAGATTACATCTACACCCTCACCTCCCTCGAAAAGAAATCGATGGAAAAACTGCTGACCGACCTGCAGCGCTTTGCCGCAAAGCACGATTACAGAAACGCCGACCTGCCTTGGGAAGGCGCGGAAAAGGCGCTGGAAAGATCCGTCGTCAAGCTGCACGGCGAACAGGCAAAATAACGCCGATTTTGCATATATTCGACAAATGTTGAAAAATCGGCGAGAATTGTTGACACAAATGGGAAATTCGGCTATAATAGAAGGGTAAAAGTAAAGGAGAGTTATTAAAATGAACAGGAAAGACAAGCGCAGCCGCAAGACGGTGAGCGCCATTCAGAACACGCTTCTGCAGCTTTTGTGCAGCAGGCGCGTCCGCGAGATCAAGATCGTGGACCTGTGCACGGCGGCGGACATCAACCGCACCACCTTTTACCTGCACTACGCAGGGATAACGGACGTTCTGGACGAACTGCGCGACGAGATCACGGAGCGCGTGTTTGCGGCCACCGACCCCACGACGGACTTCCTCGACCCCCAAGATCCCCTGCCTTTCCTGACCACGGCAACGGGCGTATTTGAAACGTATCCGCACTTTGCGGACTTTATCCGTCACTCGCAGGACGCGGACGTCTTTCTGACCAAGCTGAAAAACGAGTTTACGGCAAAACTGTGCCGCCGCTATCTGCAATCCTGCAAAAACGGCGAGGAAAATGCCGAATGCGTGGAATGCGTGTTCCGCTTCCTCACGGCGGGCGTTCTGGACACCTACACCGAATGGCTGAAAAGCGACCGTTCGGTGGCGTTTTCCACCATTCTCGCAAAGTGCGCCCCCATCGTGGCGGCAGGACAGGAGATCCTGGCAAAGCGCAGCTGAATACTTTTTGTGTCGGCAAAGTCCGCCGCCACAATTTCGGATGATACAAAATAAAACTATCGGAGAGACGGAATGCGGATCGCAGTTATTGCAGATGTTCTCGGGGAAGAGAACAACGGGACCTCGATCACGGTGAAAAGGTTGATCCTGAACCTGAAAAAACGCGGACACGAAGTGCTTGTCGTGGCGCCCGGAGACAAGGGCGAAGAGGGGTACTATGCCGTGGACAAGATCGATTTCAAGATCTTCAACGATTACGTCAGCAAAAACGGCGTAGTGCTTGCCAAACCCAATGCGGAAGTTTTGAAAAAGGTGATCGAACAGAGCGACGTGGTACACGTTTTGATGCCCTTCCCCCTCGGGAGATCGGCGGTAAAGCTGTGCGCGCAGATGCACAAGCCCGTGACGACGGCGTTCCACGTTCAGCCGGAAAACGTGAGCAGCCACTTTTTTCTGCAAAAGAGCCGCCCCGTCAACGACTATATCTACAAAAATTTTCTCAAGGGGTTTTACAAATATTCGCAGTATATCCATTGCCCTACCCTGTTCATCGCAAAACAACTGCGCGACCACGGATACACGCAGGACCTGCGCGTGATCTCCAACGGCGTAGACCCCGCCTTTACCCCCGAAAAGAAACAAAAACCCGAACAGTACGCGGATAAATTCTGCATTCTTTCCACAGGCAGACTGGTCAAGGAAAAGTGCCAGGCAGAACTTCTGAAAGCCGCGGCGCTTTCCCGCCATGCAGACAAGATCCAGATTTTTCTGGCTGGCGACGGCCCGCAGAAGAAAAAGCTGCAAAAACTCGGCCAAGAGCTGAAAAATCCGCCCGTCATCGCCTTTCACTGCAAGGAAGAACTTGTCGGCATCATTCAGTACTGCGACCTGTACGTGCATTGCGCGTATGCGGAGATAGAATCCATCGCCTGTGTGGAGGCGATCACCTGCGGGCTCGTCCCCGTCATTGCCGACAGCAAGATGTCCGCGGCAAAGCACTTTGCGCAGAACGAGAGCAACCTCTACAGGGCGGGCGACCCAGCCGACCTGGCCGCAAAGATCGATTATATGATCGAGCACCCCGAAGTGCGCGAACAGCAGCGCTTGCAATACATAAAGTATGCCGAGCGCTTCCGCATTGAAAAGTGCATCGACAAGATGGAAGAAATGTTTTCCGATGCCGTCGATGGAAAGCACCGCGAACAACTTGTATGACTTCCGCCCCCTGTCTGCGCTGATTTTGCGCAGACAGGTTTTTTTAATTTTAAACAATTCTCCCTTTGCGGCGACGGTTCGCCGCAAATTTTTTTGATTTTCTTCTTTTGCGCGCGAAGCCTGCATATCTTAAAAGAGGAGGTGCGTGATGGAAGTTTGGAAGGCGGCGGTTTTGGGATTGGTGCAGGGGCTGACGGAATTTCTGCCCGTTTCCTCCAGCGGGCATTTGCTCCTGTTTGAACGCATCCTCGGGGCGGACACGGGCGGGGCAGACCTCTTCCTCGGCGTGATGCTGCACGCGGGGACGCTTGCCGCCCTGCTCCTTCTGTACGCACCCCGACTTTGGAGGATCCTGCGCGAGGACCGCAAGATGCTGTTCTTCCTCGCCGCGGGGACGCTGCCCGCGGCCCTTGCGGGCGTACTTTTGGGCGATATAACGGACGAGCTGTTTTTCGGCGGAAAATGGCTTTGGCTGACCTTTGCCGCGACGGGAGTCCTGCTCATCTTATGCGGCAGAGCAAAGCAAAACAGCCTTCCGCTTACGATGCGCCGCGCGCTGTTTGTGGGCGGCGCGCAGGCGTTTGCCATTCTGCCGGGACTTTCGCGCAGCGGGACCACCCTTGCGGCGGGGATGCTGTGCGGCATGGACAGGGAAAAGGCGGCGGACTTTTCCTTTCTGCTCGCCATCCCCGTGGTGGCGGGGGCGGTGTGCCTGGAGCTTGTCAAGGCGATCGGCGACCCGCTTTCCGTAAGCGCCATTCCCCTTTCCTCCCTTGCCGTGGGGACGCTGTGCGCCGCGCTGGCGGGGCTGTTTTCGGTAAAATGGATGCTGCGGCTGGTAAAAACGCGGGCGCTTTGGGGATTTTCCGTCTACCTGTTTGCCCTCTCCGCCTGTCTGCTCGCCTGCGAAATTTTTTTGTGAACGCGCATAAACGCCGCATCTCTGCGCATACTCTTTGTATCTCAATCAGGAGGTAAAAGATATGAGACTGAATTCCGGTGATACGGCGCCCAAGACGGCAAACTACAAGGTGGTAAGCCCCGACGGCAAATGTATGGGAAGCGTGTATATGAAGGAAGGCGAAACTCTTCCTCCCACGCAGATCTCCGGTTGCCATTACGAAATGGAGTAAATTTTTACAAAAAGACGGTCGGCCCGCAAACGCGGCCGCCCGTCTTTTTGTCTGAAAACTGAAAGCGCGGGACGCCGCTTTTTGCGGCGTCCCGCGCTGTTTTGTGCAAAAAATAAGTTAACGTATCCCGATTTTTGTGCAACGAACCTTTCCGGACAGCACGTCGCGGATGGAATATTTTCCGTTGGCGATCAGCACGCGCGTACCCTGCGCCGCCGCCTCCTTGACATATTCGAGCTTGGCTTTTGCGCCGTTGGCGCCCTTGCGGGAAGCGCCCTCGCAGCATTTTTTGTATTGCTCGATGTTTTCGACCACCTCGTACGCGTCCTTGCCCGAGATCTCTTCGATCAGGGTGGAAGGGTCGTGCGGGTCGGAATAGATCCCGTCCACGCTGGTGAAGATGAGCAGCGTTTCCGCCCTGACCAGGCAGGCGACGAGGGAAGACGTCTCGTCGTTGTCGATGCACTCGTGGACTTTGAGCAGGGAGCGGGAGAGAGCCGCGATCTCCATGCGCCTGTTTTCCGCTTCGGACACGGCGTCGTTGTAGTTGATGATGGGAATGGCGTTCTGCTCGACACAGCGCAGAAGCAGCTTGCGGATGTGCTCGCGCTTGACTTCGTCGTTGAAATGGTGATGCTCGACGAGGATCTGGCGCACGGAATATTTGCTGTCCACAAACTGGCGGTACGTCTGCATGAGGATGGCCTGCCCCTGCGCGGCGTAATCCGTCTTGGCGTCCTCGTTGTCGGGCAGTTCTTTCCCCGCGCGCATCATGTAATCCAGCCTGCCGATCTCGGTGGCGCCGCTGGAGATCCAGATATAGCCGGGTTTGAGTTCGCGCGAGAGGCGCGCGACGCGGGTATAATCGATCATGTTGTCCTGCTTGTCGATGAGCGCCATCGAACCGATCTTCCCCACGAGTTCCACGTCAAATTTCATAAAAACCCCTTTTCTGCCGCAAGATTTGCGCAAAAGAGCGCATACTGTGTGCAAAAGTGCCGCAATCACTTTTATTATACCCTGTAAAGGAAGAAAAAGCAATGATTTTTGACAAGAAAAAACGCTTGCGCGCCCTGTGCGCCCTGCTCCTCGTCTGCCTGCTGGTCTTTGCGGGCTGCAGCGCGGGACTGACCTCCCTGCGCGCCTTTGCCAAGCCGTGCGCGGGGGAATACGAATGTGTGTACGCGCATCTGGGGAAAAAAGACCTCCTCAAAGGGGGACAGAGCCTGACCCTCACCCTCAGCGAGGACGGGACTTTTTCCGCCTTCGCCGTAGGCAAATCAGGCAAAACAAAGCAAAAGGGCGGGACATGGAGCTATGACGAAGAGAGGCAGGAGCTGACCTTTCAGGCAAAAATGCTCGGCAAAATGCGGACAAAGACGGTGCGCCTGCAGGACGGGCAATTCACCTTGCAGCAAAAAATTGCGGGCAAAAACCTCGTCCTCGCCTTCCGCACAAAGCTATGACCTTCTCCCGCCCCAAAAAAACTTGCGCTCTGCGTCCTTTTGGGGTATAATGCTTTCAAAAGGAAAAAGGAGGGGGCGCCGTGCTGGAAAAGATCTTCGGAAAAAAATCGACGGGAATCGTCTGCATCGTGTGCGCCGCCATCCTCCTGCTCACCTATGCGGGCGCGGCGGCCGCCTATGTTTTCTGGGACAAGGGCACCCTGCTTTCCCTGGTCGGCTTTACGCTGTACACGGCGTTCGAGCTGGCGCTCGTCAGTCTGCCCGTGTTTGTGCAGAAAAAGTTCCGCCTGTACATTCCGCCCGCCGTGGAAATAGGCATCTGCCTGTATTCCGTACTCTTTCTGCTGGGGATCTCCCTGCGTTCCGCGCAAAACTCTCCCCTCTTTTCTCTGACGGCGCCCGTGGGCGGATTTACGGTGGCGATGACCGTTTTCAGCGTGCTCTACACCCCTGCCGCCGCCCGCGCGCAGAAAAAAGGAAAAAAGACGCCCGCCCTGCGCCTGACTTTGCTGACGCTGGGCATTTCCTTTTTCATCATCCTGCTTTACGTGCTCACGTCCTGGGTGTTTGCGCTTGTCTTTGCCGAACAGCCGCCCGAAAATATCGTGCAATTTCTCTCGTATGCGGGCTCGCACCTGGGCGGAATGCTCGCCTTTTGCGTGATCGGCTATATTTCGGCGCGTTCGGGAAAGAGGCGGTATGCCGTGCTCAGCTTCAAAGACGCGGAGAGTGCCGAACGCCGCGCCCTTGAAAACCACGACAAAACGCAGTACACCGTCATCCGCAACCTCGCGCTGGATACGACCGATTACAAAAATCTGCTCAAAAACTTAAAGACAAAATTTCTGTTCGGGCGCATCCTCTACCTCGCGCTCTACGCCGCCTATCTCGTGTACGCGGGATTTTCCTACCTGCGCTGGGGAACGCTGGGCATTGCCGTCATCGCGTCGCTGAGCGCGGGTTTTGTGCTCATTTCCCTCGTATACACTTACGAATATTACTTGTTTTTGCACGGATCGCCCAACCAGCGGCTGCGAAAACTGAAAATCGCCAAGACGTGCGTGCGGGTGTACACCCTTCTCCTGCTGCTGACCGTCACCTACATTTCCGATTACAAGCTGAACGATCTCTCCGTGCTGCTCTCCAACATCATGGCGATCGTCAACCTGTGTTCCCTCTTTTATAACCTGTTCGGGAGCCCCAAACACTACCCCGCCGCCAGACTGAAAACAAAAAAGCTGCCCCGCAAATAAGCGGCGCAGCCGTAAAATAAGAGCCCGTTCTCGCACGAGAACGGGCTTTTTTGTCAGGAGTTTTCCCTTTTGATGAATTCCTGCACGGTCATCATGCCTTTGGAAATGGCAAAGAACTTGTCGTTGTAGTCGTCGATGGTGTGCGTGGCGATGCCCACCATTTCGCGGTACAGCTCCCTGCTCAGCCCTTCGCAGTCGGTGTAGCAGTCGGTCAGACGGAAGAGAATGGAACCGTCGGACAGATCCATGTCGAAACTGCCCTGGCACAGGCCGTAGTTGGCGGCGCAGATGGCGAGAGCGAGGTCTACCCTCTTGTCCTCGGGGATGACGAAAGGCATCCACGAACTGAAAGAAATGACTTCCTTTTCCACGAGGATGCGGATGCGGAATTTCATGGGGAGGTCGTCCCCCTGCGCCCCGCTGGAGATCGTCAGATTGCTTTCGTCCTTTTCATACTTCCAGTCGATCTCGTCCAGAGCCGCGCAGAATTCCTTGAATACTGCCTTTGCCCTTCTTTCCCTGGTGTCTTGTTTTTGCATGATTTTCCCTCCTGATGAGAAATATATTTTCCGGCGTCCCGATCAGACGTTGCCGACAATTTTTTCCACCTCTTCCCCTTTGAGATGGTTCTTTTCCAGGAGCGCCTGCGCCAGCTTTTCCAGCTGCTGCCTGTGCTCCGTGAGGAATTGTTTTGCCCTTTCAAACTGTTCCGCGAGAATGCTGCGGATGCGGCCGCGCAGTTCCTGCCCGAAAGCGCCGTCCGCGCTCTGCACGTCAAACACGGCGAGGCCGAATTCCTCGTCCATGCCGTAGCTTGCGATCAGCCTGCCCGCAAGCGCGGTTGCCGAACGCAGATCTCCGCTTGCGCCCGTGGAAAGGCCTCCCTCCTCGCCGTAGCACACGACCTCCGCCGCGCGCCCGCCGAGAGAGGTGCGGATCTTGCCCAGCAATTCCTCTTTGGTGTACAGTTCCTTGCCGTCGCTGTCCGCATATTGCATATAGCCGCCGTGGTTGTCGCGCGCGACGATGGTGAGATAAGCGGGCTTTTCGCCCGTGGAAAGACAGACGAGCGCGTGGCCCGCCTCGTGCCGTGCGGTGCGTTCGAGAAGGTCTGCGTCCCACTTTTTTTCCGCGCCGCTGCAATAGCTTTCAAACGCCTCTTCGAGAATGGCGTCGTCCACCAGCAGGTTTTCCGATTTGATGGCGTTGCGCAGGGCGAGCTCCACCACCGAATCGAGCGCGGCGAGGCTCATGCCCGCCGAACGCATGGCGATGTTTTCCGCCTGCTCCTGCGAGACCCTGATCGCCGCGTTGCTCTCCATGCGGCGTTTGAGGAACAGCTCGCGCTCCTCCCTGTTGGGGAGGTCGACGCAGATGCGCCTGTCAAAGCGGCGCAACAGGGCGGGGTCGAGGCTCCTTGCCGAATCCCCGTCCGTCTCAAAATTGGTTGCCGCAAGCACGAACACGGGCTTTTTGGCATTGGAACGGAACCCGTCCATTTCGGTGAGGAAGGCCGTCAGCACGTCGGACGCGGCGTCGGTCAGATCTGTGCCGCTGCGCTGTTTGCCGATGGCGTCTATCTCGTCCACAAACAGGATGGAGGGCGCATACTTGCGCGCCGTGCGGAAAATATCGTGCACCGCCTGCGGCCCGTCGCCCACAAATCTCTTTAAAAACTGGTTGCCTTCCGCCTGCAAAAAGGTGACGTCCGATTCCCCCGCCATCGCCTTGGCGAGCAGCGTTTTGCCCGTTCCCGGAGGGCCGTACAGCAGCACGCCCTTGGGCGCTTTGACGCCGCTGCGCATATACCTCGCGGGGTCTTTGAGATAGCGGACAAAATACGCGAGTTCGTCCTTTGCGTCCTGTGCGCCGATGACGTCCGAAAAGCGGATGTCAGGCTTATCGACGGCGCTTAAGATCAACTTTCCGTCGTCCGAATCGTACACGGGGACGAGCTTCATGTCCGACAGATTGACGTATGCCGTGTTCCCGTTTTGCGAGAGCGTCTGCACGGAATTGTAACGAAGGACCTTGCTTTCCCTGCCCAGGCGCAGGATGCTCTTGCGGCGGTAGATCTCCTCGCACAGGCCGAGAATGGTGTGCGAAACCGTGCGCTTTTGTCCCCTGACAAAGCTGACTTTCCCGAACACGCCCGCCTTGTAGAAAGACTGCATTTCCTCGTCCGAGACCGTGCGCGCGTCCGTCTCCCAGAGGCACACCTCCGCGTCCTCCTTTTCGAGAACGTGTTCGAGGAGCTTTTTCCCTTCCGAATGCACGTCCTCCAGGTGAAGGACGTCCTCTTCCTCCTCCCTGCCGCAAAGCAGATCGCACAGCACGAGGGAAATGTCCCGCTCGCCGAGCAGCTTTTTCGCCTCTTCGGGGTCGGACGTCTTGTGCAGGACAAATCCGTTGGGACGGAAGCCCGTCCTGGCGGCGTCGGTAAAGAGGAGCACTTCGGGCGGTTCGCTCGCGGCGAACAGCGAACAGATCTTCTGATTGTCCTTGGGAAGTTTTACGTCAAAGACGACGCTCTGCGGCGATGCGCCGCCGCCCCGTTCGAGGAGGAGGCGGAACAGTTCGTACAGCTCCCGATTGAGAAAGGAAGCCGCGCGGCTCTTGACGGTGCGCGCGTCCGCGTGCGCGCCCTCCGCATACAGAATGGCGGAAGGGACGTTGGCGCCGATCTTGCACTCCATGCCGTACGCCGAAGAAATGCGTTCGCGGTTTTTGGTCAGTTCCCCCGAAATGATGCGCAAAAGGGAATCCACGCGCAGGCTGTTGAACATGACGACGTTGCCCGAAGCAAAGCGCGAACAAAGTTCGGGCGGGAAATAGGGCGCGTTGTTGAGGGGATTGATGTCCTTTGCAAGCGCTTCCAGAATGGCCTTGCGCGAGGCGCCGCCCGCATTTTCCGTATCTTCGTACAGTTTTCTGCCCGCGTTGGTCGTAAAAATGATGACCGTTTTTGAAAAATCGATCTCCTGGTCCAAGAAATTGTCGCGCAGGCGCCCCGCGTCGAGGATCTGCAAAAACAGATAAATGACCTTTCTGTGCGCCTTTTCCACCTCGTCGAACAGCAGCACGCAGGAAGGATGTTCCTGCACGTAGCCTGTGAGACTGCCGCGGCAGGGTTCGCGATACCCCCTGTCCCTGCCCGCAAGATCGATGTTGGAAAATTCGGAGGAAAACTCGCTCATGTCAAAGCGCTTGTAGGGAAGCCCCAAAAACTGTGCCGCCTGTTCGGCAAGGAAGGTTTTCCCCACGCCCGGAGGCCCCGCAAACAAAAAGGTTGCCTGCGGCTTGGTGAGCGACTGCTGCCCGTGCGACATCACGACCGACTGAAAATACCCGGACACAAAGGTGGAGATCGCCTCCTGCTGCCCGAACACCCTTTCCGAAAGGCGCTTGCGTATGTTCATCACTCGGTCGGCAAGGGCGGTCATGCTCTCCCTGACAGCTGTTTTCTCTTCTTTTACACTCTCTTCTTCCTCTTCTTCCTCTTCTTCCTCTTCTTCCTCCTGCCCATTTCTCTCGAACACAAAGGAAAAGGGCGGCCTTGCCCCATCTTCTTGGGAGGATTGCGGCTCGTTTTTCGGGGGCTGTTCCCCCGTCAACACCCCGCGCAGAGGAAATTCCGACATCAGATCGGCAAACAGATCGTCCGCGTGCGGCACGCCGTCTTCCAACATATGCCTGATCCCAGACTTGGTGAGGTACTTCCTGTACATGATGATCCCCATTGTGTCGCGGTCGGGGCTGATTTTTTCCTGCAGGCGCTCGCGCAACTCGGTAAAAGTGCCGTTGCACTTTTTTGCCAGCTCGCACAGGCGGGAATATTCCTGTTTGTCCTCCTCTGCCGTCAGCTGGTTGCCGTCCGTATCGTCCAGATACGCAAACACGGCCGCGCAAAAAATATAGGACGTTATATCGGTTTCGGCTGCGGAATACACCGCTTCCGCCTTTTTTAAAATATCCGTGAGAACGTTGCTGTATTTTAAGGCCATATTTCCTCCTTTGCACGCTGCGCCGCTTTTTGTGCGGCATTATGTACGATTATAACATAGCGCATGACGAAAATCAATACTTTCATCAAAAAAACCGCTGGAAAATAAAAAAATCTCCCGCGGCAAACGCCGTGGGAGATTTGATTCAACGATTGTACCCTTCCGGGTTTTTGCTCTGCCAGTTCCACTGGTCGCGGCACATTTCTTCGATGCCGTATTTGGCTTTCCAGCCGAGCTCTCTGGCCGCCTTGTCCGAGTTTGCATAGCACTCGGCAATGTCCCCGCTGCGGCGCGGTTCGATGACGTAGTCCAGCTTTTTGCCGCACGCCTTTTCAAAGGCATGGATCATGTCCAGAACGCTGTACCCTACCCCCGTGCCGAGGTTGTATATGTGTACGCCCGCCGTCGTGCATTTTTCAATGGCGGCAACGTGTCCGAGCGCCAGATCCACCACGTGGATGTAATCGCGCACGCCCGTGCCGTCCTTGGTGGGATAGTCGTTGCCGTACACGTGGATCTGTTTCAGCTTGCCGCTTGCCACCTGCGCCACATAAGGCATCAGGTTGTTGGGAATGCCCTTGGGATCCTCGCCGATCAGCCCGCTCGCGTGCGCCCCCACAGGGTTGAAATAGCGCAGCAGAATGACGTTCCACTCGTTGTCCGCCTTGTACAGATCGGTCAAAATGCCTTCGAGATAGTATTTTGTGGAGCCGTACGGGTTGGTCGTGCCGCCCGTCCTGCAATCCTCCGTCAGAGGAAGGCGTTCGGGGGTGCCGTACACCGTGGCCGAGGAAGAAAACACGATCTTTTTGACGCCGTGCGCGCGCATGGTTTCCAGCAAAACCAGCGTTCCGTAAATGTTGTTGTCGTAATATTCGAGAGGTTTATGGCAGCTTTCGCCCACCGCTTTCAGCCCCGCAAAATGAATGACCGAATCGAACTTGTTTTCGGAAAAGATCTTGTCCATCGCCGCACGGTCGCGGATGTCAGCATTGTAAAAAGCAAAATCCTTGCCCGTGATCTTCTTCACGCGGGCAAGCGCTTCCTCGCAGGAATTGCAAAGGTTGTCCACCACGGCGACCTGATAGCCGCGTTCCAACAGCTCCACGAGCGTATGGCTTCCGATAAAGCCCGCACCGCCCGTCAAAAGAACGTTTTCCATGTTATACCTCTCTTGCTTACTTTGAAATATCCGCGGTGCGGCGCATTTCTTGCGCACCTCTTTTACTTCCCTAAAACTATACCTCTTTTCCCTGCAAAAGTCAAGAAATTACTTTCATCTTTTGCACAAACTCTGCGGATGTTTTAACCTTTCATTTTCTTTTCAAACCGAAAAAAATACTCGCCTCCGATCATGTCCGCAGGGAGATTTTCGTCCCTGTAACGCGGATTGAAAAACTCTGCCGCATGAAAGCCCGGGCAGTTGATGTAAAAGTGAATGTTCCGCTTTTCAAAACAGGGAGTGAATGTTTCCAACAGACTTATTTCAGGATAAAAGAGACAAAATCCACCCTGCCCTTGCCGCACTACAAAAAAATGTGGGCGCGCCCGAACGGGTGCGCCCCTTTGCCCTGTATTTTCCGAACCGTTTGTGCTTTTTTACGCCTCTGCGGCAATGCTCGTGCGCATGGCGGAGATCGCGTTTTTTTCCAGACGGGACACCTGCGCCTGCGAGATACCCACTTCGTCGGAAATTTCTGTCTGCGTTTTGCCTTCAAAATAGCGCAGCTGTAAAATTTTCCGCTCCCGTTCGGAAAGCCTGCTCATCGCCTCGGCGAGCGCCGCGCGCTCCGTCCACACCTCGTCGTTGTTCTTGTCGTCCCCGATCTGGTCCATCAGCAGCAGGGAATCCCCCGACTTGTTGCTCACGGGCTCGAACAGGGAGACGGGGTCGGATATGGCATCCAGCGCGTACACCACCTCCCGCTCGCGCACCTGCATGGCCTCGGCGATCTTTGCAATGGTCGCCTCCTTGTCCTCCGCCTCCAGCTGTTCGCGCGTCTTTAAAATGCGGTACGCCGTATCGCGGATACTGCGCGACACGCGCAGGGAGTTGCCGTCCCGCAGATACCTCTTGATCTCCCCCATGATCATGGGGACCGCATAGGTAGAAAAGCGCACGCCAACGTTGACGTCAAAGTTTTCCACCGCTTTCAGCAGCCCGATACAGCCCGCCTGGAACACGTCGTCCGCGTTGGCGTTTTTTGCCCAGAACCGCTTGACGATGGAGAGCACGAGACGCATATTCCCCACAATAAACTTGCGGCGCGCGGCTTCGTCGCCCTCTTTCAGGCGTCGCATGAGTTCGTCGCTCTCCTGCGCCGTGAGGACGGGAAGTCCCGCCGTGTCCACGCCGCAGATGACAACCTTTTGCAGCATTTTACACCTCCGTTTGTGAGGGAAGTATGCGCCTTTGTAAAAAAAATATACCTCCGTACCCTGAAAATCGTGACAAAACGCACATAGAAAAAAGATCTCCTTTGACTCGGAGATCTTTTCCCTTTTTGAAATTTTCGGTTCAGCGCTCCATAAATAAAGAGCTTAAACGGGGCGCTCCGCCGCGTTTATTATCTCTGTTACAGGGTAACCATAAAGATATCCAGCCAGACAATATTCTTCTTTTTTGTATTTTTCAGCAAAATATTAAACAGTAAACTCATCTCCTTCCAGAATATCATCTTGTGTATATCTAACGATGTTCTCTTGTAATGCTTCTATTTCCGCATCAACAAATTTAACTGTTATAAATATTATGCAACTTAAAACTGATAAAAAATTTTTTTGATTTAATACACATCATTATCCCTTTTTGATTTTACTATAAACAAATTACTAATACAAATAAATCACATAAAAATAATAAGATGTTGGTTGATACAGTTCATTTCCTTCAAATTGTATATAAGCCCAATTAATTTTTCCGCGATCTTGTAATGAGTTCAGTATTACTTCATTTTCCTCATAATTTGGTTCAAATCTACGAATATAATAATTGTAATCCTCCTGTAAATCTTCACCAGTATCCTTTTTACATATTTTAAACTCTGGAAATTTCGCCCCCTGTGAGATTAAATATATATCATAACAGTCCTCCCCTCCATCAATCTTTGTTATGTTAGGATCTTCCTGTGCCATTATTTTTACCCCGTCATTTCGCTCGTCCTCTTCAGCATATAGTTTTATTGTAAACATTGTTTCCGGGATATCATATTCTGTAAGTTCACTAACTTTATATGTTATTTCGTGTAGACCAGATATATTGGCAAGATAAAAATAATTAATATGATCAATATCGTTGTGACGCTTACTGAAAAAATCACGACTTTTCCAATCGCTAACCGATTGATTTTTTAATTCTCCATTTTCATCGTAAATATAATACGAATGCAAATCAACCCTGCTACCATAGTGTTCAGACGGCAAAAGCCTCCCCCATGGCTCCAATGGATACCACTCCTCAACACGTAGTTTAGAGTTTCCTTGTAATTGCATTACCTTAAAGCTAACCCTTATAGGGAAATTTCCGTTTTGAAAAGGCGCTGTCCCTATATTCATATCAAAAACAGCAGCCTCTTGACTTACAGAGAAGCTTTCGCCGTCTATTATTACATCCATTACAATTTCATAACTTGTGTTTTTATTAGAACACGCATAACCAACAAATAGGAGAAAAAAAACTAATAAACATCCTACTGCCTTTCTAAAAATCCGCATATAATTTACTCCTTTTATAAACTTCACTTTTTCAGATGAACATACAGCAAAATGCACGCTACCACATCCGCCACAAAAATAAACTGAAGGAGACCGAACACTATGCCCTCGCTTTTCATCAGCCGCTTTTCCGCATAAGCGCGGAAGGCGGAAACTGCGCCCACCATGCCGCTCATGACGATCGCCGCGCAGTCAAAGACGACGAAAACAATGGTAAAACCTATCCCGAACACAGAGATGAAAAAAAAGAAACCGAGGACAAAAATGACGACGTAGGCGGGGATCTGGCAGAGTTTGATGATCATATTCAGCCGCGCCATCGCCAGAGCGTCGTACTTTTTGACGATCGCCAAGATGACGAGAATACACGAAAGCAGAAACGCCACCACCGCACAGAGCAGCACCGCGCCGATCAGGAGAAATCCGTTGCTGAAAAACACCGTTTCCATGATCGAGGGCGTGTACAGGCAATACATTCCCAGAAACAAGGAATACGGAAAAAGTGCGACCAACGCGCCGAGAATGTATTTTCCCATTTCTCCCCTCCTCAAAAACCGCCGCCAGGCTGCGGCACAAAATTGTCTGCCCTGCTCCGACCGAAATCACACACAGCCGCAAAGCTTCTGAATTTATTTTACCATACAATCTTAATTCTTGCAACAAACCGTGTAATATTTCTGAATGATATTCCGAGCACAAACGCAGAATGTCCCCTTTCAGACTGTGCAGAAGGGTTGCAGATT
>ERZ1643251.973-NODE-973-length-35469-cov-23.236940_pt1 | contig 35469 bp, 56 predicted proteins | sample MGYA00579261_ERZ1643251 | MGnify/ENA primary metagenome ERZ1643251 (study PRJEB29033, sample SAMEA4952267) | chicken gut metagenome | biome: Broiler Chicken; feature: Gastrointestinal Tract; material: Caecum | place: Ireland | collected 2018 | study: Broiler... | reverse complement strand
GTGGAATTTCATTCAGGTTTTCCCATCGTCCGCCCTCCGGGGGGCTCATTTGCCAGCTGCTCCTGCTGCCTGATGATCTCCAGCACAGTGCGAACAGGGATTTCTCCGTCCTCTGCCATCCTGTGGTGGCACTCGCACAATGTCAGCAGGTTGTCATCGTCCAGTCTTTTGCTGAAGTCCTGCTCCAGGCTGACCGCATGATGCACGCTGATATCTTTGCTGTTCATGCGAACCTTAGTGTCATAAAGATTGCGGATGCAGATCTGACACAGGTACAGGTCCCGTTCTTTAATCTCACGCCGCTTCTTCTTCCAGCTGTTGCTGTTCCGGAACCTGAGAATCATGTTATCTTTCTTTTTCCTCACAGGTTTTCTCGGACAAATATACTTTGTGTCATGGATTCTTCCGCAGTATTTACAGCTTTTCAGCATCCGTTTCCCTCCAGTCTGTCCATCAGTAATTTGTAATAATCAGCTCATGATACCTTCTGGCCCCTGCCCTGACGGCCAGGTTGTCACTGCGATCCACCTGAACCATTTTATACCCGCTGTACAGCTGCCTGATCTCCGGACAGTCGTTATACGACAGGACAAACCTGCCTTTGACCTGCGCCAGCGCGTCATGCAAACGGTCATGATCTTCAGGGTTAAACCGGTCCGGATAATACTTTTCCGCGTCATAATACGGCGGATCCAGATAAAACAGCGCGCTGTCCCTGTCATAATTTCTGATCAGGCGCTCAAAGTCCAGGTTTTCTATCACCATCATCCGCAGCCTTCCGGACGCCAGCTGCAGAAAGTCGACTGCCTTCCCCAGATCTTTCGGCCGGCCTCCGAACGTTCTGCCGTCGGCGCCGTAGCTCTCTTTGATTGTCAGCCAGAACCGGGCCGCCTTTTGAATATCCGTCAGCCCTCTGATGTTTTCGGCAGCATCATAAAATAACTCCCTGGACATCAGCAGGCCATCCAGTTCCTTCTGCAACGCTTCCGGATGGTATTTCACACAGCGGTACAGGTTCACCAGGTTGCTGTTGACATCGTTGTATACCTCCAGCTCCGCATGCCTTTCCTTTGCGAACAGCACCCACCCGGCGCCGCCGAATACCTCAATGTATCTGTCGTATCCGCCTTCCGGGAACTGCTCTATAATCTTTTTTCTCAGCAGCTTTTTACCGCCGACCCAGCTGATAAAGCTGTCCATTCTGTCACCTTCCTTCCGTTATCGGCAGGAAGTTCCTTGTCGGATTGGCCTTCCGGGATTCGAACCCGGCACCGTCCGGTTATGAGCCAGCCGCTCTTCCATCTGCGCTAAAGGCCATAAAAATGACCGCCAGCATTGATCTGACGGTCATTCATAGGAGATTGAAAGGTGTTTTGTTGTCCACAACCTGTATTATAACCATAACACAGATCAGGTGTGCCATTCTATGCCATCTTTCATTTTATCCTGAAATTTTCCAGGGCTCTGGCGTGGGTTCTGTGCGTCTGCCGCCAACTGTATCCGATCCGGACGCATACTGCCTCCCACGTCATTCCCTGTATGTATCGATACCGGAGCACTGTTTTTTCATCTTCGTTGGCCATAGCGTTGATCTCTTGCTCGATCTTTTCCCGGAGTCTGACTTTCTCAAGCCTTTCCTTCTTCAGCCGCTCTATCAGTTCATCCATTTTTGCCGCATATCCGGACAGGTCAGAATATCCTGCTGCCCGCGGGCCTTCATCCAGCCGGGATCCCGGAAGCATCTTGTCCATGCGCAGCTGCTGAATCTCGTCCAGAATGTCCTGTTCCCGTCTCGCCGCTTTCTGATAAGACCTCAAGTATTCTTTCTTCCTCTCCCGTTCCAGCCATTCTTCTTCGTTTTCCATCTCTCTCGCCTCCCTCCATACTTCATAAATGACCGCCGCCGTTAAAAGCAGGGCCAGGACTATGATGCTCATCCCCGAATTATTCACTGTTATCATGTTGCCTCCTTAACAAATCGATATCCCGGTATTCTGATTGCCCGTGGGCTGCTTCCCGCCGACATCTCAATGTACCCTTTTTTGCCATTGTTCTTAAATGAGCGAACACACTCGATGTTGATTTCAGCCCCACGCCGTCCCCGATTTCCCGGACGGTCGGCGGGTACAGGTTTTCCCGGATATACCGGACAATAAAATCAAATATTTCCTGCTGCTTTTCCGTCATGATGATTACTCCTCTATAAACCAGAACCCTGCTGCCGGGCCCTCCTCCTGCTGCTCATTCTCCCCTGTCAGAAAATTTCTGCCGATCAGGTGCATAAACTCTTCCCGGCTGTGTGTTCTTTCGTAGGCTGCCTGTGCGTCCTGCTGGATCAGGCGCATGGAATTGATATTTCTGTGCACCGCCTCCGGGCCTTCCAGGTGATGGGCCGGGCAGAGATATACTTTAAAGCCTTCCGTTTCCGAGATACCCCTGTTGGGGCCCCCGAAAACATGATGCTCATGGAGAGCGGCATGTTGGCGGTAGTCTCCATAAAGGCGGGCGCACAGGTAACATGTGCCATCTTTACGCTGGAGAATGCTCCGTTTATGCGACTTTCTCTTCTTTTTGCCTCCCGGTTTCGGGAACAACAGTCCTCCCATCAGGCGAAGGGCAGCTGTTCTGTACCCTCCGGAATGCTCATAAACCCGTCGCCGATGTCCTCCTGCTGCCGCGCCGGCTCCCCTTTTTTACTTTCTGCAAATTCCTGTTCCTCAATAATGATGTCTGTCGTGTAGATCTTCTGCCCGTCCCGGTTTGTGTAACTCCCAGTCTGGATGTGGCCAGCGATGGCGATCTTCATTCCCTGCCGGAAATATTTTTCTGCAAACTCCGCCGCTTTGTCAAAAGCCACACAGCCGATGAAATCGGCCGACTGCTGCCCGTCTTTCGCTGCCCTGCGGGGCACCGCCAGGGTATAACGGGCGACTGCCATCTGCTTTTCCCCGCGGGTATATCGTACTTCAGGGTCTCTCGTAAGGCGGCCGATCAGGATCGCTTTATTCATGCCGTACTCCTCCAATCACTCTCAGGCAATCATTCCAGCCTTTATCGTATCTTCCATTGTTGCAATGGTTTTCATGATCCGGCAAAGGTCTAATTGGACACCAATTCGGTTTTTTATTACATATATCTTCTAAATATGCTTGCTCCACACCTTCCGGCTCAAGTTCGCATTTAAAAAGCTGTTCGAATTTGAAGTTCCCAATGCTCATATCCGTTGCGTGATAGTGCATAGGGCACTCAATACACGTTTTTGGAATTTCATCCAGAATAATAATTCCTTTGCTCATTTAAGTACCTTCCTTATTTACAAATTCCACGTCTTTATATTTTGCTGTTATCTTTCTCTCTCTACTCATCGCATTTGAAAGATACATTATAGAAACTGTTCCTTCTTCCATAACAATTTTTGTGATTTTATTTGCAGGATATTCTTTCCCTCTTATCATCAAACTTTTTAATGGCATTCCTTCACCCGCTTCATATCAACGCCTATATTTTTGCTTTACCTTTTCCTTGTCAAAAGCTGTTGGCATCTCTTTTACTTCTTCTACTTCATTCGGCTCCAGCCCGGTATCCTCATACTTCATCAGCCTCCACAACGCCCCGTAAATCCTTTCCCATAGTTCTTTTGTGATAGTCTCCCCGTCGCGAAGATCTTCCCATCTGACGCCTTTCAGAGCCCAGTTGCCCTGAGCGTCCTTTGCTGTTAATCTAGTCATTCGCCTCATTCCTTTCTGATACCATATCGTTTCAATGCCCTCCTGACTGTGACAGCACATACTCCATACATCTCTCCGATCTGTCTTGCCGACATCCCCCTGATGATATACATTTCCCGCAGCTGCTCACTGCTGGCGGTAAGTTTTTTCGGGGGACCGGATTTGCGCCGAACGCCGTCCATCCGAATTTTTCTGCGGGCCGGATGCAGCGCCCGGAAGAGCATAAACTCGTCGGCAAACTCTTCAGCTGACTCAATTCTGGTTTTTCCTTTCACTCATTATCCTCCCGCACCAGTAATTCAAGGTAATGTTGCAGATTCTTCGCAGATGCCAGCGCCGCTTTCCATGCGGCCTGATCTGTCTCAATGTGAAGATTACTCAAGCAGCGCCTCACCTGATATTTCCATTCCTGACTATTTCCGTCTTTATTCGGGCTTTTTTCGGTTTTTCCCAGTTCCGGGGCCGTTTTGGGAAGCTTCTCTTCGGCGTCCTGAGCGTCTTTACGAGGCGTTTCTTCCGATTTCCGGCTGGATCCCACCTCACTCTTTGCGGTTTCGGGCTGTTTTGGCTCCGTTTTCTCTGGCTCCGGATCGCTGTTTTCATTTGGGATTTCCGGGGAAAATTGCGCCGGCGCAATTTCTTCTTCCCGGTTTTGTTCGGCCCGCGATGTCTCCTCTTCTCCCTGCTGCCCTGTGGAGATCTCCTCCGCGTTCCTCTCCGGTTCCCCGGCTGTTTCCTGCAATACCGCTTCCTGCTCTTCTTCCGGCTCCTCCGGCGTTTTGCCGATCAGCCCGGCCTGGTATAAGTCCCCTGTAATCCGGCAGAACTCCGTCCAGCTCATGTCTTCCGGATCCTGGCCGAACTTTTTTACCGCGATCCGGTTCTCATACATCATCAGGAAGATTACGCCTTTCCGGTATGAGCGGTTCCCGCCGGGATTGACCAACTCCGACAGCCACCTCATGTCCTCCGCATTGGCTGCGCCGGCGTCCAGTTCGGAGAGTACCGCATCGCATACGTTCGGATTATCCTCGTAGAACTTCCGGATCACCTCCCCGATCTCTGTCTCTGCTCCTGCTGCCGGCGCTGCCTTGTTGAATGTTTTCAGATCCCGGATGCTCTGCCGGGAAGTTTCCGGCTGGATCATCGTCCGATCCGCCTCCGGCAGCTTCAGCATCTCCTCCAGCTGGCTGCGGCCCAGGGCTTCATATTCCGGACGGAGCTGCTCCGAATATCCATCGATGGAGAATTCTCGATTGATGGCCATGAACCTGCTAACGGTTGTCGCTTCCAGGCCGTACTCTGTCAGGGCGAATTCTGCCAGGGTTTTATATCCGTCCCGCTCATAGAGCTTCTGATCATCGATTTTTCGCAGGATGTAGCCGATCCGGACAAAACTGTGCTTGATCCCTATCAGTTCCGCCTGCAGGCGGCGTTTTACCTCTACCCAGTCATCTAACGTCATCTGTACATATTCCATAACTGCCTCCTTATGCCGTTGCCCTTATCCGCTCTCGGGAGCGTCCCAGGCTGTCTTTGTACGCGCTCAATACCCGGCTGATTTCTTTTTTATCCGGCTGTCTGTCATATTCCGAGTAATACTGCCTGATTTTATCATCCGCCAGGCCGATCTCAATGGTATAGTAAGGGGTCTCTATGTCACTTTTCCGGCGCAGGAAGAGGATCCAGCTGTCACCCTGGGCCATGCGCTCCATGTATGTATTGCTTGCGCCTACGCAGTGGTGAAGGGCCTGCCCCTCCGCCACCAGCTCCTCGCATTTTCCGGCCGGTATGATGATGTAATCCTCATTCTCCCAGAAATACCGCCTGACAGCCGACAGATTCTTTTCGATCTGTTTATTTAAATCCGCGTATCTCTGCGCGTCCCGCTTTACCCTTTCGGCGTCCCTGCGGGCATTGATGATCTCCACCAGGACGTCATGCCGGCCTTTTAAATCCCGCGGGAACCTGATAATGTCATCGCCTACGTTCAGCCCCTCGGAGGCGGCCATGCGCAGGTAATCATTCCACAGTGTGATTGTGCGGCCGGGTGACGTTTTCTGCTTTTTCAGGTAATTTACCATCCGGTTCACAGTCAGGCCGCTGTCCAGCATCTCTCTTGCCTGATCCCGGCCAATGCCGTGGTCATCCAGGTACCCCAGGCTTTCCCGGGTGATCCGTTCTCCGATCTCCTCTTCGTATATCAGCCATTCCCATGCCCGCAGCCCGCCGTTTAATTGTTTCAGGCGGTTTACGCGCTCCCCGTTGATCCCTAGGAGCTCCTTCAGGTTCCCGGCCCCTTCCGGCATCGGATCGCCCCACCATCCATATATTTTGATGATGTCTTTTGCCAGCCTGGTCAGGCCGGACTTGATCAGGTATTCCATGTACGGGCGCTTATGAAATGTCACGACAAATTTGTTGATATCGATTTTAATCCCCTTACTGGCCAGAATGTCCAGTCCACTGTTCTCCAGGTTCCCATAGCGCAGTGTCTCTTCCAGGTTTCCGGGATACAGGCGACCTTCCCGGAAGTGTTTGTTAATCGGATTACTGTCCCACCAGTCCTGGCCAAACTCGTCCATCTCATAGTGCTGTCCATACCATACCTTTCCGTATGTCCGCCCTTTTGGAATGATCGCCCGGATCTCCTCTCTGAGCTCAATCCGCTTTTCTATGCCTTGCCAGACGCACTCCGCCCAGAAGCCTCGTTCAATCCATTCCTGCTGCCTGAAGGGCTGGAAGAGATAGACGTATTCCCGGCGGCTGATCCGGCTCTGCCGGCGCTTGACCTGAGCCTTTGCACCACAGTGCGGGCACTCGGTGTATTCGTTGTGCTTCATCAGCTTTTTCCGCCGGTATTCCGCCCCGCAGGCGGTACACTGGTATTTTACCGTTTTTTCTCCCATCTCGCAGAACAGGTAATTTTCCGGAAAGATCTCACTGGCCAGCCAGGCGTCCATATCGGCAGGTACCGGCTGCGTTTCCGCCATCATGGCGTCGATCCGGTCCATCTTCCGGTTTTGCGCCGCCTTTCTCTTTTCGAACCGGACGCTGTCCTCCCAAAATTCCACCGAGGATCCCAGGTATTTTCTGGCTGTCTCATGATCTGTATCCGTCGCCCACACAGTGTCATCCAGGTACACCGCATACGGCCCATAGTCTATCTGGCCGCTTTCCGCCATCCTGACCACATTCGCAAGGCAGGCGTCCGACCATGCGCCATTCACATATGCCGCGTACTGGTTTTCATTCCGATCGGCGAAATATCTTGCTCTCAGCTGGCTGGAATGGAACAGGTCAATATTCAGGATTACCTTGTCATCTATTATGACCAGCTGGCTGACCGCCATTATCCTCCTGCCGTCCGTCTGTAGGGCTGGGCAGGGCGCTGTCTGTAATAATCTCTTCCGCTTCATTTCTCCTGCCCTCCCTCATAGTAGTCCCGGATCAGCTGTTTTGCCCGGGCCATGCCGGGGATTCCCAGCGTTACTTTTCCGGCTGTAACGCCTGCTGCCTTCAGGATTTCCCTGCTGATCTCCTGCTGGTGCTGAAATGACCATGCCAGGAGGGCGGCGATGCAGCCTTCCAGGGTTTTCCCCTTCTGCCGCACCCGGATGGCGATCTCCTCATGATCCATGCACAGCCCCCGGATGTACTCCACCCAGTCCTCCATAATCTCTTTCGGCTTCAGCTGCGCACACTCCACATCCAACTTTCCGATCGCGGCTGTCAGCGGATCACACAGCTGTGGGATGTCCCCCTGAAGGTACATCTCCACAAAGTCCTGCGGGATGCCGTTTTCCGCCGCCATGGCCCGCAGGCTGTCCGTGTCGCCTTCATTGTACAGGTTTTCAGCCAATTCATTGAGCTCCCCGCAGGAGCCCATCTCTCCAAACTTCTCAAACATCTTCCTTCTCCTTCCTCTTCATTTCCTCAATCAGCCAGCGCGAGTATGCGTGATGGCCCGGCTCCGGGATAATGGTCTGGTCTTTGACCAGATCCCACAGGACTTCCCATTCTTCCCGGTTTGCCACAGGCTTCCCCTTGCTTCCCAGGAATCCGGTCTGCGCCCAGCCGGCCAGGTTTTTATCCAGCATATAGGCCACATACTCATTCGGGATGTGAATATGGACTTCACATGGCTCCAGCAGCCGGCTGACCGACTCGATCAGGGCGTACAGGGTTGCATTGTGCCAGGTGCCCTTTACGGCCCCGAAGCCCTCCCGTGTCCTTGTGTCTCCCGGCGTCTCCAGGACGTAACCATACTGCTTCAGCCCTTTCCTGGGGGATACGCTGTCTGTTTCTATGTAAATGTGCACTTCTGGCATTGTGACGCTCCTCCCTTCTCGATCCGGCGCATAGAATACTTTTGATATGGATACCCCGTAACCCGGTTTGTGCCGTTTATCAGGGATTCCGGGATGATATAATATCCTTTTTCCGGTGACGGCTCCGGCTTCCATCTCCTGCTGCGGATCACTTCCTTTTTGGCCTCCGGAACGATCAGATTCCGGCTCCTGGAATATCCGCAGCCGGTATTTTCCTCTTTGGTCTCTTTCTTTACGATATAGCTGGCCAGATCTTCAAATTCCCCGTCCTCATACAAAGGGATGAACGCTTTTGAGCCATACTGCCAGTATTTCAGCACCAGCTTCTTTGTGTTCAGATTCTGATCGGCGATATCTTCAATAATCAGATGGTGGTGGCATGCGCCCCTCTTGCCCCTCTCTGTGACGTAAATATATTTGAACGGCTGCCCCTTCTTTTTGTATGCCTCACGCATCTGTGACAGGAATCTCTGAACCTGCCTTTTCGCTTCCATAAAGCTCTCCGGTCGAAGTTCCGGTTTGTATTTCAGGATCAGGTGCCAGTCACCTTCATGGAAGTTTGCCAGGATCAGGCGCTGCAGTCTGTTCTCCCGGTTAATCTCATTTTGCCTCGCGATATCCTCCGGAGTCCGTTTGACCTTTTTAGCGCGGGGTACGCCGGGTGCCCCATAGTTGCCTGGATAATATTTGTGCACCTGCTTTACCCAGCCCATGTCATATGTCTTCCGTATATACAATTCGATACCACCCCCTAAGTTTAATATCATTATCAAGCGTATAAAAAGGCCTGAAAGCCTTCATTTTTCTTGACTTTCCGGCCTGCGGGTGATATTATATTGATAGCGATTTTTTATGTATCACCAACAGGCCGGCGTATTTATGCGTCGGTTTTTTCATTTAGTGGTTTCAGCAGCCCCTTTCCGCAGCTGGTACAGGGCATCGGTTCCCCGAAGATCGACCAGCATGTCCACCCGCAGCGATCACAGCGCATTGGGGTGAAGGGATCTGTATATTTCTTATTTGTCCCCGGATATGTGTCTTTCATTTTGCTTTACCTTTGCCGCCCGGCGGGCATTGTCGATCCTGTCCAGGCCCCTGATGATTGCCCGAATATAGATCCTCTTCAGTCCCCAGTCGATCTGCATCATCCGGTCCAGCTCATCCAGGATAATTTCTGCCTCCCGCTCCCTTGTCATGTCGTCTCCTCCTCAAATGTGATCTTCCAGCCGGGCCGCATGAAACACTTTCGGTCATGGCCGAATGTTATGCATAAAACAATTTCTTCCGGCTTTATCTTCAGCCTCTGCAATTCCTCCGGCGTGGCGACATCACTGATCTGGCATATCTGGATCGACCTGATCTCTTGCAGATCAAAATCGACTGGTTCTTCTATGTAATCTGTACTGCAAAGCATTTTCATCTTAGTCCCTCCTACTTCACGATCCCCATCCGGATCGCCTCTATAATCCGGCGGACCTGATCTGCCGTCCATGTGGGTTCCATCGCTTCAATGTCCTGCAGGGCCCGGGTGATCGCTTCACATTCAGTTTCTTCCCGCTCCCATCGATCGGCGATATACCCCTGAATCATTTCTGCTCTTTCTTGTGTGGTCATTGTCAGCCCCCTATCATCCGACAAAAAGCAGCCGGAACACAATTCCGCCGGCCAGTGTCAGGAAGAAAGCCCCGCATACCAATCCACCTACTATCTTCTGCCATTTCATAACCCATCTCTCCTTATGCCGGTTTTCTTTGTTCTTTCCACTCCAGATACTTTCTCTGGTTTTCCGGGTCTGAATAAAAATCTGTCATTGATGTCAGCAGGCACCTGGCCATAGCTTTTATTTCCTCCGGAGGGATTTTTTCTATGTTGATTTCTATCACTTCTTGATCACTCCTTTCGATTGGCTTCCCGGTGCTCCGGGTCTCGTCCTTCTGGTTAATTCTTCCACCTTGTGCTATACTCCTTTTACAGGCTCCCGCCAGAGCCGAGTTTAAATGAAAGGTAGCCTGGATTACTCTTGCGCTTCTGGGTAAATTTGCTCTTGCCATCTCACTCACCTCCCTTCTCCTGCTGCCTGGTGTTCCAGATCAGCTGTTTCCTTGTCTCCAACCTGTGCCAGAATCATACCGAAGACAATGTACTGCTGACGCTCTGTTAAAAGCGGCGCCATTTTTTGAATATTCTTCGTGACATCATCTGTTAAGGTCAATTTTTCTTTTTCCAAGTTCATCACCTCGCTTTTGTTTCTTACATACACATTATAAGTTCTTTAATGTACATCTGTCAATATTTTTTTGTTGACTTAGGAAATTTTTTTTGATAGTATAATTGTGAAGGAGGTTAAGACATGAATGATAGGATCAAAATTATCCGAAAACATTTTAAATTATCTCAAGAAGACTTCGGAAATCGCATTGGTATTTCTAGGTCTTCGGTTTGTAAACTTGAAACGGGTGAAAATAATCCCTCTGAGCGCACCCTCATACTAATTTGTAAAGAATTCGCCATTAATGAGGTCTGGCTCCGCACTGGAGAAGGCGGGGAAGAAAATATGTTTACGAAAGTATCTGAAGATGATGCTTACTCGCTGGCGCTCGGAAAACTCACAACAGAAGAGAATAGATTTGTCAAAAGTGCAGTGAAATATCTGGCCAATACAGAACCGGAGAAGCTGAAAATAATAGAAGAATTTATGAAGAGCTGTTTAGGGATTGAATAAATAGAGAAAGAGCAGCTCACGGCTGCCCCTTCATCATTGTAATCAACATGAGATATATTCTTCGTAAAAGTATCTCATCCTCTATTTGTTCCAAAATACTGATGATTTGTTCTTTGTAGTCCATAGTACCCTCCCGACTGCAAAAACACACGTTCGAAATTCCCTGTAGTCATTATAGAACATTTGTTCTTTGATTGCAACTATATTTTCTTGTAGTGAGGTAATGAGTATGAAAAAGAAAGAACATAAACAATTTTATTTTATTTTGATTCTTGTATCTGCCATAATTATTGTTGCTGGTTCTATTTTTATTTATAACACTTTATTTAATCGTCCGGATTATGACGGCCTACGTTCTGCTTTACAAAACTATGTTAATAGCGTAGACAACATTCAGAGAATTGATATAGGTGATAACGGTATTTACTCGGTTATCATAGATGATTCTGCTTGGAATGCAGCTCCTACTATTGATAAGGCAGCCTATTGCAAAGCTGTAAATACAGCTCTTACGCAATTTAGCTATGAATTTAACATCATTACTAATAATACACCTGCCCTTGTATATTACTATAATCAAAATGAGGTCTTAATCGCAAAACCCCAAACAATGAGCCTTGAAAGTGAGATACTCTATTAGCAATAAAAGCCGTCTCCAGCGGCAACTGAAGACGGCTTTTGCCGGTACTGCACAGGTCCAGAGGCCAGTATAATACCTTCCACTCGAGGAAATTATACCATAGCCCCCGGCACCTGTACAGGTGTATTTTTTATACCCATTTTTAGGAGGTATCGTATGAACGGTGTTATCTATGCCCGCTACAGCGCCGGCCCCGGCCAGACGGATCAGTCTATCGAAGGGCAGCTGCGCGACTGCCGGGACTATGCGAAGAAAAATAATATAACAATCATAGACACTTATATCGACCGGCACATCTCTGGCACTGATTTCGAAAATCGGCAGGAGTTTAACCGGCTCTTAAAAGATGCCGCAAAGCATCAGTTTTCCTGCGTCATTGTTTGGAAAATTGATCGTTTCGGCCGGAACAGAGAAGAACTGGCGATCAGCAAGGTCAAGCTAAAGAAATGCAACGTCCAGCTGCTGTACGCAAAGGAGCATATCCCGGAGGGCCCTGAAGGGATTATCCTGGAATCCCTGCTGGAAGGTATGGCGGAATATTATTCCGCCGAACTGGCCCAGAAAGTTCGGCGGGGTCTGCGGGAATCCGCCCTCAAGGGACATGCCCTGGGCGCCAATCCCTGCCTGGGATTTCACATTGTAGATAAAAAGTATGTCCTGGATCCAGAGACGGCGCCTGTCGTCCGAGAAATCTTCGAGCGATACGCTGCAGGGGAAACTGCCCGGCAGATCTGTGATGATCTCAACCGTCGGGGCGTCCGCACCGCAAAGGGGGAAGCATTTAAATGTGGCACAATCTACTTTGCCCTTCGGAACGAAAAATACACGGGCATTTATCGATATGGCGACATCGTCCTTACAGATGTAATCCCCCGCATCGTTCCTCAGGATCTGTATGAGCGTGTCCAGGACATTCTAGTCAGCAATTCCCGGAACCGATCTAAAACCAGGTGCACCGCTGTTTCAGAATTTTTACTGACCGGAAAACTTTTCTGCGGTCATTGCAAGAACAAGATGATCGGAGAATCCGGAACAGGAAGAAGCCGGACATATTATTACTATAAGTGCTCCGGCCGCAAAAACAAGAAAATGCCCTGCCCTCTCCCTACTTACAAAAAAGAGGCTCTGGAGGAGCTGGTGATCCGATCTACCGTTGAGATCGTCCTGACGGATGACCTGATCGACCGTCTGGTAAAAGAGATTCTGCAGATCCAGCAGCAGGATATTCAATCGGCTTATCTAAAATCCATGGAGAAGCAGCTCAAGGCTGTGCAGAAAAGCATTGACAATCTTGTCCGGGCCATTGAGATGGGTATTATCACGGATTCCACAAAAGACCGTCTGGTGGAGCTGGAGGGGCAGAAAGAGGCCCTTAATGTCGAAATCGCTAAGGAATCGATCAAAAAGCCGGAAATCGCAGAAGACAAGATCCGTTTCTGGCTGTATTCCTTCAAGGCTGGGGATATCAATGATCCGGCTTTTGGGATCAGGCTGATCAATACTTTTATCCATTCGATTTATATTTATGAGGATCATATGCTCATTGTATATAACTTCACTGATGGGAAAGCGCAGCGAAAGGCAATAGAAGCGGATATTGCTAAAATAGAAAAAGACCATACCTACTCTGGTTCGAGTAAGTATGGTCGAGTGCCGGCGACTGAAGAGCAATCGAATCATTTGGTGCTTGTAACAATATATTACTTTATATATTTCCTGAGCTTTAATGCTGAAAACATGTAATTTCTTTTCGTATTATTATATTACTATCATTTAATTAAGGAAAAAACAAGTTTTTTCGTGCCCGAAAGTAATATTCTTATCCTGCAGAAAATTACAAGCCGTTAGACTTGTGTTCCAACGGCTTGTTGCGCTATGATTCTTTTGTAGGGAGCAGCGGTAAGCACTAAAATCTGACTAAATATTATTCTTCAACTTCTCCAAATATTTCTTCATATTTCTTTGCGCTTAGATGCTCTTCTGCCCATTTTTTCGCTTCCTCTTCTGAGAATGGTTCTATTTTTTCTCCCCATGTCCAGTTCTTCCACCTGAGATCTGCTTCTCTATACTTTGATGTTGCTCCTCCTCTCCCGTATAGGAAATATTCTCCGGTCTTTTTTTTGTAAAGTATTTCTATACAGTAATCTGAATTTGTTCGTTCTAGGCCGTTCCCCCATTCCCCTACCGCTGTCGCTGTTTCGGTATTGTACTTCCTTCCACTTATAATTGCAACCATTTCATTTTCCTCCTTAATCTTCTACATATTCAATAATGTCTCCCGGCTGCAATCCCGTGAGCTCACAGATCCGGTCGATCACTATATTTCCGACCATTACTCCATTTTTGATTTTGTGCATAGAGGACTGGCCGATCAGTCCTCTGCTTTGGATTTCTGTTGTATTGTACCCGGCGGCTTTCAGGGCCGCCAGGACATCTATTTTATATTTTAACATATTACCCCTCCAGCCCATCTGCCAAACAATCCGCCAGAGCTTCCGAATCCCGGCAAATAACTCCATTGTTATTTTCGTATACCGGAACTCCTCCTTTGGCTATTAACAGCCTATTTCTATCTTTCCAATATTTTATCATTTTCTCCCTGTTCTTACTCTCGACGATAATATAATTAAAATCCGCACCCTCCCCGCGAATTTTTTTATATGCTTCGTTCGCAGAATCCAAAATTTCTAAGGCTAACTTTATTGTAAATACCCTACATCTTTCGGGTCTAATATAAAACCCCCAAGATTTTGTTGGTATTTTTCCAGACATTTCGAATACCATCGCATGATAATATTCCATTTTTTTTAATTCTTCATACGCTATTTTTTCCACTTTTAGTACCTCCCCGTCAATATGTCAGATCGTCTGTCGTGAACGCAATGCTTTTTCGCTCACTTTTGATTATTTTTAACCGCATTCCGAAAAGGTACGGCGCACCTTTTATCTGGTGCATTGCTTCTGGAACTGAGAATCGCATTCCATCGGGAGATTCAAGGACCTTTCCCCATTCGTTCTCAAACCAGTCCCATCCCTCTGGAAGCAGAACTGTCGCCTCGTTACAATCTCCTCCGTCCCAGTCCTTCGCCGTGTATCCCAAAACCTTTCCAAACCGGCTATTATCATATATATAAACTGTCATTTCTTTTCTCATTGACTTTCCCTCCATTTTTTTGTTAATATTTAATTGTCAGCGGATTTTCCGCTTGTGAGTAGAAACTATTATGGTATATTGTGCAATATACCAACGGAAGGGGCGATATAAAGTCGCTCCTTTTCGTTACTCCAGAACAAAGTTCCATGTCCTGGAGCACTGTGCCGCCCATCCATCATAGGTGGCCTGGTCGAGAACAAAACCGGCTGCGGTTTTCTCCCCCACCTTCACGCAGCCCCAGTTATGAGAGCGGGTTGCGTCTCCGCCGTGGTAACACGGTCCGCCGATTGTGTACATCGTGTTGTCGGTGTACACTTCCACAAAACCGCCGTTTCTTCTAAATCTTGCATTTTCCAGTTTCTTCATCTTTTCTTCCTCCTTTTATTTTATATATACATTATAGACCAAATTTGGTATAATGTCAAGCGCTTTATACCAAATTTGGGATATTTTTAGCACAAAAAAAGGAGCCATTTCTGGCTCCCAGTTTTGGTTATCGTAATTTTTCACAGTAATCCAGGGAAATCCATCCCCGCCCGGATTTCAGTTTTCCCCAGCCGGCAGAGCTGCCCTGGCCGGCAGCCTCTTCAACGATGGTAAAAATACCAATGCCGGTATATCCGCCGGCTCTGGAATAATTTGTGCCGGGGCCTGTCCGAATAATCAGATTGTCGATGCTTACCCGCACCAGATATAATCCTTCCTGATCCACTTCTTCCTGCCCGGCGAAATCATCATAAAAAGCCTGTCCCATTTTGGCCCGGCGCTGCTTCACAGTCTCGCTCTGATCTGCCGGTTTTTCGTAGCCGGTCAGAACAGCGTCAGAGGCCTCCCGAACTGAGCGGGCGGAGCGGAGGGTGGAAATCACGGTTTTATAGCCTTGCAGCTCGCTCCACAGGAATTCCAGCTGCATTGTCAGATCTCCGATGGAGCATCCCTTTGATTTTGCATAATTCAGCAGGTTCTGCTTGCGGCTCCAGAATGTCCACTGGGCCAGCCCGTAGCCGGCGGAATCGTGTACAAAATTGCTGTATGATCCACGGTCTACAGCTGCGGTATAGCTTTCATCCGTGAATCCCAATTTGCTCTGATAGCTATTCTGCAAATTTTTCGGATTCAGTGCGCTTTCGGCCTGCAGATTTCCCATCAGGCCGGCCACCGCATAATCATTCAGTCCTTTTCCCTTTAAAAATTCCCAGATTGCTTTACTGCTCATTTTCTGTATCCCCTTTCTCTTTCAGCATTTCAATCGCCCGTGTAATTACCGCTGGAATCGGCACTCCCATTAGGCCAGCATTCTCGACTATAGAGATTGTCTCATTTGCGATAAATGCGATTATTACGGCATTGCGGATATAATCTGATCCGATTGTCACGTCCAGCCGGTATGCGACCAGCACGACAAGAAGCGTTGCACCTTTCCGGCACAGCCCCTTCCAGCCTGCTCTGCTTTCCAGGGCCCCGCTGGCGGATTTCTGCGATTTATGAAATACCCCGGCCACAATCAGGCCGGTCACATAATCCACGGCCATGAAGATCAGCAACGTGACAAGAGCGCTGTCCCATCCGCCCAGCATTGACGCAATCCAGCCGCCTACAATTCCGATAGCTGCACAAATTGATTCTCTCATAATATCATCCTCCGATTAATTTATACCGGGGCTTTTCTTCCCCGAAGAAGCGCCACCTGATCCAGTCGTCCAGCAGGATCGCAGCCAGAGAGAGCAGATACCACAGGCAGCTGTAGCCCAGGCATATCTGTCCCCGGAAATTAAACGGCAATCCGCTGTAATCCCAGATCTCCAGTCCCATCTTGACGTTGAGCACCATACCCGCTGCCAGCTCCGCTGCGGTAATCAGAATAGCGCAGATCAGGCACTGGAGCAGCAGCGGCGTCTCCCAGGACAGGTATTCATTCACACCCCCGCAGATCACGAAACAGATGCCGCCCAGCACCGCCATTGTCCAGTGAGTGCGCCCTCTCCACAAAATTTCGATGGCGCTGTAGAGGGTCGCCCCAACAGCGAATAAAAATAAAGTTTTCCACAGCCGTTTCATAATGTCCTCCATTTGTACACTTTGATTATGATATTCTCCACAAGCACCTCATTGGCAATCTCATATGTCACCCGCAATATGTATATGCCGGCCTGCTGCGGGTAAAGAAAGATGTCCAGGACATGATCGATGATTACACAGCTACCGCCAGTCTCTGTTTTTCCATCCCGCAACAACTCCCAGGAGGCGCTGCGGATCTGGAAGTCCTGGCCTTTCCGGGACCGGATTTCCACATATACATGTTTCTGTTCACCCAGGTCGAATATAACTTCCATTCCTCTCACCTTCCCGTTCGCGCTGACACCGCATAATAGTTGTCCGGCAGCGGCACCCCGTAATAATCCGCCACTCGGACACTTACACTCAGGGACGTCAGATCAATCGTCACGATATAATATGTCCCGTACCCCTGATTCCCGGCATCATCCATCGCGGCAAGCTCCACAACATAGACCCCGGAAGGGACCGGCGGAATCATTGCAGACCACCGGTCCCTTTCTTCCCTGGTCAGTATGATGTTAGCTCCGTTAATCTTTCCGGTCAGCTGCACTACCATGTCAGTCGGTCACTTCCACTGCGATGATATAAGTCGCGCCAGCGTCAACAGGGTTCGGCGTGATAGATACGCTCTGGATCACAGGCGCATGGGTATCCAGATACAGAGTTCTGGTCACGGTTGTCTCTACGCCGGATTCGCTTACGGCCTTGAATACCACAGTATTGGATCCCTCTGCAGTCAGAGTCAGGCTGCCACTGAAAGCGCCCTCCGTGATCGTCACGTCCTCTTCTGCGCCGTCTCCAACTTTAACCGTCAGGGTTGCACCGTCGGTCGTACCGGAGAATGCCACTTCCGCAGCCTTGTGATAGCTGTTATTTGCCGGTGTTGTCACGGACAGATTCGGTGCGGTCGCCAGCACACGGAAGGTTACTGATACATCGGATGCCGCATTTCCGTCATTATCAGATGCTCTGACAATGATCGTATGCTGGCCATCGTCCAGTGCTGCTGTCGGTGTATACGAGCAGGAGTACCCATTTTCGATCGGGTTCTTTGTGATCGCACCTTCCACGGGCGTATTGTCAATGAGCAATGTAATCGTGTCTGCTGCTACGCCGGAATCATCGTCTGTGACAGTCCATGTAATCTCAGGCTTACTGTTACTGGTAAGCTGCCCACTGGTCGGCGCAGTAATTACACTTACAGGAGCGACTTTTTCCTTTACTATCAGCTGGAGGCTGGCTCCCAGGGTTTCATCGGAATCATCCACCGAAGTCTCATTACCGGCGTCATCTGTCGCTTTCACTGTTACCGGATAATAATGTCCTGTCTCATTGTAGCTTGATTTTGCGGGAGCATTGATCGTTGTTTCGTAACGCTGTGTTTCCCCGTTATAGGTTAATGTGTATGTCTGGCCGTTGACAACGGCCTGCACTGTTTTTACTGCCATGTTGTTTTATCCCTCCTTACTCAATGTTACTGCCGCAGAGTCCACTTCTTCCTGCAGCTCTGCCAGATAATCTTTCAATACTTCACTCTGGTATTCCACCGGGATATCCGCACCGTAGTAAACATCGTCCAGCTCCTCTACTGCTGCGCAGTTCTGAGCCCAAACTTTTAGGCTGTTACAATATGTCTGGTGGTAGGATCTGTGCTGGTAGGCCGCATTTGAAATCAGTGTCATATCAGCAGCGCTATAATAAACACATGGGAGCGTCGCATCCCCGTTCGGATGCCAGGGGATGGCATTTTCCCCGGCTTTTGCCATTTCGGCACAAACCCCCAGAGCGATCTGATCCTCCAGCTTCATCTCAAAATGTTCTGTGCCCGTACTGATTGTTACATCAAAGCCGCCGATAATGGCTGCATTGCAAGCAGCATCCACTTCCGCTTTTTTTGCTGCGATTAGCTCTTCCAGCGTCGGTACATACGGGGGTATTGGCTCTGGCTCAATATAAACACTGCCATCAGAGCTCAGTATCACGCCGCTCTCCAGCTGACGATACACTGTGGTATATCCTGTGAAAATACCGTACACAGCCCCCATTGAGGTTACCAACTGGATCACGCTGGTGTCAGCTGGTAGCGCAGCAGATGGATTATGAATCGTGATAAGGTTGCCCGATCGGCTTACCTCTGCCTGGATGGTTGCCCCATCTGGAAATTTTAATGTTTCGATCATACTTTCATGTCCTTTCCTTAATTTTTGTGTATTAAAAAAGAGCCGAATGGCTCTGGTTTTTCGAAATTATTTTGTTCGCTCAGTGAAATAGTAAGTTTGTTTATTCAACAGACAACTTGAATGAGAGTATCAACATTCCTAAGGACGGATGCTATCTAGTCATGGTTCGAGGACTTTCTGAAAACGGCAGTACATATCTTGGGATTTTGCGAAACGGTGGTTACATCGCAAATTCACATAAAGCAGTCACCGAAGCTATGATGTTGTTTACATTTTATATTGGGCGGCTCAGCGCCGACGATGTTTTAACAGTTTTCAGGGAAAATATTCAAGATGCCCAAAATGTGCATTTTTGTTTCGCTGTTATGTGGCTGAGGGATTAAAACATTTATTGCTGCCAAACTGATTTCTATATTCCAACTTGTACCGCATCGATTCTACTTGCGCTTACCGCAAGGTTTGTTCCACTGGTTTGCAATGCATTCAAGTAATATGTTGTTTCTTCACTGACCTCGGCAGCCATTGAGAACGTTACTCTTGATACGCCAGACGCAAGAGGATTCATTGATACCATAATGCCAGAATAACCCATTGTAGTATGAAGATTAAATGTACGGATTCCAGTTCCGTTTGTGGCGAAACCTGCCCGAGCAATTAATATCCATTTTCCGGGAGGAATAACAATAGATGCTATCGCAGTAGTTTTTCCAGTCTCTGTTGTAGATACTAATGCAATTTCTGTATATAATATCTGACCTAACTTACTATATCATTAAGTAAAAGTATCACCCTCTCGGTCATAATCGATATTTTGCGCTGGCGCAACAAACAGACGGCCGTCTCCGCCCGTCTTAATTATGCTATTTTAATATGATTATGCATACTTTCTATGTGATGTTTTGACTGATTCCTGCGACACTGTGCAATAAATCATCGTCGTGTCCAACTTCTCATGTCCCAAAAATTCTTTTACTTCTTCAATTTTCATCCCGCGGTTCAATAAGTCTGTAGCAATCGTCCGGCGGAACCGGTGCGGATGGACATTATCCACACCGGCATGCTTCCCCAATATTCTCAGCATATATTGTATTCCAGCCACTGTCAGCCTATTATGCGGACAGTCCAGCGTCACAAACAGCGGCTCACTTTGCAGATCTTCTATAGTATTTCCGCCTTTACAACGTTCAATAAGATATCTCCGCAAATAAAATCGGGCGCTGTCAGTCAGATATGTCCGCCTTTCTTTACTTCCCTTACCATAGACAATCAGCTCTTGCCGGCTCATCTCAATGTCGCCCACATTCAGTCTGGCCAACTCAGAAACACGTACGCCAGTGCTGTATAAAAATTCCACCAGCGCCCGGTCTCGAAGAGTAATACAATTTACCCTCAAAGCCTCCAGCTCCTCGGCCGAAAAAGGCTTTTTGATGGTTTTCTCCACTTTCAACATACCCACCTTCTTAACAGGATTACTGTGAACAAGCTCTTCTGTAATCAGAAAATCCCAAAAGCTGCTCAAGTAATGTAACCTCGTCTGCATCGTTGACATCTTAATACCCCGTCGCTCCCTCATCACTCCGTAATAATATCGCAAGTCCATTCCTGTAATATCCTCAATCCTTTTGCCCAGAAAACGCAGCATATTCCGAATTTCGCGAGTATACTGTAGTAGCGTGTTATCTTGGCGATTTACAGCTTTCTTGCTTGCCAGGAACATTCGGATCTTTAATTCATCGCTGTCATGCCCCGTTGCCGTCAGATTTGTACATTCTTCCCGGATCTCATAACCGTGGAAATTAATATGCAGCACATTTACCAGATGATCCTGCTGATCCGGCGTCAAGTGTGGTGTCATTTCATTTATGACCTTCTGTAAAATTTTTTCAATCATAAAAACATCCTCCTTCCACTTTTTATTGTAGAAAAAGGATCATTTTCGCGCCAGCCTATATCACATATTTTACTTAACTAAATAGTAATATGCTCAAATGGAAGGATTTCACAATCCCAGGTGACGATGATATTGCGACATTAAATATAGACGAGATTAATAGTGAGCTTGTAATTCCTGTCTTAATTTCATCCGGAACTGGAAATTGGGATATTTCTACCTCTTTTCAGTCATCGAATAAGCTGATTATTCTGTGCGGAAGTGGAATGTCGCAAGGATATAATTATGTCGTGAGAGCATTTTATTTTAATCAGCCTTGGTAATTAAAATAGCCCTTGGAGGTCTGTTGTTTTGGAGTAAATTTAAATCATTTAATCAAAAAAATTTGTCGGAAATATTATAATGCCCTGGATATGTATATTCATAAGGCTTTTCCCTCCTGTTGCCTGGATGTATGGTGATTGGGATTCTGAATCAAAACTCAGATAAATCTGATTGCCATCCGGTGCCCATCCGCTAGATAATGTATTTAATACGCATCGTGCAAAATTTGCGCTCTTTAATTTTAGTTCTGCCGGTAGTGCCAACATATTAAATCTATTACTGCCTGCATTAATAGTAGCGTTCGTTATATTTAATTGTAAAATAACGATAGATGAATTATACCAAGCGCTACATCCAGTTCCAGACAAATAATGCATCTGCATATTACTATTTAGTTGAGCAAGAGCATCTGCAATCGCCTTCCCGCCCATCAGGTACCCATCTTCCGTGATGTTCACGGAGTCGATCACTTCCCTGATCCCAAGGGTCTGCTTCACCGCCTGGCACAGCTGCGCGTATGTAATCTTTCTTGTCCCGCCGCTGGCGGAATCCACGATCAACACGTCGCTGTCTGCAATCTGCGTGATCGCAGGTAAATTTTGTCCTCTTATCATATAATACCTCCTAATCTGTCACCAGTACCGCCTGTATGCCGTCTCCGGTGTCTGTTATCAGCCGTTCGCCGGTATCCGTCGCAAGGCCGATCTCCCGGGGCCGGACACCGGCCGTTATTGCTATCTGCTCTCCTGCGCCGCATGGGTTCGGAGATATGCTGACCTCATAGATTTCATACAGTTCCAACTCCATGCCGCGCACCTCCTTTATTGAATGCTGTCGTCCTCATCCGCGGCATACAAAGCATTTTCCATCTGTTCTTTCAGTGTATTGATCTGATTTTGAAGATTCCCTGCCACATCCCCTGAAAGATCGCTTTTTACTCCATCGAACCAGGTGTTGAATTGATTCTCCAGCTGATCCAGCTTGTCCTGAAGCAGTTCCGCCGCCCCGACAGCTTCTTCCGCGATAGTCGTCTGCAATGATTCCAGTTTTTCTTCGCACTCTGCTATCAGTGCGTCCAGTTCAGACTGATATTCATGCGCGTCTTCCTCCGGCAGCCGTTTTGTGTCATCCAGTACAATGAAGGCAAACCTTCTTGATGATATTCTGCCCTCCGCTTCATATACTTTCACATCGCAGATGACGGGCCCCGGCGTGTCCAGTTCACTGCCCTGTACGACATAGGTAAACGGCTGTGCCGTTCCCTGCAAATCCCCGGTTGTGCATACGCCGTTCTGTTTTAAAAATATCATCTGCTTTTTTACAAACTCCCCGGTATATTCTACCGATCCGTTTAGCAGCTTTATATTAAACTGTATCAGGCCGCTGTCGCCGGAACAGAGCATCAGGCCGGTTTTGATGATCGTGTGGTCTTTCATATCCAGAGCGAGATCATAATAAACCATAACTGTTCCTCCTCAATATTGGATTTTCCCGAGAATAACATATGTGGCGCCTGTTCGGGCCAGCAGAACCCGGTCTCCTGCTGCCGGCGAATAGCTTGCCAGCCGACTGTATTTCTTCTCGCTCTGCTGTGTTTCGCCGTCAAATTTCAGCTTCGCAGTTGTTCCGGAAACGCTTTTCACAGTCGCGATTCTGAAAACACTTTCCGCCTTTGCGGTTCCGGCCATATCTTTTATCAGTTCTTCCGCGTTCATGTACATATCAGATTAACGGCACCGCCTTTCTCATTGTGTGGCTCATTTTCCCTCCTGCTGTCAGCTCCATTTGCCATGCGGTCTCGATATATTTGTCGCTGACCCCTAATTCATCATTGATTACCGCAATGCAATCCTGATACTCATGTCCGGGCATCACTGCCGTGTCAAGCTGCACCGTTTCATATGCCTGCGTTTTTTCCGCCGCTACCCTCCTGGTGTAGCCGTCCAGCGTGGCCTGGCTGGCGATATCCTCTACAGATTCAATGTCTGTTATCACCCTGCCACGGTTATTGACGCTCAGGGCGCTGGATGGATCCGTGTTTGTATAAACCGATATCAGTTCGCCTCGTTCCGGAGATGAAAGGTAACGGACAAATTTATTGGGTATCCCAAAAACATCCATGCTCTGTTTCGCCCCCGGCAGTACAATCGATTTATCATCTGTCACATAGCTTCTCTCGATCTGCCTGTGTACCGGCTCAATATACTGCCGGGAGCAGGCGTACCCTTTCGCGTCAAAGTACAGAGGCACATAATTGATTGCCTTCAGCAGGTAATTAATAATCTCCAGTTTTGATGTCCCGATGTCAAATTCCAGGTCTGTCGGGAGCTGCAGGCCGGAATTCGTGATATTTGTCCGCGTGAACCCTGTCTGGCTCAGAATTGTCAACACCACATTCGTGTACAGCTGCCCCGCCTTTATATAAGTGCGGCTGTCTGCCTTGTCCTCTGTCAGGACAATCGCCTGGTCATACGCCTCCACATCCCGGTAAACCGTTTGCCCGCTTGCCGACCGTGTGGGGCTGCTCAGGATATATTTTCCCAGCTCATATTTCAGCCATTCCCCTGATGGTGTCAGGAGGCAGAATACCGGCACCAGTCTGTCATCTGTCAGGTTAATATCACGCAGCTCGTTTTCTTTGATGGAAAATGTCCCGGTGCCAGTGATATCGCTGTCCGAGTCCTGGCTGATAGAACCGGAACAGTTCTCCAACATTCCAATATATTTCTCCTCAGAATCAAACAGCATATACTCAAATTTTATTGTGCGTGACTTCATGAGCATTGCTATGACTTCCTGATCAGAATACCCTTCTGCCGCCAGATTAAGCATTGAAAATCACGTCCCCTTCCTGGTCCAGCACAGTAAATGTGACGGAAAGTTCATACCCTCTGTTAAAATAAGCATTCTTGACCGACATGCCGGAAATGCTTACGGTATAGCTCATTGTGTCTGACAGCAGCAGCAGATCTCTGTTGTCTGTGTGCCATGCTTCTATTTCCTCATATTCCGCTTTTGTCACATAGCAGGTCAGGGAGATCGTCTTGTCAAGAAAGATCCCCGCTTCTTTGACAGGGAACCGCCTGCCGACATAATGAATATAGCTGTTCCCATTCTGTACGGACAGGTTCTCCGGAATATACATTTCTGTATTGTTTGTCAAATTGATCTTTCGGTCTTTTTCATCCAGCGGCGAGATCAAATATCCTCCGTAAAAGATCGCGGTGCATTTATGTTCACTGTCAGTATATCCTCCGTTCTGGAAGTATGTCCGCACAAAATATTCATATTGCAGCCTGGCTTTCATTTCATAATCATACACGCTCTGCAGTCCGGCGACTGCCAGCGCCTTAAAATCGTTTTTCCCGGCCACGCCTTTAAATACCACCGCGTTGTCTCCCATGTAGGCAGCCATGATTTCCACGCCATAATGCCGGTTGCCCACGAATATCCCCGGTTTATCCGGTTTGGACGTGGATATGGTAAACTGCCTGGTCGCCCAGTCTGACCAGATCCCGGAATTATTCTTTACCCGCAGCATACAAACATAGGCTCCGTCAGCCAGAAAAATATTGGGTTTGTAAGACCGGACACCATATCCCGCCTGTTCTCCTGAACTGTATATTTTCTCATTCGCCTGATAAATATCTAGCTGAAAGATATTCTGTTCTTCCACTGTCCATTTGATTTCCGTCAGGCAGCTGTTTTTTACCGATGAAATTGTCGCCGCCGCGCTCTGACCGATCGCTGTGAAGCTGGCATAAGAATACTCGCTCGCATTTCCATATGTGTTGTAAGCCCGGATCCCCCATTCAATCGCACCCGACTGAAAGGTGTTGGCCGGGAACGTATAGGAAGTACCGCTGGTGTTTACCTGCACTGCATTCCACTCACCGGCTCCCGCCCGGCGCCAGATAATATCTACTTTTGACTGGCCGATCCCATCTGTAGCGTTATAAACCCAGTTAAATACGACCTGTGACAGTGCGTTTACAAAAACTCCTGAGGGATAATTGATTGTCGGTGGAGCAGGCACTGTTCTCTGGGCTACAAAAGACGTCTGGGCATATGGCCCGACATTGCCAAACTCATTGTATGTCCGGATCCGGATGCTGATCGTACCTGCCGGGAAGGTATTGGCCGGAAACGTATAGGAGGTTCCTGTTGTTGTCACAGTATTCCACGTTCCCCCATTGGCGCTCCACTGGATTTCCGCTTTCTGATATCCCGCGCTATTGGGATCGTTATGAGACCAGGCGATTGTTACCGGTTTTTCCCGGTATACCGTCGTCTGTAATTGCGTGATTGTCGGCGCGTTTGGTGACTTACTGTCATATTCCACATACAGCGTAGGTGGGTACTGGCTCTCTCTCGAATACAGCCGGACATCTATCCCTGCGTCATTGGTCTGGTTAATTCTGAATGTAATATACCGGTTGCCCGGATCTATCCCGACATTTTCCGGCTGTTCCGCTTCGGCTTCAAGCTTTCCATTTGAGATAACGCCGGCCTGGCTGTAGCTGTCAAGGCTGGTGCCGATATTGAAGTAATTATTCTGGTTATTACTGTTAATGACATTCTCTACCTGCTGAGAATATTTCATGAAGCCTCTGTGAAACTGGAAAGTAGCCTGGCTGCTGACATTGGCAGTCAGTGTGATTTTAACCTTTTTGAACACATAGGCTTCCACATTGTCTACGATATCATGGGTATCGAACTGAAAAATCGCCTCATAGCAATCCTTTGACCCGTCACCATTTTCTCTTGTCCTGATTGGCAGCAGGGTATCGCTCCCATGGATCTCTGTGTTCATCTGGCTGCTGCCTGAACTCAGGGCTTTCCACCATATGTATGTGTCCCCTACGCATTGTATCGTTTTGCTTGCCATTATGCCCCTCTGCTCTTTCTGCTTGCCTGCTGCAGGCCGTCCACAATCTCGACTACTCTGTTAAAATCCTTCACATTTTTTGCGTCAATCGTGATATTGTAATAGTTTACTGTGCTGCTTGACGCCTCCTGGCTGCTGATGATCTGGCTGCCTCTGGGAAGGATGACCTTTTCCGGACCGTTTTCTCCCACCCAGGTTTCACCGCCTTCAAAGTAATCTGTTCCTCTCGCGTTATATCGGGGCGCCTGCGCCTGTCTCTGGGCCTGGTTGACAGAATTACTGATGCTGTTCACATTCGTGCCGACAGACTCCATCGCTCTGCCCAGATCGTCTGCTTTTCCCAGGATAGCGGCAATCACAACACCAAGAGCAAGCAATGCGGCTACCACACCCATGATGATACCCGCAGTCTTCGCCCCTTGCAGATCAAAAGTGTTCATGAAATCCCCCAGCTCACCCCATGCGCCGGTTACTGATTTGACAGCTTTTACTACTGCGGCAAGAGAAGTAACAACCGTGGCAAAGGTGATTAAAAGCTGCAAAACCGGGGTAGGAATTGCGCTGATTGCGTTAAATAAAGCTGTTAAAACAGGCAGTAATACGATTGCAAACTCATGGGACAGCCCCTCTGCTGCCCCCTCAAACTTTGCCACTGCGTCATTCAGATCATTAAACCCCTCCAGTGCCTCCCCGGACATGACATATCCCGTCGCGTGAGCCTCCTGCATCAGCCCCTGCAGCTCTTCCCTGGTCATATTTAAGATCGGAACCAGCTGCTCCCCTGTCGTACTCAACATCGCGCTGGCGATTGCGTTTCGCTTCGTGGTGTCTTCCATCTGCTGCAGCTTCAGGACAACTTCCGTGAACAGCTCATTCTGAGATTTAATCTCACCTCTGGCATTTTTTACATTGATGCCCAGCAGCTGAAACATTTCTGCGCCTTCACCGGTGCCGTTTGCGGCGTCCATGGCCTTTTCTGCCAGCGCCGCCAGATCTCCGGAGGCGCTTTCGGCGTCATAGCCTACAGATTTCAGCACATAATCCCATTCCTGATATTCATCTGTTGTCATGCCCATGGTCTGTGACATATTCGCGATATTTTCCGCGCTTTCTGCAGTCTTCATCGTCAGGCTCCCCAGGGCTGTAACGTATGTACCCAGCGTCAGCACCGCCGCTCCTACAGACTCATTGACGCCGTCAAACCGTTCCGCGAAGGCTTCTACCGCAGGACTGGCATCCAGCCCGAGAAGTTCCGATACTTCCCGGATGGCATCGCCGAAGCTCCGCTCGCTTTCTTCCGTTTCTCCCAGCTGCCCCTGTGTCTCCTCCAGCTGCTCTGTCATTTCTCCCAGCTGCTCCGTCGTTTCCCCAGACTGATCGTATAAAGATTCCAGTTCGTTATTAAACCGTTCCAGCTGCAGCCGATTATTATTGTACTGAATTCTCAGTCTGTCCAGCTGCCGCTCAGAAGCTTCTCCGGATACCTCCGCTTCTTCCAGGGCGCGCCTGGATAATTCGACCGTTCTGGTCTGCAGTATAATCTGCTGCGCCAGTTTTTCCTGCTGCAGCCGGAGCTGATCAGAATCATCCCCGAAAGCCCTTGCCTCCTCCGCCGCGGCCCGATACTGCGATTCCAGGACTTTCATCTTATTCGCGGCATCCTGAATACCGCCGCTGAACTCGGAATAATCCAGCCCCAGTGTAATTGTTCTTCTATATGCCATCAGATCCACCCCGGTATTTCTTTCATGGAAGTGATCTCCCGCGCTTCCTGCGGGGTATCCTCCGGTTTTAATTCCTTTTTCAGCATGTTCAGTATGAAAATAATCTTCTTTACGCTGCTCTTCCAGAAATCCCGCTCAGACAGTCTTATTTTTACGCAGCATATATAATATAAGCTGTCAATGTCTATCATGGCTTTTTTTATTTTAACCGCGACATTTTCAGCAACATCTGAGCGATTACTTTTTTTTGCGCTTCTTTAACAGCGCTGTTGTCTGCGGCGCCCATCGACTCCGTATAGGTCTGAATGATCCCGTTCAGGTCCGTGGGCCGCATGGCCAGCGCCAGAGCTTTTGCTTCGTCCAGGGTAAATGTGTCGTCGTTCGCCCTGATTGTGCCGTACAGGACCAGGGCGCCGAATTCCAGGACGGACACACTATCCGTGTCCTCTGACATCATGGCCTGCTGCATATGGGCCACTGCCAGCATGTTAAAAGAGGCGGTGTATTCTTTTCCGTCCATAAACTGAATTTTGATCTCCTCCGCCGGCATTACCTGTATTGTTTTCATAGTCAGCCTCCTGCCTTCTTCGGATATTCCACCGGCCCCGTCGCAAAAAACTTTTCCGCCTGCGCCGCTGTAAAATCCGGGTTGGCCGTATCGCCGAAGAAGCGAATCTGGTTATCACTGATCCGCGGAATGAAATTGATGGTGACGCTGTCTGTGCTGAAGGTAATACTGTCTGTAGACTGCTGCCTTGTTTCGTTTGTGGGCTGCGCTTTCCCCTTCAGCAGCCATACCTGCTCCTTTGTCCCATTCGTCTGTTCCACCTCGTAGCCCAGCGCGATATAAGGCGCCTCCTGGCCATCCTCTTCAATAATTACGCCGTCTACATACTTATTTCCCAGAATGGCGGCCCGGATTTCCACATATAGTTTATTCAGGTCCAATGTGACCGCGATTCCTTTCAGCAGACCGATGTTTTCCGTCTGTTTCCCGTTTCCATACAGAGAACCGGTTGCCACCGACGGCGTCAGCTGAATCTGCATCGCTTCTCCCATACTGATCACATCCCCGTAGGTTGTCCCTTCTTCCGTGTCCGCCGTCATCGGGGCCATTACGGGGTTAGTAATATTGATTCTGTTCGATCTCTTACTTTTATTCGTTGCCATCGTTCTCCCTTTCTACAATGTACTGGAACCGAAACGTGGCGCGGTAAGCGTTAATATTTGAGTCGTTATCATAATTCACCAGCGGTTCCGTATACGACGCCGCAATAGCGTCTCTTATTTTCAGGGCGTCTTTTTTGTGTGCCAGATAATCGCTTTTATACCAGAATTCCACCATGCAGCCTTCTGTCAGCTCTGTCCCCTGGCCATTGCCGGCCAGCCCGCTTTCCATGTTATAAAAGCTGATCACAAAGCATGGAAAGCCGTCCGGCCTCCGGTTATACAGAACCGGAATGTCCAAAACGCCTTTTAATGTCTCTTCCAACGCGTCTATTTTATCCATCCGTCACGCTCCTGACCATATCGTCTATCAGCTGCTCAATCTCCGCCTCAGATCGGGCCTCCGCCTGTTCGATGAAATGCGTTGGGTTGGTGTCAATCGTCCCGTCATTGACCAGATGCCACTTGTACCCGGTCATTTTCCCGCCGCCCACGCTGACATACAGCTCTCCTGTCGCCTTTGATTTCTTTACTTTATAGCTTATGTCGTCCTGCATGTGGACATATGGCCTGCTGCCGTCATAATTTTTCGGCGGAATTTTAACGGCGGCGTCCTCTACATTTGACCGGCGCATCGTGGACCTCACATTTTTCTTCAGCACTTTTCCCGCATTGCGCAGCAGTTTCCTCTCCTCTTCCTGAATTGAGGCCGGTATATTCAGCAGCATACGGTTGATGTCCTGAAAGGCGTCATCATCTTCCATCCTAACCCTCATCGCTGATCCTTTCTGCTATCAGGTATTTCCACTTCTTTCTGCTTTTCACATCTTCCTCCAGGGCTCCTGTTATCTTATAGATTTCTCCCATATATTCCAGGCGCATCCCCTGTCTGACAGCCTTGGTATACCGGATACGGAATTTTTTCACGTTTTTTCCGTTAAATCCGCCCCCGCTGAAGAACTCGTTGCTGGACATATCAAGCTTTTTTGCCCATACGGTTTTAACAAGTTCTCCCACCGCATCCTCCCGGAGATCGTCATTGGAAGGTTTTTCGAAAATATTGATCCTGACCGACATGTCCCTGCAGTTATCCATAAACGCCTCCTACAGTAAGTTGACTGAATGCATGTTCAGAATTGTCTCGACCGTTTTATTCAGGTTTGACGTATTCACGTACAAAGCGCCGTTATCATACATATCAGCGGCCAGAATCATCACGGCGATATAAAATTCCTCATGTTCATCTATCTGCTCGTCATCCAGGCCGGTATAGCTCTTGATAAAGCCCTTTACCGCCGACAGGATATTTTCAAATCCCGCTTCATCATATTCGTCCGGCCTGATATAATCCATCAGATCCTTTATCTTGATTTCACTGACTTTCATGCCGCTCCTTGTCAAAGGAGGAGCGGTGTTCCGCCCCTCCTGTCTTCATAGTTGTCAAATACCGGTCAGGCGCTCTTCATTGTCATAACCGCCACTTTCTGCTCATTCTCAATCTTGCTGTCTACCTCCATCCAGCAGACTACGCCCAAAGCGTGCTGTGTCGCGAACCGCTCCCGTAATACCTCGATGCTCATCTCTTCAGACACCTGCATCGCCAGGCCGGACATATCACCATAGTAGATCGCCTTTGCGCCTGCTGCCATTTCCGGCATATTATCAGAGCAATACACATCTTTTCCTAAAAGAGTGTACCCCCATTTGGACGATACATCCTTGTTTAACAGGTAGTTGCCGTCATTGTCTTTCAGTTTCCGGATCGCTTTCCTGGTTTTCCGGTTCATGATCCAGATAGCCGGGCCCTGATAAGCGTCGGGCACCTCTTCCTGCAGGTCGATCAGCTCGTCCGCCGTAACCGCCGTTGCGGAAGCGGCTGTCACTACCTGAGTCGCTGTGCTTAACCCGGTGATTTTCGACGTTGTTCCCACCAGCGCTTCTTTTTCAATCCATCTGTGGGCCGCCTGCGCCATGGCCTCAATCACGAAGGACACAATATCGAAATTGGAGTTGTTTACCAGGGATTTCGACACTTTCGACAGCGCTCCCGCCAGGAAACCCTTCATCTCTACGCTTTTGAATTTACCCGCGCTGGATTCCAGCTCAGTGAATTCTGTCGCGTAACTCATCTGGATGCTCTGGCTGTCCTCGTCATAATACGGAATAGACAGTGTGCCTTTCACGTTATAGCGGGTTGCCAGCTGATAAATCGGGGAAATATCATAAAGTTTTTTGATAATTTTGTCTGCAATGCTCTTCGGAATCACAGCGCCATTATCAGTAGCGGTCAGGTTTGTATCGGCCCGGTTTTCCCCGTATATCCCTCTGATATAATCCGCGAAGGCCCGCTCTTCCGCCGGTGCCTTATCCTCTTTATCCGGTTCTGTAACGATGTTTCTCAGCTTTCTCGCTCGTTTTTCCGCCTCGATTGTGGCATCAATGGCATTGATTTCTTTTTCCAGAGCATTAAACTGCTCCTGCTCTTCATCCGTCATTGCCCTGGTCTCGCCCTTGGCTTTCTCCAGGATAGCTTCCATCTGTTCCTGTTTCTCATTGCGCTGCTCTGCCAGGCTCTTAATATCTGCCCGCAACTCCGCTCTGATCTCTTTTAAAATTTTTCTTCTCAGTTCCCTGTTCATTCTGTTTCTCATATTTTCCTCCTTATCATGAAGCAGCCATCAGTTTTTCCTGATTTTCCTGATCCGCTGCTCATACTCTGAATAATCAACCGCCTCCACTGTAACAGCCCGGAATTCTGTCCCCCGCTGATCTGCTGTGCGGTCGCCTTCTGCCCGCTGCTCGATGGTAGTGGCAACGTAGCAAGGGGTCATTCTGTCATCAACGATGGAGACCTCATCGATCTCCATCTCTTTTACATGCCGGATCGGCAGGCCCTCCGCCCGTTCCTCCATCTCATCGTCTGTGACATACATCCGGAAAGACCATCCTCTCAGTTTTCTCTCCCTGGCCTTCTGGATTACCTCCGGATCCGTAACAGTACAGATGGCTCTTAAACCGATCGCGTCTTCAAAAAGCTCAAGGTTTTTATCTTTCAGAGAACCGAGATGCTTCTGATGGTTGTGGTTCAGCAGCAGCTCCACATCTTCCGCCCGTTCCAGGGCCCGCCCAAAAGCGCCCGGCTCAATCCGCTCAACGCATTTCCCCCGTTCTGTGATGATCGGTCTGGAATCCCGGCCGACGGCATTGACATAGCCATCCAGCATGACGGATTCCCCTCTGATCTCAATCCGCATTTTCTTCGCTCCCTTCCATGTCTTTTTTCACCAGCTTATTTGTGTTCGGTGTATAAATCTCACCGGTTTTCGGGTTATATAGCACCTGATTCAGTCCTAATGTAATCCACTCCAGGCCCAGCGCTTCCATATCCTCTTTTGCCCGCACTTCATCGATCTGCATAAAATTATTCTGCAGAGCGATCTGATAAGCTTCGTACCGCTCTTTGATGTTTGCCCGGGTCAGTTCTTTCGTGTCAAAAGCGAAATACCTGGTCGATTTTTCCTTTTCAAGCAGCAGATCCCGATTCAGAGCTGCCTCGATCGTCGTCAATACGGGCACAATTCCCTGTTTAATCAGGTTTTCACAATCCTTTTCCGTCGGGTTCCCGCCCAGGAAGGCCGCCGGTACTCCCATCAGTCTCCCGATCTCCTGACCGTTTGTCTTTTTATTCTCATTCAGCTGCATCTCGACAGAGGTGTTGGAGGACTCCTGAAATTTAATCCCACTGTTCAGCACAACCACATTTTCCTCGTTATTGCTGTACAGATTCCGAAACGCCTCTTTTAAAGCGGTAATGGCCCCATCGGACAGCTTGTTCTCCGACTGAAGGAACCCTTTTTTGTTGCCGCCTTTCTGCACCAGCCGGTCCTCATAAATCAGGGAATTCTTCACCACCCCCAGAATCAGGGAGGCGCTCTTTAAAATGCTTTCGTTCTCATATCCGTTTATGGTTCTTCGGAATATTTTCAGAAACTCATAGGGCATATATTCTTTGCCATTGACATGGATACTGTAATCCTTAAAGATGGGATCCGTGTTATGGCTGATGCTGATCCAGCGGTTATCTACATGATGAAGGCTCCGTACCGTATTTCCCACACGGTTGATGTAAACAAATGCCCCTTTGCCCAGGAAAATATCCTCAATCACTGCTCCCCACAGGTCCGCCGCGCTCATCGTGTCTTTTGTGTCTTTATTAAGCAGGTCCAGCCTGGCATCGTGTGGGATTTCCTCCACATTCCCGTCTTTCTTCTCATACAGCCTGACCGGCAGGCTGATAATTGTGCCGGAAATGAGGTTGATGCAGTATTGTACCGCCGGGATCTGCAGGGCATCCTCCCTTGTCACCTCCGCTTTGCCCAGCAGCGCCCGCAGAAGCGTCTGGTCAATATTCTGATCCACAATTTCTTCTCCCGCCGGCGGCTGTGCCCGCTTTTCCCTTGCCCTAAACCATTTCATAATCCATAAACCTCCTACGTCTGTACAACAAAATCATCTCCCATCATCATATCCTGCTGAATCAGGTATACAGCATTGATCAGCGCTACCACCAGGTCCACCTTCCCGCTGGACTTTTTCTTGTTCACATATCGGTTCATGTTGGTATCGAATGTGCATTTCGCGTTCTGGAAATTTTCCTCCGCCAGAACATTTTTCTTCATCCGGAATTTATGATTCGTGATCTTCTCAAACAGCAGCTTTGTCGGCGGGTGAAGGGTATCAGAATGCTGCCTGACCTCCACTGTCTTATACTTTGTTTCCCATTTCTGCGCGGATGACATGGCATTATACCGGTCATAAGCGATCCCCATAACAGTCACGCCATACCGTTCTTCGATCGCGAACACATAGTCCTCAATCACGCTGTAATCCACCGTCATATCCCCGCAGGCGATGCACTGGGCTGCCTGAATAAAGCGCCGGTAATCAATATGCTCATACTCGCTTTTCTCGTCAATCCGGCCCTCCGGGATGAAGGTCATCAATTCCGCCATGATATTGTCCTCCTCATCTGCCGCGGCCATGGCTACGCCGCAGTTATCGTTGGATATGGACAGGTCAACTCCCAGGTAAACCTCCCGACCCTTCCAGTCCAGATCTGTTTCTGTCTCGCACGCTTTTACATCTTCCGCAGAAACATAGCTTTCTGTGCCGGTTCCCTGGTAAATGATATTGCAGTGTTTCGTCAGGAAGTTTTCCCGCAGCGCTTCCCTGTTGACCGCGTTTCTCCTTTTCCGCTCCAGATCATCCCAGATTTTTTTGATTTCCATGGCCAGGGGATTGGCATGAGCGATCACGTCATCGTTCGTCATCCAGTTTTTTGCGTCATCCGGTTCGTACAGCAGCGCAAAGATCGTCTCGTCTTCTATGATTCCATCCAGGACTTTCTTCGCGTTGTCCACCTCGTCCTCAAAGGGATTATTCACTGTCGGATATTTCGTCGAGATAATGAACCCAAGGGGATTCAGCACGTTCAACTGGCCGGAGCGCATGGCCTCCACCGGATACGGGGTAGGCAGGGCGCCTACCTCATCAGCGATAAACACATTCGGCTCTTTGCCGTCCATCCTGTTTGTTGAAAAATTCAGGGGTGTATACCTGGTCTTTTTCGGCACATGCAGGATAGAATCCCGAAGAATGCGGAATTCTTTTTCCTGAAATACCTTTTTGTTTGTCCGGATCAGCGGCTCCAGCGCTTCTTTGATTTCCCTCGCCAGCGCGCCATCCGGCGCGACGGAAAAGAACCGGGAATATTCCGGCTCTATATAAAAGAGAATGATAAACATCAGCGCGACAACGAAGGTTTTTCCGTTCTTCCTGGCTATCTCCAGTATCACCGTCTGATAACGGCGTGTTTTAATATGCTCTCTGTAAACGGTGCAAAGACTGGCGATAATCAGGAGCCACTGATATCCGGCCAAGGCGCTGTAAATCGGTTCTCCCCGTTTCAGCCCCTTAGGCATTACCAATACTTTCAGGATCCGGTCAATGTTTCTGACTCGCTTCTGGTTAATCACATATCTGGGGTTTCTGTCCTCGCATACGCGCAGAAAATCTGCGCACTGGAGGATTACATATTTCGGGGCTTTGATCTCACCCCGGATCACACCCCTCGCATATCGGAAAGATGGGTGTTCATTCATTCCCATCATCTTCCATCAGATCCATAATCGTCTTCGGCGCGTCCTCCTTTGCCGCCTGGATCGCCAGCTTTGCCCGGCTCTGAGGGGACAGGCAGAGCTCATTGCAGCAGCGGAAGAAATCCTTTGTATACTTATCCTTACTGGCCATCAGCTTCTGGTCTACCAGCAGGAGCGGGTTCTCGTTGATCATGCTCTCAATCTTCTGCAGGCGGTCAACCGTGATCGCCGTCTGATCCAGGATGTAAACATCCAGCTTGCCAAGGATTTCTGACTCCTTTAACAGACGCACAATGTAGCGGAATATCTTCCGCTGCTCCCGTGTAAGGTGCGGGGAGGGTTCCAGCTCACCGGTGTTTCCCCGCAGCTTTTTCTCCGCTGACTTTCTCTTTTCTTCCTCATCTTTTGTGATGGTTCCTGTTTTCACCGCGACAGATTTTGCCGGTCTTGCCATCTTCCTCCCTCCCTTCAGATTTCATTTCTAAGATTTTGTGTAAGGAAAGG
>ERZ1643251.972-NODE-972-length-35497-cov-6.154760_pt1 | contig 35497 bp, 31 predicted proteins | sample MGYA00579261_ERZ1643251 | MGnify/ENA primary metagenome ERZ1643251 (study PRJEB29033, sample SAMEA4952267) | chicken gut metagenome | biome: Broiler Chicken; feature: Gastrointestinal Tract; material: Caecum | place: Ireland | collected 2018 | study: Broiler... | reverse complement strand
GCTGGCATTGGCGTCATCCCTGGGGGCTACGGTGTCTGTGGACAATAACATTTCCGCCGCTGTGTGCTTGGAGCAGCCCATTGCTACGGCCAGTCTGGTGTTTAATCCCGGCGGCAAGGTGACGTTGGACGGAACTGTGCTGTGTCGTGCCGAACGCTCCAAGCGGGGCATGGGTTTGCGGGAGATTTTGGAATACGCCCCCTATCTCCACCGAACCGGCATCCAGCGATTGGGCCTGGAGGTCCATTTGACCCAGCAGGTTTTGGACCCGGACTACTACGGCATGGTGCTGTCCCTGTTGCAGCCGGTTATTGAGGAATTGGAGCGGCTTCATACGCCCATTGCCTTCTGTAATCTGGGCGGCGGGCCGGGCCTCAGCTTTTTCCCAAGCACACCCCATGCCGATGCTGCGGAGTGGGGGAGACGGACGGAACGCTGTGCTTCCCAGCTGCCATATCAGATTCCCATTTGGACAGCGGCAGATCGCCTGTTTACCGGCCCCCATTGCCTGTATTTTTCCCGCGTTCTCTGTGTCAAACGGGCCCATCGGCAATTTATGGTTCTGGATTCCGATGCCGCTCAGTTTCCACGGCTGCATCCGAAAGGCCGGTACCATCTGTCATTGCTGACTAACACGGAGCGCGGTAACCGGCAGTTTTACGATGTGGTTGGCTGCCACCCTGACGAGACCGGCCGATTTGCAGAGTATATTCTGCTGCCGGAGCCCAGCGAGGATGAGATCTGCATCGTTCATGAGGCGGGCGTTGCGCCGCCGGGCCCCGGCGGCGGATACTATCTCTACCGGCAGGACGGGACCCTGGAGCCCATGAGGGGCCTGCTGGAAACCTTTGTACCTGTTCCATGAGGTGATATACTATGTATCGTATTCTGATCTGCGACGATGATGCTGACATTGTCTCAGCACTGAAAATTTATCTCTCTGGTGAGAATTATGAACTGCTCACCGTTTCCAACGGGCGGGAAGCTGTGGAACTGGTGTCGGAGACGCCGGTCCATTTGATCCTGATGGATGTGATGATGCCGGAATTGGACGGCATTGCTGCCACGGCGCGGATTCGAGAGGTCTGCAATGTACCCATCATTTTGCTGACGGCCAAAAGCGAGGACTCCGACAAAATTTTGGGTCTGAATATTGGCGCAGATGACTACATAACGAAACCGTTCAACCCCATTGAGGTGGTGGCTCGGGTGCGGTCTCAGCTGCGGCGGTATACCAACCTGGGGGGCATGACGCGGCCCACAGAACGTCTGACCATTGGCAACATTGAGCTCAACGACGAGACCAAAGCGGTTACGGTAGACGGAGAAGCCGTATCCCTGACGCCCATTGAATTTAATATTCTGCGGCTGCTTATGTCCCAGCCTGATAAAGTGTTTTCCTCCCGGCAGATCTATGAACAGGTCTGGAATGAGCCGGCCCAGGGCAGCGAAAGTGCCGTGGCCGTCCATATCCGGCACCTGCGGGAGAAAATTGAGATTACGCCATCAGACCCCCGTTATTTGAAAGTGGTTTGGGGCCAAGGCTATAAAATGGAGGGAGGGCGCGGTGTGTGACCCAGTGGAAAACCAGTCTGCTGCTGAAATTCGTCGTGCTCTTGCTTCTGGTGGCGTTTCTGACAGTGTTTGGCCTGACTTCTGCCGGGATACTCTATGGCTATCGTACCAATCTGTACGGCGGCTCCAATACCAGCTATTTTGCCAGCCGGATTTGCTATGAAAATGCCAGAGAAATCGCACAGTTTGACATTTTGAACCCATACATCCAGGAATATTTCCCGGTGGGTGTTCTGGAGGATTTGTACCGGGGCAACTTCACCAATGTCAACTATGCCATTGAGGAAAAACAGAACGGACAGTGGGAAGTCGTGTCCACGACACTGTCTGAGGAAGAAAACTATGGATTCTGCGACAGTTTTGAATCATGGGAAAATGGAACCAGTTACCGGGTGACAGTGGCCATCAAATCATCTATGCCCCAGGAGAGCGGCAAGACTTACTTCCAATATATGCTTTTTAATACAGTCCACCGTTTGTCGGATGTGCTGCCGTGGATACTGGTGATCTCTTTCGTCCTCTGCGTGGCATCGTTTACCGTGCTGTGCATTATGGCAGGTCACCGTCCAGGCCATAATAAGATTGTGCTCAACTGGATGGACCGATTGCCGTTGGATGCCTATGCGTTGGTAGCGGCTTGTCTTGCAGGGTGGCTGCTGTGGTTGTCACTGGAAAATGGCTTTTACGATTTGGATGCCTTTGCCAATACCATGGCCTGTATCGGTATTCTTACGGCCAGTTTAATCCTGCTGGGGTGGCTGCTCTCTTTGATTACCCGGATCAAGGTGGGACGCTGGTGGGAGAATACGCTGATTTACCGTCTGCTGCACTGGATTCATCGCAACGGTCTCCACGCCGCCAAAATGCTTCTGCGGACCGTGGGCGCTATTCCCATCGTCTGGCGGACCCTGGTCATCACCGGCGCGCTGCTGATTGCGCTGATGTACCTGGCTATCTACAGCATTTGGAACGGCTCACTGCTCATGCTCTATACCCTGATCAGTTTGGCCATTGTGGTGTTTCTCTGTTTCTGCTCCATCCAGCTGCAAAAGCTGAAAGGTGCCGTGGAAACTATGGCAAACGGTGATTTTGATGCGCGAGTGGACACTACAGGGCTGTATGGGGAATTTCGCCGTTATGGTGAGCACCTCAATGCCATTTCCGATGGCATGTCCATTGCCATTGAGCAGCATACCAAATCGGAACGGATGAAAACAGAGCTGATTACCAATGTATCTCACGATATCAAAACGCCGTTGACCTCCATTCTCAACTATGTAGACCTATTGCAGCACACCCAGAACGAAACGGAACGGGCCCAATACCTGGAGGTTCTCCACCGACAGGCTACGCGATTAAAGAAACTGACCGAGGATTTGGTGGAGGCGTCCAAGGCCGCCACAGGCAATATCCAGACAGAACTGGTGCCCACTGATGTATTGGAAAGCCTGAATCAGGCTGTTGGAGAGTATACAGAGCGGCTGGAAGCCGCAGGATTGACGCTGGTGGCCCGATTCCCGGATTACGGATTGTGTATTCTGGCGGATGGCCGCCTCTTGTGGCGGGTTCTGGACAATCTGCTGGGCAACATCTGCAAATACGCCATGCCGGGAACACGGGTTTACCTGACGGTGGAGGAACGGGAAAAGACGGTGTCCATCCAGCTGAAGAATATCTCCCGCCAGCAGTTGAATATCAGCCCCGATGAATTGATGGAGCGGTTTGTCCGTGGAGACAGCGCCCGCAGTACGGAAGGGTCCGGCCTGGGCCTTAATATTGCAAAAAGCCTGACGGAGTTACAGCACGGCCGGTTTCGGCTGGAACTGGACGGCGACCTGTTCAAGGTTGACGTGGAATTGCCCAAGGCGAACGGATAACGAAACGGAGCCGCAGGTCTGCGGCTCCGTTTGCGCAATGATTTGGTAATACGTGCAGGGTTCAGCGATTCTATACCATTTACAGTTGACACCGCTGGCCCCACAAACGGCTCAGCTCCACAGCGGTGTGCCAGTTTTGCAGCGCCCGGTTCCGGTCCTGAATGGCCATGACCGGTTGAAATACCTGCTGGGTACGGCGGATGTGCTCCAGATCCTCTGTAGAGGTCCAAACACCGGCGGCCAGACCGGCCAGGAACGCGGCACCCAGGGACGTGGACTCTACATTTTCCGGCCGGTTCACTGGCAAACGCAGCAAGTCCGCCTGGAATTGCATCATAAAGTCACTGATACAGGCGCCGCCGTCCACCCGCAGTTCAGAAATGGACACTGGTGCTGCTTCATTCATGGTCTGTACCAAATCGGTCACCTCAAAAGCAATGCCCTCCAGAACAGCACGGCTTAACTCTGCCTTGCCGCTGCCCCGGGTCAATCCGAAGAAGCTGCCCCGGGCATAGCTGTCCCAGTAGGGGGCGCCCAAGCCCGTAAAGGCCGGGACAAAGTAAACGCCGCCGTTGTCGGGGATGGATTCGGCCAGAATGTCCACATCGTGAGAAGTGGCAATGACGCCACACTGATCACGCAGCCATTGGATGGCGGAACCGGCGTTGAATGCGCTGCCCTCCAGAGCATAGGTGACTTCTTCACCAATGGACCACGCCACGCAAGTCAGTAGGCCGCTGTCACAGCGGATGGAATGTCGGCCGGTGTTCATTAGCGTGAAACAGCCGGTGCCATAGGTGTTTTTAGCCATGCCCTCCCGGAAGCACCCCTGGCCGAAGAGCGCCGCCTGCTGGTCGCCTGCGGAACCGCAGATAGGGATACCGGTCAGAGCCTTGAGCCCGGGCAGCCCTTTGGCTACGGTGCCGTAGACCTGACTGGAGGGAACCGGCTGGGGCAGCATGGACATGGGAATGTCCAGAGCCTTACAGATTTCCTCATCCCAACAGAGCCGGTCGATGTCAAAAAGCATGGTGCGGGAAGCGTTGGAGTAATCGGTGCAGTGTACTTGACGGCCTGTCAGATTCCAGATCAGCCAGCTGTCCACGGTGCCGCAGAGCAGCTCCCCGGCCTGAGCCCGGCGGCGCAGGTCTGGTGACTGGTCCAACATCCACCGCAGCTTTGTACCAGAGAAATAGGGATCAATGAGCAGCCCGGTCCGTTGGTAGATCAGGTCTCCCAGCCCTTCGGCCTTGAGCTGTTCGCATAGCTCCGCCGTCCGGCGGCACTGCCAGACAATGGCATTGCATACAGGCTGTCCCGTTTTCCGGTCCCATAGAATGGTGGTTTCCCGCTGGTTGGTGATGCCGATGGCGGCGATATCTGTGGGAGAGAGTTTGCTCTTCTCGAAGGCCTCCGCCATGGCGTGTAAAATGGTATCGAGAATGTCCATGGGGTCGTGTTCCACCCAGCCGGGGCGGGGATAGATTTGCCGCAAGGGGTATTGGGCCACAGTGCGAAGTTCACCGCTGGCGTCACAAAGAACGGCGCGGGAACTGGTGGTGCCCTGATCCAGGGCCAAGACGTATCCGTTCATGTCCATATTCCTTTCCCAATGTTTTTCTTTTAGTTTCTCTGAAAAGGTGTATAATGTCAAGTAGGAGAATGAAAGGAGGGCGGCTATGAATTGCCCCTATTGCAACAAAGAGATGGCACCGGGAACCATTCAGGCGCCTGACTCACACGCCAATTATTGGTTGCCGGATAATACGAAAAGCAGTGACATCGGTATACTGCTTTCGCGAAAATCAGTGGAAAAGTGTGGCGGAGTTGTCCTTGGTGAACTAAGAAAGGTGGGTTTCCTGTCTTCCAAAAGGCCAGCCAGTTACTACTGTAAAAATTGCCGCATATTACTTACAACCCTGTAATGTATCGTACGCAGCCCTTGGAGAGGGGCTTTAAAAACTACTACTCTATCCAGCAAGGAGCATGGACATGCGCGAATTTTTTATGACCTCCACCGGCGGATGCAATCTGCGGTGCGGTCTGTGGATGCCCCGGCAGTCGCCCAGAGCGATGGTCCAGCTGGTCCACGGTGTGGCAGAGCATGTGGAACGCTACGACGAATTCGGACGGTTTCTCGCAGAGCACGGCATTGCCATGGTGGGCGACGACCACATGGGCCATGGAAAATCGGTGGGTTCGGGCGATGTACCCGGATTTTTTCCCAGCGGGTGGGATGGGGCGGTGGAGGATGAATACCGCCTGATGACGGAAGTACGCCGGGAACTGCCCCATACGCCGTATGTGCTCCTGGGCCACAGTATGGGGTCCTTTTTAACCCGTACATTTTTGTATACCCATCCTGACGCGGATCTCAGCGGCGTCATCCTCTCTGGCACAGGATGGATACCGGCCGTGGTTCTGGTTGCCGGTCTGCACCTCTGTGAGCGGGAGCGCCGCAGAGTGGGGGAGAACCAAATCAGTGAACAGCTTCAACGTATTGTGTTTGAGAATTACAATCGTCCGTTCCGACCCAACCGTACCGACCGGGATTGGACCTGTTCCGACCCGGCGGCGGTGGAAACCAGCATGGCAGACCCCTATTGCAGCTATTGGCCCACGGTGGGGCTGGCTGCCGATATGCTGGGAGGTATCCGGCGCAATCAGAAAGCGGGTAATCTGGCTGCCATGGACCACAACCTGCCGGTACTGTTTTTCTCTGGTGAACAGGACCCAGTTGGGTCTATGGGCCGTGGTGTCCGCCGCACGGTCCGGGCTTTTGAAAAGGCGGGAATGAAGCAGGTAACCTGCCATCTCTATGCGGGCCGACGCCATGAAATGCTCCAGGAAGTCAACCGGGAAGAGGTCTATGCAGATGTGCTGCGCTGGCTCAACGATATTCTCTGAAAATAACAAAAAGGTTGCAAATTGTTACAAAATATGATATACTCGGGAATACAGATTGTGATTATTTGGATTTTCCCTGCTGATCTGCGGGGACTTCCCGGAAAACAGGAGCAAAACCATGATAAAACGTATTCTCAGCAGTATTCTTGTTTTGTGTGTGTCTGTAACTATTTTCTCTGCTGCGGCGCTGGCTGCACCGTCGGAAATGCAAATCAGTGACGCGGGTTTGGAGAAGATCAAAGGATGGGAGGGCTTCAGTCCCACCGCTTTTGTGGACGGCGGCCAATGGACCATTGGCTATGGCAACGCCTGCGATCCGGCGGACTATCCCGACGGTATTACGGAGGAAGAGGCCAGCGAATTGCTGGAGACCACCATTGTGGACTTTGAAGGTTATCTCAATGAGTTCCTGGCCATGAACGATATTACGGTGACACAAAACCAGTTTGATGCCCTGACCAGTATGACATATAATCTGGGTCCCACCTGGCTCAATTCGTCCTATCGATTTTGGATTATGATGAAGGACGGCCTGGAGCATTATACACCCAGTGAAATTGCCAGTGCTCTGGGTATCTGGTGTCATGTAGGTACATCCATTCATATCGGCGTGCTCCAGCGGCGGATTGGTGAGATTCGGATTTTTCTGTATGGCGACTACACGGAGACCGCCAGTCCGAATTTTCATTATCTGATTTTCGATGCCAACGGGGGAGAAGCCGATACCGATGTTTATGTCTATGAGGCCGGTACGACATACGGTACCTTTCCATCGGTTTATCGGGAAGGCTATCGTCTTGTAGGCTGGTTCACAGAGCCGGAGGGCGGACGGGAGGTCACCACCAGCGATGTGGCAGAGCATGACGATACGATTTATGCCCAGTGGGCTCCGGAAACGGCAACCAGTGCACCGACTTATTCCGATGTGACGGCGGATCACTGGTACAGCCCCTATGTAACAGAGTTGAGCAGCCAAGGGATTATCGGCGGTTATGCCGATGGTACCTTCCGGCCGGAAAACACTGTTACCATAGGTGAAAGTCTCAAGTTGATTCTGCTGGCTGCGGGGTATCCGCCCCAGGCATCCACCGGCAGCCATTGGGCCAGCGGCTACCAATCTCTGGCCGTGTCGCAGCAAATGGCAACCACGGAGGAATTGTCGTCTCTGGACGAGCCAATTTCCCGCCAACTGGTGGCAAAGCTGGTGTGCAACGCCATGGGCTTGCAGCCGTATACCGGCAGCTCGGTTTTTGCCGATACGGATGACAGCTATGTGATGGCGCTGTATACGGCAGGGATTCTGGATGGCTCTATGGATGCCGACGGAAACCGTAACTATTATCCGGAGCGCTCCTTGAATCGTGCGGAGGTGGCCAAGATCATCTATGCCATGGAGGAGCACGCCAGACGTTGACAAAGCTTCCATAAGGACCATCTCGGCATGTAATGTGTCGGGATGGTTCTTCTGTCTGTTTTACAGTACCGTTTATGGGACAGCTGATGCGATATACTAAGGACACAAAGCCAAAGGAGTGTCCAGCATGTATCGTATCCACCATGTCAGAGGTCATATTGAAGTCTATGATTACCGGGGAGCCTTTCTGTTTTCCGCCGACAGCGAGCAGGAAGCCCGTGAGATGATGGAGGAACTCCATGCGTAATTTTAAAATGCTGCTGGCCTATGACGGTACCAGGTATCGGGGATGGCAGCGGCTTGGCAACAGTCCGGATACCATCCAGGGGAAACTGGAGCAAGCATTGAGCCGTATTCTGGAGCAGCCCATTGCCATCCATGGCAGCGGACGAACCGACGCCGGAGCGCATGCCGCCGGACAGGTTGCATCTTTTCACGCCGATACCACGCGCTCCTGTCGGGAGCTGACGGCGCTGCTGCGGCAATATCTGCCGGAGGACCTGGGGGTCCTGGAGATTACCGAGGTCCCACCGCGGTTTCATGCCCGCCTGACAGCCACCGGTAAGACGTATGTATACCGAGTCTGGAACAGCCGTGTGCCTAATGTGTTTGAACGGCGCTATGTCTATCAGCTGGGGGAGACACTGGATGTGGCGGCTATGAAACAGGCGGCAGCTGACTTTTTGGGTACCCATGATTTTATCGCCTTTTGCTCCAATAAACAGTTTAAAAAATCCTCAGTCCGCACCATTACGGCCCTGACCATTGAGACGCTGGGGCCAGAAGTGCGCTTTACGGTGACCGGAGACGGATTTCTTTATAATATGGTGCGAATTATGGTGGGGACGCTCCTGGAAATCGGACTGCACCGGCGTCCGGTTGACGATATTCCGGCTATTCTGGCTTCCCGCAGCAGAGAACGGGCGGGGAAGACGGCACCAGCCCGCGGCCTTTGCCTGAAGGAGGTATATTATCCATGAATATTCAAATTTTTGGAACATCCAAATGCTTTGACACGAAGAAAGCGGAGCGCTGGTTTAAAGAACGGCGCATCAAATATCAAATGATTGATTTAGTCAAATACGGCATGTCCGGCGGCGAATTTGACAGTGTTTTGCGGGCGGTAGGCGGTATAGATGCTCTGATTAACTGGAATAGCAAATCGCCGGATATCGACCTGCTGAAATACCTGTCTGAGGAGCGGCAGAAGGAGGACAAGGTCTACGACAATCAAAAACTCATCCGCACGCCGGTGGTCCGCAACGGCAAACTAGCCACCGTTGGGTTCTGCCCAGAAGTGTGGGAGACCTGGAAATAAAAGAATCGGTGCTGCATATTGCAGCACCGATTCTTTTATGCAGCCTTTACCGCCTGACGGGGACGTCTGCGGTAGAAGCCCAGATAAATGATCATGGCGGCCATGGTCCAGAAATAGGCCATCATATACGGCTCTTCAAAAATGTTCTCAAAATAACAGTGGAATAGAACGCCGCACATACCGGACAGCATACCGGCGCACAGCGGCAGGGGAGAGGTTTCCTTGGGTTCCAGGGACGTGCGGTAACAGGCCCGTACACCGTTGAAGAGCAGAGCAGCCAGCAGGAACAGGTAGCAGCTGAAACCAATCCAACCCATTTCCACCAGAATTTTCAGATAGTAGTTGTCCACATAAAAATAGGACACCCACTTGTAAATCTGGTGCTGCATGGCCACCGCACCACCGAACATGCCCAGTCCAAAACCAAATACCGGGTCCAAGGCCAGATAGGTCAACGCGATATCCCAACGGCTGCCGCGGCCGCCGTTGTTGTTGGCAGCCTGGAATTCCGGTGTCAGCAGGAAGCCCAGACGGCTGGAAACAAAGGGAATACACAGCGCCACCAGCAGCGCCACGCACATCAGGGCGATCAAGCGGCGGTCCACCAACAGGGCAAATACCAGCACTGCCACAGCCATGGCGCCCCAGGCAGCACGGGACATGGTGAATAGACAGGCCATACCCATGCAGATGGTGACAAACCAGCACAGGAGCTTGGCACGCATGTCACGGCACCAGTAGGCAAGACCGGCTGCCATAGGCGCAAACAGTACCATGAAATCGCCCATGATGTTGGGGCTGCCGAAGATGGAGAAAACACGGGTACGAACGGAGCCCTCTGCATCGGCTACCCACTTGTCGGGAATGGGAACCGCGACAATAAACTGATAGATGCCGTGAAGGGCAATGAGGAACGCAGCGGTCACCAGGGTCACATACAGCAGGGTGAAATCCCGGTCGTTGCGCAAGAGCCGAGTCACCAGGAAGAACCACAACATGTACTGCACCGTAGCCCGGTAGCCGGAAACGCCGATGGAGAAGAAGGGCGCGGCAGCAAACAGCAGGGCCAGACCTATGGCAACAAAGAGGAACACAATTGGGTCCAGAGGAGAAACGCGGCTGAGAATGGGACGGCCGTTGAACATGCGCCGATAGATCACCCACAACACGGCCAGCAGCATCAGGCACTCATCCCAAACGGAGGACAGGACCGGAACGGCGAAAACATCCCGCAGGAAGTAGTCCAGAATAGCATAAAGTCCGATCGATACCAACAAAATTCCAGTCATACCGCTGCGGAACAGCCAGCCCAGGCATTTGCTTTCCCGCCCCACCGTAAAGATAGCGCGGTAGACGCGGTAAAGCAGACTCCCATGGAGCGCTGCCATCAAATGCCGGCCCAAATGCCACAGAGCCAGATTGACCTGTGACAGAAGCCGGCGGCAGCGGGAATGGACCGTCATGGCAGCGGAGCAGCCGAAAATGGCGCTCAGAACCCGTCCTGTGACGGAAAAGTGCGCCGAAGCGGAAAGCCGCTGGACTAGACTCCGCAGATTGCTGTTCTGCCAGCTGGTCAGAAACAGGCATACCAGACGCCAGACAACGCTGGTTTCCAGAATGTTACTCATTGGTCGTCACTTCTTCCATGGACAGGATGGTGCCGTTGACCTCCAGGCCAACCGTCTTAACAATATGGGACTTGCCCACCCGCAGCTCCTGGGTGCCAACAGAATAGGCATTGCCCACAAACTGTACATTGGCGTCGATGGTGAACCGCAGATCGTGGACTGTGGTATCCTCCACATAGTGCAACGTGCCGTCGGCGGCTTCCACCGGCTCGATGTGGGGCTCGATGACGCAGTCTGTAATATAGGCATCGATCATTTCGCCGCTGTTCATCAGCTGCTTGCCGATTTCGGTGACTGCATAGTCAGAGGTGGTCGGATCGATTTTCGGGCAGAGTACCTCATAGCGGATGGTAACGGCATTGGAACCGCTGGTCAAATCGCTGACAGAACTGCCAGTCAACTTGAGCGCGGCTGCGATGACCACGGCCAGAATGACCAGCACCACCAGACAGTCCACCAGGTTGATCTTGCCGAAGAGTTTTCCCTTAGAGTCAAGAATTTTCAAAATTATTTCCTCCTACGATATTTTTTTCTCATTTGCATTTGATTCCGACAGGCAAGTATACTATAATGATACCGCATCGCATTGCCCGGCACAACCCGCGCAATGTCTTCCTATTATACCGGATTTTGACGAGTTCTACAAGGTTAAATTACGGAGCGTGTTTATGAAAATCATACATCTCATCTCAGGCGGCGATGTGGGCGGCGCCAAAACCCACGTTCTGTCTCTGTTAAAGGGGCTGAGCCAGACGGAAGAAGTCCGTCTTGTCTGCTTTATGGAAGGCCCCTTTGCCCAGGAGGCCAGGGAATTGGGTATTGAGACCATTGTTTATCCCGATAAAAATGTGCTGCGGGTGGCGTCGGTCCTGGCGGGGGAGATCAACGCCGGAGGCTATCAGGTGGTCCATTGTCACGGTTCCCGTGCCAACCTGATCGGTTCCCTGCTGCGGCGTAAGATTCAGGCGCCGGTGGTGACCACCGTTCATTCTGACTATCGCCTGGACTACCTGGGACGTCCCATCCACCATCTGACCTATGGTACCATCAATACCATCTGCGTTCGGAAAATTCCCTACCATATCGGCGTTTCCGATGCCATGGCTGAGCTGCTGATTGCCCGGGGCTTTGACCCACAGACCATGTTTTCTATCTATAACGGCGTGGAGTTTACGCCCGTAGAGCCTGCCATGGACCGGCAGACATACCTGAACAGTATTGGGCTCCAAACGGAGACAGACAGCGTGGTGTTCGGTATTGCTGCTCGGCTCAGTGCCGTCAAGGATGTGGGCACGTTGATTCGCGGCTTTGCCCGTACTGTCCGCCAAGTACCGTCGGCCCGGCTGGTTATTGCCGGTGATGGCGAGCAGATGGCGGATTTGCGGCGGCTGGCAGGGGAGACCTGCCCACAGGGAACGGTATGTTTTGCGGGCTGGGTAGGGGACATGGAGAGCTTTTATAATGCAGTGGATGTCAACACACTGACCTCTCTGTCTGAAACGTTCCCCTATGCTTTAACGGAAGGCGCCCGCCACCAGTGTGCCACCATTGCTTCCCGTGTGGGCGGTATTCCCGACCTTATCGAACACGGTGTGACGGGCCTGCTGTTTACCGCCCAGAACGATGAAGAATTGGCGGAACAGATGATTTCGCTGGCGCAGGACGACAGTTTGCGGCAGCGGTTGGGGCGGCAGCTGTATGAAAAGGCCCGCAGGGACTTTTCCGCTTCGGCCACGGTGGAGAAGCAGAAAGAGATTTACCGTATTATGATCCGACGGTCCCAGCGGCCCCGGCGCAAGCGAGACGGCGTTTTGATCTGCGGCGCTTACGGCAAGGGCAACGCTGGTGACGACTCCATTCTCCACGCCATTGTGGGACAGATGCAGCATATCGACCCGGATATGCCGCTGTATGTGCTGACCCGGACGCCGCGGGAGACGAAAATTCAGTACCGCATTGGCGCGGTCCACACCTTTAATTTGCCGGGCTTTCTGCGGATTATGCGGCATACAAAGCTGTACCTCAACGGCGGCGGCAGTTTGATTCAGGACGTGACCAGTACCCGCTCCCTCTATTACTATTTAGCCAGCATTCGTCTGGCTAAAGCCACAGGTAATCGGGTTCTAATGTACGGCTGCGGCATCGGTCCCATTACCCATCCCATCAATATGCGGTGGGCTGGCCGGGTCATCGACCGCTATGTGGACGGCGTAACACTACGGGAGGACACCTCCCAGGATGAGCTGGTGCGCATGGGCGTCCGTAGACCGAACATCTATGTGACGGCAGACCCGGCATTGCTTTTGCATCCGGCTGACGATGACCGGGTGGATGGCTGGTTCCTGCGGAATCATCTGGACCCCAATGGCCAGTATGCCATGTTTGTTGTCCGGAACTGGCCCGGCTATGGGGAGAAGGCGCCGTGTTTTGCCGCAGCAGCGGAAGCCGTGAAGCGGAAGTTCGGCCTGACGCCGATCTTCCTGGCGCTGGAGACGAAGCATGACCAGTCGGCCTGTCATCTGGCGGCAGATCAGATGAAAAACGTCTGCCCCGTGCTGACAGTACCCAACGACGGCGATCTCATTGTGGGTATTTTGGGCCGGATGGAAGTAGTGGTTTCCATGCGGCTCCATGCGCTGATTTTTGCCGCCGCCGTGGGAACGCCAATTGTGGGCGCAGTATATGATCCCAAGGTCCGGGCGTTCCTGGATTATATGGGTAAAAAACACTATATGGACCTGGAAGATGTCACCACCGAGCGGCTCATGGCCTCCATTGCTGAGGCATTGGCCGAAGGCCGGGACGCACCGGAAACCATTGAGCATCTACGGGTCCTGGCGGCGGAAAACGAGGACGTCGCACGAACACTATTGGAGGAGCCATGAAACAAATCGTCTGTCTGGCCACGTCGCCGTGGTATCCCATTCCCACAAGAAAACAGCAGATTATGAGCCGCCTGCATGACGCCGAGGTGCTGTATTTTGACCCGTCGGTGTCCATCATTGCGCCCATCAAGGACCGCAGCGCCCTGGCCCACTGTAAAGCTTACCGCAAGCCTGGTGAAAAGGTGGCGGACCATATTACGGTTTACGCCCTGCCGCCGGTACTGCCTTTTTTCAATAAGTATCGTTGGATTAACCGGTTGAATCAAAAGCGGATGGCCGCCTATGTCCGAAAAGTGATGAAACGCCACGGGTTTGACAAGCCCGTTTTGTGGACTTATTCGCCGGTCTGTGCCGATCTGGTGGACCATGTGCCACACAGTGCATTGGTCTATGACTGTGTGGACCGCCATTCGGCATATGGCGGCTTGATGAATCCGCAACTGGTGGACCAAATGGAGATGGATTTGGCTGCCAAGAGTGACATGGTCTTTGCCACCGCTGACAGCCTGTGCCAGCGGTTGAAAACCGCTAATCCCAAGGCTGCCTTCATTCCCAACGGCGCCAACTTTGAATTGTTCTCCAAGGCTGCTGAGTCTCGACCCATGCCCCAGGAACTTCAAACGCTGGAAGGGCCCATTCTGGGTTTTGTCGGTGCGCTGCAAAGCTGCATTGAATATGGCTGGGTGGTCCATGCGGCCAAGGCCCGTCCCCAGTGGAATTTCGTCTTTATCGGAAAGGAAAAGCCCGGCGTGGACCTGTCCGCCCTGCGGGCGCTGCCCAATGTCCATTTCCTGGGCTTGAAGCCCCATGAACAGTTGCCGGATTATTTGGCGGCCTTTGATGTGTGCCTGAACCTGTTTGCACCGGGCGATCTGAGCAAGGATGTGAGCCCGCTAAAGTTCTATGAGTATCTGACCACTGGAAAGCCCATTGTTTCCACACCGCAGCCGGACCAAGTGCTGCAATATGAATCCATCATGCAGGTAGCACGGACGCCGGAGGAGTTTATTGACTGCTGTGCACAAGCTATCGAGGACACGACCCCTGAACGGGTAAATGCCCGCATGGAGGCCGGCCGTCAAAGCTCCTGGGATGCCCGGGTGGCGCAGATGGAATCGATGCTGAAAGAAATGAATATCTTATAAAACAGGGAGCGGAAACCGCAAGGTTTCTGCTCCCTGTTTTTATACGTTGAACCGGTCGTAAGTGGAATAGCAATCGAGACACAGTTTTTTGTCGCCGGACAGTCGAATCCAGTTGGCACCGGTGACTTCGCCGCAGCAGTCGCATACGTAGGAGTCGAAAATCCGGGCGGATTCCGGCAGCGCAATAGTGGTTTCTTTGATTGTGAACAGCTCTTCGGCAGGCTTTTCCAGAATCCAGCGGAGGGAGTCCTCTCGGCTCAAGCCTCGGGGACGTGGATTGAGTACCAACCGCACCGATTGTCCTGTAGAGCGCCGGTAGAAGGAGAACGCCTGCTTCCCTCGCAGATGGAACAACAGATTGCCCTTGCCAACGGAACAGCCCAGAATGGCCTGGATGGCGTCCACACCGCAGGCATCGTTTTCCGTGATGCAGACCACCTGTTCATCGTTGGAGAATTCCAGCCCCAACAGCTCCATAGCGTAAAGAGCGGCTCGATATCCGATGGCAATACCGGGGCAGGTATGTCCATGAAAATCAATGGCCCGCTGCCACAGTGCTTGTGTGTTTGTTTGATCCATGTGATAGGCTCCTTTCCTGTGTTGCTGCAAATACAGTCACCAATCTTTGCAAACGTCCACCCATCCAGCGGAGTTGGAGTATTGCTCCAGCTCCGCCAGAGTCAATTCAATGGCGCTGTTGCTGCTGCCGCAGGCGGGAAAGACCGTGTCAAACCGCTGGAGGGATTTGTCCAGATAGACAGTGACACCGTCGTTGACGGCAAATGGACACACACCACCCACCGCATGGCCAATGCGCTGCGCCGCATCTTCCGGCGAAAGCATTTTTGCCTTGACGCCGAATTGGGCTTTGTATTTGGCGTTGTCAATGCGGGCGTCACCGGCGGCGACGATTAAAACGGCATCGTCGTGGACGGCAAAGGACAGGGTTTTGGCAATACGGCAGGGTTCACAATGCAGTGCTTCTGCGGCCAATGCAACGGTGGCGCTGGACGCATCCAGCTGCAAAATTCGGTCCGCCATCCCAAACTGCTGAAAATACGCAATCACTCGTTCAATGGACACGATCATTCCTCCCATGGTTTCCGGACCAATGCCGGATTATGGGTCGATCATATCACAACAGTCGAAAAAAATCCATCTTTGGTTCAAGCGGAACGGGCCCGTTTCCGGTGGTGTACCAACAGCAGCACAACGGCGGCAATCACAACCGCGCCACCAATAGCGGCAGGGATGGGCCAGGCCGGGGGATTGTCTGTCAGTAGAATTTTGCCGTTGGCTGGTGCGGTGCACAGGAGATAGGAACCGTCCGCCTCCGTATCCACCGGCTGCCACTGATCATCCTGCCAGAGATAGACCGTCGGATGGGAGCAGTCAGCCGCCCGCAGACGCAGGGTGACCGTGTCACTTGAGAAGTTTTCTATGGTGTAGCTGTAGGCGGCCACCGCTCCGGCGGGCGCTCCGTCCAGCGGTTCCTCTGTCACTCGCAGCGATACATCAGGGCCAAAGTCACCCTGCACCAGAAGTGCCGGGATGGCACCGCCGCTGGACAGGGTAGCGGTAGGCGCTGTAAACTGAGCTTCCAGTACCATGGACCGGGTCAGGTGCTCGGTGGGGCATTCCGGCCACTGGCCGTAGGCTCCATCTTGCTGCGGAATAGCGGGAATTTTGCTTTCCTCCAAATCACCGCCGTAGGAGAACGGAATCTCTGCAATGGTTTCACCGTCCACCACATAGCGATAGGAAAAGGTCAGAAAGTCGGTGGGAATGCCGGAGAGCTGGGAAAACGATGCAAAGTCCAGACCTTCGGCCCGCTCGGCATAGTCCACGCCGTCCAGTCCGGGAAGGTCTTCCATCAGATAACGGTTGTCGGCCAGTTCGCCATCACTCTGACCGGCAATGGCGCCGCGGTATTCGCCGTCGCCCTCGTCCCGCACCATGGTGCGGCAACCGCTGATATCTGCGCCCAAACCGGCGATGCCTCCCAACCAGCTGCCGCCGGACAAATCTACCAGAGCGGCACAGCCGGTGATGATTCCCTTGGTGCGTCCAACAATACCGCCGCAGTAATCGGTACCCGTTTCCACGGTGCCGCGGGCCACGCAGTTGACAATGGCGCCGGATTCACTGCGTCCCACGATACCGCCGCCGCAGTCGTTGCGCACGGTAACTGTACCGTCGAAGCGGCTGTCCCGGATGACGGCTCGCAGCGTTGCGTACACGTCGGACAGCAATTCCATGTCCTCCATGGAGAAGGTGGCCTCCGGGTCGTCGCCCAACTCTGTGGAGACGACGCCCACCAGTCCGCCGGTGTTGCTGTCGCCGTAGACATCGCCAGTGACGGTACAGCCGGAGAGGAGACCGGGCCCCTCGGTGATGTCCGTGACTTCTTCCACCGTCAGCTCCGGCTCCCGTCCCATATCGTAAATGGCTTGCCGTACCTGATCCAGCTGGTTCAACAGTGCCGTTGTGGTATTATGTACCAGATCGGTGTCTGCCGAAGCTTTATCGGTCATCTTCTGTACTTGGTCCGACAGAATCTCCACCTGGGCATCGATGGCGTCGCCAGTCTCCTGGGCGGTTTGGTTGAGACTGTCTGTATGGGTTTTCACCAGATCCCGAATGGCGTCATAGTTGGTTTGCAGCTGCTCCGTCACACTGGAGAGGGATTGGGTCATGGCATAGGCGGCGTCATTGAGATGGCCTGCCGTATCCCGAATCTGTTCCGCGGCGTGCTGAGCCTGCTCCCGCTCCTGCCCCATTTGGTCGGAAGTATTGTCGTAAATGTTGCTCCACTGACTGGTCAGTGTGTCAAGACTGGTACCGATATTGACCAGAGCTGTGCCAATGGCATTGAGGTTTCCTCTGGGATTCAAATCCGGCAGTGGAGTGGTTAACGCCCCCAGTAAATCACCGCTATTGAGCAGGGAGATCACGGTCTCCACGTAATTATGCAGTTCCGTCAGTTCCCAGTCCATTTGATTTATGGTAGATTGAATGGCCTGCACCTGACGGTGAATATCCGACGATGCGCTGTCAGCCGCATGCAGTGTATCACGCAGTCCGTCATCCAACTGATCCGCCATGGCATGGAGGGCATCAGAAAATGCATCGGCAGCGTCCAGCAGGTCTTCAAAATCCTGGTGGGCGGTAGAATGGAACGCATTCATAACCGTCCGGCCTTGGGTGATGGCGTCGCTGATGGCCGTAGCGTGGATGTGGAGCTGATCGGAAAGCTCCTGTACAGTATCCAGACTTTCTGATCCTGCGGAATGGGCCTGTTTCTGAATTTCTGCCAGTGCGTCGTGGATGACCTGTACATCGTCCACGCTACTGGAGGTAATGGAGTAAAGCTGATCGGTGAGCGTGGTCATCTCTGCCATCAGTCCCGACAGCGTATCATTGAGCTGATCGACAGGGGAGGGGCCATAGGTCACATGGGTGCTGGGCTCAAATTGGCCCACGATGCCGCCCACGTCCTTGCGGCCGCGAATGGTCCCGCTGTTGGTACAGTCCAGAACGGTTCCAGATTGCAGACCCACAATGCCGCCCATGTTGTAGCCCAGGTGGTCGTAGCCCACAGCACCCTGGTTGCGGCAGCCGGTCAGAGTGCCGCGGGACAGACCAGCAATACCGCCGATACTGGTTGGAATCGTTTGGTCCGGGTCATCGTTGAGAATGCCCGTATTGATGCAGCCTGACACGGTTCCCAGGTTATTACCCACGATGCCGCCGCCGTTGGTGACGGCAGTCACACGCGCGTGGCTGGTGCAATTAAGAATCTGACCCGATTCCTTGTTGCAGCCGGTGATGCCGCCGACGTCCGTCTGGGCCGACAGGGTGCCGCGCACTGTACAGTTTTGCAAAATGCCGGAATTATCGCCGCAGAGTAATCCCACGGTGGAGGCAGTGCCGCCGGGATCGACGGTGGCGTCCAGTGTCAACCCATCCACCACGGCGGTGGCGGTAACTGTGCGGAACAGACCCACAGTGGAGCCTTTTTCTGTATAGGTCCAGCCAGTGATGGTGTGGCCGTTGCCGTGGAAGGTACCCTGGAAAATGGGCACCGGTTCCACAGTATGACCTGTAAAATCCAAATCTGCTGTCAGTTCCACCGTCAATCCCTGGGAATAGGTGTCCCGGACGCAGCGGTCTGCGAATGCTTTCCAGTCCTCCAGAGAGGCAATGGAAATGCTGTTGGCCGCCGATACCGGCGGCAGCAGAGACAGCGCTACCGCGGCAGCTGCCAGAGAGGCGCACAGCCGCCGAAAGAATTGCTTCTGTTTTTTCATATGCTTTCCGCCTCCTCTTCGTCGGCCTCGTCCAATGCCTGTGGGACTTGGTATTTGCTTTCCACCAGTGCGTCGATGCTGCCGTGGACCACGCCTTTGAACTCGCCGTCGATGAAGCCGGCTACATGGCCGCGGATATGACCGTCCAACCGCATGGTGCCTCGGTTGAATCGCTGCTTTCGGTCGCGGTTGAGGGTAATGGCTGTCCGCTCAATAAGACTGTCACCCAACAGCAGCAGTTGGGGCAGCACTGTCATAACCAACAGTATAGAAGTGACAGTACCACGGCCCAGTGTCAAACCCACAGACCCAATGGTGGCGTCGGTGGAGATGCCGCCAATGAGGAAACCGGCTACCGCCATAATACTGCCCGAGGTAAGTATGGTGGGAAAGCTCTGGTCCAGGGCCTCGATAACAGCTTGCTTTCGATCCATAACGGTTTTCAGTTCCAGATACCGGTTGGTTATAACGATGGCATAGTCAATGGTGGCGCCCATCTGAATGGAGCTGACCACCAGATAGCTGAGGAAGAACAGATTGGTTCCCTGCAATACCGGGAACGAAAAGTTAATCCAGATAGAGCCCTGAATGGTCAAAACCAACAGCAGGGGCAATCCTGCCGATTTGAAGGTAAAGAGCAGAATGACCATGACGAACAGCGCCGTCAAAATGCTGATTTTGGCGTTGTCCTGGGAGAAGGAGCTGGAGAGATCGAAGGCGTTGGTGGAGTTGCCCACCAGAATTACACTGTCACCGTAGTATGTGTGACCGATGGCGCGAATCTCGTCCAGCAGGTCATAGGTTTCTGCACCCTAGTGGGTGTATCCGCCACAAAGACAAGGCGGGACCAGTTTTCTCCCCGTAACTGTTCAATACCCATGTCCAACTGCTCCCGCAAATCGTCCACTTTTTCGGCCTGCTCTTCGTCCAGGGTGACAACACCCTTGTCGATTTGCTCTACCAAAAATTCAAAGATATCCAGCAGCGGAACGGCATATTCGTCCGGTTCCTGGAAAATGGCGCCGTATTCCTCCACGCTAAGGCCGTAGGCCTGATAGAGCAGCCGGGCCAATTCCACATCCACACCGGCCAACTCGGCAAACTGTCGGGGATTCATGGTATCGGTGAGCATGCGGCCGTCCTCCACTTCGATGCTAGCAAGGCCCGTGACCTGGGTCACCGGTTCCAATGATTCCACCTGCCGGAGAATGGCGCCCTCTTTGTCGTAATCGCCTCGAGGCACCAACATGGCAATGGTGTTTTTCTGCCCAAAGGTCTCTGTGACCTTTTCATCGGCAATCCGCCAGGCGGGTTTGTTGTCAAAATCCGTGTCGTTGGTGTCGAATACATAGTCACAGCGGGCCGACAGAACAGCGCCCGCCACCAGAACGATCAGGAAGATGGGCGGCAGAATAAAGCGCAGCTTTACCACACCTTTTCCCAGCCAGGAGATATGAGGAACCAGATTCTTGTGCCGTGTTTTCTCAATGGCGTTATGGAACAGCATCAGCAGGCCCGGCATCAGCAGGAAGACGCAGAGCATACTGATGACGATGCCCTTGGCCAGTACAATGCCCATATCAAATCCAATGCGCAGCTGCATCAGCATCAGAGCCACCAGACCGGAGATGGTAGTCAGACTGGAGGAAGAAATTTCCACGATGGCCTTGGAGAGAGCGGAGATGTCCGCTTCCCGGGCGTCCAGGCCGTTGTCCCGTTCCTCCATATACCGGTGACAAAAGATAATGGCGTAGTCAATGGCAAGAGCCAGCTGCAACACGATAGCGATGGCGTTGGTGATAAACGAAATGGTGCCAAACCAGTAATTGGTGCCCATGTTCAGTACGGCAGCCGTCGCAAAAACAATGAGATACACCGGTATCTCCAGATAGCTTTTGGAGGTAAAGAGCAGGACCACCACAATCACGACGGCGGCGATGGCCAGAATCACCGTCATTTCTTTTTGCAGACTGGCCGAAGTGTCAAGACCAATCGTGGTAGAGGGATAATAATCGTAGCCCTCCAACAGCAATTTTACCCGCTCCAGCGATTCTATCGTCTCCGGCGCCTGCTCCTCGCCCTCAAAAGAGACTGTGAACAGGGCGGCGGCATCGTGATAATGTTCCTCGGTGTCGTCAAATTCCACACCGGATACACCGGGGACAGCGGCAATCTCCTCGGAAAGGGCCTCTGCTGCTTCATAGGTGATGTTGGACACCATGATATTGGCGCTGCCAAGCGTGACAAATTCCTGATCCATAATGGTCAAACCCCGGCGGGTTTCGGTGTCACTGGGCAGATAGGTGGTGATGTCGTTGTTGACCTGTACTTTATTCACCGACGCGGCACTAAACAGAAAGGCGGCAATAAAAATCAGATAGAACGCCTTTCGTTTATCCACGATAAAGCGGGCCAGCTTGGTCATAAAGGTTTCGGAGTTTTTTTCGCGCTGCATGGTTTCACTCTCCGGAAAACTCCGGCAGCAGCCGGGCCACATTGTGTAACAGTTCTTCCTGGGACAGTGGTTGGGGGGCCGTCAGCCACCAGCGAATGACCGACAACATAGCGCCCACATAAAAACGGGCGGCAATCTCCGGGTCTCTCCCAAAAAGATGACCGTCAAACGGAGGCTTGCTAAGCCGGTCCCGTAGCTCCTCAGCCACACTGTCCTCTAAAATATGCGCTTTTGTCTGCACTCCGGCAGCCAAACAGGCCCGGTAGAGGGACCTCCTGCGGTAGAAAAAGTCCAACGCCTGTTCTGCGGCTTCCAGACAGTACTGTCTTGGGTTGGCAGCGCCCTCCTGAGGCAAACATGTTTCCACACATTCCTGCTCCAACTGCTCCAATAAATAAAGCAGCAATTCCTGTTTATCGTTGAAGTGGGAATAAAAGGTGGTCCGGTGGACCATGGCCCGTTCGCACAAATCCACCACAGAGATGTCGGCAAAGGGCCGCTCCTCCAACAGCTGAGACAGGGCTTCCGTCAGCTGCCTTCGGGTCTTTCGCTGCCGCAGGTCCAGATGTTCCTGGGGTATCATAGCCATTCCTCCTTGGATATTGTGTTCCTATGGTACTCCTGTAATCTACAATTGTCAAGATAAAATACAAATGTAGATTATATATTTAATTATTATATAACACAAAATACATTGACACACATAGTACTATGGTGTATACTGCACTTAGAGGTGAAGCCCATGGAAGAGCAAACCATACACAGCGATCTGATTCGCGGCCATATCGACGCTATTTTACTGCGTATTCTGCGGGACGGCGATCACTATGGCTATGGATTGATGAAACAGGTACAGTCGCTCAGTGATGGACAGTATGAGTTAAAAGAGCCGTCACTGTATACCAGCCTCAAACGCTTGGAGAAGCAGGGCAGTATTGAAAGCTACTGGGGCGATGAATCCCAGGGCGGGCGGCGTAAGTATTACCGCATTACGCCTCAGGGCTGCGCACAGTACGAAGAAGCTCTTGCCCAGTGGCAATGGGCCAAGGAGATCATCACAAAACTATTAGGAGGGAATGACGGATGAACGAACTGGAACGTCATGTGGAAAAGCTGTTCCGCCATCAACCGGACACGCCGGAGACGCGGGAATTACGGGAGGAAATTCTCTCCAACCTACAGGCCAAGCGGGAGGATCTGCTGGCCCAGGGTATGGACGATCGGGCGGCTACCGAGGCAGCCAAACGGGATATCCTGTCGGTGGACAATCTGATTGACGACCAGCAGCCCACCAATGTGGAACGGTACCGCATGGCCTGTGCGCAAACGGTGTGGCTCCACTGTATTCTCTTCTGGATTGGCACCTTACCGCTGCTGTTTACCGGGTATGGATGGCTGGGTGCATTGGGACTTGGTCTGTCAATTCTTTCCGGCGTCGGATATCTTTTGTTCTGGCTGATTCATCCGGCAGAGCAGGAGATTCGCTCCCTGGCGGCAGCCCGGCAGCGCAAGACGATTGCTTGGCGAATTTGGGGCATTTTTTACATCGTGGCAGCACTGTCCGTGGCGGCGGTGACCTTCGGCAGCAACCTCTGGTATGGTACCCCGGTGACCATCGAGGGGCCGTATCAGTGGGCCGTGATGGTCAGCCGGATCTATGTGCCGCTGCTGACCGTTTTGATTCCGCTGACCGTGAGCCGGTTTGCGGCGCTCCTGCCCCAATACCGGGTGGAGGGCTGAGCAATGAAACAAAAAAATGTTCGCATTTTTCTTTTAATGCTGGTGACCTTCTTGGTTTATTGGTTTCTGAATTATGGTGTAGTTGCGGAATTGCGGCTGCGGGAAAGTATCTATGAACATGCCCAGACAAGTGCATATTTTCACAATATCCAGGAGATTTTACCGTATCGTTCTCCCTACCTGGGGGACGCCAGCAACACCGGTAATCTGTTTTACCATCTGCCGCTGCATCAGTATCCCATGACATTTGAAATCGATCCGGAGACCTGCACACTGACGGTCCATTACGACACAGCCGCGGAAACGACAGAGCAGGTCCGGGAAAATCTGGCATATAACACCCTGGCTGCCATGGCAGCCATCGACAATCTGCAATGCATCCAATATGTATTTCAGGACGGAACCTATTGCATCACCCGGCAGCAGGTGGAGGAACGATTTGATGTCCCGCTGTCTGCGCTCCTGGATGACACGGAACAGTGGGAAAAGGCAGCCCAACACAAGATATTCTTGGAAACGGTGCTGGCGGAATGGTTTCCAATGGAAATAGACGCCCCTTGCAGTTCCGACAGTCAGCAGGTATAATCGGGAAGATAGAAGGGAGTGGAACCGCCATGACAAAGATTCTGCTGGTGGAGGATGACGCCAGCATTGTGGAAAATCTGACGGAATACCTGACTGGGGAAGGGTATCGGGTACAAAGTGCGCCGGGCCAACAGACTGCACTGGATTTGGCAGCAAAGGAGAACTTTGATTTGGTCCTGCTGGACGTATCTTTGGCCGACGGCAATGGTTTTACTGTCTGCCGGGCCATCAAAGCTGACCACCATATTCCCGTGATCTTTCTCACAGCTTCCGGCGATGAATACAGCACGGTGGCGGGATTTGATGTGGGCGCCGATGATTATATTGCCAAGCCGTTCCGGCCCCGGGAACTGCTGTCCCGCATCAAGAATGTTTTGCGTCTCACCGGCGGGGCCGGGGCGGTTATCCGCCTGGGGGACGTGGAAGTGGACACAGTGAAAGGGGTAGCGACCAAGAACGGCCGGGAGCTGAACTTGTCGGCGTTGGAATACCGGCTACTGCTGGTGTTTCTCAATAATCGGGGCCGGGTATTGTCCCGGAATCAGCTGTTAGACGCTATTTTTGCCATTGCCGGAGAATTTGTCAACGACAATACCCTGACGGTTTATATTAAACGACTGCGGGAGAAGCTGGAGGATGATCCCCAGAACCCGAAGTATATCAAAACCGTGCGGGGCTTGGGATATAAGGTGGAACTGTCATGAATCTGCTGCGCAATCTGGAAATCTTTCGGTTTTTGGCATTCCATCTGCTCCTGACGCTCCTGGCTGCCGTAACGGCGTTTGTGTGGAATCCGGCCTTCGGCTGGTTCACGGCGGTGCTGTGTGTACTGTTTACCGTGCTGCACCTGTTGAGTACTCGCAGCCGCTACCAGCGGATTGCAGCCCTGTCGGCTGACCTGGACCGGGTGCTTCATGGGCAGGACAGCGTTGATCTGGACCGGTACGAAGAGGGCGAGCTGGCCATTCTGCAAAGTGAAATCCGCAAAATGATCATCCGTCTGCGGGAACAGCAGCAGAATCTCCAGCAGGATAAGGTGTATCTGGCCGATTCCATTGCCGATATCTCCCACCAGCTGCGAACACCCTTGACTACAATCAATTTGCTGGTGTCGTTTCTCTCGGAGCCGGACTGCTCTACAGAACGGCGTCTGAAACTGGCTCGGGAACTCTGCGGTCTGCTGTCCCGTATCGACTGGTTGATTACGGCGCTGCTGAAGCTGTCCAAACTGGATGCGGGCACCGTCCAGTTCCGCCACGAGACGCTGCCCATGGCGGAATTGCTGCGCCAGGCTGCGGAACCGCTCCTGGTTCCCATGGAATTACGGGACCAGACATTAACTGTGGAAGCCGACGGCACATTTGAAGGAGATATTGCCTGGACGCAGGAGGCGCTGGCCAATGTGCTGAAAAACTGCATGGAGCATACGCCATCCGGCGGCGTCATTTCTGTTACAGCCACGGAGACGGCGTTGTACCGGGAAATTCGCATTGCCGACACCGGCTGCGGCATCGACCCGGTTGACTTGCCCCATATTTTTGAACGGTTCTATAAGGGAAAGGATGCTGACGACAAGAGCTTCGGCATCGGTCTGGCCCTGGCCCGCCGCATTATCACCAATCAGGACGGTACCATCAAAGCGGAAAACCGGCCCGAGGGCGGCGCGCTCTTTACTATACGATTCTATCCGGGGACCGTTTAAACGGTCCCTGAATTTTTGCAGATATTGTGACAGATTTGTCACGCAGCCGTCACCAGCCTGTCACCTGCATGGGGTATCCTATAGGTACACAGAAAGGAGAGCGTCCTATGGAACTGTTACGAGTAGAAGACCTCTGCAAGACATACGGCAGGGGAGAGAATGCGGTGAAGGCATTGGATCATGTGTCGTTTACCGTGAAAAAAGGAGAATTTCTGGCGATTATCGGCCCGTCCGGATCCGGCAAATCGACGCTGCTGCATATTTTGGGTGGTGTGGACCGCCCCACCAGCGGCCATGTGTATTTGGATGGCCAGGACGTCTACGCCCAGAATGAGGATCAGCTGGCGATTTTCCGCCGCCGTCAGGTGGGACTGATCTATCAGTTCTACAATCTGATACCGGTGCTCAATGTGGTGGAGAATATCACGCTGCCGGTGCTGATGGATGGGCGGGCAGTCAATCCGGAACGGCTGCGGGAGCTGATGGAAACCCTGGGTCTCCGGGGCCGGGAACGGCATCTGCCCAACCAGTTGTCCGGCGGCCAGCAGCAGCGGGTTTCTATCGGCCGCGCCCTGATGAATGCCCCGGCCCTGGTGCTGGCCGACGAACCCACAGGCAATTTGGACAGTAAAAACTCCCAAGAGATCGTGGAACTGCTGAAACTGTCCCATCGGAAATACGGTCAAACACTGATTGTCATTACTCACGATGAATCCATTGCCCTCCAGGCCGACCGGGTGCTGACCATTGAGGACGGCACCATCACCCGGGATGAGGTGATCCGCAGATGAACATTTTTCAAAAGGTTACCCTGCAATCCCTGAAGAAAAATAAGGTCCGGACCATCGTCACCATTGTCGGCGTCATCCTGTCAGCGGCCATGATCTCGGCGGTGACTACTTTTACGGCCAGCATGTCCAACGATATGCTGCAAGCCGCCATAGCATCCGAGGGGGCCTGGCACGGCTATGTGCCCGACGCGGACATTGAAACCACCCAGGAGATTGTGGCCGCGCCGGAGGTGGCCGAAGCCAGCGCCATGCGGCATTTGGGCTACGCTCTGGTCGATGGCAATAGTCCCTATGTCTATGTGCTGTCCAGCGACGAAGAAACCACCGAAATGCTGTCGGTTCGGCTGGTGGGCGGGCACTATCCCACCTCCGGCGATGAGATTCTGTTGCCGGAACATCTGCTCAACAGCAACAAGAATACGTTTAAAATCGGGGATACCATCACATTGGCCCTGGGCCAGCGGATGGTGGACGGCTATTACCTGACCCAAGGCAACCCCTACCAGGAGGAGGAGACGCTGGAAGTCCGGGAAACCCGGACCTTTACCGTGGCCGGTGTGTACAGGCGTCTGTCTGACCGCGTGGAGCCCTATGAAGCGCCGGGCTATGTGGCAATCACTGGACCCGACGGGAACGGCAACGCAGACTCCCGCTATGACGTTTTTTTCACGATGAACCGTCCGGGGGATATCTACTCCTTCCTGGAAGATCACACCCTGAACGGTAAAACCAACGACAGAGTTTTGCTTTATTCCGGCACCACCGACGTTTCCGGCTTTGAAAACGCTTTGCGTGGGTTGTCCGCCATTGTCATCGGACTGATCATGTTCGGCTCCATTTCTCTGATCTACAATGCCTTTTCCATTTCCGTTTCCGAACGGACCAAGCAGTTTGGACTGTTATCCTCCGTCGGCGCAACCAGAAAGCAGCTACGTGGTATGGTCCTGTTTGAAGCGCTGGTGGTCAGCGTGATCGGCATTCCCATCGGTATTCTGTCGGGTATCTTGGGCATTGGCATAACGCTGTTGTTTGTAGGCGATCTGTTTGCCACGCTGGTGGCGGGGGAAGACATACCGATGACCCTTTGCATTTCGGCCCCGTCCATCCTGGTTGCGATTGTGGTGGCCCTGGTAACGGTACTGATTTCCGCCTGGATTCCGTCGGGCCGCGCCACAAAGGTCACCGCCATCGAAGCCATTCGGCAGAGCCGGGATATTCGCCCGGATAAGAAGGTACGCCGTTCTTCCGGCCTGACCTACCGGCTGTTCGGTCTGCCCGGCGTTCTGGCCAGTCAGCACTACCGACGCAGCCGCAAAAAGTACCGGGCTACCATTTTCAGCCTGTTTATGAGCATTGTCCTCTTTGTCTCGGCCTCTGCCTTTACCGACTATATGGTGACCATGGCAGGGCAAGGACTGGATGTGGCTGGATATGACGTTTCCATGTCGCTGCAGCAGGATAGTTTGGCATTGCTGGATGACCAGCAGCTATTACAGCAAATCCGGGATATGGACCAGGTGGAGGATGTAGCCTATCTGAATGAACGGTTTTTAACCTGTGTCTTTGACAGCCAGGATGTGGCGCCGCAGTATGCGCAGGAAGGTACAGAGACCACAGACATGCTGCTCTATCTATATTTTGTAGACGATGAGAGCTTCCGGGAGCTGCTGCAGCAGCACGGGCTCAGCGAAAAGGAGTATATGGACCCGCAGCACCCCCTGGCTATTGGCGTGGACGGCTCCCGGGTGTACAACGCCGAGACAGAGCAGTATCAAACCATTGAACTGCTGGCCAGTGACCAGCTGGAATTTACGGCGGAGGCCCAACGGAATATCGCGGGCTACTGGTCTGATGGTACGGAGACAAACGACGCTGGGGAAACGGTGTACATCTACCGCAATCGTATAGACAGTGAACAGGTACTGGAACTGCCCGAGGAAGAAGCGATGTATTCCAGCACCATCCGGATGGGTACCCGGATTACCGATTGGCCTTTTTTCCTTTCTAAAAGCAACGGTACGACATTTTTGCTGCCGGCGTCGGCCAGAGAGGCCGTATTTCCGGGGGACGGTGTGGTCTACGGCGAATATCTGATTACGGCGGAGGACCATAAGGCCGTGGTGCAGGAATTGAAAAACATGGCGCTTGCACATGGTGCGCATGTCTCTCCCTATGACCTTGCTGCCAGCGAGGAAGGCGACCGCAACACCATCACCATCATCCGCGTCTTTTCCTACGGCTTTGTGGTGTTGATTTCTCTGATTGCCGCGGCCAACGTCTTCAACACCATCACGACCAACATCCATTTGCGCCGCCGGGAGTTTGCTATGCTCAAATCCGTAGGCATGAGCCGCAGCGGCTTCAACCGGATGATGAACTACGAGTGCTTGCTGTACGGCAGCCGCGCCCTGCTGTTCGGCCTGCCCACTTCGCTGCTGATGGCGCTGCTGATTCACCGGTCGGTAATATACGCTTTTGATATGCCGTTCCGTGTGCCGTGGAAGGCCATGGGGATCTCCGTCTTTAGCGTCTTCCTGGTGGTGTTCATCACTATGCTCTATGCCATGAGTAAAATCAAAAAGGATGATCCCATCGAAGCACTGAAAAACGAAAATACGTGACGGCCCTTGGCCGCCTGTGGGAGCATAGCTCTCCGGGCGGCCTTTTATCGATGCCCTTGACAAAGGCGGTCTAATGGATTAGACTATACATATAGTCGAACCAATTAGACTGGAGGGATACCCCATGGAAACGCCGAAAGTATTTGAGAGTGAGTATCGATTCTGCCTGATTCTCTGGGAGCATGAGCCGGTGACCAGCCGGGAGCTGGTGCGGCTGTGCCGGGAACAGCTTGGCTGGAAGCAGTCCACCACCTATACGGTTATCAAACGGCTGTCGGAGCGGGGCGTGCTGAAAAATGAACAATCAGTTGTCACGTCTCTGGTTACCAAGGAGCAGGTCCAGGCGGCGGAGATCGACGAACTGGTGGAAAAGACTTTTGAGGGCTCGCTACCGGCCTTTGTGGCGGCTTTTACAAAGCACCGGAAGATGACAACGGCGGAAATTGACGCTGTTCAGGCCATGATCGACCAATACCGAAAGGGGGAGGGCCATGACTGATTTATTTTTATCCTTGTTCAACCGTGCTGTTGCCGCCGGATGGCTGGTGCTGGCGGTTTTGGTGCTGCGGCTGCTTTTGAAAAAAGCGCCCAAGTGGACCCGCCTTCTGTTGTGGGGCCTGGTGGCCGTACGGCTGCTGTGCCCGTTCACTCTGGAGAGCGTTTGGAGCCTGATTCCCAGCGCCCAGACCATCGCGCCGGAGGCGTTGTTGGACCCAGTCCCCACCATTCACAGCGGTATTTCCGCGCTCAATACCGTTGTAAATCCCATTCTGGAGCAAAGCGCGGCAGCGACTCCGGAATACAGCGTCAATCCGTTCCAGATTTGGATTGCCATTGCGGCGGCCATTTGGGTGGTGGGTGTTGGAATTCTACTGCTCTATGCAATTTGCAGCTATGTCCGTCTGCGAAAGCGTATAAGCACAGCAATTCGAGTGGAGGGTAACATTTATCGCAGCGAACGGACCAGCTTCCCGTTTGTCCTGGGGGTAATACATCCCAAGATCTACTTGCCGGTGAATCTGGACAAAAATGCCATGGCCCATGTTATCGCTCATGAACAGGCCCATATCCACCGTCGAGACCACTGGTGGAAACTCTTGGGCTTCCTGTTGCTGACGGTGTATTGGTTCCATCCGCTGCTGTGGGTGGCTTATGTGCTTTTGTGCCGGGACATTGAATTGGCCTGTGATGAGAAGGTCATCGGGGATATGGACCGGGAGCAACGGGCCGATTACTCCCAAGCGCTGCTCCAATGCAGTATTCGCCGTTCCACGATGGCTGCCTGCCCGCTGGCCTTTGGGGAAGTGGGGGTCATGGAGCGGGTGAAAAATGTGTTAAACTATCGGAAACCGGCGTTCTGGGTCATTGCAGCCGCAATCGTAGCGTGTCTCATTGCGGCTCTGTGCTTTCTGACAGACCCGGTAACGGCGAACGTCAAACATCCATGGGTCCGGGAATATACCGGTAGGGTGGACACGGCTTATTTTGAGTCCATCAGTCCGGATTTTGCCATTGGTGCAGCCGAAAACGGTCAGGCTGTCTTCAAAGACCCGGAGAAAGCCTTTGCAGCGTTTACCGACCTGTACGCCGACACCCTGGAGCAGCTGCGACAGGATTATGACCTGCCGCCGATAACGGAACAGGAGTATGAATGGTATAAAACCTTTGGCTGGCAATTCCCCGGCGGGACAGAGACGGAGCGGGAACGGGCGGCGTTTGTATCCAAGTTTCTGGATCTCTACGAAAACAGTTTTATCGACAGCGCACCATCAGAAACGCCCAGTACCAAGCAGTCATTGGATTTGGAGGATGTGATTCCCCTGTCGGAAAAGGGGGATGCACTGACCTGGGCGGATTTTGAGAACTTCGCCTATACGGAGGTCGGCTCTGGCATGTATATCCGGCATTATGCAATTGATGAAACCTTCTCTTTGATGATCGGCGGACCATCTCCCGATGAACCGCCATGGTACATCAATCTTCACGCCGGAGACAGCGGGGAAGATATCCTGGATATTCGGGAAGGGAATGTCCGGTCCTTTATCAAGTCCAATCAACCTTCCCGGCGGGAATCCAATCTCTGCACCTACACCAGAGAATATGCCATGGAGCCATCTGTGACATTTTACGACGATGGAACATATATTTTTTGCTTTTCCGGCCTTAGTAGTACCCTGGGGTACGGTACCTATTCTCTGTCAGGGGACCGGCTGACCCTGCTGGACAATGCCGGCGGTGCATTTGAATTTACGGTTGAGGGAGAAACACTGACTTGTTATTGGGTAGCGTCCCGTATGGACTGGTCAGAAAGCGCGGCGGTGTGGCTTGCCAATCTGCCGGAACATATGGTGTTTACCCGTACCGACGGCGACGCGGATGCATGGGGAGCCGTGCTGTCTCTGGCCCGGCAGCGGCGTGCGGCGGAACTTGTGCAAGCGATTGCCGCGTCTCCAGCAGAAATGTCCTCTGTGGAATCCTATCTGACGGCCCATCCGGCAGAGTATGAGGAATTGGTATCCATCGGAGCAGATACGCTGCAGTATGCCTTTGGCCGCTTCCTGCTGGGCGGCGAAACCGGCTTGGAGGGACACATTCTGGCGGAAGCCTGCCAGGATATTTTGGGAGACTGGGGATTTGCCAATTACAACATGCTCTATAGTACCGGGCAGGCTTGGTTTGACCAGTTCCGGAAGAACACTTTGCAGCTGGCGGAGCAGTACAGCGAAGCAGAATTGCAGGAACAGTATCCGGCCAACTGGCTCTTGCTGGAGCAATTGGATAACGGTTGATTTTATTACAGCAATATGGTAGAATCCCAGCAGAACCAACCCTTGTTTTGTGCAGCCAGGTGGACGAGCCCGTTGCAATCGCGGATGATACCGAGCAGTTGTATGGTCCGGGAACGGACGAGGATGGGTCCAGTTTGGAAGCAAAGGAGATACATCAATGAAAAAGAGATTTGCTTGGATGGCGTTGGTTATTCTGATGATGCTGTCCATCACGGCTCAGGCGGCTGGTGGAAACGGCGGCGGCAATGGCGGCGGTAACGGTGGTGGCAGCGGAGACGGTACCGGCGGCGGGAAAACGGAAGCCCTGGCCGTGGAATCCGCCAGCGTGGAGGACGGCGCAGTGCTGGCTCCCGAGGATTCCATCACCCTGATGTTTACGAAAAATGTGGTAAACACCAGCGTCAAGGAGAACAATCTGCCCCTGTTCACGGTCACCGACGACAGCGGCGCGGCAGTGGAGATCACCGTCACCATGGCCGATGATCAGATCGAGCCGGACAAGAAAAACGACGTGGTCATCGCCCCTGCCGATACCTGGGCCGAGGGCGCGTACACGCTGACCGCTCAGGCCGGTATCACCTCCAAGAGTGGCGATGTGATGGAGCAGGACTATACCTTGACATTCTCTGTGGCCGCAGCTGCGGATAGCACGGCGGTTCCGGAAGACACCATGGATACGACCGCAGAACCGACGCCGGAGGACACCACAGAAGCTGCGGAGCCTGATACGGCAGAGGATGCTGGTGCAGCGGAATCCGAAACCACAACACCAGATGCCACAGGGGAGACCTCGACGCAGGAACAGAAGAGCAACGCGCCCATGTTCATCGGTATTGCGGTTGTGGTGGTAATTGTGGCCGGTGCTGCGTATGTGCTTGGGAAGAAGAAATAAATGAAACCGCGCAATGGGCTGAAATGGTTGGCAGCTACCGCCATTCTGCTGGGCGCGGCGCTGATCTCCATCGGTGTCGGGCGATATCCCGTGACGCCGGTGGAGATTGTCCTGTCCATCGTACAAGGACTGACTGGGCATTCCATGGGCATGAGCCCGGAGGCCGTGGCCATTGTCGTGGGGAATCGGCTCCCACGGACGCTGGCGGGCCTTTTAGTGGGAGCGTCCTTAGCAGCAAGCGGCTGTGCGTTCCAGGGATTGTTTCGTAATCCTTTGGTAAGTCAGGGGATTTTGGGCGTCTCCTCCGGTGCGGGCTTTGGCGCGGCGTTGTCCATTCTATTGTTTTCCGGTACGGTTATGGCGCCGCCATTTGCCTTTGTTTTCGGACTATGTGCCGTATGGCTCAGCTTTTGCGTAGCACGGCTGTGCGGTCAGGTTACCGTGCTGATGCTGGTGTTGGGCGGCACCATTGTTTCCTCGATTTTTTCAGCGCTACTGTCCCTGCTCAAATACGTGGCAGACCCCTACAATCAGCTGGCATCTATTGTATTCTGGAACATGGGCTCCCTAGCCTCTGTGGAATCTACAGTGCTGCCGGTGGCCGGGACAGCCATGGTGGTGGGGATGCTCTTGCTGTTGTGCTTTGCTTCGTGGATTAACGTCTTGTCAATGGGAGAAGGGGAGGCAGCCAGTCTGGGCATTCCGGTACAGCGGGCTCGGGCGGTGGTGGTGGCTGGTGCTACACTGGCTACAGCTGGCGCTGTCAGCATTGCCGGAACCATTGGTTGGATTGGTCTGATCGTTCCCCATATGGCACGGTTCCTCATCAAAAGCGATAATCGCCGTCTGCTGCCGTTTAGCATGCTGCTGGGCGCGTCGTTCCTGGTGCTGGTGGATACCCTCTGCCGGACGCTGACTGGTGCGGAAATTCCCCTGGGAATTATGACCTCTCTCATTGGCGGGCCGTTTTTCATCTATCTGCTGCGGCGGTACAAGGGAGGCGGTTGGCAATGAATGCTGTAGAGGTACAAGAGTTGTCCTTTTCCTATGGACACCGCCCAGTGTTTTCCCAAGTTAGTTTCCAGGTGAAGTCAGGGGAGATTTTCTGCCTGGTGGGGCCCAATGGCTGCGGGAAAAGTACGCTGCTGCGCTGCATTTTAGGTCATTTGCAACCCCAGTCAGGAGAAATCCGCATTGGTGGAAAGCTGTTGGGGGAATACAGTGCGTCGGCACTGGCTGACCAGTTGGCGTATGTCCCCCAAAGTCATACCAGGGCGTTTCCGTTCCGCACGGTAGACGTGGTAGCCATGGGCCAAATCCGCAAAGGCGGCCTGTTTGCCGGTCAAACCGGCCAGACGCGGCGGGCCATGGCAGTATTGGAGCAGCTGCATCTGGCACATCTGGCCGAAACGGAGTATACCTCGCTCAGCGGTGGTGAACTGCAAATGGTTCTGCTGGCCCGTGCGCTCTGTCAGGACAGTGAGACCTTGGTCCTCGATGAACCGGCGGCCCATCTGGATTTGGGCCGGACCCATGACCTGCTGGCCGTTCTGCGGAGTATCGCCAGGGAGCAGGGAAAGACCATCCTCCTGTCTACCCATGACTGTAATCACGCATTGCAATTGGAGGACAGCGGTGCTACGGTTCGTATGGCGTTGATGGAACAAGGGCAGCTCAGCCCTGGCGATACGCCGCTGACGCTGCTTCGGTCTGACTGTATGAAACAGTTGTACGGTATGGAAAGCCGCGTGGTAACAGTACCGGATGCTGGCGGACGTCATTTTCTGGCTACCTGGAGGGAAGGAGAGCAAACATGACACGATGGCTACGTATGACAGCTGCAATGCTATTGTTGGTGATCCTCTTTACGGCCTGTGGTGCACCGGCTGCACCGGCCGCAGAACCGGGAATCGGTGAAACCTTTACAGACTGTGCCGGGCGGGAAGTCTCCATTCCGGATTCCACGGAGCGGATTGCTTGTCTTTACGCCTATACAGGCCATGTGGCGGTATTGTTAGGCTGTGAAGAGCAGATTGTCGCGGTGGTGGATGGGCTCAAGCGAGACGCGCTAATGCAGCAGAAGGTTCCGGATATTGACGAGATGCCCAGTCCCTACAGCAGCGGCGCCATCAACATCGAAGAATTGGCAGCCGTTGCGCCGGACATGATTTTTCTGCGGGCGTCCAATTTGCAGGATGCTGGTGAGATGGAAAAGCTGGATGGTTTGGGTATTCCCTACGCTGTAGTGGAATACGAGACCATGGAAGACCAGATGGAGAGTATCGCCGTCATGGGAGAGGCGCTGGGCCGCCAAGAACAAGCGGAAGCGTATCTTCAATACTATCAGGACACCATGGATATGGTGCTGCAACGGTTGGAAGATCTGTCGGATTCCGAACGAAAAACCGTATATCACTCTGTTAATGAGGTAGTTCGGGCAGATATTCCCGGAACCCTCTCCTATGAGGTTTTAGAGGCGGCAGGCTGCCGCAACGTGGTGACCAATGCAGAAGAGTTGCAGCTGGATGGTGACAAGGGCTACGTGACCGTGGAACAAATCTATGTCTGGGACCCGGATATCATTTTAGCCAATGAACCGGCGGCGGTGGAGTATTTCCGGACTGATGACAAATTCTCCGGTCTCCGGGCTGTCCGGGAGGGACAGGTGTTGCAGCTGCCGGTGGGCATTTCCCGGTGGGCCCATCCTGGCTCTCTGGAATCGCCTCTGGCGACCTTATATATTGCGGCTACGCTTTATCCCGACCGCTTTTCTGATGTGGATTTGCGATCGGAGATTCAAGAATTTTATAACTATGAATGAGCAAAACTGAAAAAGTGCACAAAAAGAAGACATCACCCCGTT
>ERZ1643251.971-NODE-971-length-35509-cov-97.876685_pt1 | contig 35509 bp, 65 predicted proteins | sample MGYA00579261_ERZ1643251 | MGnify/ENA primary metagenome ERZ1643251 (study PRJEB29033, sample SAMEA4952267) | chicken gut metagenome | biome: Broiler Chicken; feature: Gastrointestinal Tract; material: Caecum | place: Ireland | collected 2018 | study: Broiler... | reverse complement strand
CTCTATATAAATTATACCATAAATAAAAAAAATAGCAAAATTGCTACTTTTTTGCCACTTTTTTATTATTTAGTTTTTTTGATTCTTCTTTTTTAAATTTATCTTTTTTTTCTTCTTTAATTTCTTCTAATATTTCAACTGCATTATTGTCTTTTAAATAATTTGCTCTTTCAAAATCAACAATATATTCTTCGTTTTCATTAATATGTCTCTTCAATTTAATGTCATCATATCCACCTTTTAAAACACATTTTACTTTTACTTTCATTTTTTTATCCTCCTCATAATGTGATTTACTTTCTTTTAATAAATCTTTGTATTTATCTTCTAATTTTTTAAATTCAAATTTTGGTATATTTTGAATATTTTTAACAACATCTTCTATATTACTACAATCAAATTCTAATATATAAGCATTTTTGCCATTTTCTACGCCTATTTCTTTTAAATATGGTAATGGTGTTACTATAACAGGAATATTCCTATATAATGCCTCATTTATCGAATAACTACAAGCCTCTGTATCACTTAATTGAACTAAATAATCAGCTTGTTTTAGCCAATAACTAATATCTAATCTAGGTTTCATATAAACAACATTTTCATTTGAAATCTCTTTATCATCATTTGTAAATATATACCAAATATATTCTATTCCTTGTCTATCCAACTCATTTGCAAGTCTAATCATTCTTGATTTCCCTTTTATTGGTGATAATCTAGTTGCACTAAATAAAACTAATTTTTTATTATCTTCTAAAGTCAAAGGATTATAACTCATTATTACATTTTCTTTCTTTGTTATCTTTTTAAAACTATCAAATAAATAATTAGTTATAGTTATATATTTATAAATTCTTTCGTGAGTTGGTGGCTTCATTGTATAAGATTTATTTTCATAATCTCCATGTACTACTTGATATATCTTTGCATTTTCATTTATAAAATCAATAATAGAAATATCATAGTTTATAATAGCAACATCACATTCTATTTCTTCGTTAGTGTGTTTATAACATCTACAATACTTCTTTAATCTTTCTAATTGTTTATTGTTGCCTTGTTTATAAACTACTGCTATATCTAAATCTTTGTATTTTTTTACCATTTCATAAACAAAAGTTTCAACACCACCTATTTCGCTTATATAATTCAAATATATTATATTGCTATGTTTTATCATTTTATCACCTAAAATAATTATACCATAGTTTTTTTATAAATAAAAATTGGAGGGCTTGGAGGGAATTGCACCCACGTTCAGACTTTTGCAGAGTCGTACCTTGCTACTTGGCTACAAGCCCATATTAGAGAGGTTTTTCACCTCTTTTGATTATATTAATCGCTTTTGTTTTTATTTAATTTTTGCAACATTTGTTCTTTTATAACCGACTACCCTCATTCTTTGCATTTGAGTATCTAGTCCAGATTTTTCACTAAAATCTTTATATTTTTTTGTTAGTGATGTTATATTTTGTTGAGCTTCTTGCACTCCTTCTTTATTACCACTTGCTTTAGAAGTTATTTGCAAATCTTTTTGTTGTCTTACTGCTAGTTCTATTTTTCTTTGAAGTTGTTCTCCTTCATATAAAGTATATTTTTTGCCTTCGTATTCAAAACCCTTTTCATTTTTTTTTCTATCTTGCTCTAATTGTTTTTTAGTATATAATGGACTACTAACGCCTAGTACTATGCTAAATACAAAGTGTCGACAATTCATACTTGCTACTGGTCTTGTTAAGTTGTTGTTTATTTTTTCAAATTTCTTTTTACTAAATTGTTGCCCATCTATGTGTATGTGGTCTGGTGCACAATTAACATGATGGCTCACTTCTACGCCATCAGCACCGAACTCTTTTCCAACTTGCTCTTGGACTCCAATATTTACTTGTCTTACCCCGTCAAGAATATTTTGCCTAACTGATGAGTCTAGTCTTCTTGAATATGGGTATTTAATTATTGTGCCATCTGGTCTTTTTTTACCAACATTGTCATAATAAATCTTTCTAACCCCACTGTTTGCTAACTGCTTTATAGTGTCATACATTGCTTTTTGGTAGTTTGTTTGCCCAGTTGCTACTGCAAGTACACATCTATCTATCACATCTTCGTATGCCTCTCTAATACCCTTTAAATAACCCTCTCCGTTGTCTTTTAGTAATTTGATAGCAGTTGTACTAGAAAGGTTTAAAAATACACCCTGTGTCGTTTTTTCAACTGATTTAACTATATTTTGGAATTGTTTGCTATCTTTATACGATACTTTATCCATTCCTTTTGCTTCATAATACACATTAGCAAATTCTATGTTTTCTTCGGCTGCTATTTCTAGCAATTCTTCTAAATCTTTCCTTGATAATTGACTAGCTTTTTCTAAATCTTCCATTATTTTATCAATTTCACGACCATTTTTCATTTGTTGGGCTAGTTTATGGGCTTCAGAAACACTTAATCCTTCAAATTTTGATATAGTTTTACCAAATTCTTGTAATATTTCACTATTTAATGCTTCAAATCTTGAATAAAATCTTTCTTCTGCTAGTTTGAGTTTGTTATTATCCATAACATCACCTATTCTTCACTAGTTCCTAATAGTTGCCTCATTGTAGGTTCGTTTTGACTTATTTCTTCAATTGCCTTTTGACTTTCTTCTAGCGTTTCATTTGGCTTGTAGAATTGTCTTAATTCAACTTTAGATATAATTCCTTTACTTTGCATTGTAGTTGCTTGATTAAATGCTTCTTGACTATCTTCTAATAATGAATAACTCCAGTCATAAGATAGTGCATATTCTCCCTGTGGGCTTAAATTGTAAGCGTTTGCTAATACATTACAAGCATAGAAGAAATCTTCCATACAAGCTTCAAAATTAGTTCTTACATCATCAACTATTGAGAATGTATCATACATAGCCCTTTTAATTTCAGTTGCCGTTGCATTTTGAGTTTGAACCTCACTTAAAATACCTGCACTTGTTCCTATTTCTTTTTCTAATCTTTGGTATAACTCTTGTAATCTTGCATAATAAGAACTTTCACGAATTGCTGGGCTAAATTCATAGAAGAAATTATCTTCGGTTGTGTCTAATTTCTTAAATAATCCATTTTCTACTAATCCATTTTTCCCAAACATTGTTGAATCAGCACCAATAAATGCATCCTTTAAGTCATATTCTCTAACTATCTTCTTTAATGTATCTCTTATTTCTGCTATTGTTTCATCACAACCATAAGTGATAGGAACTCCATATTTATCCATCATTTTTCGGTTATTTACAGGACTTTTAAAATATCCTAATAATACTCTATCACAATTAGAAATTGTTTGTTTTAGCATTATATTTTGCCAAAAACTAGGTGTATCTATTTCTTTACCTGTTCCATCAGTAAATTTTTGTTCAATGATACAATTACCATTTTCAATCCTATAATTAGTCCATCTTATATATACTTTATCTTGACCGAACGTTTGAGATATAACCTTTTGTTCTGCTAGTATAGTAGCACCAATTATCAAATCTCCTTCAATGCTATCAATCGTAACTCTTCCTTGTGGAACTCTATTATAGAATAATTTATTTCCCTTTACATAAGGAACAAGGAATATTCCGCCATAACCAAGTCCTGATGACACTATCTTTTTTCTTTTTTTCCATAAAGATTGTCCTATCTTTTCAAGTAAATCTTTTCTAGCGTTATCTCCTGTAATGTTCATTGAACTATCATTTGATACATAATTCGCTATTTTATTACTAAATATAGCATTAAAATTAATCTTATCTATTCTTTCATATTCTACTGCGTATTTTTGATTATCTTCTAATTCCCTTTTAGTTGCTTCTGTTTCTTTTTTAAACAAAGTTTGTATTATCCAAAGAAATATATTCTTTAGCATATATTATCACTCCTCTTTCTTTCAATCATGTCATTAATTTTTCTTATAAATTTACACCAACTATATTCCCATGCGTCTATTGTGTCAATGTCAGTGGTAAAATCATCTAATCTTGTATCTTCATTTTTTTCGCTATCCCATAAAGCGCTTGATATGGCTTCTACTAACGTATCACACTCCTCTTCTATGTAGTAAAATATGTCGTAAGCAATCATAGTTCTTCCACAATCTATTCTATCGTTTATTGGCTCTTTAACGCATCCTCTAACCAAAGTATTGAGATTGTTTGTTTCAACTGCTCTTCTTAACCCTCTAATAAGTACTACTTCTTCATTGTCGGGCAACATATAATCTATATCACAATTATACTTATACATCATCTTTTTTGCAAATTCTATCTGTAATTGCTCTAATTTGTCAGGATCTATATCTCCCATGTGTTTTTCGCTACCTAATGCAATTACATATTTAAAGTCATAGCTTATTCTAGTGCAAACAAAAGCTTGTCCTGACTTGTTACCACCATAGTCAATACCAATTATTGTATATCCTTGAGGCAAATCATATTCTCCATTATCGTTCTTTTTATCCCACTTGTATTTTTGTGGATTATCGGCAAACCTTTTATATATAAGCCCTTCAGCATTACACCATTGGCCTAAAATATACCTATTGTATAAAACTGTCCCTTCATATTCTTTTTTTAAGTTTTCTTTAAATTCTATACTTAAAAAATCGTTGTCATCAATTGTATAGTGCTGCACGTATATATCTGCGTCACTTTCTATAAATTCTTTAAACCAATGCGTTTTTTGTTCTGGGTTTCCAGTTAAATCTGAGCATGAATATGGTTGATCTAATCTTGATTTAATCATATCAAATACTTCTTTATTCCATTTAACTACTTCATCGCCATATAAATATTTAATGCTTGCACCTTGTATTTTAGCAACTTGATTTATTTTTTCAGCACCTAAACAATAACATTCTTCGCCAAATAACCATACTTTGTTTTTATTTATTGTTCCTACCAAATTATTGCCAAATTTATCACGCATAGGTCTTAAAACATTACGTTCTACTGTTGCTTCTGTTACACCAATTATAAATACAAGACCATCCTTATTAGCACGTTCTCTTATTCTTCTTGGAATTATGTCCTCTTTGTCTTGAAACGTTTTACCACTACGAACTGCTCCTAATTTTACATTCCATCTATGGTTAGCATTTAATCCATATTCTTTTTGTTTCTTAGTCCATGTAGGCATTTTTTTGTGCCTCCAATAAATCATCTAATTTGTCAAGTGTTTCTTGAGTAGTGGTATTCTTATATTTCATTTCTTCTTCTCGCAATTTCATTTCTTTATATTTTAACGACTTATCAAATATTGTTCCATATACGATAGCAACATCCCTTATATTTGTAAATAAGTCAGGATTAGATAATTTATCTTTTAATACCTTTAACGATAAATCAATTACTTCTTTTTGATCTTTTACTATTGAATCCATATATTCTAGTATGTCTTTGGTATTTTCTTCTTTTTTTTGTGCTAATTTTTCCGAAGTGTTTTGGTCTTTATTAACAATGTTTCTAACAGTATTGTCAGATACGTTGTTTATTCTACCTGTTTCTCTGTAATTTCCATTTTCCATATAGTCAGCGATAATTTTTTTCTTTTGTTTGTCTGTAAGTTTAGTTCTTCCCAAATTATCACTCTCCTATATAACCTTGCAAGAAATCTAATAGCATATATGTATTGCTAAAATATTCTTTTTCTCCATCAATATTCAAAATAATTGTTCTTTTGTATTCACCGTTATTATATTTTTCTATTGTTGTTAAATTGATTTCATGTTCTAATGATAATTTGTAAAGTATCATTTTTATATATTTTTGAGCCTGCATATTATACACCTCTACACAATTTTATCACAAATTAAAAAAAAGGCAAAATTCATTGCCTTTGGACGAGGTTAAGCGTGGTTTAACCACACCCTCATTTTATCACTTATCTATTTAAAAATCAAACTCTACGCTTTCTTGTTAAATTATTATAGATTAAATCATAAGGTTCATCATAATTCATATCAAAATCATGTCTAATAACTAATATCTTTTCATATATTTCAGAACTATAATGTTTTGCAATTTTATCAATTTGATCTTTGTTGTAAACAGTCGCTGCTAATATATATCCTTTTCCTTTTACTGATACATAAATTCTATAATTTTCCATTGTTATCTCCTTTGTCTTTCTTTTTCATTTCTGTTATGTAATCAATACATTCTTTTTTTGTTTTAAATTTCTTAAGTATTTTTACGTATGGAGATAACTCATTTTTTTCATTCATGTATAATTTCCATTCAGCTAATCTAACAAACCACCCATCTCCTTCAATTTTTCCATAGCAATATTTGCTCATTTAGACCCCTACCTTTGTTAAATTATACTACTTATTATCTTTGCTTGCAATTATTATAGAAGTTAAAAATATACCCACAAATCCACCAATTATAAAGCCTAATATAAACATTTATTTATCTTCCTTTCTGTTTATAATATTTAAAAATTTATATATTTTCTTCATTAAACATCATCTTTTTAATTGCCATTTGTTGCATTTTATTTTGTTCATCTATTACTTTTTTAAATAAATAGCTTAAATTTTCCATTGTCATTTTTATATCAGTCATTCGTTCTATTTCAAGGCCATTTAATATATCGATAACTTCTCTTAACGATTTTCCACATATTTTTATATTATCAAATTCTTCATTGATTTCGCTACATAAGATTCTATTTAATTTATATTTTGTTTCTTCTGACAAATCTAATTCGCTAATCATCTTTTTTGTTTTTTCAAATCTTTCATTATACATTATTATTCTCCTTTTAATTTTTTTAACTCTTCTTCTAGTCTTTTTATTTTTTCTTGTTTTTCTTTTTCTTCTATTTCATTTTCTGCTTGTTCTTTTGAAATAATTTCATAAGTATAATATGTATTAATATTTTTGTTTAAATTTGGCTTTTCGTCTTTAAATGATAAAATACTAACTTTCCCATTATCATCATATAAATCAAAGCTATCATTCCACAAATACATTACACTTTTGCTGTTATAATAATGCTCTATTCTTTTAATAACATCATTTTCTTTTAATTTATTGCTTAATATATAGTCTATTATTTCTCTATTTGTCATTTAGTTATCTTCCTTTCTATTTATATTTCCAAATATATCCTCCTGCTGTTTTTCTTTTTCCTAACAAACAACTATTTATATTACCTTGACTTATTTTTAATGTTTTGCTTGCATAATTGCTACTTCTCCATTCCTTTAAAAAAAATCCGTCTATTGTATATTGTTCTATTTTTTTAGAGTTAGACATAAGTCCTGTTTCGTAAGCATGTCTTATATTATCAGAAATAGTACACCATTCTAAATTTTTTAAATCATTATTTAATTTATTTCCGTCTATATGATTAACAATATTAAATCCTTTATTATTTATGAATGCCGTTGCAATTAGTCTATGTAATAATTTTGGATACAATTTTCCATTTTTACTTAAAGTTACTTGCAAATATCCTTTTTTATTTTTTACTCTTTTTAACATATATTCTTTTGGAACTCTAGTTCTTTTTAAACTTTTAACTCTACCTAAATTACTTACCTGATACAGTCCTTCAAATTCTTCAATATCTTTCCATACTTCTTTTTCCATAATATCTCTCCTTTTCTTTTGAGATATAATAAAAGAGACTTATACAAGCATAGGAGTTTATTGTCGAGATAAGTTCCTATACTTATATAAATCTCTCTTACTTACCTCGACATATTAATTATACCATATTTTTATATTTTTGTAAATTAATGGTTAAATTTATTGTTTAAAAATTCTATTACTTCGTTTAATTTATCTTTTACATCAATAAAATTATCAACTAATTCATCATCATCTATTGCTCCATCATCATAAGTAATATCGTTTTTGCCTATATATAATTTTTCTATTATAGGTTTATCTTCTTCTAGTATTTCTACCTTTTCGTTTAAAATTGATTGCAAATCTTGAATATAATTTTTTATTAACCTATATTCTACAAATCCTTTTTCTATATTAGTCAATATACAATGATAATCATAACCTGTAAATATATAGTTGTTATCTTTATATTTTATCATTTTAGGTGCTTTACCATCTTTGATTAATCCAAGTAACTCATAAACGCTAATTATATTATTCATAATCAAATCTCCATTCTACATATCTTTTTAAATATCTTATTGTTATATTTATTGGATCACCTTTATATAATATCTTGCCTACTTCTATTTTTCCATCATAATTAGTATCTTTTTTTGATGTATTTATTATTTCATCTATTATTGCTCCTATCTCTTTATAAGATAGATTAGTATTATTTATTATTTTCATCTTTTATTTCCTCCAAATAAAATATTATCTTAACCAATAAATAAATTATAACAGTTCCCCAAGAATCTAATACATAAGCCAACATAGAAAGTAATACACACGTTATTATTATAACAATCATTTTTAATATACTATTCATAATATTCCTCCATAGGTTCTATTTTTAAATATTCTATTTTATCAGCATTTATTTTTGTCTGCCAATAATTGTCATATTCTCCATCACAATCCATTAAAGTATCAACACCTTCTAATATTATGAAATTTTCTTTCATCGAAATTTTTTCTAAATTATGACCGCTAACCTTTGATCCTGATTTATATTTATATTCATAATAATATTTCATATTATCTATTCTCCTTCCCAGTAATCTTCAACCGTTCCACTTAGGTCATTAAATATTATCATTATTTCAGTTTCCCATTTAGAATTGCTGGGCACGAAATTTTTTGATAAAACATCTGCTAATTCATTCCAACTTATATATTGTAATTCGGGGGCTTTATACTTATTACTATATTTAATCTTTTCTATTTGTTCAATGATATTAGCCACTCTTTCTTCATTAAAATCGCATTGTTCATTAATTACTTTTATTATTTTATCAGCTATTTCTTGAAAATTTCTTCCTTGTTTCATATTATTTATTCTCCTTTATTATCTAATATTTCTCCAACAGGTATAAGCAATTTGTCTATATTTTCTACTGTTTCTCCAATTGTGTTACAGCTAATTTCTCTATTTATATTTCTTCTGTAATCTTCCTTATCTAAATTTAATAATTCATAATATTCTTCATTTTTAAAAATTCTAAAAATTTTACCATTAGTTGTTGAAATATTAAGTATTTGTTTACTATATATACAGTTGTCGATTTTTTCTAAATAACGAATTGATAACGAACTAAAATTACTACTTCCAAAACCAAAATCAAAGCCTTTATCGTGTTCAATATTTATATTTTCTTTTTTATTTACTTTATCTTTTATTTCTAATAAACTATCCCATACCATCTTTTCATTTTCAACATAAGCAAACATTTCTATTATATCTTCTAAACTATATAATTCATCTTGTTGCATTGTTTCTTCTTTATATTTTTGGCTTATATATTCTAACATATTTTTTATGTAAGATATTTCATTAAACACTTTTATCTTATCTACTTCTTTTGGATTATACATATCATCTATCAGATATTGTGTTAATGTTTTATCTAAATCTTTAATATCTACTGCTAATCTCTTTAGCATATAATTTGTATTAATTACTTCTAATTCCATAACTACTCTCCTTTATTATCTAATATATTTAAAATGTTTTTATAAATATCATAACACTTATCATCATTTGTTAAATATAATTCATCTATCAATTCTCTAATTTTATTTATAATATCTTCTTTTTTATCTAATTTAGCCCATGTTCTAGCCATTTCTTCTTGCATCGCTAAATTACTTCTTTTTAATTGTTTATTTTCTAAATAATATTGTTTGGTTAATTCTTCTAATTCATCTCTATCATAAAATTTAAAAGAATTTATATGTATTTTATCTTCTTCATTCATTACTTATCACTCTTTTCTAATATTTCTAACATTCTTTTTTGAAATTCTGGATTTAATATCTCACCCCAAATATATAATTCTTCTATTGCTTTATTTATAATATCTTCTTTTTGTTGTAGCTCTTGTTGTAATTTATTAACGTAATCACTAACATGTCTATCAACATAATAACTGATATGTCCACCTTTTATATGTAAAAATCTTATTTCGTGCGGGTATGCTACTACACTACATTCTTTGAATTCTTCTTCATTCATTACTTATCACTCTTTTCTAATTCAGTTATTAATTTCACTATTTCTGATTTTTATCATAAATTAATCTCTTTCGTTAAATTCTTTTTCATTTTTCCTCGTCTCTCTTTCTTTATTACATACTAATTGTAACATTATATTACTTTTTTGTCAACTATTTTTGTACTTTTTCTATTTTATTTATATAGCACCCATGTAAATCCCATTTTTATGCGTAATTCCTTCAATTTTAGGAACTATTTCATAAACTTTATCATCTTTTACTCCATTTATAACATCGCATACGTAAGATCCACTTTCATCAATATAATCAGACACTTCTTTAATGGTACCAATAAAATCACATTCTCCAGTTTTTTTATTTATACAACAAATACTTCCTTTATATTTTCTTGTAAATTCTACTTTTTCTTTTTGGCTTTTGAACATATCATTAAACCTTTGAATAGCTTTTTCTTTTGCTTTTTGAGTAGTATGAGTATAAGTTTTTAAAGTAATTGCTATATCAGAATGTCCTAATATATCACTTATCGTCTTTACATCAGCTCCATTTTCTATATTTATGCTAGCAAAAGTATGTCTTAACGCATGAAATTTTATTGGTTCAACTCCACTTTCTTTCATGAATTTATTATAAAATCTTCTATATGTTCTAGGCTCAATAGGCTTTGCAGAGTTACTTAATATATAATATCCATCTTCTTCTTTTATTGCTTTTAATATATCTACTATTTCTTTAGTTATTGGTATATCTCTTATTGAATTTTTTGTTTTTCCTGGAGTTATTATTATTTTGCTCGGTTCTAACTCATCGAGTGGATTATAAATTCTTTGAATCGTTTTATTTACATGTATAATTTTTTCATCAAAATCTATATCTTTAAATTGCAAAGCACATATTTCTCCTATTCTCATTCCAGTGTATATACCCAAAAGTATTCCTACACTTTTTGAAGAAATATTATTTAATATATAATTTATTATTTTTTTATATTCATTTTCTGTATATACTTGTTTTTGTGTTTCTATTTGTAATGTTTTAGGTATTTTTATTTGTTTAAATGAAAACTCTGGAAAAATGCCTTCTTCTTGTCCATCTCTAATAACTGCCTTTATAAGCAATAAACTATCTTTAATATAATGTTCTGATATTCCTTTTTTTTCTTTACCACCCTTGTCATGGCACCAATAAGCAAACATTTGTAATAATTTATTGTTAAATTTTTCACAAGGTATATCTCCTAAACAAGGCAAAATATTGTTTACAAATAAATTGGTGTAATTAGCGAAAGTACTTTCTCTAATTTCATATTTTTTCTTTTCTAGCCAGTATCCAGCATAGTTCCTAAATATTTTTGAATTTATTTCTGTTGAAATTTCATAACTAATATTTTCACTAAAATCATACGTAAATTTTATATTAAAATAGTCCAATAATTTTTGTAAATCAATTAATGATATTTCTCCTTCATTTTCTATTATTTCCTTTGCTTGCCATTCACTTGTATTAATTACTGTGGAAATTATTTTATAATTATTATTTATTTTTTGTTTTAATATTTCTCTTATTTCCATTTTTTATGGTCTCTATATCTTCTAAAATCATATTTATTTGTCTTTTCTTAATTCCCCAGCAATCTCCATTTTGTTCTATATCACTATATATTCTTTTTATACATTCTTTTTTAAAATTTATAATATTTTCATTTGATGGATTTTTTATTATTTCTTCAAATTTCATTTTTATACCTCTTTTTTGTTTTAAACATTTTTTTATAAATTACTAAACCATTTATTTATTAAATGTTTTGTACATTAATTTCAATATTTTTCCATTCTTTCATTTTAACCTCGTATCTCTTTCTTTATTACATTATCATTATACCATTTTTTACCATTTTTGCCAACTACTTTTGTACTTTTTCTAATATTATTTTTTTCCCTTCAACTTTAATTTCAAGAATATCGTCTTTGTTTATTCCTAATCTTTTTCTTATCTTTTTAGGAATAACCACTCTTCCATTAAAATCTATTTTAATTATCATATTTTATCTCCTCCATCTTCTCTATTTTTATTAATATTCCTTCTTTTTTTTTGTTAAATACTGGTTTTATAATAATTTCTTGTATGCAATTAAGATTATCATTTTTAATAACTTTAGCTTTTACTAATCCATCTAAAATTACTTTTAATCTTATATTATCAAGGTCATTTTGTTTGTTTGAAAAATATTTAATAAATGTTATTTTTACAGGATATCCTTCATCCCATTTTTTTCCTAATGTAAAATATTTTATTACATCTTCTTCTCTTTTTTTTGTTTTAGCTGCCCAAAACTTATTAGCTCTTTCTTTTTCTATGTATTTATTCCAATTATCAAATTCATAGTCAATATATATTTCCATATTTCCCCTTTTCTAAATATAACTTTTTCCAAATTCTTTTATAAATTCTTCTGTTGTCTTGTTATAATAACTTTGCCAAACTTCTTGTGCTATTTTTCTTGTTTCTTTGTAAAATTTGCTATCTTCTTCTGTTTTTCTGTGGCAATCTCTACAAATATAAACTACTAACCCCCATTTTATACATTTTTTTCTATTAACTCCTTTTATTAGTTCATGAGTATCTACTGCTTTATTATTGCAAAAATAACATTTGCTTTTATCTTTTTGTAAAATGGAATATCTTTCACTTTCAATTTTCTTTTGTTTAACACTTTTTTGTTTTAAAGGAGTGCTTTTTTTATATTCTTTTTCTAAGCACCCCATATAACACGTTTTAGATACGTTCTCACGTTTTTTAATGCAATAGCAATACAATCTACCTTGTTTATGTCTAAATCTTAAATAAACACACTTATTCATGTTTAAAACGGAAATTCAAATTGTTCTTCTGTTTCTTCAGCAAAATCTTGAAAAGGGTCTTTTTCTTTCATGACTTCTTTCATAACTTCTGTATTAGTTTTTTCTTTTTTTTGTTTAGTTGCCAAAAATGTTATTTTTTCTGCTAATACATAAGTTTTACTTCTTTTGTTGCCGTCTTTGTCTTGGTAATTATCAACTCTTAATTGTCCTCTTATTGCTATTAAATCTCCTTTTTTACAATAATCGTTCATAGTTTCTGCTATTTTTCCCCAAACTTGAAAATTTATAAAATCAGTTTCATAAACTCCTTCTTGATTTTTTTGATTTCTTGTTACTGCTATTGATTGATTTATTACTGGTCTATTATTACTTGTATATCTTAATTCAATATTACTTGTTAATCTTCCTATTAATATTACTGTATTATTCATTTTTATCTTCTCCTTTATCTATTATTTTTTTTATTCTTTCTTTTTCTGTTTTTTCATAAAATTTAGAGACTGTTTCCGTTGCGTTTTCAAATTCTTCCTCTGTAATAATTTTTTTATGTATCAAAAGATGAATTAACGCACCAACATTAATTGTTGTTATTTTTATGTTTTGATAATCTCTATCATTTTCAAGAATATTTTTTATTTTTTCTTCATTCATTATTTATCACTCTTTTCTATTTTAGATAAGATTTTATTAACTTCATAATAAACGTCTTCATTTACCAATATTGTTTTTCCTAAACTATTTTCATAAATTGGGCTGCATTCTCTTTTTAATCTTTCTTTTTCTTTTTTTAAAAATTTTATTAATTCTTGTTTTTCTTTTTTTAGTTTTTGATTTTCTTTTAATAAATTATCGTAAGTTGGTATTTTTTGCATTTCCTTAACAACACTAATTAATTCATCAACATTTACACTTCCATAAGTTGATAAACAATTATTATTTTTTTCTATTGGAATATTCATAATTTCATTAACTAAATTGTCTATTTCTTCATCAGTTAATACTTTATCTATACAATTCATTATTTATCACCTCTATCCATACATTTCTTCATTTGAAATTGGTCTGTAATTATCCCTTATGTCATTTTCCATATCTTCTATTTTTTCATTTAATCTGTCTATTTCATAAAGCAAATCTTTTATCATATTTTCAATATTTTCAGCTGGTATGTAATCCCCTTTTCTTTCATAATCTGTACAAGTTATTTCTTCTATTTTGTCAATTAAATCTTGTTTTAATTCTAAATACATATTTAATCCTCCTTTGGCAACGTTATCAAAACATACCCATTTTTTCCTTTTTGAATTTTAGTTTCTAAATAATTATTATAAATATCTTGATTTTCTTCCATAAATTTTTTTTCATTAAATTTCATAACTTCTTTATCTTTTCCATCTTCTACTAAAGTTATTTTTGCTCCGTTTGGAGTTTGCCAGCTTTTTATTCCTTTTTCTTCCATAGCTTTTTTTAATTGTTCTTTAAGCTCTTTTTGCTCTTGTTCTATTTTTTTATATTCTTTTAGCTTATTTTCTAAAACTATAATTTCATAACTTATTTTAGTTAAATCAACGGGCAATAAATCTTCTTCTGTTAAAAATGGATTTTCTTTTAATTTTTTCAAATCTATTCTAAATTGCTCTACTGCTTGATCTATTTGTTTTAATAAATCTTCGTGTTCTTCTCTAAAGACTGAATATACATTCAATCTATTTTTATCAAACTCTTCATTAAAATCTTCAGGTCTTTCATAAACTGCTAGCCAACCATTATTTTTTTTCGTATATTGCATATAAAATAACAATTGTACTAAATAATTTTTATAATCATCAACTTTTTCATGTACTTGCGAGGTTGTTTTAATTTCCAATACGTTATTACCATCTTCTCCATCAGTATGACACCTAATATCATCAATTATATGTTTCCCCTCAATAAAGTTCATTTTATATTCTTTGTTAATATATTCTCTTATTTTTGGCTCTAATGTGTTTCCATATTCAGTGTATTCATTACCTTCAAAATCATTTTCTTTTAACCCTGCTTTTTCTAATAGTAGTTCGTACCTTGTTTTAAATGGGGATATTCCCATAATTATAGGAATATCCGATCCTCCAATATATTTTTCTCTATCTTCTTTTACTGTTTTTTGCATTATTGTCCTAGCCTTTCTTGTATATTAGCTTCATTTATTCTTTGTAAATCAATTAATATATCATAGTAGTCATCGTTTGATAATTTAACATTAATCATATTATATTCCTTTGCTACTTTTTGCATATCTATATTATTTTCTTTACAATATTTTATTAATTCATTTCTGTAATTAGGTTCTTTACTTTCTTTCTTTAAATCTTCATTATCCATACTATCAATTACTTCTCCGTCGGTTATTCCAAACGCGTTCAAATATAAGTATCTTTTATAGTATGTATTTAATGCCCCTAAATATTGTATATCTTGCATACTTTGTACTTGTACATAATTTCCATTTTTATCCTTAACATAATCTCCATTTTTATCTTTTTTAAATGTAAGTGGAGTATCAAAAATAACAAAAGGCATTGTGTATTCTTGCTTTTCTTCTCCTTTAATTAATGTCAATGTTGCTAAATCTTTTGTTATTCTAAAATTATCATTAATCCCTTCTTCTAACATTAATTCGTTTAATCTTGGTAAAAAATCAGCTAATTCAAAATAATCAAATCCAGCAAATTTGTTTTTACCACTCTTTTTTAGTTTAGAGTTTTGTAAATCAACTCTAATTTTAATTATACTTTCGTTTAAATTTCTTTGAACAGTTTTTTTAGTTGTCTGTTCTTCAACTTTGTTTTCTTTTTCCATTTTCCTCGTCCTTTCATTTATATTATATGCTTATTTTACCATTTTTTACCATTAAAAGCAACAATTAATTGTAATTTTCTATCACTTTTATTAATTTTATGCAAAAATCTATCAAATCTTCTTTACTTAATTTATAAAATTTATTTTCTTTTTTAAAATGTTCTTTAATTTTAAGTTTTATTAATTCGTTTATTGCTTCTTGATTCATATATAACCTCTAATTCCATATGCTCAATTGCATATCTATATCATTTAACATTTTTTCTTTTGCTAATTTGCAAAATTCTTTTTTTATTTCAAATCCATAACAACTTCTTTTTAATTCTGCACACGCTCTTAATGTGCTACCACTTCCTGCTACTGGGTCTAATACTATATCTCCCTCATCAGTAAATATTTTAATTAATTCTTTTAGTAAATTAACTGGTTTTTGCGTTGGATGTATTTTTGGGTATTGTTTAGAATTATCTCTTTTCCATTCGAACCAATTAAAAATCATTCTATTTTTACCAAACTCATCAATATTGTTAAATTTTGGTAATTTATCTCTATATAAGACTATTGCATATTCAGTTGCACCTACTATTTTCATATTTGCTTTTAAAACTTGACTTGAATAATTTTTTATAAATATTAACGGATAATTATTTTTAAATCCGTGTTTTTTTCCCATTTCAATAACCATAGGTATTTGTTCAAAAGCACAAAATATTATCATTGCAGGTGATTTCCCTTTTTCTTTTGGTTCTTTTTTTAAATATCTACTGCAAAAATCAAAAAAATTATTTATTTTAAAATCGTTATCAGTGTCAAAAAAACTTTTTCTTGCTAATTTGCTTTCTCCCTTTTTGTTATCTCCATCGATATACCACATAGGATTACTTGCATAAGCATTGTTTCCTAAATTGTAAGGTATATCTGCAATAATTAATTGAGCAGTATTATTTATATATTTTTTAGCATTTTCAAAATGGTCATTAACTAATTTTATTTTGCATTTTCTTTTATCATCTATTTTTATAACTTCATTTACAACTTCTATATCTTTCATTTTATCTCCTTTAATAAATCTAAAATTTTAATTATTTTTTCTTTTTGCATCAACATTAATTTATTTTTTGAAACAATACTTGATTCTTTATTTCCAATTACAGAATCACAATCATCTATTAAATTATAAATTTCTAACCACTCTTTAAATTCATTTTGAAGTATTTTATTTTTATTTAATTTTGCCGCTAGTCTATCATTTTCTTTATTTAATTCCCGATTTTCTTTTTCTAAAGAGCTTATATGGTCTAAAGCAACCTGCATATATGCTTCCAAACTATAATCAAGAGTTACATTTCCTTTTGTCTTTATGTATTTTTTAAAAGCATCAATCATTTGTTGCTCTTTAGTTCTTATTTTCAATTCCATGTTATACCTCTTTTAAAATATCTCTAATATCCTCTTTTATTTCACTTAATAAGTATTTATTATCGTATTTATAATATAATTTCCCTGCATTTTTATCATGATTTTCTAAAAATACATTGATTTTATTTATTATTTTCCTTAGTTGCTTATTTTCTTTTTCCAGTCCTTCAATATATTTAAAAATAATAGAACTGTCTAAATTATTCATTATATTTTCAAAAAATGAATCACTTACCATTTTTCTTATTTTTTCTTCATTCATTATTTATCACTCTTTTCTATTTTAGATAAGATTTCTTCATAAACATCTATTTTAATATAATCTTCATCGTTTCCTATTAATTTACATTGATTTATTTGTTCTTTTATATAATCTATTAATTGTTGTTTTCCTTCTAATAATCTATCTCTAGAATTTGCTATTTTCATTATTGCATCAAAAACTTTTTTCGTATTTTTATCTAATTCTTCAACTCTTTTTTTATCCATTTCTTTTAATGCTTTTATTAATTCTTCTTCGCACATATATCCTCCTTATTATCATCCTTTTCTTCTGCTTTAACCATAAATAATAAACTAAAAAATATTATCCACCAATGATTAAACATTATTGCTAATATAGTAAAACATATTATTGATACTATATTTTTTATAATGCATAATAAATTCATTTTAAAACTATATTCTTTTTCGTTCATATATCCTCCACTTTATAACAATTATTTTCATATTGTTCTTTTGTTAAAATTGTTTTAATATCTTCATTATAATATGAATAATAGTCGTCATCTCCACAACACACTATAATCTTTACATTTTTATCTTCTGGATAACTACTTGTTTCTATTCTAATTACTTTATTGCCATTAACATAATCTCCTTCTTCTATTAAATCTATTATGTTTTTACTTGATTTTAATATATCATCTTTTTCTATATAATTAATTTCTTCTTTGTCTATAAAAAAACCATCAATTTCATGAAAAACGCAAATCCCCACATCAACACTATCTTCGTGAAATTCTCTATAAAGTTTACAAACACCATTGTTTTTAGTTCTAACATAGTCCCCAACTTCTAATTTCATTATTCCACCTCATCTTCCTCTTCTTCTCTATATTCTTCAAACCATGTTTCTTGGCAGTACGGACACATATAAACTCTTTCTCCACAAGAATAACTAAATAAATCACTAACACCATAAAAACTTTCAGCACTTTCGCTTATTGGTTCATCAAATATTTTATTACATACATTACATTTATACATCATCATTCATCTCCTTTGAATAAATTTTCGATATATTCTTCTATTATTCCTTTAATATCGTATTTAATATCAGTTTTTGATAAAGAATTTAATATTTCTTTAACTTTATCTTCTATAATGTTTTTATTTTCTATTACACAATTTTCTAAAATATCTTGTGCAACACTATTTTCGCTATTAAATTCTCCTTTTTTTCTTAATACATCATAAGATGATATTTCATTTAATTTTTCTTTTGTTTTTTCTTTTATTAATTCCTTACAATTTGGAACTTCTTTTTCTATTTCTTTCCACAATTCATAGTAAGATAAATTAGTTATTATTCTTGTTGTTTCTTTTTCATTCGAAAATATTTTTCTAATATTACATCTTAATTCATCTTTGCATATTTCTTTTATTTCCTCGTTGCTTAAATAATCCATTATGTTTATATTCATTTTATTCATCTCCTTTTAATTCATTTAATACACTTCTTAAATCAACATCAAAATCTTTTGGTAATTGTTTATAATGGTCTAAATAATCTAATATTCTTTGTATTTTTATATATGCTTTATCTATTCTATCTTCATATGTTTTGTATATTGTGTCTATTTGTTGTTCAAGTTCTTCTTTTTCTTCTTTAAGTTCTTTTATATCCAACATTAATTTTCCTAAATTATCCAATGTAACTATATATTCATCATTTATCGGATATTTTAATAATGTTTCTAATTGTTCTATCGTCATTTTTCCATCTCCTTAATATTTATTTAAAATACTTTTCATTTCTTCTTCTTCTTCTTGACTTAATTCTTCTTTTTCTATTTTTTTATCAAACCATTCATTTTTTATAGTTTTATTTGCTGTTTTTTTACCTTTTGACCATGTTATTATTTTTTGTTTCCAATTTTTAACTTTATTTCCTTTACTGTCAACCCAATTTCCTTCTGTAAAATATTCATAAAAAAATTGTGTGTCGATATTGTAGTTTTTTTCTTTGCAATAATTTTCTATTTCTTCTAATGTTGGTGGAACAAATTTTTTGCTATTTTTATATAAATTATTAATTGTATTATTAATAACTGTATTATTATCTTTTAACTTTTCTTTAATAGGGGTATTTAATTTTTCTTTAATAGGGTATTTAACTATACTTAAATACCTATTTAAAATTTCTTTAGTACCATCCTTATAAATTATTTCAGAATAAATATATCCGTTATCTATTAAATTTTTAATCAATAATGATACAGTAGTTTTGCTAATTCCATATAAATTCGCAAAATATTCATTATTAGCCCAACAATATCCTTTTTCATTGCATAAAGCAGTTATTTCGCCATACAATAATTTTGCTTTATCTTTAAGATTTTTATCATACCTTACATTTGCTGGAATAATTGCATAGTAATTTTTTTGTTCTTCTGTCATTTTTCCTCCTTCTAGGTATACAAAAAGGAATTCTCAACACAAGGCACTAATCTTAATGGGTAATTAGCATTTAATGCCCTGTATTGAAAATTCCTAATTGCTAATTACCCTAATTCAATTATATTAAATTTTTTAAAAAATGTAAACATAAATTAATCTATTCTGGTAAAAACTTGACAAATTTCTAATTCGCTATTTAAAGCCTTAGTAATGCAATAAGCTGTCATTTTTGTTGTTGGCCTTTTTGCGTTTAAAATGTCATTCAAATTAGGTCTTGTAATACCTATCATTTCAGCTAATTCTGTTATAGTCCTTTTCCCTAATAATTCTTTCTTCATTTCTTTGTTAAATATATACATTTTTATCATCCTTTCTTATTACCTATTTTTTATATGTTTTTAGACGTTTTTTTACTTTCTAGTACATTTATACTATTTTTATGTTTTTGTTCGTCAGAATTAAATTAAATTATGTTCTCGTGCCTTTTAAGACTTATTATTTCTTTTTTTAATTTATCTTTAAATTCTGCCTCTTCATTTTTGTAAATTAAATGCCCACAATGATCACAAATAACTTTTTCTTTTCCTCTTGTTATAAGCATTTTTCTTCCACAATTTTTACATTGATGTTTCATGTCGCTTATCGCAGAAGAATATTTTTTAAATTCTTTAAGAGTCATTACTTTTCATCTCCTTTTATAATTTCTTTTAATAATTTAACTTTTTTTCTTAATCTTTTGTTTTCTTCTATCAGTTTTTCGATTTTTGCTGGTTCTGATAATTTTTCCATAAATATTTTGTATAATTCATCTTTTATAATACTTTCTAATTCTTCAACTTTATTTTCTAAAGTATTAATTTTGCGATCTTTTTTAGTTATTTTTAACATAGCTAACTCCTAAAAAAGGTAAAACTATCATTAAAAACCATGCTGTTATTGTTGCATTAGTTCCTAAAATGTTATTAGAAGCTAATATATATAGCAATATTTCTGCAATGAATATCATTGCTACTTTAACTTCCTTTCTTAATTTTAATCTTTTTTTTGTTTTCATTTCCCTCATCCTTTCTCTATCACGTATTAATTGTAACACTATATTACAAAGATGTCAATAAAAAAATAACTGTTTTTCAAGTTATTTTCTAATTTTATTGAATTTTACAAAATGAAAAAATAGCAAATTCATAAAATAGTGTACATACCCTACCATATTTTGCTTTGAAAGTAAAGTTTTATCACACAAAAAAAGAGGATAACCACTAAGGCTATCCTCGATTTTATATATTATAATTTTTGCAAAGAACTTGCTTTATAGAAACCAGTGGTCCCAGAACTATTTCCAACTTGATAAGGGTATTCTCTGCCCTCGTAAATCTTTAAAATTTCTCTTTCCCAACCAATTCCATAAGCTGTATTTGAACTTCCATCACTAGCACCATTTCCAGTTCCAACGATTTTTACTTTATCTCCTACTTTTAATTCATTTGAGTTAGAAGTGATGCCTCCCAACAATTCATTTACTTTGTTTTGAACGGCACTATAATCATATCCTGCAGCAGTTAGTTTGTCCTTTCTTTCTTGGCCGTTGCCCCATTTTCCAGCAATAACCTCTTGTGCAAGTTCATCAATTGATTTAGATGATTGTGCAGGTTGTGCTGGTTCTTCATAGATTGCTTTTGTTAAATAAGGTGTTGGGTCTACTCTAGTCGTTGAACTATAGCCTGTAGCTACTTCAAAATGCAAGTGTCTACCGTATGCGTTACCAGAGTCTCCAATTACACCTAATTGTGTATTTTCATCTACTTCTTGTCCTTTTTTTACTAAGATACCACTTTTTAGATGAGCATATCTTGAGTGATATCCGTTTCCGTGCTTAATTAAAACATAATTTCCCCAAGATTGAACTCCTGTACTTCCTTGAAGATTTCCTAAACCATCTTGAATTTCTACAACAGTTCCTTTACAGTTAGCATAAACTTTATTTTGGTTTTCGTCTTGTCTCCAACCTAAATCTACTCCATTATGACCACCATAGGCTTGTGTGATTCTTTTTGAACTTTCATTTATTACTCTATCAGTCATTTTAACATCTCCTCTTTTCTATTTATTATTTTTATTGTATTGAATGCTAGATACACCAATCATTGTACCTAGACAAGTAATTACAGCCGTTCCAATTGTTATAACCTTTTCAGTAAATTCCCAATTTAAAGTTGCTCCTATTACGCCAAAAAGCGTCAATAACGCTGGTAAAACTACTGTAACAATCCATTTTAAAATATCATAAGTTTTATTTGACATATCATCCCTCCTAATTTTATTTTATCATAAATAAAAAAAGAGTTCAAAAACTCAATTTTAATCATTAATGGAGGGAGCGGGGAATTTCGCAATCCCGATTAGGCATTTGCAGTGCCTTGCCTTACTTCTTGGCTACGCTCCCAAAAGTAGAGAAAAACTCTACTTGATTTTCCAACAACATTTCATTATTCTTTTTGAAGAGTCAAATGTATCAACTATGACATTATTTAAAACTGCAACAACGTGTCCATTACAAGAAACAACATAATTTCCTTTAGGGCATATCTTTGCAAATTCTCCAATTGTCATATTTTTAATACACTTTCTAGGATATCTTTCATCTAAATATTTTTCAACAAAGATAACTTCATTTAGCAAACGCCCTTCTTTATTTGCTAAATGACTTAATTTTTCTTGACATTCACTCCAAGAAATACCTTCTGCTACCGATATTGCCCTCAAAACACAATCATCAATAAGCAATCCTTTTGGATTAGCATTATAAAATCTATAATTCATTATCTTTCTAATTCTTGCATTATTTCTTGCATTGCTTGTTTGAACATCATTTTTTCATTTGGTTCTAATTCTTCAGCGATAGAAAAACCAAATTCTTTAAATGCTTCAGTCATTTTGTAGGCACTATCTTCTTTTGCACCGTAGTTACCGCTATTATGATAATTTCCATAATGATAACTCATTTCATCTAGCATTTCTTCACCACGATAGCGTCCTCTACCAGTTCCAGGCACTCCTCTTCTCCCATAAGAGCCTTCACTATACCTACCACGACCAGTTCCTCTTACTCCTCGTCTTCCATAACTCATATCATCATAATTTCCATACATATAATATTCCTCCTTTGCTTTCCAATATTCTTCATTACATAAATCTTTATGAATATCAACTGCCTTATACAAGAAATCAATATTATTATTATTTAATCCTTGTTCAGCAACAGTCTTTATTGCTTGTTCAGTTTTTTCAATCAATTCAGTTTGGAATGTCTTTTCTTCCTTTTTTTCTTCTTCCATAACTACCTCCTAAAGAGTTGGTGTTGTTTCGGCTGGTAGACTATTTATTAAAGTTGTTGAGTTGCTGGGAAGAGGACAATCTCCAATATATTTGAATACTCCTGCATTAACTGCTGTGTTAACTCTTACTTTGTATAATCTTCTAGTTCTTACTTGACTTGCTAAAATAGGAGTGCAATCACAATTTACAAAAGGATAAGTTGTTGTTCCATCTCCAATTGTGAAAACTACAGGAGCATTTATTGTTGTTTCATCTGGTAGACTTTGAGCTAATACTATACAATATTCTTTACAATTACCATAAGAATTAGCAGGTAGATTGACTACTAAAGTATCAGCAGTAAAAGTAATTGATTGTGATAATATTAATTTAGGACAAAGTTTGCAATTTCTTATACAATTCATTTTATTCCTCCTTCAAATAAATAAAGAGATAGCATGATTTACTATCTCTTTTAATAAATCACGCTTTTAAAGTGTAGCGGACACACTATTTAATTAATAACATCCACAATTTGAGTTGCAATTGTTAAATCCTGTAAATTGACCACAGCAATTAGTAGGGAATGTTACTGGTTGAGGTGGTTGAACAACATATGCGGGTTGTGGGCAATCAGCTCCTAAACGTCTAATTAATTCAGCAGTTTGAGCTTCTTGATTAGCTGTAATAAATGCATTCTGAGCGGTTTGACTTGCTTGGAATTTTAACGTTTGATTTTCTGCTTGTAAAGTAGAAATCTTGTCATTAGTTAAGAAATCTAAAATTGCTCTAGTATTGTTGTTGTTATTTTCTAAAATATCTCTAGTGTTGTTACATAATGTTTGTTGAATAGCATTATTTCCCATTGCAATATTATAGTTTACATCTTTAATATTTGCATTGGTTGTGCAGCAACAATCTTGAATTTTATAACCTAAATCACAGCAACAACTAGCTAATTGTGAACTTAAGTTTTGAGTTGCTAATCTTGTTTCATAACCATTTTGCATTATATTTTGGTTAATTCCAGAAAATCCTTGGCATAATGTGTTTTGAATTCCATTAAATCCAGTTAATAAGTTAGTGTTCAAGCTATAAAAACCGTCACATAAACCATTTTCTAAACCATTTAATTTGTTCATAACAGATTGGTTATCAAATCCTCTTTGGATTGATGAGTCAATACCGCAAAATCCACTCCCGTATGGAACGAATGCTGTATGACATCCTCCATTTCCTCCATCATTATTTCCATAACCATTTCTTCCCCAACCAAAAATTGCAAAGATTAAGAATAAGATTATAAACCATGAACCATCTCCACCAAAAATATTGCTAAACCCATTATTTCTTGTGATAAGAGCAACATCACTAGCCGATAATCCACCATCATAATTCATATTTTTTCCTCCTTCTTTTAATATTTGGGACGACGTATTATATTAAAAACCAAATATTTACTTGAACATTTTCATAAATTCTTGGAAATCTTTATCAAAATCTATGCCTTTTTCTTTGCATAAATTTTTTGCAACTTTTAATAATTCTTCATTATTATTTTCATTTGCTAAATTTATCATATTTTTTAAAGTATTATTATTGTTATTAGCAACAATATTCATGACAGCATCTTTAGGATTTTTGAAATTTTTCAACATATTAAAAATATTATTTTTCATAATTATTCTCCTTTTTTCTTATTGCTTTTTTGTTCCAACAATTCTTCTTTTAACTCATTTATTTCTTTTTTTACAAAATCAATAGTTGCAAATTTATTACTTTCTTCTTCGGTAGGCTTATAAATCATGATCTTGCTTGTTCCATCATTTTGTACTTGTTTTGTGATAATCGCAGAACCATCTATTAAAGGGAAATAACTTATTGATCCATCTAAAGGAATATCCATAGCTTTAACAACTTCAATGCTATCTACTGATTTTCCTAATAAATTATTAGCTCTATTATCTTGAACGGGTTGGCTTGGTATTACTTGATTATATAATGGTTGGTAAGGTTGGTATGATTGATAAGGTTGATATCCTGTTGTTTGTTGTTGATTATTATATTTTGGCTGATAATAATTGTTATACATTATTTTTTTCCTCCAATTCTATAATTAAATTTTCTAATTCATATTTTAAATTGTATAATTCTCTTAATATTTTTTTTATTTCTTTTTCAAAGTCTTTTTCTTTCATAATATCACCTACAAAAAAAGATAACCGTAAACCATACTTGTTTTAAAAGCATTTTCAACCGATTATCTCCTTTCTAGTTATATATAACCAAAAAAAACGTCCTTTTTCTAGGACGCCTATTATTTCTTTAATGGTGGCAAATTTAATGGTTTTTCTAATTGTTCATAAATACTTTTACATTCGATTTTTATTAAATTATTTTCATCATACCCTTTTATTTCTCTTATTTCTTGATAACTTTTTCTTTCTCTATAAAATAATTTAAATATCTCATATCTTAAAGGATAATTGACTCTCCAATAATTTTCATAATCTAATACAATTGGATTATTAGGAGATAAACTAACAAAATCTATTAACGCTTCATATTTTGATTTTTTGCCACTCCACATATACATATCTTTAATATCTGCTTTTCCACTTAATATATAAGACGTAAATATAGAACACATAACACCTACTGTTATATCTACTCTTGCAACTACAAAAAGACTTGTAAATATAATCAATGTCCATATCAAACATTTCTGCCACGCTTTATAATGCTTAGGTAATTTAAAATATGCTCTTCCTATTTGAAAAGTCAAAAATATAATAAACATATCTCTATAAGATACTTTTAAAAGCAAACCAAACAATATTAATAAAATTGTTTCTCCTACGTTAAATATTATACTAGGAATATTCCAATATTTACTATTCATACCCCATCACCTTAATTATTATATCAAAAAAAGAAGAATAGTAAAAACTATTCTCCATCTTCTGAATCTACAAAGAAAAATCTTGAATTAAACATTTTATCACCTCCTAGCTATTATTTAGAGATAAATAAATTAAAAGAATATCAGAAATAACTATAATAACATTTAACAAAACCAAACTTATATTTCTTAAAGTTATACTTTTTATAGGTTGTTTAGCTTCTTTATTTTTATTCCATAATTTTGTATATATACTATATAATTTTTTTAATTTATCTTTAAATATTAATGGAACAAACAATAATATTTTATTTATCAAATATGCTATAAGATAGTTAGGAACTAAAAAATAGCATAATGACGATAAAATTAAATAATAAAAATCAATAAAAACAATTAAGAAAAAATCATTTATTTGTGATTTATAAATAATTTTTAAAGCAAAATATATGTATAAATAAAATAATAAATAAAGATATAAATTATAAACACAAATCATATTAAATATAATATATCCTATAAATATAAAAAAATGTAACTTTTTATTAAAGTTTTTATTTTTTGCAATACTAATAAACACAGCATAATATATTGTATCTGGAATTGCACAAAATATTAAACTTAAAACAAAATTAATCATATTCCCTCGCCTCGTAATTATATTATACCACAAAAAAGAAATAGTCAAATACCTATTCCTTTTTTAATTCATAATAGCAATAACTGCTGTAATAATTGAGCTAACAATAGCTGTAACAATAACAGTTATTATAGTTGACTTGATCTTGTCATAATTTTCGCTGTTTTTATTGATAGTTCGCTCGTCTATAGTGTTTTCAATGTTTTCTTTGCTATTTTCAAATTTAGTATTTAGCTTATCAAAATTTTTTTCAAGAGCATTAATTCTTTCACTTATGTTTTTTCTTTCTTCTTCATTTCTTGCGTCACTTCTATTTATTGCTTCTTTAAAATTGTTAGTTATTGTTTCTAAAGATTTAGTAACGCTTTTTAATTCCAATATTATTGTGGCTAAGTTTTCGTTATGTTGATTTATTATTTTAAAGTCGCTATCTCTATATTCCTCTAGTTTAGTAACTCTTCGTTCTAAGTTTTCTACTTTGTTTTCCAAAACTTGCATTTTTATCTCATCCAAACGTGTCTAACGTCAACCCTTTTTACTTGACTTGTTGTTGCAGCAACATCTATGCTACCATCTTTAGTTATTCGACAAATTGCTGTTTGAAATTGTGATCCGTTGTTGTTGTCTGCAAAAACAGGAAAAAACAAATCCCTTAATGGTGCATATTCTGCTGGTATTGTAGCAACTGTTGTTAAAACTGTTGGAAAAGAATTTTCTAAATTAGAAATTGACATCATAAGATTTAAGTCAAACATATTATTTCTTGCAACAAAATATTTTCTTTCATCATTTAAATTATAACCACTTTTCATTACAACACTTGTTGTTAAGGTTGATCTTGTAATAGATGTATCTTTAACAGAATTAAATTCATTTTCAATATTGTTTTGAAAAGTATTCATAGTTGTTGCTCCTGCTGGAGTTTGATTGTTTACAAAATTAATTTTTTTCATAATTTCCTCCTATTTCCATTTTCCTATAGCCATATAATTAACTTTAACTTTTCCAGTTGAAGCTGCAACTGGTCTCATAAGCTTTATAATTCCTGTTATTGTTTTTGAAGTCCCAAACGTTCCTGCAAAAGAAGCATAGTTATAAGTGTTATCAACATTGATTGTTGAAGCTAAAACTAAAAATGGCGTTTCTATAAATGGTACTGCAAAATAGTCTCCTGCTAATTCTTGCTGATAAGAACTTCCCCATGCTGTAAAGTTAGCATTTGCTTCAATAGTTCCAAAAACAGCCATTATTCCTGATTTAAATTTTATATAATTTTCTCCACTTTCTGCAACTTCGTTTATAGCGTTTTCTACATTAGTTTGTAGTAAATTTAAGTTTGTGCTATCAATTGGAGTATCTGTACTTGGTAAATCTTCAAAATTAATTTTTTCCATTATTTTTTATCCTCCTTTTTTTCATAATTTTTTCTATCATTTTCTAATTCTTGTTTTGCTTTAAATTGTATTTCATTATAAATATCTGTAAATAAAATGTTAAGCAAGTAAAATGATAGTCCATTTTTATTAGATATTTCATTAATGCTTTTTATTAATTCTTGCTTAGCATCTTCTAAAGCAATTGAAATTGGCTTATTATTCATTTTTAGTCATCCCTTCTAATTTATCAATTTTAATTTGCATAACTTTTATCAAAGTAAACAAATATTTTAACAAATTTTCACTATCATATTTTTTAAATTCAATAACATTATTATCACCTTTTTCAATTAAATAATCAAGTTCGTTATTTTCAACGTTTGCTTTTTGATTATAAAAATATAAAAAGTCATCATAATTATTATTTTTTTCTATATAATCAATAATAAAACCATATTCTTTTTTATTATCACTTATTTTGTATTTATAATCATATCTATATATGTCTATTTTTTGCAATAATTTATAGGCTTTTTCATATTCACTATCATCAAAAACTTTAATATTTTCTTTTAAATTTAATGAAGAAATGTTTCCACCGTCAGTTGACACTAAATAATTAGTTCCATTATTTCGTGAAGCATAAACGTTTCCTTCTCTAGCTGATAATTTAACATGATAGCCTCCGACAACAACATCTGTATATAGCGAAACCATTTGTAAAGCTCCATTGCTTCCTCCCATATCAATATATGCTTGTTGGCTTCCAACACTTGAAGCAGTTCTTCCTGTATAAAAGTTTACACCATAAAGCCCCGTTACATTTATTGCAGAAGCCCATGGATGAGTTGTTCCTGTTCCAAAAGTAAAGAAACCAGTTCCTTCAATTTTTATTGATCCTCCAGTTATTGTTGATCCTGATATGCTAGAACTAGTTATTGAACCTCTTATGCTAGCATTGTTAGCATACAAAGACCCATCAGAATAAGCAACAAAACTTGCATTGGCTCCAGTATTAGCTGTTGCACCAGTAAAGAAAGAATATGCTTTACTTTCGCCATTAGGAAGTCTTATTCCAGTCCATTTCCCACTACTATCTTGTGCTACCATACCAGTACTATTTATTGTCCATGTACCAATTTTTCCAGAAGATGCTGTAATATTTCCGTTAAACGTTCCTCCTGTAGCTGTTAAAGTTCCATCGCTAGTAACTTTAAACTTGCTTCCTACTGATAAACTTCCACCTGTTATTGTTGCATTACTGCTTGTAATTGTTCCGTTAAAATTACCATTTGTTGCCGTCAAAGTTCCGTCATTAGTAACTTTAAACTTGCTTCCTATAGTTAAACTTCCACCTGTGATAACTGCATTATTGCTTGTAATATCACCGCTAAATGTTCCGTTTTTAGCTTCAATTGATCCATCTAATAAAACCTTAAAATTTTGATTAGCTGTTACAATTCCTTCAAGAGTTATTTTTGAAGCATTTATTTTTGCTTCTTCACTTGTTAAATTTATAGATGCAATAATTTCATTTTCATCAACTTTTTTTGATACTTCTAAATTAATTTCTTCGGAAGTTTGCGTTATATCACTACTTAATTGAGTATCTAAATCTTGTATTTTTTTATCTACTGATAAGTTTATTTCTTCAGAAGTTTGCTTTATTGAACTGTTTAACTCAACTTTTGTTGCAAATTCTTCTGTATAAGCATTTTTAATCATATAAGTTGCGTTGTAAATAGCACTATCAAAGCATTGTAAATAGATTTTTGGATTTCCTTCTTTTAAAGGTATTGTAAAATCTCCTAATTCTTCTAAAACTTCGTTTGGTAATTCATACTTTTGCATTGAAGAATTAATTCCAACTCTTCTAATTATTTTGACTTTACTATCTTCTAAAATAAATTCATCTGCTACTTCTTGGCTTAAATAATTTAGATAAGTAAATGGTAATTTATAAACTTCTTTGTCATCTTCTTTATATTCAATTATTAAGTTCATATTTTTACCGAACAAATTTGAACTAGGATATAAAGGTTCTGCTAACGGAACTCCTTCAGTAAACAATAAATCTTCTCTAAAATATAAATCTTCTCTAAAGAATTGAGGTTGTCCATATTGCTTGCCGTCATTACCAAATAACAATGATATGTCGCCTTTTATTGACAATTTATACAAACTAGTATTGCTAGTATTTTCTAAGGTAACGCTTCCGTTTCCTTCTACATCTCTAATTAATGTTATTGCTTCATTTACTTGTTGTTCTATTTTATCAACACTTTGTTCTACACTTGTGATTCTACTATCATATTGTCCTACTTCTTCAACAACATCAGTAATAACTAAATTTGCTTTATCAACTTTTCTTTCCGCTCTTTTAGCCGTTTCTATTGCACTTAAAGGTTGAATATAACTTACTGTTGATGTTATTGTGCTAGGAGCTTCAAAATTAATAACAACTTCATCAAAAGTTGGTCGTAAAACTATACTATTTACTAATTGTCCATCTTTATTTTTAATTTTTATTAAATCTCCACATTCAAGTTGTGGATATAAACAATTACTTAAAACAAAACTTGAATATCCAAATCCATTTATTTTATTAAAAATTGCTTGAATAAGCTGTGTTCGTTTTTCTTCTGTATAAGCAAAAGGATTATCATTTATAATTAAATATTTTGCTTCATCTGGTTCTACATCAGGATCTATTAATGAAACATTTTCGCCTTCAATATCACTTACTCCTAAAGTGACAGCTGTATATGGCAAGGTGTCTCTTTTATCTTCAAATTCTTCATAATCACTAACATCAATTGTTATATTACTTTCGCTTTTTAACATCAACTTTAACTTGTTTTCTGGAGTAATTTTAGCAAAATTACAAGATATTTGAGCAATTGCTGTTATTACATTACCATACATACTATCTTCGCCAAATTGATTAGAATCTACAATAAAATTACCATTTTCAATGCTTGTATTTTCTAATTCTACGCCTACTTTTTGGCAAATTTCTTGTAGTACTTGAAATAAAGTTACTTTTCCACTAGCATAATCTAAATCAGTTTTGTAAGTATTTGCAAATTTTAAAGCATAGTCATAAGCTGTAACTGTAATTTCTTCTTTTGTATCACTTGGATCTACATTTGTAACAACAAAAGTACCATAATTTATGCTTTCCCATGTCTCATTATCAAGTTTATATTCTTTATAAGCATTAAATTCTTTATTTTTAAATTCTAAATCACTATCATTATAAGTAATTTCAATTCTTTTCATTACAAAAGTTCCGATAAAATTGCCATCTTTGTAACAATCATCATACAAATTAAACCATAAGTAACGCCTTGTTGTTTCACCACTAAATATTATATAATCACGTTCTACAATAGTGTCTTGTTTTAATTCAGAAGTTAGAGAGGTGCTTATTTGTTTCATCTAAGCCACCTCACTACTTTTAGTTAAAGTGACATCAAAATCATCATATCTTTCTCCATGTTTTGAGGAAAGCATTGTTTTTTTGCCTTTTTCAACAATAAAATATGCTTGTTTATAACTTTTAGTATCAACATCCCAATATGTGTAAAGTCCATCTGTAAAGTTGTCGTTATAACTTTTTATTGTATCGCCATCTAAATTACCAAAAGTGATACCTATTTCAAGCTCTGTATATTGTGCATATATGATTTTTATTGTGCCATCTGCTTTTTGACTTTTATTTAAAATAACTGGATTATTTTCATAAACATAGCCTTTTTCTAGTATTTGACTAAATTTAAAACCATCTTTTTTTATTAAATAATCTTGCATAAATTCCTCCTAAAACATATATTGTAAGTCTTTTTTGTCGTTTACATCATTTACAACAGTTGCTAACACTTCGCCATTAACTTCCAATGTTGACGTATAAGTTCCATTAACTTGAACTGGTGTAGTATTCATTACTTTATTATAAACATTTCCTGTTTGAACACTTGCATTCATTTTTTCGGTTTCTAAATCAATAGCTTTTTGCATATCGTCGTAAACACTACCTAATTCGTCTTCAAATCCAACGCCAACACCTTCGGCTATATATTTACCAACTTCATCTCTCATTAATCTAGATGGTGATTTAATACCAAAAAATGACTTTATTCCGTTTAATATAGCCTTTCCAAATCCTTTTATTTTATTAAGCACCCAATCTTTAGCATTATTTATTCCATTCCATAATCCTTGGACTAAATTTTTACCAACGTCTTTAAAAGCACCCAAACCATTATTTTTAAATGCTGTAACCATGTTACCAATAATTTTAGGAATATTTTTTAATAAATTAGGTATCCCATTTATTAATCCTGTCCCTAAACCTTTTAATAAAGTAGCACCAGCACTTATTAATTTACTTGCTGTAAAGAAATTTAAAATTGCTAATAATATTGTTGGTAAGTTTTTAATTATTGTTGGAATTGATTTTATAAGTCCTTCAATTAATCCTAAAATTAGTTGAACTCCTGCTAACAAAAACTTATCAAAATTTTCATTAAACACTTCTAACATTCTAATTATTATATCTACTATTTGTGGTACAAGTTCAGGGGCTTGTTGTGCTAATCCTAACATTAACTGAATAATTAATTGCATACCCATATCTAATATTTGAGGCAACATACTAACTAATCCATTAATTAATAAATTAATAATTTGAAAAGCACTATTTAATATTACTTCCTGATTTTCTTGAAATCCTGTAATTAAACTTTGAATAATTAATACTGCAACATTTATAAATTCTGGTGCTTTTTCTACTAACATTGTTAAAATATTAGTAAATCCATCAGCAAAAGCTGTTGCTAATCCTTCAAATCCTTCTTCGCTAAACGCTTCTTGCATAGCTTGAATAGTTTCATTTATTGCTGGTAAAAATTCACTAGATATAGCATTTGTAGTATCTTCTGCTAAAACACCAGCAAATTGACTAAAATTATCTTTTAAAGTAGATATTTGTCCATTAAGTGTTTTAGATTGTTTTTCCATTGATTGGAAATATTTTCCACCAGCACTTGTTGAACGTTCCATACTAGCAGTTATTTCATCAACGGATATTGTTCCTTTAGAAATTCTATCATATAAACTAGCCATACTTTCGCCAGTTGTTTTTGATATTTCTTGTAAAGGGTTAAAACCCGCTTCTCAATGTGTTACCCTAAAGGCTTTTTATCCTTTAGTTCTTATCCTTTCGGTATAAAATTTCCAATTTTGATTATAAGATTGTTTTTTTCTATCTAAATATATTTTAGAATCTTCATATAAATACTTTATTAAATCGCAATTCCTTCTACATAATTGAATAATATAATAATTATCTTTTTTTAAACTAGATATTTTACCTTTTGATTTTTTTTCAAACGTTTTCAACATATCTCTATACATTTTTTCACTTCCAAATATAATAGAAACTTGTTTTTTTCCTATACACCCGTCTCCGTCTATATATCCTCTGATAAAATGCTTTATTAATTTATCTTCTAATTCGGGTAAATAAACCGTTTTTGTTTTATTTCTTACTATTCCATATTTTTCTAAATCTTTTACCATCTTTATACTACAATAATTTATATCTATTGTATTTTCTTTATATATTATATTATTTTTAAAATCTATTAATTTATTAAATTTTTCTATTATGTCTATATCTTTTTTTGAAATTCTAAAACATAATGTTCTATTATTTGAAGAAATGTACCCGTCAGCCGAAATAAATCCTAACATATACGCTTTTTCCTCTGTGTCTATTTTTTCAAAAAAATCAATATTAAATTTGTTTCTATTTTGTCTTTTAGGTTTTATTTTAAGTTTTTTTGCATAATTATTAATACTTCGTGTGCTTATTTTTAAATCATTAGCAATTTCTTTTGTTGTTTTTCCTAAATTAACTAATCTTTCATATTCATTCAATCTTTTTTCAAAATTATTCATTTTATATTACCTCCATATATGAATATTATATCACAACATATATGAAAAGTAAATAAGTTCAGCATAGCTTTTCATCTTCAACTTTATTTGTTAAGATGTCGAGGTCTCGTGGGTAGATTATATCTTTTCACTACCTATGCGTTGCCCCTGACTAGACTTAATCTAGCCTTCGGTTCGGATTACCTTATCATAAGACTTAGGCTCCCCGCTTAATACCTCGATTTCTCATCAATGTATTTCTACATTGCGTGACAGAAATCTATCATTTGCTTGACATCTTCAAGAGATACCTTTCCGGCAGATGACATTTGTCCATAAGCCATAGCAATACGATTCATTTTTTCTGATGATCCTTGTGCAATATCACCAAGCATTTTCATTTTGTCAATGGCATCATCAGCAGTTAAACCATAGTTCATTAATAATTGTGTAACTTCTGCTAAATCTTTTGTTTCAAATGGTGTTTCAGCACCTAATTTGGTTAATTCTTCTATTACGCTTTTAGCTTTATCAGCACTACCTGTCATAACTTCAAATGATGTTTGTAATTGTTCTATTTCTGCATTGTATTTGACACCAAAACCGATTAAACCAGCCATAGCAGTTGATACCACTCCAACACTTGTTGCTACTGCTTTAAATCCAGTTTTGGCTATAGTTTGCATTTTATCTAATCCTGATTTAAAACCTTTACTGTCTAAATCAGTTTCAATAACTACTTTACCATCAGCAAATAGTTGAAGATTTAATTTTATTTTTTTCATTTTTTCGCCTCATTTCATTTTTGTCGAGGCTCTTCGGCTCTTTTAACGACTATTTCAATAACTTTTTTGCAAGACTTGCATTTTATATAAAGCCCTTGCGATTGTCCTTTTTTTTCATCATATATTAATATTTTTTTATTGCAATTAGTACATAAAAACCATTTCCTACCATAAAGCATTTGCAAAATCACTCTCTTTCTCTTCCACACTACGATTATCTACTAATGCCCAATGCTTTTGTAAATTTGCATAGTGTTCTCGTTGTTTTTTGTCTTGTATTTTTGACAAATCTATACTTCTATACCCCATAACCTTACTAAACAATATATCGTCATTTAAACCATCAAACATTGCTTTAAATTTCCACCAATGTAATTTAATTTCGTTTAAATCAATACCATATTGCTCCATAAAAGCTGAGTAAATTAGAAAATCGTCTTGTTCGAAAGAATATATTTGTTTTCTTTTTTTTTCTTTTTTAACAATTTCTTCTTTTTGGTTACTTTCTTTTAATTCCTTTTTCTTATTTCCACATGAATAGAACCAAATAATAGCTTTAGTCATTTTATCCATTTCCTCAA
>ERZ1643251.970-NODE-970-length-35524-cov-6.629310_pt1 | contig 35524 bp, 28 predicted proteins | sample MGYA00579261_ERZ1643251 | MGnify/ENA primary metagenome ERZ1643251 (study PRJEB29033, sample SAMEA4952267) | chicken gut metagenome | biome: Broiler Chicken; feature: Gastrointestinal Tract; material: Caecum | place: Ireland | collected 2018 | study: Broiler... | reverse complement strand
CTTTTGAAAAAGGCACCTCCCCCAGACCCCCTCCGCGAAAACTTTAATAATTTGGTTATAACTATAATTTATTATAGTGCTACTATATATTATTTGTACAAGATGTTAGGAACCACAGGGGCGCGCCGCTTTACTCGGGGACCCCTGCCCCGAGCAGCGGCTTAATATGCGCGAACTTTTTTGATTGCTCCGACTTTTACAATCGACTATTTTCTGATGGATTTAGGCGATTGTAAATGTGCAAACTTGTTCGCTTTCCCTGGGGGAGTGAGCCTACGAGTTGCTGACGCAACTCGGAAAAAGGCACCCCAGACCCCCACCGCGAAAACTTCAATAATTGGGCATAACTACAATTATTATAAGTTTTACTGTATATAATTTGAACAAAACGTCAGTAACCATAGCGGCGCGCCGCTTTTGGCAGGTTCGTCCGAAGGACGAACCTGCTGGGGTCACCCTTCCCCGAGCAGCGGCTTAATGTGTGCGAACTTTATTGCTTTTTTTGACTTTTACAATCGGCTATATTGGCTTTATCTGACGCCGTCCCCGACACTACCGGCGTCAAGCTCGGAAGCCCTTACCTCGCGCCCCTCGTCGACCGAACGGTAGTAGCACTCGATGACCTTCGCGACCTCGAGGTTTTCGGCTTCCTTTATCAGATACTCCTCATTTCCGGCGAGCGTGTTCCAGATGTTCCGGTACATATACCGGTGCTGTTCGAACGGAACGCCCTTGTATTTGCCGTTGTCGAACCATTTCAGCTCGCAGTCGGACTGATAGCGTCCGATGTTTCGGTAGAGTATTCCGCGGTCGACCGACAATCCGGCGCGGTCGCCGCAGATGTTGAGCTTCAGATTCGTCGTCGGCAGGTTTATAGCCCAGCTGAACTTAAACATAACAGTCATACCGCCTTCAAGCCGCATGAAGCCGTCCGAGAATTCCTCGACGTTGAATTCGCTCGGGTCATAGGGACGCGGGTCGAATACACCGCTGTACGCGCCGCTCTCGGCGAGCGACAGGTGTATGTCCTCGCCCCGGGGAGCGATACGCGCCGCCGCTCCGCCCGACACCGAGACCACCTTCGGTCCTCCGGCTATCCACAGCAGCGAGTCGATGAGGTGGACGCCGAGGTCGCAGAACGGACCGCCGAAGTTGTATTCCTTCATGTGAAACATTCCCCAGGTCGGTATTCCGATCCGTCGGATAAATTCGACGTCCGCGAAATATATGTCGCCAAGTTCTCCCGAAGCCGCCAGCTCCTTTGCCTTCATCATGTAGCTGCGCCACCTCATGCACTGGCAGGGGAAAAGCTGCCGGTCGCATCTCTTCGCGGTCTCCCACATCTCGACGGCGTCGCGCAGGCTGATTGCCGCCGGCTTCTCGCAGGCGACGTGCGCTCCCGCCTTCAGCGCCGCTATCGTCCACTGCTTGTGGAACACATTCGGAGTACAGACCGCGACGAAGTCGGGCGAGACCTCGTCGAGCATTTTCTGCGGGTCGGTGTAGTATTTCGGTATTCCGTGACGTTCGGCGGTGCTTTTTGCCGCCTCGAGACGTATGTCGGCGACGGCGGCGAGCTCGACCAGCCCCTCGCTCTCGAGTATATGCAGCGCGGGCAGGTGCGCGCTGTTCGCAATCATTCCACAGCCGATAATCGCTGTGCGCAGTTTTTTCATATGAGTTACCTCTTGTGAGTTATTCAATTAATTCGCGCTTTGTCAAAGGCAGGAAAGCTGTCAGTCCTCGACCGTGATGATTTACGCCAATCCCGCCGACCTCATTCCGGCGTCGAGTATGCGCATGACCTCGGTGTTGAAATCGACGTCGAGCAGCGGGTGCAGCGGTTTATTATTGACAATGTGGTCGATTATGTTTCGTCCGAAGCAGAAGTCCGGCTCGGGAGGGCAGGTGTATACCTCGGTCGGTTTGACCGGTCCGTGCGAGCGCCCGACATACAGCCGGCAGTCATTCGAATGCCGGTCGCAGACAATAGTTCCGCCGCTGCCGTATATGACCGGGCCGGACGGTATCTCGCCGCAGTTGAAGGTCGACCAAGAGCCTTCGAGCAGTCCCACGCCGTCACCATAGTCGATAATCATCGCCGAATAGTCCTCGACGTCGACCGCGGGCTCGCCCGAATCGCCGCGCAGGCAGAAATTCTTCGCTATCGCCTTGACGCCGAGCGCCGGACGACCGAAGAACCAGCTCGCTAGCGCCGAGCCGTAGCAGGCATAATCGAGCAGCGAACCGCCGCCGCGTTCGTGCCGGTACCACCATGTACGCGCGAGAAATTCGATCGGCGGATTCTCGCCATCGGGAGAGTAGGAGTAGGGACCCCAAGTCGCGGGACTGCGGTAGACTACACGCATAATCCTGCCGATACGTCCGGCGTCGCACAGCTCCTTCGCGCGGTTGAACGAGGGGAACCACGCGATCGGCCAGTTGACCGCGACGAATGTTTTTCCACCGCGAGCTCTTATTTCGGTCGCCTTGTCCGCGATTCTTTTAGCCGATATGTAGTCGTTTGTCATCGGTTTTTCGAGTGCGACGCTGATGCCCCGCTCGAGCAGCTCCAGTGTGACGTCGGCAGCGGCGGCATTGTCGCAGCAGACGACCGCGAAATCGGGAGCGAGATCGGCGAGCCCTCGCCAGTCGTCAAAGCGTTTCAGCTTGTCGACCGCTCCGCCGAGGTTTTCGCGCAGCTTTTTTTCAGTGTCTTGAGCGTCATGCGCCGGCGTGTCGGCGTATCCGACACAGTCGACTTCGTCGCTGTAGCGCGCGAGCGAGCCGTAAAGCGACGCGGTGTGCGGGTGACTGATTCCGATAATTGCATATTTCAGCATGACAGTTGTTCCTTTCATGTTACTTTGGCAATGATTCCGCGGCGCGGTGGGAATTTTCCGCGCGGCGGCTCCGCGCGGTCGCCGCGCAGGTTCAAAATACCGTCTCGAGCCGCTGCTCGCGTCCGGTCTGAATCGCTTCGGGTATCTTGCACATTATTTCGAGCACATGGCGCGCGTGATACGCGCTCAGCAGCGGCGTAGTGTCAGCCGCGACAGCGTCGGCGAGGTCGCGGAGTATGCAGCACTGACTAGTCAGCCGGCGCGGCGGGTCGACCCATTCGTCAGGCGTGACCCAGCCGCGGAATCCGTGCTCGCCGCTGTCGATGTAGACATCCGGCTTAGGATTGGTCATATATGGCTTTGTAAAGGCTATTGTACCTCGATCACCGAATATCTCGAGCTGCGGCGCGCGGGACGCCTTCTGCGAAAAGCCGCTGTCGACGAGAGCCATTCGCTCATTCGGAAATTTCAGTGTGATTAAGTACTGGTCGGGCAGCTTGTCGCTGTCGATATACCTGCCGTTGTACGCGCCCGAGCGTATCTCGCGGCGAGGCGTCGATATTATCGCGGTGCAGGCCACACTGCTCGCCGGACCGAACAGCGACGTCACGATTTGCAGCCCGTGAACGCCCATATCGACGAGCGCGCCCGCGCCCGGCTCGTAGAACCACGACGGGTCGGCGTCGCGGTATTGGAAGTATTCGGGACCGCCGTGCGACATATTGCATTTCAGATAATACGCGCGCCCGATCGCGCCGTCGGCAATCAGCCGCTTCGCGAAGTTCAGGTCATAGCGCATCGGATGTATCGGCGCGCAGGCGAATTTGACGTGATTCTCCTCGGCAAGCCGGATCTGCTCGTTTAGCCGCTCCACATCCGGCGCCGCCGGCTTCTGTGAAATCAGGTGCTTTCCGGCGGACAGCACCGCACGATTGATTTCGTCGTGCGCCTGTATAGACGCCGCGTCTATCGCGACGTCGAAGTCGCACTTTTGAACCAACTCGTATACATCGTGATAGGCGTTCGGGATTCCGAACCGACGGGCAGCGGTCTCGGCACGACCGAAGTCGATGTCTACCGCCGCGACCGTCTCGGCGTCGGCTTCACGCGATATATTCGGCAGATACTGCGAGGTCGCGAACATTCCGCAGCCGATGACCGCGACGCGCAGCTTGTTTTGTATACTCATAACAGCCCCCCTGTATTTAAGCGAAAGCTCGGACACATAGTTCCGAATTTCCGGATTTGGTATTTACATTTTACAATAATCTGCTATAATAGTAAATAGACAACATAAACACGGATGTGGACAAAATTAACATCGAAAAGAGGGCGAGCGTTATGTATTACGAAATCGACCTTTCGCGGCTGCCCGAGCTTGTGAACATCTACTCGGTGCGCCGGCGCACGGTCTGGCAGATTGTCGACCCGGACAGCCTGCTGATATTTATCGCTGACGGACGCTGTCAGATCACGACTGACAACCGCGACTACCTTTTGCGAAAGGGCGATATGTTCTTTATCCCCGCAAAGCACCACTACATCCGCCGACCGGTCGGGAATGAATTCTGCACACTCTATTACGCTCACATAAAGCTCGGCGAGGTAGGACAGCTCGACTATATGAGCGCGCGCGATATGCTTGAAGCGAGGCGTCGGGCACATATCGACCGGGTCATAAGTCTCGCCGGACAGGACGAGCGGCCGCACCGGTATATAATAAAGGAGCTGACTCATCCCGCGCCTGCGAGTGACGAGCTTCCGGGTCTATATGAAGCCGCGATCGAGTCACGGCTCAAGAATCACCTTGACGGGCAGACGCTCGAATCGACACTCGCGATCCGTATGCTGCTGCTCGCGGCAAATGACACTGTAAGCGAGCTCGACCGTGACGCGCCTGAGCTGCCCTCTCCCGATCCGAACCTGAAGCTGCACAAGGTGCTGTCGTACATCCGTCTGCACGCGAAAGAGAACATCTTGCTTGACGACCTGTGTCAGGTCTGCAATTTCTCGAAGCAGCATCTGATTCGCGTATTCCGGAGCGAATTCGGCAAAACCCCGAAGGCGTATTTTCTCGAGTATCGCGTCAACATAGCAAAGGAGCTGTTCTATCGGAACCCGCACCTGTCGGTAAAGGAGGTCGCCGACGAGATGGGCTTTGTCGACCAGCACTACTTCACACGGCTGTTCGTGAAGCTGACCGGCAGCACACCGAGCGAATACAAGCGGCATCTGATCACGTTTGACCCGTCGAAGCAGTGATGGGCTGTGTAAATTGTGTATTATTCATTTCGGTATGCGGTTGACAATAAATGAATAATAGTATATAATATATCTGCGTAGTATTGTAACTTAGGGGAAAACAAGGAGGATATCATGATTGAATATATTGAGGGTGACATATTTGAAAGTCCTGCGCAGGTCATTGTCAACCCAGTCAACACAATCGGCGTGATGGGAAAAGGACTGGCGCTTGAATATAAAAAAAGATATCCTCAAATGTTTGAAAAGTATAAATCCGTTTGCGAGAAAAAGCAATTGACTATCGGAAAACTCATGCTTTTATATGAAGCTGATCACTGGCTGCTGCTGTTTCCGACAAAAGAAAATTGGCGAGATCAATCAAAACTCGACTATATAGAGTCAGGACTACAGAAATTCGTCCAAAGATACGCTCAAAAAAATATCACCTCGGTCGCATTTCCGCGTCTGGGATGTGGCAACGGCGGTCTGGATTGGGAAGATGTGAAACCACTTATGGAGCGCTACCTCAAGAAGCTTCCTATTGATGTCTTTATATATCTAAAACCGAACCCCGACATTGTACCTGAGCATAAAGACACCGCGCGAACGATTGAATGGCTTAGACAAAATGCAAAGGATATGTCATATGGCGGTGTCAAAGACGACCTTATTCACATTTGCTCACCGACACCATATAAGTTTGAAGTGGAAAATAAGTTGTATTATTTAACCTCATCGTGTGGCTGCCTGCATATAACATCGACCAACGGAGATTTGAACCTAGAAATCAATGATGAACTTCTGCACACGGTCTGGGATTATATACGCACAAATTCTGTATTTAGTGAAAGCAAAACAGATGAAGCGTCAAATTTGATTTACGGCTTATTATATGCGGTCGGATACCTTTCTAAAATCAAGTTGTACTGTGCTGACACGAATAAAATGGAGCGAGGTTATCAGGTGAATTCGGCGTTGGGACGCGTCTACACGCTTGAGGTGAGCTGAAATGACATATATTGACATAATACAGGACAACGTCAAAAATCACAGCAAAGTATTATGGTGGCCTAAATTCGCGTATCACTATACTGATGTTACAAACGCAGTCAGCATTTTAAGTACAGGGACGCTATACAGCCGACATGACGCTACAGCGCTTAAAATCATGAGCAACGACAACGCCAGCCGTCAGGTCATAGATGTGACCAACCAAGATATCACATCTATGGTCAGACTGTATTTTCGTCCGCTGACACCTACACAGTATTATAATGAGGGCTACAAGCATCAAGCTTTGCGTTACTACCGGGATGAGCGTGCGAATGTACCGGTGCCGATATTCTTCCTTTTTGATCTGAACAAGCTGCTGTCTCTGCCCGGGGTGAAATTTTCCGAGAAATCACAGGCAGGACATGGTTCACTACTGCACAGCGGCGTGGATGAATTCGCGAAACTGAACTTCGATTTTATTTACGACAACAGCTATGAGAGAATAAATGAGGCAAAAGACTACCGTCACGCGGAAATCGTTTGCCCCGCCTCATTGCCTGTTGAGCCATATATCCGCAAAATTCTCTGCCGCAACAGTCAAGACCGCTCAACTTTGCTGAATCTACTGATAGAATCAAGCCCGAATGCTTTTCAAAAATATCAGAATATAATCAAAGAATATAGGAATGATGTCTTTGAAAACAATGGGATTTTCATATCCAAATGTCTGTATTACAAAGACAAAATCTGCATAGAGTTTTCCGACACATATGAAAGTCAGCGATACATTGACCGAATGATGCAAAAGAATAATGTAACCGAACTATCACCAATACGTGTGGGAATCAGCGTAACATGGTACAAAAACAATGCTATTTTGAATCAAGCATATGTCGATACACTGTACGACCCGCGCGGTCGAGGGAGAGAACTCATATTGAAAGGCTTCAAAACCCCGTCTCAATCTGACAAAATCGGCATTAAAATTCACTTTGATGACAAGCTGGTTTGTTATGCGGTTCAATCAACCGGATTTTCGGAGTTATTGTTTTGATAATCCGCAACAAACTGCAGTTTCCGTATTTTCACACAAACAAAACTCTCGATGGCAACATCGTAACAGTCTGATATAAATATAACCGGCAGGACATCTTCTCCCGCCGGTTATCTATATTCATTTCACCGGCGTATTCCCCGCAGAAAATACCCCTCCGCGCGCCGCTTCGATACGGATATCTCCCCGTCGGAGTCGAAGTTGTGGCGGTAGACCTCGATGATGTAGTCCCCCTTGAAGCCGTCACGCTCGATTCGCGACAGTATCGACTCAAGGTCGAGCCCGCCCGCGAACGGCAGCCGGCATTCACCGTCGCGCCAGTCGTTCAGGTGTACGTGTACGATATCGTTTCCCATCGCGTTGAGCATATCAAAAGGGTCGTATCCGCCGCGCAGCGTCTGCTTGATGTCGAACACGAACGCGAGCCTGCCCGTGCCGAGCATAGCTCGCAGCTCGCGCATGAACTCGGGATTGCCGCCGCGAGCGGTCGAGACGTTTTCGTGCGCTAATGTCACACCCTCGTATTTTGCCGCCGCCATCAGCCGCGACAAAACGTCGCAGTAATTTTCCATACCGAAAAATGGAGCGGTCAGCTTGTCGCCGTGAAATACCACATAGTCGGCGCCGAGGTACGCCGCCGCTCGAAAATACGGACGGTAAAGCTCGATCGACTCACCGGCGCGTTTCTTGTACGCCGAGAAAAAGAGCATATACTCGAACCCCGACGTGAATGGGTGTATCGACTTCACGCGCACTCCCCCCTCGCGGCAGACCTCGGCTATCCGTTCAAGGTAGGGCGGCTCCAGCTCGGACGGGCTGTTCATGAATATCTCGATAGTCTTGAATCCGAGCGACACACAGTGCTTCACCGCGTCGAGCGTCTCCTCCGGATAGAAGCAGGCGCTTGACAGTCCGACGCGGTTTGATTGCGGCAGAATCATTCTACGGAATCCTTTCCGGCGGCAATGACCATATGGTCGAGCGAGCCCTCGCCGCCGATTACAAGTTGATTGTCAGCTGTACTGCTGTCAGCTGTATTGCTGTCAGCTGTACTGCTGTCAGCTGTACTGCTGTCAGCTCGTTCAATCGGGAACGCGCCGAAGCAGCTGCCATTGCTGTTAAATATCTCAAGTCCGCGGCCGTCGGCGATGATGCGCAGTGCAATCCTGCCGTCGTCCACATATAGCGGCATCGACTCGCCGCCGACATTCAGCCTGCCCGACGCGGCATCGAGCGTCACGTGACTGCCGAATATACGCAATCTAATCGGCTCCTCGATACGCGAAATTTCGAGCGTCAGTTCGCAGACCTCGGGCAGTGTGCGCACAACGCCGAGCGTCGGCAGTCCGCGCGAGTCCTCGACCACCTCGAACGCGGCTTCGAACTCGGGCGCGGGCAGTATCGACAGCCGTCCCGATTTCAAGGTCAGCTCGCAGGGAACGCTCATTTCGCAGTTGTAATACTTCGACGGCAGGTTTGTAAACCGGTTCCAGCTGAGCCGCACCCGCCGCGACATATCGACACGCGAAATACCGTCGCCGCCGCGCTCATAAACCGAGAAGGTCTGCGCCGCGTACGCCGCGCCGAACCCGAATTTGTAGGGCGTCGACTCGGCGGCAAATCCGCGCTCGGGGTCGAATGAGCCGATGAGACAGCAGTCGTGCGCTCCGGTCAGCACCCACTTGATTCTGCCGTCGCTGTCACGCAGCGGGTAGAAGTCGGGGCACTCGTTGTCGCCCGGTAGCGAAATCGTCTGAAGCTGCCTCCAGTCGACGAGGTTGTCGCTTATGAGCAGCGCGTATTCGTCGCCGTCGAGGTAGAGCGACATTACGTATTTGCCCGACTCGAGGTCGCGTATCACCTTCGGGTCGCGGTTCGAGCCCTTGATGTGCCCGACGACCGGATTGCCCGAATATTTTTTGAAGCTTCTCGCGCCGTCGGTGCTGTATGCCATGCACTGCGTGAACGGCTGACCGGAGCTTATCTCGCGCCCGCTCCCCGCCGCAGTGTAATACAGCAGCAATACGTCGTGTTCATTTTCCTTAAGTCCGAGCAGGTTGTCATAGTCGACAATCGCGCTGCCCGAGAACATATCGCCGAGCGAGTCAGGGTAGAGTGCCTCGTCAAGCTCCTGCCAGTGGACAAGGTCGCGGCTCACCGCGTGACCCCAGTGCATATTGCCCCAGCCGCGCCCGACCGGATTGTGCTGATAAAACAGGTGCCATTCGCCCTCGTAATAGACCAGACCGTTCGGGTCGTTTATCCAGCCGCGGCTCGCCGTGAAGTGCAGGCGCGGGCGGGTCGGCTCGTATGCCGCCGGCAGCTTTTCGCTGAACCCGAAGCTCTTGCCCGAAGCGTGGCTGACAGTTATGTCAAGCCCCATGAACGGCGCAAGGTCGTAGTACATGACCGACTCGGGGCAGGCGAAGTCGACCTTTGCGTCGAGGTCGATAAGCAGCCGCCCGCCGTCATACAGGCGCAGCTTTGTAACGTTGGCCCGCTCGTTTGTCGGCACGACAAGGTAGCGTGTGGTTTCGGAAATAATCATTATAATAATCCACAGCTTTTGTGAAACAAAAGCTCCCTTTCTTTTGGATTTGGGGCTGGTTTTGCGAAGCAAAATCGCTGCCGCAAAGCAGCGAAAGCCGCAAAGCCTTGCGTGAAAAATTTATTTTTCACGCTAATCACCCTTTGATTTGTTATTTGTGCGCCGATGCGCTCACTTAAATATCTCGCTGTACTCCTGTCCGTCAATCTCCGCCTTAAAGCTCGCGTTCAGCTCGCGAGTCGGCAGCGCGCGGACATTTCCCGACGCCGACAGATTGCCGTATGTCACCGTCACAATATCGCCGTCGCGCATAGCCTCGGGCTGGTCTCCCGACAGCTCACCGTCGGTTATCTCGAACGTCAGTCCGACCGCGCATTCGGCAAGCTGCCTGAAATCGATGTCCTTTTCGGTACCGCTGTAGAATACCACGTCGATGTATTTGATTGCGCTTCTGTGCGCCTTGCCGCCGGTCGACTCGGCGTGGTTCGACTCCTCGCCAACAATGACCGGAGCGTCGGTGTCGCCGAAACGCGCGTATGGGAACGCCGCCCTTATCTTGACGCCGCCGCCCGAGATGATATACTCGCCGCCCGACTTTTCTATATTCAGACTGTCCACATCGCCGCCGAACTCGAGCCGCAGACGCAGGTCGGACGCACTGATGGTCGCGTCCTTAACCATGTCGAGATTGCAGTGCGTGTCTCCGCCGTCAGTCGCAAAACCTACCACCGATACGGCGCGGTTTTTCTTCTGTGACGTCACTATCATGCCGGACGAGTAGTCGTAAAAATCGTGCAGCATACGCAGCGCAAAGTAGCAGGGCGCCTTGGCGTCTCCGAAGTAGCCGATGAGGTTGCGCCGCTGGTTCCAGAAGATGTTCTTCCAGAAGCTTCCGATTGTGTAGCTGTCGGTCATATATGAGACCGCGATGTCGGCGTCGGTTACGCGCTGGTTGACCTCGATTTTGTCGGCAGGAGCGGTGAAGTATTTGACAAATTCCTCGGGGCAGCTGTAATCGATGCTGAAAAAGCTGATGCCGAGATAGTTCGAGACGCCCTCCTCGGCAAGGTCGACAAGCGATATCTTGTAGTCGAGCGCGCGCTGTATCTTGAGTTGCAGCGACTTTGTCTGTAGCATCGTATACGCGCGGGCGTGCGGACCCGCCCACTGCTTGGTCTTGAAATGATAATGCTCGGCTATAGTTTTCCACGCGAGCGAATTAAGCTCGCGCACCATTTTCAGCGCGTCCGGATTCGTGACCGTTTTCATCATGCAGGCAAGGTCCTCGACCAATGTAAACGTGTAGGTCGGGCTGTTGTATTCGTCAAACGAACCCTTGCCGACATTGTATTTGTACAGCGTTTTAAGCCGGTCGAGCGCGTAGGAGACAAGCGACTCGTCGCCAAGATAATCGCCGCCTACCAGCGTCACATATGTACCCATGACCGAAATGTTCGTGTAGCCCGGGTGCATATTGCGTATGCGAATCGAGCAGCAGGCGTTGTATAGCGCGCCGCGCAGCAGTTCGATTAAATCAGCCGACAGCTTTTCGGAATGCTCGAGCAGAATTCGCAGCAGCTCCTTGCCGCAGAAGTCAGCCCAGTTCCAGTCGGGCGGCGACATCTGTGTGAGCGGCTCCTCAATGTAATACGACCAGATACCGTAGGTTTTGTTCTCGGGGTTCGTGTCCTGCAGCGGCACGATATGCCGGAGAATATCCGCCGAGCGCTCGCGGTCGCCGGCGGCGTCGCGGTTCAGAAGCTCGTAGGCATAGGTCAGCGAATCGCGCGTCGAATGCACGGTCTGATTTACAAGCGTGCTGTGGTAACCATTCTCGCCGCGCCAGCTTGAAATCGCGCGCTTGTCGGGGTCATAGGAGCGGTCCATGCGCGCCATGACCTCAAAAAACAGTTCTTTTTCTTGTTCGTTCTTGAAGTACAACATATCGTCACCTCGTAGTTTTTATATTTTTTCGTCACCATGACGGGGAGAGCAAGTGAAGTCTGAAAATTCATTTCAAGACACGAGCTTTGTATAATCGGCTGAGATGTTCGCGGTCAGCGACTTCGATTCCGCTTTTTATAACTATCGCAGAACATAGACATAGATATGCCAAGGAAGTCTTTGGGACAATGCCATAATTTGATTGATGAAATTTTCGCGAAAATATGTTATAATAATATCAGTAATATAAAGGGGTGTTGTCAATGAAGAATATACGCATACTCAAAAAGCCGGATATATCGAAGCTTTCGCGGGCGATACTCGGTGCCGGACTGCCGGTAATCAGTCTCGCGCTGATAGGAGGGGCGGTGTGGCTGACCACACTCGACAGCTACGACCTCGCACGACTGACGCCGTACATACATTCGATATACGAACACATACTGATGTCGCTGACGCTGATAGTAGGCGGCGCGATGGTAGCCGATATAGCAGTCCGCGACGCCGAGAACAAAAAGCAGGACTGAACAAGTATCAAGCTAACGCTTGATACTTGGATCAAGCTTCGCTTGATACTTGTTCAAGCTAACGCTTGATGCTTGTTTATCTTACGATTGATACTCTGAAAGTATCTCGGGCAGTCTTACCATGATTTCGTCGGTGCGGAGCTTGTCCGCCTGATACTGCTCACGTAACAGCTCGGCGGGGATGAAGTCGTCGTACTTCTCGAATACCGGCATCTCGTTCAGATTCACTAACTTCGACTTGTCGATTCCCTCCTTCTGCACCATGCGGCAGAGCTCGCTTATAAACGAGTAGTCGTTGCCCTGCTCCATTTTGAACATCATATAATAACAGCCCTCGAATTCGAGGTTCGACAGCTTGAAGCGCGCCGAATTGTGCGTGATGTACTTGCGCAGCGTTCGGAACGAGCGCGTCCCAAGCCATGGGAACAGACACCATGTATAGCCACCCAGCGAAACCATTGAATGACCGAGCATACCCGTGTTCCTTGCCAGTGCGCGCGCTACCTCGAGACGGTGGCGCGCGTTCGGTTTTAGATAGGGGTAGACCGTGTCCTCCTCGAGCACGCGGCGCATACGTTCGAGTATCTTCGTGTGAATCTCGCCGTAGTCGCCCGGCCATGATATTTCCATCTTGCCTTTGACCGCCTTGACATAGATGAGCTTTCGCGCGATGTCCAGCTCCTCGACCTCCCAGACCCGACCCGCGAGCGCGAAGCGGTCGCCGACCGGAGGGGGCGTCGTGATTGTGCCGATTTCGTCCGACTCGCAGCGGACCGTGTAGTCCTCGCTGTCCTTGAACACCGCGTAGAATTTGAAGCTGTTCACGAGCCGCTCGCCGCGCAGACCGACTATCAGTCCCTTTTCCTCGGTCAGCTGTATGAAATCGTTTTGCAGCATACCGAGAAGCAGGGTCTTGTAGTCGTCCTTTGACATATTCGCGAACGGCGGCAGTGTCAGTACGCGCTCGGCGAGCCGTTTCGGCGTCAGCTCGCCCGACGACGCTAATGTGCTCAAGGTCTGCTGGAACGCGAGACTGAACGGCAGCCGCTTGACCATCGGCGGCTCGATGAATTTTTCCTCAAGGTAGAGCTGTACTATAGCGATAGCGCGCAGAAAGCCCCACGGAATCAGCTGCGGCAGCGGAGTGTTCGGCAGCGGATTCTCCTCGCGGAAGACCATCATCATTTCGGGCGGAGTTCCGCGCCGCCCCGAGCGTCCGAGCCGCTGCAAGAAGCTCGACACCGAATTGGGCGCGTCGTTCTGGACTATCCGCTCAAGGCGGCCGATATCAATACCCAGCTCCATTGTCACGGTCGCGCAGACCGTGTATTTTTGTTCATCGTCTTTCATGCGCGACTCGGCTTCCTCGCGTATCGAAGCGGACAGGTTGCCGTGATGGATAAGGAAGGTGTCGGGCTCGCCGCGGTTGTCGGCGATCTGACGCAGAGTCGCGGTGATATACTCGGTCTCCTCGCGCGAATTCGAAAAGACTATCGCTTTTTTGCCGCGCACGCAGTCGTAAATATATTCGTACCCGGGGTCGATCTCGACCTTGCCCTGCGACGGCGTGACATCGGTGTCTCCGCTTGACTTCGCGATATTTTGTCCGGCTGCGATTTGTGTGTCCGCATTCTCTGGCGACATATTTTGTGCGGCTGAACTATTGCTTGCCGCGTCCTGTCCGGACGTATTCGGTTCAGCTGTATTCTGTCCGACCGCCCCCTTGACAGATTCAGCCGCACCGCTTTCGTCAGATCCAACAGCTGCGGTCGCTGCGACCGCTGCGGTCGGAATCGCGAAATCGTGGCTCTGGTCGAAGTCGTCGTTCTGGATAAAGAAATGCTCCATGCCGAGCCGCCACTTTGTGCGACCCTCGTCGATGTGCGGCGTGAGCGTCTCAACTCCGGTGCCGCCGCCGAGCCAGTCGGCCGCGAGCCGCATATCGCCTATGGTCGCCGACAAACCGACGCGGCGGGGTATATGCCCGATAAGCCGCGCCAGCCGCACAAGCTGACAGATTATCTGATTGCCGCGGTCGGTGCCGGTGAGCGTGTGAATCTCGTCGATGACTATGAATCTGAGGTCTCCCATAAGACGTATGATGTCATTCGAGCGGTTCATCAGCAGGCTTTCGAGCGACTCGGGCGTAATCTGCAGTATGCCGCGCGGCTCGCGAAGCAGTTTCGCCTTGTGCGACTGCGCGACGTCGCCGTGCCAGTGGAACACCGGTATTCCCGACAGGTCGAGCAGCTCGTCGAGCCGCAGGAACTGGTCGTTTATTAAGCTTTTCAGCGGCGCGATATACAAAACGCCGACCGTCTCGGGCATATTCTCATTAAGCAGTGTGATTATCGGAAAGAACGCGGCTTCGGTCTTGCCCGACGCGGTGGACGACGACAGAAGCAGGTTCTTGTCAGTCTCGAATATAGCCCGCGCCGCCGCGAGCTGCACCGCGCGCAGATCCTGCCAGCCGTTATTATATATGAACTCCTGTATAAACGGCGAAAACCGGTAGAAAATCTCGTTATCGGTCATATGAACCCCTTTCAAACAAGTGAGGAGTTAGGAGTGAGGAATGAGGAGTTATGGAACAAATTTGCCTGCGGCAAATTTCTATTATTATACCAGATTGTGCTGATTTGATTATCTGAGCATGAGTTGGGGTGAGTTATAAGTGAGCAGTGTAATATCATTCAGCGAATTGAGTTACAATGAGCATTATTAGCAAATTTCATGCAGCAGAATTTACTCCTCACTTCGCACTACTCACTCCCCATGAAAGCAAGACAAAAAGTCTGCATTCGCGTTTGGATTGATTGAAATTCGCCTGCGGCGAATTTCTTCCTCAACTCCTAACTCCTAACTCCTCACTCCTAACTGATCTACGGTCAAACCTACAGTATGTGCTGAATTTTATAAGTCCTTTTCCATATAAATGATGAGGCTGTCGTCGAGCGGATAGGTTTTGTACTGCTCGGCGATTTTGTCGTCGTACCACGCGCCGCTGCCGTCGGGGATATAGCCGCGCTTCACGTAGAGCCGCTGCGCCGCTCCGTAGCCCGGGTGGAGTCCGACGCCGAGCCATACGCCGCGCCGCGACGATTTGCCCTTGCTGTGATCGTCCCAGTATTCGCCGGCTATTTTTTCGGCTGTGTCCATAAGCTTCGAGCCGATACCGCGCCGACGGAATTTTTCGAGCACGCTGAAGTCGACAAGCTCGCACCGACCGTCTCCGGAGAACGGTCCGATTGTCGGCTCAAAGTAGACGCTGATGTACCCGACCGGCTCGCCGCCGACCTCGGCGCACAGCGCGAGGCACTTCCCCGCCGCCATGTCCGAAAGGCGCGTTTTGTGCTTCTCCTCGGTCGGATGCCAGCCCTGCGCCGTCTCGGTAGCCGATAGCCGCGAAGCGTCCCCCGACTCCATCGTGCGTATAATCAGCCCGCCGTCTCTGTAGTAAACCATCCTCATCCCTCCGGTCATTTTATCATCTCTCCGGCTTCGCGAAGCGAAGCCGGAGACCACTTTTATAGCTCGATGTCCTCAAGGTCGAGATCACTCGCTTCCGATTTCCCGCCGACCGCTGACTCGCTCGCTTCCGAATTTGTGCCGACCGCTGACTCGCTCGCTTCGGCTACCGCCGTCTCCGGTTCGTGTTCGAGCTTCACAACGCCGCTGCCTACCACGTCGGAAAATGTGGTATCGGGATTCTGCAATAGTATGTTCAGCACCGTGATGTAGTCGCGTATGATCTCGCGCGGAGTTATCATCGTGTCCGCACCGGCGCGCTCGAGGCATACCTTCAGAAACGCCGCCATCTCCTCGGTCGTCACGCGCGGCTGCCACGAGTAGTTCTGCGCGTGCAGGTTCGTGATTCGAGCTATAAGCGCGAACAGCTCGTCGTCGGATAGCCGCCGCAGACGTATCACCGGGCCTATCAGATTCTTGAAGCCGGCTTTCTGGAACTGCCCGTCCGAAAGGCGGCTGCGCAGAGCCTCGTAGCTGAACAGTCCGCGCCGCGTGTCCTCTAAAAACTGCGGCGTGCCGCCAAATATCAGCGCGAGTCCCTCGGCTTTGCCCTGCAAAGTGTCGTTGAACATCGAGAGCAGCTTTTCGTAGTTGTTCTCGCGCGAGACGCGGTTCGTTATCTTGTACAGGTTCACGCACTCGTCTATGAATACGACGAATCCACGGTAGCCTATCTTGCGGAAGAATACCGCCAGCAGCTTGATGTATTCGTACCAGTTGTCGTCGTCGATGATGCCGCCGAGCAGGATTCCGGTCGCGTTACGGGCTTCGGTCTTGGTCGAATATTCGCCGCGCAGCCAGCGCATACACGCCGACTTCTTCTCCTCGTCTCCGGCGGTATACGCCTTGTAGTAGCCGCTCAATACCGTAGCGAAGTCGAAGCCGCCGATCTCGGCTTCAAGCTCGCGCGTCTGCTCGTATATCTTGGCGTTGAGCCGGCGCACAAACTCGTCCGAGCCGAGCTCGTAACCGTCAGCCGCGACGCTCGACTGTACGTCCGACAGCCATTTCGCGATTATCTGTCCGAGCGCGCCGCCGTCGGGCGACGACTTCGACGCCAAATTCTTGATAAGCTCGCGATAGGTCGCGATTCCTGTACCCTTCGCGCCGCAGATTCTGCGTTCGGGCGATAGGTCGGCGTCGGCGGTGATGAAGCCGCGCTCGAGCGCGTAGCCGCGCACCAACTGTATGAGAAAGCTCTTGCCGCTGCCGTATTTGCCGATTATGAAGCGCATCGAGCCGCCGCCGTCGTTCACCGCCTCAAGGTCGGAGAGCAGAGCTTCAATCTCCTCGTTTCTGCCTATCGCGATGTACGGCGCGCCCATGCGCGGAACTACTCCGGCGGAAATCGACGACAGCAGTCCGGACAATATTCGTTTCGGTATCCTTTGATTCACTTCAGCCATTTGGCAATATCCCCCTCATAGTCAGCAATGAGCCGATAACCGTCGGCGTCGGGTTCGATTATGCTGTCGCCAATTATATCGAACGAAGTCTCGTTTATGCGGTCGACGAGCGCGTCTGCGAGCATCGAAGCCTTTGCCGCGGCTTTTGATAAACCCGAGCGGTCGCCCGACGCAAGCAGCTTCAGGGCTTCAAGTGAATTCGCGTCGAGCTGTCTAATCAGCCGCGCAAATTCGTCGTCTGTCTGATAATCTGTCTGACCGCTCACCATTCCGTCCGCTTGACCGCTCACCATCCCGTCCGCCTGACCGTTCGACTTCCCGTCCGCCCGACCGCTCGACACAACGCCCGACCGTATCTCATCATTATATTCGTTCGCGGCAGCCTGCGGCGACAGGACAGCTTTACTCTGCTCATGTGTTTCAATTGTACTCGCGGCATTGTTATAAGGCTCGCTCGTTTCGTTTGCCGACCTGACCGCTGTATTTTCGCCCGCCGTTTCACTATCAGCAAGCGCCCTCGTCAGAATCTCGGTCGTGCTCCATGAATCGCGCTCTATAGCCAACGCGTTTTCAAGCGACAGCTCGCCGCCGACCGGCTCGTACAGGCGTTCGTATTCGAGTTCGGCTTCCCGCGCGGCTTCGTCGGCAGTTTTGGCTTTCGGCTTCTTCTGCTTTGCGGGCAGCTCACGGTCAAAGTATTCGTCAAGGCAGGCGCGCAGCTCGTCAGTCAGATTCTCGACCTTAAGCCGCGCTTTTATTCCAAGCGCCATGCGCACGCGGTTTTCGCAGTATTTGATTATATCGGTCACAATGAACCGGAACTTGGTCGAGCGCGTGTAGGATATATACTCGACCTTGATGCTCCGCTTCCTGTCGTATACGCAGAGCGCGCCGCTGTATGCGTCGCGCGTTATCACGGCGGGCGACGCGTTCGTTATCATCCCGTCGTCCGAAAGCAGCTCCGAGTATATCTTCTCAAACGCGCGGTTGATGTGGCGCGAAAATACCGGCAGAGTCTCGGGCGTGACATACCGGCTCGACCGCCAGTCGTAGTTCGATGAAAACGCGAGGATGTTCGCCGCGCCCTCGCAGCTCGCCGGCGTGTCCATGTAGAACTCCTTGAACGACGACGCGGTTATCACCGACTTGATTATCGGCTCGAGCCGGTTATGCGGACAGGGCAGCTGATTTATAAGGCAGTAGTCGCAGACCCATTCGCCGAGGTAGCTGTCAATCCGCTGGTACGCGCCGCGATAGGCGAGCCAGATGTCGCACAGCTTTTCAAGACCGCGCGCCGGCTCGATTAAGTCTGGGCTGTTCAGTATCTCATAAATATACAATAGTATATAACTGTAGTCACAGCGCGGGTATACGCCATTTCTCACCTTTTCACGCCAGCAGAGGTACCATTTAAGCTGCGTGTAGGAGAGCTGGTTGTACTGCGGGATGTATGAAAAAAACGGGACGTTATCGCACTCGCCCGATGTGCGGTTCCAAAGTCTGGCCGCGTCCGAGGCGAATTTTTCGTAGAAGTTGTATCTCGTCTGCCACTTCGACACCGAGACCCGCTTTATTATGCTGCTGTCCGGCTCGTAGACAAGGTAGGGCTCGAGTATTTTCGGCTCGTTCTGCTGTGCGCGCATTTTAAGCGGAAGCTCGCGTATGCGGCGGTTTTCGTCGCGCGGCGAGGTCAATGTGCTTTGTGTGCTGTCGGCCGCGGTCGGCGGAGACTGTGATTGTGACGTTGACTGCGGCTGCGGCTGTACACTCGATTGTGACGGCGGCTGCGACGATGACTGCTGCTGACGAATACCGGCGGCAGGCTGACGCGTCTCGCGCTTCGGTATAGCCGCCCCTGCGTCACGCGGCGAATCCGAGTCCACATCGATCTCGACCGTGTCGATATTGACCGCGCGTCTCGGCGAGACCGGACGCTTCTGCGGCAAAAGGCTGTTAAGATCCCAGAAATTGTCTATATCATCAAGGCTCAACGGCTTCTTTTCACTCATTTTTAACCGCCCTCCCTCATTTGCAGCAGCGAAAATCATGTCGAATAAATGTTCGCGTATATATACGCGACAATATTGGCATTATATTATTTTAGCATATAATTTCGCGGCTGTCAAGCATATATTCGGGATTTTTTGACGATTGCTGAGAGACTTCACTTGAGTAATAACCGCTCGATTACAAACGAAAACCGCGCCGTCATTTCTGACGGCGCGGCAATAATATCCTGCGTTCAATTCAAGCTCCGCGGATTATGCAAAGCATATATTCTTTACTCAACCGCAGTCCCCGACGAGTAGAATTCGTTAATCTTGTCGAGCACCGCCTGCTGGCTCGCCTCGTTCTGCGCGTAGTAGGACGCGAACTCGAGCGTGTCCGACGGAATCAGCGTGTTCAGCACTCCTTGAAAGCCGTCTACATTGCCGTAAATCAGCGAAACGCTTATAACGCGGTTCGCGAAGATAATGTCGAGCATCTCCGCCGAATCGGTGTCGACCGCATAACGATTTTTGAGCGCAATATCCTTGTATGCCGGCATGATTGTTTTATAACCCTCCGCCGACATCGCTTCGATAATCATTCCGGTGCGGTCGGTGTCGGTCACAGTTATCGGCACCCACATCGGCGAGTCGTAGCAGACGCCGTAGTAGTATTCCTGATTCTCATCATATTTCGGCATCGGCAGGATTCCGTAGTTGACGTCTGAATCCTTCAGATTTTCTATGAGCACAAACAGCGAGCCGTAAGTAAATAAACACTTGCCCTCAGCAAACATGAACGGATAACTTCCCGGAGAATAGAGTCCGTCATGCGACGGACGGTAATATACTCCGGCATTTCCGCCGTTCAGCCAAGCTTTCAGCTTGTCGATCAGATCTATCGTACGCTGATTGTTGATGTCGAGCACAAGACGCGAGCCATCGTCGCTGTGTGCGTAAGCCTCTATTCCGAAATTCTCGAGCCAGCCGTAAAACAGTCCGGTGAATGCGAACCCATAAAAATCCTCTGACGTCGCCTCGGTGTTGCCGTCGAGGTCAGCATATACATCTTTGGTAATCTCAATCAGCCGGTCGAGCGTCCAGCTTCCATCGCGCACCATGTCGTATGGAGAGTCAATATGATATTCCTCCAGCTTGTCGAGGTTTACATACATATTTTTAGTACCGCGCAGTCCGTTGTAGCCGATGTAATTAGAAAATATATACATTTTATTATTGATTGTCAGCTGCGAGGTCGTGAATTCGGGCCACCATGGCTTTGAAAAATCAATGTGTTCGAGCTCATACAAATTTCTGAATAAGCCTTTCAGCGACAGCGACGCCGATGTGTAATCATGGCATACACCCAGGTCAAAGTCGTCTGAGCCGGACATAATCGATGATGTGATAAACTCGCCGTTCATATAGTTGTCGAGCATTACACGTTCGAAATCAATATTAAAACGCTGTTCCACATTCAGATTCGCGTTGAATACCGCGTCATTTACGAGCGAACCGTCCAGCTCATCCGAATATATCATGTCGACGTCATTGTCGGCGGCGAGTATGCGGAACTTGTACCCGCCGTAATCGGCTTCGGGCAGACCGTCGTCGAGTGGGTCTGCGGTGGTCTCCTCGGCGTCAGTGCCGGACGAATCGGTCGAAACCGGGCCGCCGGTCGTCGTAAGCGTGTCATTCGTGTCCTGAGTACAGCCGACGAATGATACCGCCAAAGCCGCCAGCAGCACGAACGCATTGATTCTGTATTTTAACATCATTTCTTTCACCTTTTCAAATCGATAATGTATTGATTAATCCACATCCGGTTTGACTATTCCGAGCTTTTTCTGTATCGCGCGTATATCCACGTCACGACTGGAGCGCCGATGCCTGCTCATATCCGCCGCGGCGAGACCGGCGGCGTGACCCATCGCCATGCAGATGTTCATCACGCGGTAGGACGCGTGCGCGCGGTGGTCGCCCGAGATGTTCCGCCCTGCGCAGAGCAGATTGTCGAACCCGAGCGGCGTCAGCGAGCGGTAGGGTATGTCGTAATCCTGACAGAGATAAGGTCGGCCATTCCTCTCCGCCTGACCCGCTCCGTCCGGATTGTGTATGTCGATACAGAAATTCGCGCGGTGTACGATAGCGTCGTCGAAGCGCGCACCGACAATCAGGTCGTTGTCGGTCAGTATGTAGTCGCCGATAATCCGTCTCGACTCGCGCGCGCCGAGCGTAGTCGCGCTGCCATTCACGCGGATATGCTCAAACCCGGGTATGTTGCGCCGCAGGAACTCGACAACAGTACGCACCTGACGGCGCAGCTCGACCTCGGCGGCGAATATCTCAGTCGGCTCGAGCGGATTCACATGATTCGCCTGCGTCGCGTTGACCATGCGCTCGCCGACCCGTCCGGTCGCGTAGAGCCGGACTATGTTTATCGACGGCGGCAGCTCGCCCGACTCGCAGGCTTTGTGACAGATATCGAGAAATTCGCGCCCGTCGGGCAGAGTGTGCCAGTCCTCCTCGTGACAGATACACCAGTCGATCGACGGGTCTATGCCCTCGATTGTGAACATTATTGACGTCGGCTGAACGAGTCGGTCGCCCTCGCGACCATACTCGCAGCGCGCGCCCGCCATCGCGGCGAGGTCGCCGTCGCCGGTCGCGTCGATATACGCCGCCCCCGTGAATTCGTATTCGCGGCCTTTCGAGATAGCGCGGATTCCGGCAATGCGCCTACGGTCGGAGACTGAATCACCATTTGGCACGCCGGATCTGCCGTCACGAAAAATCACCTCCACCGGCTCGGTCTGCAAGCGCACGTCTACCCCGCGCTCATGCAGCATTTCGGCGAGCGCGACCTTCGCCGCCTCGACCGGAGACATGAAGTCCTCGAGCGCGGCAATTCGCTCCCGAATCTCGACACCGATATTCGGATTGTTCACCACGCCCAAAAAGGGCCGCACATACCCCGACGTTATCCCGCCGCCGAGACAGCCGTACCGCTCGAGCAGCGCTACCCGACAGCCCTCGTCAGCCGCGGCGAGCGCCGAAGCAATTCCCGCCGGTCCTCCTCCGACGATGACGACATCATAGCTAAGCATAATATTACCCCGTTTCATATAATTATTTTTCCTAAAATCAGCAGTCGAAGCCAAGTCGCATCGAACCGTCTAATTCGATATTCTATAATAATTTTACCACTGGGTATTGACAAAATACATTAAATATTTTATATTATATATATACTTTTTCAAAGGGGACGAATCCATGAAGCTGATACCCAACCTGCCAATGCCGCGGCTGATATTCAACAGCTTTGTCGTGCGCGATAAATTCATCTGGGAAAACTGCGCGTATACCAACAGCTGGTACGCGATGATTTTGAACAAGGGGCAGTTCAGCGTCACAATGGAGAATAGAGAGCAGACCGCGCGCCCAGGCGACGTCGTGATATTCCCGCGAGGAGTCAAATTCTCGCGCCGGGTCGAAGCGCCGATTGACAGCCTCTACATCAGCTTCGACTGGGATGTTGACGACAGCGAGCTGCGCGATATCATCTGGCCCTGCGGCGTGCTCGACTTTCCCGAACGGGCGCGTGTCGACGCCGACACCGAGATGCTGCGCCGGCTCTGCAACATCGACACCGAGCTGTCGCAGCACTATTTCAGCGATATAATCTTCGAATTCGCGCGTCTGCGCGGCGAGGACAGTATATTCGACTATTCGGGTATCTCCGACAAGGCGATAGTCGAAACGATACGGATAATCAACCTCGATTACGCGAAGCCGCTGCGGATATCCGAGCTCGCGCGCCGGCTCGGGATGTCGCACGTCAGCTTCACGAACCGCTTCGAGCAGGCCGCGAAGCAAAAGCCGGTCGCGTACCTCGCGAGCGTCCGGCTCTACCACGCCTGCATACTGCTCGACACGACCGACCTCACGGTCGCCGAGGTAGCCGACCGCTGCGGCTTTGAAAATCAGTTTTATTTCAGCCGCTGCTTCGCGAAAAAATACGGACTGCCGCCGTCCGGCTGGCGCGGTCGTATAAAAGTTTGAGTTGCTCCTGCACGAAACCAAAACCAAGAAAGGCAAACTATGAACAGCATCACGTACATTGAAACCACGTCGACAGCCGAAGCCGCCGCAAAAATGGTTGCCGATACAACTATTGCGACCTGCCGCGCCGGACAGCTCGAGCTGAGGATTTGGGCGAATCGACGCGCCGTGACCCGCATAGACCTGATTCCATCCCGACCGGATAACGGCAGTGTCACCGCCTACCGAAACAAAGACAACGGCGACATCACGACCGAATATAAGGACAACACCGCCACTCCTGCCGCGCTCGCCGTCCGGCAGCTCGACGAATACTTTTCCGGCGCCCGCCGCGTTTTCGACTTCCCGATCGAGCTTTACGGCACACCGTTCCGTCTCAGGGTCTGGCGCGCGCTCACGACTATCGGCTACGGCGAGATTATGAGCTACGGCGAGCTCGCGCGCCGGATCGGACAGCCGAAAGCCGCGCGTGCGGTCGGCGGCGCCGCGCACAACAATCCGGTGCCGATCGCGGTGCCCTGTCACCGCCTCGTCGGCAGCGACGGCAGTCTCACCGGCTTCGCCTGCGGACTTGACATGAAAGCATACCTCTTGCGGCTCGAAGCCGGCGCGTCGATTTATAACCGCGGCTGACAGCTTTGCCGGCCGTCCGATCATTCCGATACAATCGCCTTTTGCGACGCCATATAGAAAGGATGAGGACTTCGGTTTCGCGAAGTCGCGATTAAATTATGAAATTGACCGAGATAACCTTTCCGCGCTACAACCTCGATAAGCTGCCGCCGGACGCCGCGAACAGCCGCAAAATCGAATATTACAGCCTTTCGGGAATCCCCGAGGATTATGTCAGACACGCGCCCGACTTTAATTGCACCGCGGACACACTGCGCGACTACCTGCGCTATAAATACCCCCGCCGAGAGCTATGTATACGCGGCGTATCGCTTGCCGAACACAACCGCGTCAATTCGTCGGCAAAGACGGTCGACGAGCTTATAGCCACAGTCGAGCGGCTCGGACACGACCGCTTTGACCCGTCGATTGCCGGTCAGGGCTACGCGAACGAGCAGAACCGCAAAATCGACATCTTCGCCTACGACGTATATCCTAATGTCGACGACGAAGATTTAATCTACTTCTTTATGTCGTTCTACTACTTCGGTCTCGCGTCGTCGGGTTCACCGTCGCTGCTCGACCTGATCATCGTCTACGACCGCACGCGGCTTTCGGTCGTAGAACACACCTATCCCGGGCGCGATGATATAAAACGCGACGGATTCACATTCAAGTCCGACCCTCGCGACGCCATACTCGAGATATTGAAGATAAAACGCTGACCGAAACTTTCATAGCATTTTGCGTATGTCTATTGACAGTGCATTAAATATCGTGTATAATTATCATAAACCTATGGGTAAAATCCCTGCTTACAACAAAAAATAACTGCAACTAACGAGGTATCTGCCATGAGCGAAATTAAAATCTACAAAGGGCGCGGAAGCGCCGAAATGCGCGACAACTACATCGACTTTATCAACTATGTGTTCTGCTTCAACGGAAACCGCGACGATTTCCCGAAGCTGCTCCCCAAGCTCTATAAACCCGAATACCACCCCTGCGAGAATAACTACGTCGTCACCGAGAACGGCAAGCTGAAAGCCGCAATCGGTGTGTTTGTGCGCGAATTCGACGTCATGGGCACAAAGCTGTCGTCGCACGGAATCGGCAACGTCGCCGTACACCCCTATTCGCGCTCTAAGGGCTATATGATAGACTGCATGAATATGGCACTCAGCGATATGATCGCGGCCGGCGCGGATATGTCCGACCTCGGCGGTCAGCGTCAGCGTTACGGATATTTTTCGTACGAAGTCGCGTCGCCCGAATACAATTTCGACATAAAAGGTAAGAATATCCGCCACTGCTTCGCGAATCAGCCGCTGCGCGAGCTTGACTTCGTCGAGGTCGCAGAGAGCGGCGAGCTGCTCGACGGCATAATCGAACTGCACGACAAGAAGCTCTGCCGCGCGCTCCGTCCGCGCGAGCAGTTCCTCGATATCGTCCACTCTTGGAACAGCCGACTCTACGCTGCCCTTGACGGCGGCAAGCTCGTCGGCTACTTCATCGGCGAGCTCGGAGAGCTGACGCTCGCCGACAACTCCGACTTCTACGACGTCGTCCGCAGCTACATAAAACGCCACGGCAGCGTAGATTTGTCGCTTCCGGCGTGGGAGACCGAGCTTATCACACTGGCACAGAAAATCTGCGGCGGTATGCATATATCGAACAATCAGAACTATACGATATTCAACTTCGAGAAAGTCGTCACCGCTTTTCTGAAGCTGAAAGCCGCGACGAGCGGACTCGCCGACGGCAGGCTGTCGTTCAAGGTCAACGGCTACGCTAAGACCGAGTGCTTCACTATATCCGTAGTTGACGGCAAGCCGGAGGTTATTTCGGGCGAGACTGAAAACATGATCGAGCTTGAACACCATGAAGCGATTTCGTTCTTCTTCGGCGTGATCTCGCCGAAGCGGTTGTCCGTGCCGCTGTCGCAGGCATGGTTCCCGCTGCCGCTCTACATATACTCGGCGGACCACGTGTGATGCACGAATTCTTGCAACATATCCTGCGAGTGCTCGAAGTCGGAGCGATACTTGTCATACCGGCGGTCGTAATCTGCATCGCCGCGCTCGCGGCCGCGTATATAGTCACAAAGAAACGCGGGCGCAGCTTTAGTTGGCTTCGAGCCGCGGCGATACTGATACTCTGCGGCTGGTTTGTGCTGACTGTATACGCCACATTGATGCGCGGCGAGAATATGAGCTCGTCCTGCAATTTTCAGCTCTTTCTCGCGTGGCAGGAGGCGTGGAACCACTTCACGCTGCAGGTCTGGCTGAATGTGCTGCTGAACATCGCGCTGTTCATACCGCTCGGTATTCTGCCGCTTATCTTTCGCTATGCCGAGAAGTGGTATCTAATGCTCGCGACCGGATTTGTTTCCTCGCTCGCGATCGAGTCGATTCAGCTTGCCACCCGCCGCGGTATGTTCGACGTCGACGACCTGTTCTGCAACACGGTCGGCGCGATGTTCGGCTGGGGATTGGTCATGGCAATTCGCGTCCTGATACGGCGGGGCGACGGGTGGAAACGTCGCTGCCTTGCGTCCGCCGCTCTGCCGGCTGCAGTCATACTCTCGATATCGTCGATATTTGTCGTATACGCGCTGAAGCCCTACGGCAACTTCCCCGACGCGCCGACCCGCACCGCACAAATCTCCCGAATCGACTGGCGGCCCTCGTTCACGCCGTCCGACACCGCCGAGACCGCGTGGATATACGAGGTCGGACGGCTGAGTCAAGCCGAGAGCGACGAATTCGCCGCCGGCTTCGCGCGAGAACAGGGGATAGAATTCACCGAAGCCTATTATTACGACGACTTCATAATGTACGCGAACCACTCGACCGGCGATTTCCTCGACCTGTACCAGCAGAATAGAACTTGGAGCTACAAAATCGGGCGCGACCGCGTCCCGACGTTCGACTGCGAGCCGACCGAGGTTGACCGCGACACGCTTGCCTCACTGCTCGCCGAATACGGCGTCGTGATACCGCCCGAAGCCACATTCGAGTATGAGCCGCTGGGGAGTATGTACAACGCGATATTCGACGCCGCGCTGATACAGTCGGGCGACGACTACTGCTACGGCACCGTGACCTGCCAGCTCGGCGTCGACGGCGACACCACGCTTTTGCAGGAGATTTCAAACAGCATGGTCATGATGTCGCCCTCGGAGGAGGTTTCGGTATGCAGTCAGTCGGACGCGCTCGAGCGGCTGTACGCCGGTCACAGCTTCTACGGCACACGGCTTGAATACTACGACGGCTATATCATCGAGGTCGTCTCCTGCGAGCTCGAGCTGATGGCTGACACCAAAGGCTACTATCAGCCGGTCTGGCGAATCGAGCTGTCGATTGGAAACGAGCAGTTCATCGACTTTGTGCCGGCGAGATAACGCCGCGGATTAATTCTCAGTTTGTACCCGATTATCAATCTCCATAAAAAAACCACCCCATGCAAGGGTGGTTTTCTGTTTTAAGCTATATATTATTTGATATCAGCTGTGCGCTTCGGAGTCGATTTCGGTGTTGGTCATGACCTTTTCCGCGTCGGAGATCACCTTTGTCGCCATGTCGCGCAGGACGTAGAATTCGCCTACGCCGTCGACCGTGTAATAAGCGCGGCGGGTCGAATAGGGATAGAACTTGTAGACGTGCGTAACGCCGGCTCTCGTCTCAACGGTCAGCGTAAGATACAGATCCTCCGAATCGTCGAGCGCGGCTATCTCCTCGTCGGTCATGCCTACATAGTCCTGCATATATATCGACAGCAGGGTCTTGTAGAACTGACGGAAGTTGTACACCTCGGGCTGGAATCCGGTCGCGCGTTCGGTGACGACAAGCTCCTGTCCGTCGCCCACAAGGTCGAACGTTCGGGTGGCGGTCTCACTCTCGACCGTGATCGTCGCGACGTCGTTGATGTTCATCATGAATATCGGCTCGTCGACCCACTCGATAATATCCCAGTCAAGCCATTCGTTAGTCGTGCCGTCGATCTCGGTTATCAGATTGAACAGGAGCGAGTAGGCGTAATAGTTGCCGTTCTCGTTCTTCTCGCTGAATACCACCGACTGCTGAATTCCCTGATACTCATAGTAAATGCTGTACGCCGGTTCTAAGAGACCGTATTCGGCAAGCTCCGCCTCGGTCGGGTCGTATACCAGCGTCGACGTTCCTTGGAAGTTCGTAAGCTGCTCGAGCGCGACCGAATAGTTCGAGTCGTTGACCGTGTAGTTCGCCGGAGCGAGCATATGGTATGAGCCGAGCGCCGCTTCCTCCTCCTTTTCCTCCTCCTCGAGGTAGGTGATGAGGACGGTTATCTCCTCGCCCTTCATGATAGCGAAATTCTTGATTGTGAAGTAGTCGTTTGTCGACATCGGCAGGGTCAGCATCGGAGTGATCATAGTCTCGAGCGGCTGAAGCAGAGTGTCGCTCAGAGTCTTGTCGAGAACATAGACCGCGTTTCTATCCTTGTATCGGCAGTAGTAGCCGGCATTCGTCGGTATCGGGTCGCCGATATAGACCGTGTGCTCCTCGCCGTCGCGCGTCGTCAGCGTGTAATACGCCGGATTGTCGCTGTCAGCGAGTCCGTATTCAGCCATATCCTCGGCGTCCTCGGTAACACGCGTCATAGACAAGGTGTAGCCCGCGCTGACAATCAGCGACGAGAACTTCTCCTTGTCATACGGAGCCTCCGGGTAGTCGTCGATGTAGAAATCCTCGGCTTCCGCGTCGTAGTGTACGCCCCATTCGCCGTATTCGTTGTGAACGCGTATCGACTGAATGTCCGCCTTTTCCTCGTGGCTGAACATCAGGATTCGGTCGTTTGTGCCGAGCTCCTCGCCGTCAAGCAGGTGTACCGTCTCTTCGGTGACCTCCTCGACGTAGTTTACTATCGGCAAAACTACGAGGAAGTATGCCGCTATCGCCGCCGCGACGATAATCGCTAAAATGATTATCGTCCGGCGCTGCTTTTTCATCGTGTTCTGCTTCTGACGCTTCGTCAGATTCTTTGTCGCGGGAGGCGGCGGGGCAAAGAGCGTGGATTCGCTCTTTGCCTTTTCTTCGGCCGCCTTTTCATCAAGAGTCTGGAAATTCTTGTTTTCTTCGTTGTTCATGCGTGCTTTCTCCTGATCCATACGACAATGCCGGCGATAAGGAATACTGCCGGTATCACAGCCGTCAAGAAGACAGTCCAGTTCGTGGCCTCCGCGGTCGTAATGTCAAGCGATTCGTCGTCGAATACCTTGAAGTCAAGGTCGACCGGCACCTGAATCTTGCCCATCGCGCGCATCATCGCGTAGACGATGTCGCTGTTGCCGTACGCCTTGCGTCCGAGGTAGTCGCTCGCGGTCAGATACTGCGAGCCGCAGGCGAACACGTACGAGTAGTGCGGCGTGTTGTCAATATATCTTGTCTCGCGGCTCAACACGATAAGCGGGTACTGTCCGGTCTCGACCAAATCTCCGTCCACGTATTTCTCGGCGTTCGGAGACGTGTAGAGCACCGTCGACGTCATACGTCCGTTGTTCGAATCCCACAGAATATTCATCGGACGCGCGTAGCTGACTATCGTCTTAGGCGCGGTTCCAAGCTCGGTCAGCGTGCTGACAACCGAACCGCCGAGCGTATCCGAGGGCGCGTATTCGCCGACCAGCGAGTAGTGCTCGGTGTCGAGCGAGCTTGACGGGTCTTTTAAGAGCGAGTTGTCGAACTCGATGCCCCATTCGGTCAGAAACTCGTACAACTCGGGCAGATCCTGCGTGTCGGGGTCAACAAACACCATCAGGTGCCCGAAGCCATCGAGGAAGTCGTCTATCTTCTCAATCTCCGACTTTCGCCCCGCTGTGTCGGGTGAGATACCCTCGAAGTCGTATATCGGGTTCGAGATGACGAGCAGACGTCCCTCCTCGGCAAAATCTTCCTCGGTGAGGTCGATATCTTCCACTTCAAAACCGGCGTCATAGAATAGATTTAACATATCGTAAGACAGCGATTCGCCGTGTGTATACGTGAAGTACGCGATCGGAGTTTCTGCCTGCGTTATCTGAATCATAGCCGAAATCAGCTTCAGTTCGCCGTTGAACGCCCAGATGACGCCGCTTTCGTTCTGCACAAACATAGCCTGCGCGCGGAAAGCACGGAACTCTGAGCCGCTCTCGACAATGATGTCGGTCGTGTAGCGGCTGTCGGCGGTCGTCGTCTTGTACTTTGTGACCGCGGTCGGGTCCTTGATTATGTCGATGTAGCTGTAGTTTATGTTGTCATACTCGGACGCCATCTCGCGCACGAGCGAATATATCATGTTCATCGCCGCGTCCTGTTCGAGCTGGTCGTAGGGCTGACAGAATATTATGTTGATTTCCGCGTCTATGTCGTCAAGCAGAGCGCGTCCCGAGTCAGTGAGCCCGTAAACGCCCTCCTTCGTCATGTCAACATACCAATAGTATTTATAGACCAGCGCCGAAAAAATCGTGTTGAATATAATCACCGCCGCGACGACGACCGCTGTCAGTACAATGGCTATAGTGCCGTATTTGAGCTTTCGCGTCAGAGCCGGATTGAGTCTATTCATTTTCATCTTGGGTTATGACCCTGCCTTTCTGTGATTATCAATTGGTTATGCGATGTCATATAATCACGACCAGCGGCGCTTTTCGTAAATGCGCACGGTTATGAACATAAAGACAAAGCAAATCGAGAAATAATATACGAATGTCGCGGGGTCGAGTATACCATAGCTGAAATTACCGAACCGGCTGTATATCGAAATCCAGTTGAGCACCGTTCTGACTACGTACGAGTCGATGTATGAGGTCAGAAAGCCGATGAGCAAGAGGAATATCAAAATGCCCATAGTTCCGACCGCGGCGACGAGCTGGTTCTCGGTCATAGCCGAGACGAAGATTCCGATCGCGATAAACGCCGCGCCGATAAGCAGAATACCGATAGAGCTTGAAATCAGCACCGCGGTGTTCGGCTCGCCGTACATATACAGCGTCGCGAAATTGATGAGATTGCCGCCGAGAAACGTGCCGCCGAACATTGTGAAGGCGGCGAGGAACTTTGCGAACACCATGCCCATAAGACTTACCGGCGAGGTCAGGATCAGCTGCTCGGTCCTCATTTTCCGCTCCTCCGAAAAGCTCTTCATCGTGAGCAGCGGAACAAGGACTATGAATATGAACATTACGAACATGAAATACGAGCCGACGCTGCTTCCCTCTCCTGCCATGAGCGTGAATATGGAGAAGATAAAGGCGTTCAGCGCCAAGAATACCGCGATGAATACGTATCCTATCGGTGACGTGAAATAGGACAGCATTTCGCGCTTGTAAATTGCGAGCATCAGTTATTTTCCTCCTTGTTTTCGGGCTTGTCCGCTCCGCTTTCGGAGTCGGGATCCGCGATGACCGTATACGCCGAGTCTATACCCGCCTCGGCGTCCGATGCGTCAGACGCCGAGACGCCGTCGGCAGACTTCACGTCATTTGCGCCCGAGCCCGCAGCTTTAATATCAAACGACACCGAGTCGCGGCGGGATTTTTTATGCGTGTCTTTCTGCTTGTCCACGAGCGAGATAAAGATGTCCTCGAGGTTCGTTCCCTGCTGCTCGAGTCCGATAAGCGGCATATTGTTCCTTGCCAACGCGTAAAACAGCGGCTTGCGGATGTCGACTCCGGCGGTCGACTCTATCGAATATACGAAGCTGTCGCCCTCGCGCTCGCCGAACACCTCGGCGGTCGTTATTTCGTTTATATTGCGCAGCACGCGCAGCACCTCGCGCTGCGAGCCGCAGATACGGGCGTTCAGCCGGCGGTTGCCCTCGATCATCTTCGAGATGTTCTCGGTCTTTTCGTCGGCGACGATCTTACCCGCGTTGATAATCAGAATTCGGTCGCAGACCGCCTGCACCTCGGGCAGGATGTGCGTCGACAGGATTACGGTGTGCGTCTCGCCGAGCGTGCGTATCAGGTTGCGTATCTCGATAATCTCCTTCGGGTCAAGACCGACAGTCGGCTCGTCAAGGATGATTACGCGCGGGTTTCCGACCAGCGCCTGAGCTATGCCGACGCGCTGCTTGTAGCCCTTTGACAGATTCTTTATAAGCCGGTTCTTGTTGAAATCGTCGGTGATTTTAACCACCTCGCAGATCTCCGCGAGATGCTTCTTGCGATTCAGCTTGCAGCCCTTTAGCTCGTATACGAAATTGAGATATTCGCGCACCGTCATATCGAGGTAGAGCGGCGGCTGCTCGGGCAGATAGCCGATGAAGCGCTTGGCTTCGGTAGGGTTCTCGAGGATATCGATACCGCCTATCGACACTGTGCCGGAGGTCGACGACATATATCCGGTGATGATATTCATAGTCGTGGATTTGCCCGCTCCATTCGGACCGAGGAAGCCGACTATCTCTCCTTCGTCGATGGAGAAGCTGATATCATCAACCGCGTACTTGCTGCCGAACCGTTTGACAAGGTTCTGGATTTGTATCATTTGATTTGTCCCCCAAAGTAATGGTGATTTTTAGGACGCGCCGCCCGGCGATTCTTGTCGACATCTGCCGCGGGGCGGCGTGTTTAATCCTCAGCTGTTGAAATTACATGAAAAAATTATATCACAAAAATATGAATAAATCTTGAATAACTCGCCGCTTGACCAATGATTCATATAGAATTTATTTACACGTCATGACCGCACATACAGCCGTCACATCGCCGTCACATTGATGCTTCAGGCTTCACAGCGATATTACCGACATCATCGTACCGCGCCGTCCGTGCGAAAAGCGGTGCGAGAAATAGAGCCCCGGCATATGACAGGTACACATCGCGCAGACGTCGATGTTATCGTCCATCAGCCCGAACTCAAGCAGCAGCCGGCGGTTCAGTCCCGGAAGGTCCGCGTGCAGTCTCGCGTCCGAACCCTCATGTATGAACTCACGCGCAAGGGTCGGACCGAGATTTGCCGCTGCCGTATTGAGTATATCCTCGCCGACCGGATAGCAGTCATAGCAGATTGCCGGACCGATCGCGGCGATGATATTTTCCGGCTTCGCGCCGAGCGACACGAGCTGCTCGCAGCCGACCGCGGCGATACCGGCGACCGTTCCGCGCCAGCCGGCGTGAACCGCTGCTACCGCCGGAACGTCGGGCGCGTACAAAAGAATCGGCACGCAGTCGGCGGTCTTGACGCCGAGCGCGACGCCCGATATGTCGGTATATAGCCCGTCGCCCTCGCGCGAATCAGCGTTAGTGTCGGCTGTATTCGAGCCGAGCGGCTGTGAATTCGGCGGCGCGTCGTGCGTTGCCCCCGAGCCGCGCTCAATATCCGCCGACACGCCGTCAACCGACCTCGGCGCGTAAATCACGCGGCTTGAATGTATCTGCGAAAGACTTACGAGCGAGTCGGGGTCAAGTCCGAGCGAATCGAGGAAGCGGCGGCGATTCTCGGCGACGATTTCGTCACTGTCACCGCGCCCCTCGGCTTGATTTAGCGACGACGTGTGTATATTCGCGCTGACGCCGCCGAGTCTTGACGCGAAGCCATGCCGCGCCGGTATTTTGTCCGAATAAAAATATACCACACCCGAGCTTGAAACAGCTCTGTGAAAAGCCATGCTTACCTCCGATATAATCAAGATATGCCGAGCCGTCTCACAGCACAAACAGCCGTATCGGCTTTATCGCGTCGCCGTCCGGATAGCTCATCACCTCGCCGAGCGCGAAGAAGCCGCCCTCTCCGTACAGGCGTATGCGCTGACCGACCGGATAGTCGATTCCGAGCTTCTTTTGATAAAGCTCGTTTCCGCAGTGTGCCAGCCGCTCGAAGAAAGGCTTCAGCCGAACCGCAGGATAATCGCAAAACAGCGACTCGACCGGACAGAGCAGGCGCTCGCGCTCCGACTGTCCAAGCGACTCGAGAGTCTCGAGCGTTACGCTGTCGGAAATATCGAATCCGGAGGCTTTCAGTCTTGTCAGCGAGCACATCACGCCGCCGCAGCCGAGCGACCTGCCGATATCGGCGCAGAGCGTGCGTATATATGTACCCTTAGAGCAGGCGACTGTCAGCATATAGTCGGGTTCGGATATGTTTCCGTCCCGGTCGGACATCATACAATCGACCTTGTCGGACGACGATAGCCCGTCTCGGTCGGGCAGGCTGACCTCGAGCGAGTATATCGTCACCGGACGCGGCTCGCGCTCGACGACGATTCCCTGCCGCGCGAGGTCGACGAGCTTTTTGCCGTCGCGTTTGAGCGCGCTGTACATCGGCGGCACCTGCATTATCTCGCCGACAAAATCAGCCGCGACCCGCTTCACGTCGTCGAGTGCGTATATAGTCCGACCGTCCGCGTCCACCGTAGTGCCGCGGCTCAAAAGCTCGCCGGTTATGTCCTCGGTGTCGATTTTGAGCCGGAGCTTCAGTCCGGCGCGGTAGACCTTGTCAGTGTCGGGCAGAACGTCGGCGGCTTTGGCGGCGCGCCCGATGAGTATCGGCAAAACGCCGACCGCGTCCGGGTCGAGCGTGCCGGTGTGACCGACCTTCTTTGTGCCGAACAGGCGGCGTATCCGGTTCACGCAGTCGTGCGACGTCATGCCGCGCGGCTTATACAGCACGAGCACGCCGGACAGCTCCTGTGAATTCATAATAAAATCCTGACTTTGCGTCAGCAAAGTCTACCTCCTTTGTGTCGATGTTTTGTGGCGGTTTTGCGAAGCAAAATCGAAGTCGGTGACTTCGAAGTCACAAAACTCGTGTCTGAAAAATTTATTTTTCAGACTTTATCCGCTCCGTCGAACGCGCCCTCGGACATGAGCACCTCGAGCTCTGCGCTGACTACGGCTACAAGTCTCGCCTCGGCTTCGTCGGGCGAGTCGGCGTTCAGCGTGCAGCCGGACGCGCGCTTGTGACCGCCGCCGCCGAACTTCGCGCAGAGCAGCGACACGTCGGCGACTCGATTCGAGCGCATCGAGACCTTGTACAAAGTCTCATCGTCGTCACTCTGCTTAATCGACATACCCACCTCGACGCCCTCGATCGAGCGGGTCAGCGAGATTATGTCGTCGATGTCCTCGCGTGTTAAGTCGTTGTCCTCGCGCATCTTTTTTGTGAAGTTGATGAGGGCGAGCTTTCCGCCGCAGTAGAATTTGAGCGCGCAGATCGCGATACCGGTCGCGCGCACCTGCGACACCGGACGCGAGTCGTAGAGCCGGCGCGCGATTTCGGCGTGGTTTATCCCGTATTCGAGCAGGTCGGCAATGCGCATATGCGTTTCGGGAGTGACGCTGTCGAACTTGAAGCTGCCGGTATCCGAGCAGATCGCGGCGTAAAGCGCGGACGCCGCGGCGCGGTTCATGACCGGATGTCCGCGTCGCTTGAACTCCTTTGCCATGTCGCAGATGATCTCGCCGCAGGCTCCGACCGGCATCATGCAGGTCTCGGCGGCGAACGGCGTGCCGAGCGCGTGGTGGTCAATGGCGACGTCGACGCGCGCGCCGTATTCGGGCTCGATGGTGCCGAGCAGCTTGGCGGCGGATATATCGACCGACACGATGAGGTCGGGCGAAAAGCCGTCGGGCAGAGTGTCGGGCAAAAGCGAGTCGACGCCGAATATGAACTTGAGCCGCTTCGGGATATCGTCGTCGTTTATGACCTCGCAGGTCTTGCCGAGCGCGCGCATAAGCTCGCGCAGCGCGAACGCGCTGCCGAGCGTGTCGGCGTCGGGGCGGGTGTGAGTCAGCAGCAGAATCGAGCTCGCGCGCTC